>ERZ773099.3380-NODE-3380-length-10316-cov-2.215574_pt1 | contig 10316 bp, 9 predicted proteins | sample MGYA00511120_ERZ773099 | MGnify/ENA primary metagenome ERZ773099 (study PRJEB29015, sample SAMEA2738012) | human oral metagenome | biome: human oral; feature: human-associated habitat; material: dental | place: China | collected 2104 ... | reverse complement strand
GGGTACGATATGGTCCCCGACGACAATGATTTTTTAAACGAATCCGGGATCCGAACGAGCGACCGGATTTCCTGATCCCGCTTCGCAGGATTCTCCATGCGCCATGGGGACGATACCGTCCCGGATTACATGATCTATTTGCAGCGCGGCGATTTCACGAATTGCCCGAAGGCGACGCTGATTTACGGGGGCAACGAGACGTTCCGCGGAATCGCGCCGTCGATTGAAGCCGCGCTGAATCGATACGGCGCGGCGCATGAAACGATCGTCGGCGAGGGACTGTTCCATTGTTACCCGTTTTTCCCGGTCGCCAAAGAAACGAGAGCCGGCTACGACCTCCTGATCCGGATACTGAACAAGGACTGATTCAATTCTCCAACGTCATACTTTCCATTTTTCCGCCTGATACTGAATCTCCCAGAGTTTTTTATATAGCCCGTCCTGCCGGATCAGGTCATCGTGCGATCCGCGCTGACGGATCCTGCCCGCTTCGATCACAAGGATCTGATCCACGTTCTGGATTGTCGCAAGTTTATGCGCAATCATAATGACAGTCTTATCGCTCAACAGCTCCTGGATCGCCCTCTGGATCATGAGTTCGTTTTCCACGTCTACGTTTGCGGTAACTTCGTCTAAAAGTACAATCGGAGCGTCTTTAATCAATGCCCGGGCAATCGCAATTCTTTGTTTTTCGCCGCCGGAAAGTCTCGACCCCGCTTCTCCAATAACCGTATCATAGCCTTTTTCCAACGCCAGAATAAAATCGTGGCAGCCCGCCTTTCGGGACGCTTCGTATACTTCGTCCAAAGCTGCTTCCGGCCGTCCCAATCGAATATTATTCAGAACCGTATCGTTGAAAAGGAAAACGTCCTGAAAAACGCAGCTGACATTTTTCAGCAGATTTCCATAAGATAAAGTTTTTACCGCTTTCCCGCCAATGTCGATAGCTCCCTGCTCGATATCCCAGAAGCGAACCGTTAAATTTGTAATTGTCGTTTTTCCGCTTCCGGATAAACCGACAAGCGCCGCCGTTGTCCGCTCCGGCACGCGAAAGCTGACGTCTTTTAATACGGGCGTCTGGTCATACGCAAAGCTCACATGTTCAAAACAAATATCATAACGATCAAGGGTATCCATCCCCGAAATATCCTGCATTTCAGGAATGTCCCTGATCCGGTTCATCCGGTCAATCGACTGCTGCGTCATTTTGGCGAAAATACTGAAGATACCCATGGCTTCCGCGCCTGTAAAAAGGCTGAAGGAAGCGAGCATCAATAAAAACGCCTGAGGGAAAGTAAAATCCGCGTTCAGGACAAAAATCCCGGAAAGGAATATGATCCCCGTAGTCATCAGGCGAAAACAGAACTGATAAGTTCCGGCGGGCGGTATATGCGCAAATTCTGCTCTTATGGAAAATCTGCGAAGTTCTTCATATATCTCCTGCGTTTTATAAAACTGCTTATCCGCCATGTTACAGGATTTCAGTACATGCAGTCCCTTGATAAATTCAAGCGTGGCCTCCGCAACCTGCCCGATAAATTCCTGCCTGTTAATATTCAATTTATCCTGACGCGTTGAAAGATAACGATAAGCAAACCAGGTCGGAAACAGCAACGCCGCCACCAGCAGGAAAATCCGGTAATCAAAAGAGAGGCATATCATAAGCCCTATAATGAATGTAGGAATGCCGACCGCGATCTTTTCAACAACGCCCATCCCTTCTATTTCCAAAAAAGCCGCGTCGGACGTAATCGTCGAAACCAGATCGCCTGAATTCTTCTCGTTCAAAAATCCCAGAGAAACCTTCCGGAGTTCTTTCCCCAACGCCTTGCGCTCGCTGCACATGCACTTATACCCGGCGCCGCCGCGAAAACGCAAAGTAAAGTACCGTAGAATTATACGAATAATAATGCATCCGGTCATCATCGCCGTATACGCCATGATTTCCCGCGACGTCAGCGGAGTTTTGACAGCATGATTAAACTCCGGCATTCGCGCGGTAATCTGATACGCCGCAAGGAGCGGAATTATCATCAGGCCGCCGTCAAAAACGCTTAAAACAAGGGAAATATAGAGCGGTCTTTTTTGCTCGCCCATCAGGTCGATTAAGTTTTTTACCGTCTTCAGCATAACGACGCCTCGTTGCTTTTCTGTAACTTCCAGTTCCGGCTTTTTTCATGCGTTTCCCACATCTGCAAATATAAAGGCGATTTTTTCAGCAGCTCTTCATGCGTTCCGACTGCGTCTGCTTTCCCGTTTTGCATCACGATAATCTGATCGCAGTCTGTAACCGTAGACAATCTATGCGCGATTAAGATCAATGTCTTATCTTTGCAGAGCTCCTGCAGCGAACGCTGGAGCTTCTGCTGGTTCTCCATGTCCGTGTAGGCGGTGGCTTCGTCAAGAATCAACACAGGCGCATTACGCAGGATTGCGCGCGCAATGATAATACGCTGCCGCTGACCTCCGGACAACTTTGATCCTTCGTCTCCGACAACCGTCTCATATCCCTTTTCCAGGGCAAGAATAAACTCATGGCATTGCGCCTTTTTTGCCGCTTCTATAATTTCAGGATCGTCCGCGTCGGGCTTCCCCAGCCGTATATTTTCCATGATCGACAGGTTGAACAGGAAAGTATCCTGCGTCACATAGTTGACGCGCTGCATGAGCTGCGCTAACGACAGGTTCTGATACTCGATCCCGCCGATCATAATTCTTCCTTCGTCGATATCCCAAAACCTGGAGATCAGGTTGGCGATGGTTGTTTTCCCGGATCCGGAAGGTCCGACAATCGCCGTTTTCGTTTTTTCCGGAAAAACAAGCGAAATATCCTTCAGAACCTGTGTCTCTTCATAAGCAAAAGATACCCTTTGCAAAATAATTTCGTTATCCGGTATTTCGTTCAGCTCTTTATCAGGCTCCCGCAGCTCCGGAGCAGAGAGTACTTCGTTAATAAGCCGAGCTCCGTTCCTGATATGATAAAAATTATCCATAAATTCGGCGAATTTCAAAAGTGAGTTTCCAATACCCATGGAAATCAACATGGAAAACAGGTATAGATACGCCGGGAGCCCTCCCTTACAGTATAGCAACCCGCCAACGCAAAGTACGCCAACTAAAAGCGAGGATAAAATAACGGTCGCCGGAGAAACGGCGAAATGCATCCGGTTATACAGTTTCAACGTGGCCGTTTCATAATCGTCAATAGACGCTTCATACTTTGAAAACGCCGCGTCTTCTCTTCCGAAAATTTTGATTTCCTTGTTCCCGCGAATGTACTCGATAACCCGGCCGTCCATCTTCTCAAGCATTTTATAGTACGTATCGGCAAATTCATTCATGATCCCGACGTACATAGGCAAATAAAAGATCAGCGTCAGCGACGCGGGAACGAGGACCGACAGCCCCATTCTCCAATCAGCCGCAAAAAGCAGCCCGATAATGCCTAACGGCAGCAGCACGTTAGACGTCGTTTCAGGGATAGCGTGAGCGAGTGGAAATTCGAGCCGCTCGATACTGTCGACCAGCATGTTATGAAAAAAACCACTTCCTTTGGCCTGCGTATACCCAAGCGGCATGCGCATCATTTTTTCCATAATGGAAAGCCTTACCTTTTCTAAAATAGAAAATGCTGTCTTATGCGAGATTGCGGTAGAAAGGCTATGCATCAGGATCTGGAGCGCAAAAGAAAGCAAAATCAGAGCGGCATAGATAAAAACCGCCCTGACATCTCCGGCCTCAGAAATACTGATCAGCATTCGATAAACCATATCATATGGCAACAATCCGAAAAATACGCCGACGATTGCCAGAAATACGGAAACGAAATATGCCGGAGCTTGCGGTTTTACGAAATCCGCGAAACGTTTTTTTCGAAACTGCCCCATATTTTTTCACGCTCCTTTGCTAAATCCTGATCGTTTCAGGTTCAGGAAATCTCTTTGATATGTTTTTTTAAAATACCTTTTCCGATATAAATCCCAATGATCCCGGCAATAAAACAGCCAAGCATCCCAATCGCCAGATACCAGCCGCTGCTGTGTTTCACAAAATTCTCGATTGTCTGCGCATCCATGCCCGCTTCCTGCCAATGCAGGATATTCTGGTCCAGGAAGAAAAGGACCGGGATACAACCGCCAAAGATATAGGAGCTCTGAATTACCCCATATCCGATGGCCAATGCGAATATGCTGTATTTCATCTGCTTTATAATAATTTCCAGGACAAGCGCCGTCGCCGCGACCACGCCGACTAAGGGCAGGTAAAACATCCCGGAAAAGCCTGAGAACAACACAATGCTGACGGTAATAAACAGGGTCAGCGCGCCAAACTTATTGATTTTTTTCACAACAAACAAAACGACCGTTCCGAGAATGATCGCGATAATTGCAGGACTGAATAAATGCAGAAACGGATTCACTGTCGCCGTAAGCATCCCGATACCTAAAGTTACCGCCCCGTACACCGCCGAAAGAATTCCGATCATTACAAAATCACTGATTTTCCATTTTTCGCTTTCCATTTTGCCGCCTTATAACCTTTCTTTGAAAATATGCTCTAATTGCATCCTGTTGCTCAGTTGAAAATCTTCGGCTATCCGTCCGTTCTCCAAAAGAACAACTCGATTACAGGAGTTCATGATGAACTCATAGTCATGAGAAATAACGATCGATGCGTTTTGATCACCGGCGAAGCTACTGATCAGCGAACAGACGGTCTTCATACTCCGATAATCCAGACCGCTGGTAGGTTCATCAAATATGCTGATCCTCTTCCTCAAGATATAGGATGACGCAATAATCAATCGCTGTTTCTGACCCATCGACAACGTCATAGGGTGATCGTCTATCATATTCAATAAGTTAAGTTTTGCAAGCGCCTCCTTTATTTTCATATCAACGTTTGGAATATTTTCGCTTCCTAATAAAAGATCATCGTATAAACTACATCCGAAGAGCTGAAAATCCACATTTTGCATAACGTAGCTTATCTGCTGAGTTCTTTTCTTCGCCGGCTGGTTTTCGCCTTGAAAAACAATCTTTCCGCCGTTTTCGTTAAGAAGACCGCAAAGCACTTTTGCAAGAGTGCTCTTTCCGCATCCATTTTTCCCTAACAGCGCTACCTGATCGCCATTTCTTATATCGAGGCTGATATCATGCAATATTTTCTTTTTCCGGTCATACCCGAATGATATATTTTGCAGCGACAACAATACTGTTCCCTGATCGCGCTTTTTATTCAAAGGAATTAAGGGCGCCCCATGCTGAAAAAGGTTTATCCCGCGTATTCCCTGCGCATGCAGCATACTGTCGCCAAGAGATTTCAGCTGCTTCCGGGAACAGGTTTTCCTGATCGTTCCGTCAGCCATAATCAAAAGCCTGTCAATAAGATCATTGAGATAATACAGGCGGTGCTCCGCAATCAGAAGTGTGTACCCGCGGGATTTCAGGACAGCGATTGTTTCACGCAACAGCTGGATGGATTGATAATCCAGGTTCGCCGACGGCTCGTCCATTAAAAGAATTTCCGTCTCCATCATCAGAGCCGAAGCGTTCGCAATTTTCTGTTTTTCCCCACCGGAAAGCTCCGCGAATTTTCTGCCTAAAAAAGGCTTTATTTTCAGCAGATTCACGACATAATCCAGTTTGCGTTCGATCTCCGCCTTTGCAATACCGAAGTTTTCACAGCCGAAAACCAAATCCGACAGAACATCCAATGTAAAAAACTGATTTTCGGGATTCTGAAATACCGTCCCGACGAGCCGGGAAATATCCCCAACGCTCATGTCGGAACAATTTCTGTTCATGATAAAAATATTCCCGTCGACAAGTCCTTCATAAAAACCGGGACAAAGGCCATTGATGCAGCGTAATAAGGTCGATTTTCCGCAGCCACTCTCCCCCGTAACAACAATGATTTCCCCTTTGCGAACAGAACAGGAAATCGTATTGATGCTTTTCCGTTCGCTCTTTTCATATTGGAAACCTGCTTTTTGCAAATCTATCATTCTGCCAGCTCTTTACTTCGCGGAGCTATTTTCAAGTTACATGGCGCAGAAGGCCAGCGAGAACGTGGAAAGAACGATCATGACAATGTCTTTCTCCGTCATTCGTACATCAAAATAAGAGGTGCGCTTCCCGTTAAACGCATATCCTTTCACCAGCGCGGCTCCCGAAAATTCTTCGGTTGTCCGCATGCTTCGAAACAGCAATGGAACAATGAAATACTCTATCGCTTTTATGGGATGAGAGATTGCATATCCAAAAGAAATGGGAATTCCTTTGATCCGCATTGCCGCCGTGATGACATAAAAATCGTCTTTTATGGCCGGAAGGTAACGGATCATAACGATAAGACTCAGGATTACCCCTTTGTGAAGACGCAGCTCGCATAAGGATGTTGTAATTTCGCCGAGATTTTTGCTTCTTTTCAGTACCATCCCCAGAACAATAAAAGGATAAATCCGTTGCGCCAGGAAAATAACAATCTCCAGCAGTAGGATAAATGAAGCCTGCCATCGCGCCTGATAAACCCTGATTAAGCCGTAGTGAACGATCTGCAGAAGAATGAACCCGACGACCAATTTCGCCATGAGCTCGAAATCTTTCATATCCGCCACCGCCGCAATCGCAATCAGAAAGGACAGCAGCAGAACTTCCTGCTTTCCCGAAATAATCAGGAAGAGAATCAGCAATATATTCAGATAAAGGATTGTCCTGAAATCCAGGGTTTTACGCTTTTCAATCACCGGTTCCAGATGTCCTTTCATGATCAGTATTCCTGGCAGGCAGACAAGCCTGTTTTTGCGCCAGACGCCATGATATACTAGCATATTATTGTTAGCAGAATCTAACCGGGCGCCAATAATTGTCTTCGGACCATATTTTTTGGCTTTTCCAATTATTGGAACTGGAGAGGAGCGCTTTTCTTGAACAAAGGGTACCAAAGCTTCATCGAGCACACCGGCAGCAGACTTTCAAAAAACAGTTTTCCAACGAATACATGCTTCAGCACCTATCGATTTTCTTCCGAATCTGGAACAGGGTATACTTCCATATATGAGCTGAATGCTTTTGCCAGTATCTGCATCGCGGAGCATTCATATCATCGGGATTTCGAGTACGCTATCATATCGGATGAGTCCATCAGCATACATCAGTACGATTCCATCGACTCGGACCACAGCTACCTCAGGGGCGACGTTTATTCGGGACTGCAGTATATTGGTCACACTTCCGATAACGAACTGTGCAGGTATGTCATCAAAAAGAATGTTCCCGCGAAGGTTATCGCGGTCCAGTTGGCGCCGGAATATTACGAAACTTATTTGAAAAAGGAGGTGGGAATCAGAAATATCGACCTGAAAACGGAGCTTCAGGTTTTTCCTCATGGCTTCTCAATTCCTGAAATATCTTCCATATTTAATCAGATTCGCAGCTTTAAAGGGAACGAGTCCAGTGCGAAACTGTTTTTCAGGAGTAAGATCGATGAACTGACCGCGAATCTGATTCAAAAAGCAGATGAACTCCGCCGTTTATCCGCGAATGTCTCTGCCGCGGATCGTTATGCGATTTCGGAAGTCATGACAACCTTAAATCAGAGCTTGTCAAAGAGATTGCCGTTAAAGATCCTGGCAGCTGACGCCTGCATGAGCGCTTCCAAATTCAAATACGTGTTTAAAGCGGTCGCAGGACAGACCCTTTCAGAGTATGTAACGCAAAAAAGGATGGAATACGCCTGCGAGCTGTTGACAAACAGCAGCCTGTACATTGCGGAGATCGCCCGCCTCGTCGGATATAAAAACCCGGGCAGCTTTTCCGCTCAGTTCAAAAAAAGCATGGGGCTTCTCCCGCTGGCTTACAGGTTGAATAAAATCAGCGCTTAAAAGAACAGCATTATAAATTCATATCAAAGGAGGCAACACACATGAAAACAATCAATGTCATAAACGGACCGCAAAACGCGTCGGCGATTATTCTCGGCTGCATGAGGATGCCCGCGCTGTCGGTTGAAAAAGCCGCGGAGATGATCCGGACGGCGGCGGAGCTCGGCGTCAGCTTCTTCGATAACGCAACCTGCTATGGAAACGGGGAAGCGGAAACCCGCTTCGGCGACGCGTTCAAGCGGACCGGAATCCGGCGGGAAGACGTCGTGATCCAAACGAAATGCGGGTTATGCTTTGAGCGGAACGAATTCGATTGGACAAAAGAAAATATCCTCTCCAGCGTCGACGACAGCCTGACCCGGATGAAGCTCGACTATTTGGACGTCCTGCTGCTGCATCGGCCCGACCTGATTTTCGAACCGGAAGCGGTCGCGGAGGCGTTCGACGAATTGGAGAAAAACGGGAAGGTCCGCTTCTTCGGCGTCAGCAACGTCCCGGTTTTCCAATTGGAGCTGCTTAAGAAATTCGTCCGTCAGCCGCTGGTCTTCAATCAGCTTCAATTCTCAATCGAGCAGTCGCAGCTCATCGACCAGGCGCTTTACATGAATAACCTGACGACAGAACGCTCGATCGACCGGGACGGCGGAATTCTGGATTACTGCCGGTTGAACGATATCACGATCCAGGCCTGGTCGCCGCTCCAGCATGGCTTCTTTAAGGGCTGCTTCGTCGACGACCCGGCGTTCCCGGAGCTTAACGAAGCGCTGGGCGAGATCGGCGAAAAATACGGCGTTCCGAAAACTGCCGTCGCGATCGCCTGGATCCTGCGTCATCCGGCGAAAATACAGGCGATCGCCGGAACGATGAACCCCAGCCACTTGAAGGATATCTGCGCTGCGACGAACGTCGGCCTGACGCATCATGAGTGGTACCGGCTGTACCTGGCGTCGGGGAAAAAGCTCCCCTGACGACCGCCGCGAATATCGTCCCGTTTTGGAACAAAAAAGGAGAAAAATTATGCTGAATTTTGTACATAATATTCCAACGAAGCTCTTTTTCGGTAAAGGTCAGATCCGTCATTTAGCGGACGCGCTCAGCCCGTTCGGGAAGAAGGTTCTCCTCGCCTACGGCGGCGGTTCGATCCGGAAAACCGGCCTGTACGATACCGTCATGGATATCCTGAACCGCGGCGGATTTAAGGCGACCGAGCTCGCCGGGATCGAACCGAACCCGCGAATTGAATCGGTCGAGGAAGGCGTCCGCCTCTGTAAAGAAAACGAAATCGACGTGATCCTGGCCGTCGGCGGCGGAAGCACGATCGACTGCTGCAAGGCGATCGCCGCGGGCGTTTTCTACGAAGGGGACGATCTTTGGGCGATGGTTAAATCCGCGGATCACCTCCGCAAAGCGCTGCCGCTCGTCGACATTCTGACGCTGAGCGCAACCGGAAGCGAATTTGACGGCGGCGGCGTCATCAGTAATATGAAAACCAGAGAGAAGCTGGGCGGATTGTACACGTACCCGGCGGTTTCAATCTGCGACCCGACGTATACGTTTACCGTCCCGGCGTATCAGACCGCGGCGGGTTCCGCCGATATCATGAGCCATATTTTCGAAGGCTATTTTTCGCGGACGGACGACAGCGACCTTTCCGACGGAATCGCAGAAACGATCCTGAAATCGGTCATGAAGAACGTTCCGATCGCGCTGAAAGAGCCGGATAACTACGCCGCCCGCGCCAACCTGATGGCGGATTCATCGGTCGCCTGCTCCGGGATCCCGGAATACGGGAAGCAGGGAACCGGCTGGCCGTGCCACAGCATGGAGCATGAGTTATCCGCTTACTACGATATTACCCATGGGGTCGGACTGGCGATCCTGACGCCGCGCTGGATGCGCCATATCCTGAAAAAAGACGCTTCGGCGACGCCGCGGTTCGTCCGCTTCGCGCGGAACGTCATGGAACTGACTGGGGAGAACGAGAAGGATCTCGCGATGGCCGGAATCGACGCGCTCGAAGCCTATTTCCGCTCGACCGGAATCCCGATGACGCTGAGCGAGCTGGGGATCACGGACGAATACTTTGAAGAGATGGCGGCGCATGCCAACGCCGGCGGTTACCTGAAAGACTCGTTCGTTGCTCTGACGAACGAGGACATCGTAGAAATCTATAAAGCCTGCCTGTAAAACGAGCCGTGGAGACGATAAACCTTCATCCCAGTTCATTTTTTCAGATAGCTCTTTTGTGGTGATAGGCCTCGCTAAATTAGAAAATACATCTAATTCGATGGTACTCTGTATCAGTTGCTGATAAGCGGAGAGATATGGTAGTGTTGCAAGCTGTTCATAAATATTTATTCTGTTAATTATAGCAATTTATCGTTTATTTATTTGCAGTATAACTTTTTCATTTTATATTTAGCGGATATCA
>ERZ773099.3375-NODE-3375-length-10329-cov-7.164785_pt1 | contig 10329 bp, 10 predicted proteins | sample MGYA00511120_ERZ773099 | MGnify/ENA primary metagenome ERZ773099 (study PRJEB29015, sample SAMEA2738012) | human oral metagenome | biome: human oral; feature: human-associated habitat; material: dental | place: China | collected 2104 ... | reverse complement strand
AAGGAGCAGGAACGCGAGGCGGCCGATGGGCAGCCGGGGGATGGGAGGCCTCGTCGCTATCGACGAGGTATGGGAAGACTATTGCTCCTCCTGCGTGACAGTGATTGAATGCGTTGGCTACGTCGTTACTTGGCAGGCGGGATGTGCATCATGATCTCGATGGAGTCCATGAACTGGCCCAGCGACTTATTGAACTTTTCGTAGTCGGTATTCTGGTATTCCTCGCCGACGCGGCCCACCGCAACGTTGACGAAGGACACCTGGTTGTGGAACAGCAGCATGGCGGGCGCCTTGATGACGGGTGAGAAGCCGCGAATGGTGATGGAACCGGCCTCGGGGATTGCGAGGATCTCGTCGCGGGAGGAAATCTGGATGATTGCGTTGTCGACCAGTACCTCGGGAGTATCGGTGTTCGGGGAGACGCCGCGCATGAAGGGGGAAGACACCGTGCACCCCCTTGAGTAACGTCTCCCAAGAGACGCGGTAGGTGAGGTTGAAGGTGGAGCGAATCCAGTCTGGTTCTTCCGTAATACCGATAAGCAGCATGGCGTGTCCTGTCGTCGACGACGGAAAATGTGTGATCGGAATCCTACCAGAGTGGCTGGCTGATCGAGCGTGAGGATTCGTGGTGAGTGCGAGCAGCCCCGGCCTCGTCGCTATTGGTGAAAGGGCACTATCGCATCATGCGCGTCAGTAGCGGGCGTCCTGACGCGGATAGGTTATGAGCATGTGGATAGGTTATGAGCATGTGGATAGGTTAATAACCTATCTGTATCTGCATAACCTATCCGCAAGCGCACAAACTATCCGCATGAGCGAGCATCACCGGAGAAACGGTCACCTATGTGCCGACGCTCTGCGGGCGGCGTCGATTGCCGCCTTCGCCGTCTTCAGGTCGAGGCCGGTGCGGTCCTTGTAGGTCTTGACGGCGTAGATCATCCTGCCCTCGGCGATCATCTGGATCTCCACCGCGTTCAGCTCCGGGAGCGAGGCTGAGGCCGGGGAAGAGGTAGCAGGAACCGAGGTGGGGGCTGCTGCCTCGAAGGTGGGGGAGACGGATCCGGCGAGCGCCGTGACCCCGGCGTCCGCGTAAGCGGCACGCAGTCGCGCCTCGAGGTTCGCGACCTGTTCCTTCAGCTGGCGGTTTTCGGCGCGCAGCTCTTCGATTTCGCTAGCCTGACCAAACCACTTACCCACGTGTTGCCTCCTTGAGGGGATTGCCTTGATGGAAGCAATCGTATCCGTCTTCGCCAACCTGGTGCCGACGATCGGCCTGCGGCGAATATGAAGGTTCCCGGAGAAACCCGCCCCGGCCTCGTCGATGGCGACGCGCGGAGCGTGCGCGACAACGCGCCGTGACCGGTGGAACAAGCCGCCCGCGCGACCCAGCCCGGTAAAATAGCGAAGACACTGCGAGCAGCGGAGGAAACATGGCAGGCGAATCGTTCTTCGGGCAAGACCCCACCCACGAGGACCAGCGCGGCGGCATCCCGGCCGATCTGATCCCTTACCTGGAAGCGGCCGACGAAGTCGAAGACACCGAGGCGGGGGAGAGCACCGACCCGCAGGCCGAGGAGAGCGAGCGCGAGGCTGCCCTACGAGCCCTCGTCGAGAACTCGCTGCTGCTGGGCCCCGACCCCTCAGTCCTCGCTGAGATCGAGGGCGAGGTTGATGAGGACTTCGCCGATGACGCCGCCGAGGAGCGCGACGAGCGCGCCTCACACGAGGCTGCGCTGTCCAAGGCCGAGGATGAGGTCGCCCTCGACGCACGCGTGCAGGAGATCTACCAGTCCATCGTCGCGCGTGCCCCTGAGCACGACATTGACCCGACCCTTGACCGTGTGAAGCTCGCCCTGGACATCCTGGGCGACCCGCAGAACTCCTACCCGTCGATCCATATCACGGGCACGAACGGCAAGACGTCCACGTCGCGCATGATCGACTCTCTGCTGAGCGCATTCGGCATGAAGACGGGCCGATTCACGAGCCCGCACCTGCTCGACGTGCGCGAGCGAATCTCGCTGGAAGGCCACCCGATCACGCGCGAGGGCTTCGTACGCGCATGGGAGGACATCGCCCCCTACGTCGGCATGGTCGACGAGCGCAGCCAGGAGGAGGGTGGCCCGCGCCTGTCCTTCTTCGAGGTCTTTACGATCATGGCGTACGCGGCCTTCGCGGACTACCCGGTCGATGCGGCCGTCATCGAGGTCGGCATGGGTGGGCGCTGGGACGCCACGAACGTCATCGATGCCGGCGTCTCCGTCATCACGCCGATCGCCCTGGATCACACGAAGTGGCTCGGCTCCACCATTGAGGAGATTGCCCACGAGAAGGCAGGTATCATCAAGCCCGGCCAGATCGTCGTCATCATGAAGCAGGAGGAGGAAGTCCTCGACATTCTCCTCGAGCAGGCGCGCTCCGTCGACGCGATCGCCCGCGTCGAGGGCCGTGACTTCGAGGTCGTGGATTGTCAGATGGGGGTCGGCGGCCAGATGGTCACGATCCGCACGCCCTCCGCAGTCTACGAGGACGTGTTCGTCCCGCTGTTCGGCCAGTATCAGGCCCACAACGCGGCGGCGGCCCTTGTCGCCGTCGAGGCCTTCATGGGCGGCCGCGGTCTGGACGGTCGCATCGTCGAGCAGGGCCTCATGAACGCCTCCAGCCCGGGACGCATGCAGGTCGTGCGTCATTCGCCCACGATCATCGTGGACGCCGCGCACAACCCCGCGGGTGCGGCCACCCTGCGCGAGGCCGTGGAATCCTCCTTCGCCTTTGCTCGGATCGCTGGCGTGTACGCGGCGATGGGGGACAAGGACGTCGAGGGCGTCCTGTCAGAGGTCGAACCGTTCATCGATCACCTTGTCGTGACCCAGATGCCGGGAGAGCGTGCCGCGGATGTTGCGCGCTTGGCTGAGATCGCAGGGGAGGTCTTCGGTCCCGACCGGGTAGATGTGCGCGAGTCGCTCGCCGACGCGGTCGATCGTGCAGCGGAGATTGCCGAGGCCGGGGCGCAGCCCGCAGATCGCAGCGGAGTTCTCGTGTTTGGCTCGGTGATGCTGGCTGGTGAAATGCTGGCCCTCGCTGGCCACTCTCCGCGCTAGGATGTCATCCAACCAGGGCGGCCGCATCGTGGCGGCCGCCACGGTTGGGAAATCGTGCTCGATGGTGGCACGATTGATCATGCGTACAAGTACAGATGAGCAATGTCGCAAGGAGGCATCATGAAGAAGCTCGTCAATGATGTTCACGCCGTCGTTCGCGAAACCCTCGAAGGTTTCGCCCTGGCACACCCCGATCTCGTCGATGTCCACTACTCGCCGGATTTCGTGACCCGGCGCGCCCCCAAGGCCGAGGGCAAGGTTGGACTCGTCTCCGGTGGCGGATCCGGACACGAACCCCTGCACGCGGGCTTCGTTGGAGAAGGCATGCTGGACGCGGCCGTGCCGGGCGCGGTCTTCACCTCGCCCACCCCCGACCCGATCCTGGAGGCCACCAAGGCCGCTGACCACGGAGCGGGCGTCCTGCACATCGTCAAGAACTACACGGGCGACGTTCTCAACTTCGAGACCGCCGCCGAGCTGGCCGACATGGAGGACATCAAGGTCTCCACGGTCGTCGTCAACGACGATGTCGCCGTCGAGGACTCCCTCTACACGGCGGGCCGACGCGGCGTCGCCGGAACGATCTTCGTGGAGAAGATCGCGGGCGCGGCCGCCGAGCGCGGAGACTCGCTCGAGGAAGTCACCCGCATCGCGACCAAGGTCAACGATCAGACTCGCTCCATGGGCCTGGCCCTGGGCCCCTGCACGGTGCCCCACGCCGGAAAGCCATCCTTCGACCTGGGCGAGGATGAGATTGAGCTGGGTATCGGCATCCACGGCGAGCCCGGATACCGCCGCGGCTCTATGGAGACCGCTGATGCTCTCATCGCCGAGCTCTACGAGCGCGTGTGCGAAGACCTCGGGCTGAGCGAGGGCGAGCGCGTCGTGGCCCTCGTTAACGGCATGGGCGGCACCCCCATCTCCGAGCTCTACATCTGCTTCCGTGCACTCGCCGCCCTCCTGAAGAAGGACGGCATCGAGATCGCTCGCCAGATGGTCGGCAACTACGTCACCAGCCTGGAGATGCCCGGCGTCTCCGTGACCCTCATGCGCGCCGACGACGAGCTCCTCGAGCTCTTCGACGCGCCCGTGAACACGGTCGCCTGGAAGTAAGCAACGAGGCAGGACAAGGAGAAACACGATGAGCCTAGATGCAGCGTGGGCACAGCGGTGGATCGAGCTGGCAGCGGCAGACATCGCCGAGCAGCGCGACTACCTGGTGGACCTGGACCGAGCGATCGGAGACGGCGACCACGGCGAAAACATGGACCGCGGATTCACGGCCGCGCTCGAGGCCCTGGGCCAGGGCCAGCCGGGCAGCGTCGCCGAGGTCCTCAAAACCGTCGCCAAGACGCTCATGTCCACGGTCGGCGGTGCCGCCGGGCCCCTGTACGGGACCGCGTTCCTGCGCGCATCGAAGGCCGCCGGCGACGGCGAGCTGGACGGCGCGGGCGCTGTCGCGGTGATCGCGGGCGCGCTCGAAGGGATTCAGGCGCGCGGCAAGGCCACCACGGGCGAAAAGACCATGGTGGATGCGTGGACACCCGCGCTCGAGGCAGCCCGCGCGGCCGCTGAGTCCGGTAGCCGCGCAGCGGCCGTCTTCGAGGCCGCCGCCACTGCCGCCGAGGCTGGAGCAGCCGCGACGGAACCCCTGCGTGCCACGAAGGGACGCGCCTCCTACCTGGGTGAACGCTCCATCGGTCACCTCGACCCGGGCGCCGTCTCCACCTCCCTCATCCTGCGAGCCGCCGCACGCGCGGCGGGCGAGGCCAGCGCAGCATGAGCGTGCGTGTCTCCTTCGTCATCGTCTCCCACTCGGCCTCTCTGGCCACCGGCGTGTGCGAGCTCGCCGCCCAGATGGCCCCCGATGTGCACTTCGAGGCCGCCGGAGGCACGGACGACGGCCGAATCGGCACCTCCTACGACCGCGTGGAAGCGGCCCTCGAGGCCGCCCTGGCCGCGGTAGACGGGGACGGCAGCGGCGTCATCGTCCTGACCGACCTGGGGTCAGCCACGATGACCGTCGAATCCGTCATCGACATGAGCGACGAGCCCGAACGCATCCGCTTCGTCGATACCTGCCTCGTCGAAGGGGCCGTCGCATCCTCCGTGCGGGCACAGCTCGGCGAAGACCTCGACCAGGTCGCCGACGTTGCAGCCGCCCTGGCCCTCCGCGTGGACGACGTCCCCGCCCAGGAGGCACCCGACTCTGCTCCCGCGCAGCCCAGCGGGGGAGCGGGAGGAGCCCCGGCCTCGTCGCTGTGGGCGCAGGGGGACGCGGTCGTCGCGGACCCCGTCGGACTGCACGCGCGCCCGGCCGCTGCCTTCGTGCGCCTGGCGGGCACCTTCGACGCCGAGGTCACTGTCAACGGGGCGGATGGCGGGTCGGTCCTCGAGCTCATGGCTCTGGGGATCACCCAAGGTCAGAGCGTCCACATCGAGGCCAATGGGGCAGATGCCACAGCCGCGGTGGCAGCGCTGACAGATATGCTTGAAAGCGCAACACCGCAACCGCCAGAATCAAAGGAGACAATGTGAGCGCTAAGAGTGTTCTGCTGGAGCCCCAGCACCTTCTCGACCCCACCCTCGAGCACACCCTCATCGTCGTGAAGCCCGACGGCTACGCCCGTGGCCTGACCGGTGAGATCCTGCGCCGCATCGAGGCCAAGGGCTACACGATCAAGGGCCTCAAGCTCATGGTCGCCTCCCGCGAGCTGCTTGCCGAGCACTATGCCGACCACAAGGACAAGCCTTTCTTCGAGGGCCTCCTGGAGTTCATGAGCTCCGGCCCGGTCGTCGCGATCATCGTCGAGGGCCAGCGCGTCGTCGAGGGCATGCGCGTCCTCATGGGCTCGACCGACCCGACGACGGCACCCGCGGGCACGATCCGTGGTGACCTCGGTCGCGCGTGGAACAGCCCCCACATGGAGAACCTGATTCACGGTTCGGACTCTGTGGAGAACGCAACGCGCGAAATCTCCCTGTGGTTCCCGGAGATTTACTGAGTCACGGCTAACCTGCAAGGGTGTACCTCAAAAACCTGACGCTGCGGGGCTTTAAGTCCTTCGCCAGTGCGACCACGCTTGCCCTTCAGCCGGGCATCACGTGCGTCGTCGGCCCCAACGGGTCGGGTAAATCGAACGTCGTCGACGCGCTCGCCTGGGTCATGGGCGAGCAGGGTGCTCGCGCTCTGCGTGGCGGGCAGATGGCGGACGTGATTTTCGCGGGGACATCTGGGCGTGCGGCGTTGGGGCGCGCCCAGGTGGACCTGACGATCGACAACACCGATGGGCTGCTCGACATTGAGTATTCCGAGGTGACGATCAGCCGCACCCTGTTTCGTGGGGGCGGCTCCGAGTACTCCATTAACGGAACTCCGGCGCGCTTGCTGGATGTCCAAGAGCTCCTGTCTGACACGGGCATGGGCCGTCAGATGCACGTCATCGTCGGCCAGGGGCAGCTCGACGCGATCCTGTCCTCCACGCCCGAGGAGCGTCGCGGGTTCATCGAAGAAGCCGCGGGCGTCCTGAAACATCGCCGGCGCAAGGAGCGCGCGCTTAAGAAGCTGGCCGACATGGATGCGAACCTCGTGCGCGTCCTGGACCTGACGAATGAGATTCACCGCCAGCTGGGGCCCCTGGCCCGCCAGGCGCGCACTGCTCGTCGCGCGTCCCTCATTCAGGCGCGCGTGCGCGATGCGAAGGCCCGCCTGCTCGCCGATGACCTCGCATCGGCTCTGTCGAAGCTGTCCGTGCTCGAGGCCTCGGACGAGTCTGCTGAAGCCCGCCGTGCGTCGCTTGAGGAGCAGATTGCGGCCGCGCGCGCCGAGCTGTCACGGTTGGAGGACACCGAGCGTGCGTCCTCTCCCGCGCTCGATCAGGCATCCTCCGACTGGCAGTCGCTCACCACAATCACCGAGCGCCTGCGCGGCACACTCATGGCAGCGACCCAGAAGGTTGCGTTGCGGGCGACCCCGGAGCTGCCTCCTGGCGGCGAAGATCCCGACGTGCTCGATGAGCGCGCCCGCGTCGCCGGCGCCGAGGACGCCGCCCTGGTTGGGCAGGTTGAGGCCGCACGCTCTGCCCTGACGTCCGCGACTCGCGCGCGAGAGGCCGCGGAGGACGCCGACGATTCAGCGTCCCGTGAGCTCGCCCGCGTCAACCGCGTCATCGCCGACCACCGCGAGAAGGTCGCGCGCCTGACGGGCGACGCCTCCACGGCCGCCTCTCGTTTGGAGGCCGCGATCGCCGAGGCCGACCGCGCGTGGGGCGCATACCGGGCCGCTCAGGAGCGTGCCGAGGCCGCGGAGAAGGCTGTGCCCGCATCCTCAGTGGGTTCGGTTGGTCCGGACGCTTCTGATTCTGGGGCCTCCGCGTCCGAGGACGAGGCCGGTGGGGGAGCGGCCCGCGTCCACGCCGAGGCCTCCGCTCGCCGCGACGCCGCGCGTGCCCGCGTGGACGAGCTGCTCGGCATCGAACGCGAGGCGCGCGCCGACCGCGCCCGATGGGAGGCACGCCGCGACGCGCTTGAGCAGCTGCTGGCCCCCGAGGACGGCACCGCCGAGTTGCTGGGACGCCCCGGCGTGCGCGGCCAGGTTGCGCCCCTCCTGCACGTCACCCCCGGTTTCGAGGACGCCGTCGCCGCGGCGCTGGCCCCCTTCGCCGACGCCGTCGTCGTCGACTCCCTGGCCCGAGGCCTGGGCGAGCTGGACGTGGCCCGCGCGGCCGGGCGCTCGTTGCGGCTCGTCGTGGCATCTGATTCTTCCGGCCCTTCCGACGAACCTGCGGATGGGGCCAGTGGTTCCGTCCGCGCCGACCTGCCCGAGGGTGCGACGTGGTTGTCCGACGTCGTCACCTGCGAGGGGGCCGCCGCGCCCCTCGCGTCGCTGCTGGACGGGGTCGTCTCGTGCTCCCTTGAGGCCGCCGCTGACGTGCTGAACGTGCCCGGCGTTCGCGCCGTCGTCACGCCACGCGGGGACGTGCTGCGCTCCTGGTCGGTAGAGGGTGGTCGCCAGGCCTCCTCCGTGCTCTCCGTGCGCGCCGACTACGAGGAGGCGTCTACGCAGGCCGAGGCCGCGCAGACTCGCATGGCCGAGCTGTCCGAGCAGCTCAGTGAGGCGAACGCCCACCTCGACCGCTGCATCCGCGAGGCGAACGATGCCCTGAAGGCCCTGCGCGAGGAAGACGCGCAGCGTGCCAAGGAAGCCCAGGAACTGGCCCGCGCTCAATCGGCCGCGCAGGCCGCCCGCGCCGAGGCTGAGCGCGCACACGACGTGGCACGCCGCGCCGACGAGCAGGTCTCCTGGGCCCGCGAGCAGGACGTGGCCGCGCGAGCACGCCTCGACGGCGCCGACACCGTCGGCCCGCCCGAATCTCTCGAAGATGCTCAGGCCCGCGCTGATGCAGCCTCCCGTGCGGCGCGCGAGACCCGCGAGGCTGAAAACGAGGCGCGCCTGAGCTTGCGTGCCCTCGAAGAGCAATCGCGGCGCGCTGCCTCACGCGCCCGCTCTCTGCGCCAGGGGGCCGCCGCCGAGCGCGAGGAGCGCACCCGCTACGCCCGGCGCGAGGCCGCGCGCAAGACGGAGCTGGCCACGGCCTCGGACGTGGAGGCAGCCGCCCGCGTTGCCCTCGAGGCCGCCGAGCGAGCCCTGACCCGGGCCGCTGCCGAGCGCGACCGCCTGAGCGAGCGGCGCTCCCAGGTCTCCCAGGAGGTCTCGGACGCCCGCCGCGCCCTGGACCGGCTGAGCGCGGAGCTGTCGGAGGCCACGGCCTCGGCCCACCAGGGGCAGATCGCCGCCGAGCAGACGCGCCTGCGCGTCGAAGACCTGCAGCGCCGTGCCCTCGAGGAGCTGTCTCTCGAACCCGAGCAGCTGATCGCCGAGTTCGGGCCTCAAACGCAGGTGCCGATGCTGCCGCTCGACCCCGACCAGATCGAGAAGGCTGCAGCCGCCGAGCCGAGCGCGTACGTGCGTGCCGAGCAGGAGCGAGCCCTCGCCAAGGCGCAGAAGGACTTGGAGAAGCTGGGGCGCGTGAACCCGCTGGCGCTCGAGGAACACGAGGCGCTGGCCTCGCGGCACAAGTTCCTGGTGGATCAGGTCCAGGACCTCAAAGCTTCGAAGGCGGACCTGCTGCGCATCGCGCAGGACGTGGATCGCCTGGTTCAGGAGGCCTTCGCATCCGCGTTCGCTGAGACGCGCGAGCAATTCGAGCACGTGTTCGGGGTGCTGTTCCCGGGCGGCCAAGGAGACCTGGTGCTCACCGACCCTGAGGACATGCTGACGACCGGCATCGAGATTGAGGCTCGGCCCGCGGGCAAGAAGGTCAAGCGCCTATCGCTGCTGTCGGGTGGCGAGCGTTCCCTGGCCGCGATCGCGTTCCTGGTGGCGATCTTTAAGGCGCGCCCGTCCCCGTTCTACGTCATGGACGAGGTAGAGGCCGCCCTGGATGACATGAACCTGACGCGCCTGCTGGCGATCTTCAAGGAGCTGCAGGAGACCTCGCAGCTGATCGTCATCACGCACCAGAAGCGCACGATGGAGATCGCGGACGCCCTCTACGGCGTCACCATGCGCGACGGCGTCACGACGGTGGTGTCCCAGCGCCTCGCGGACTAGGGTAAGGGTCCTCGCGCGGAGAGGCCGTTGCTTCTACTCGCGATGACACCACCTTCCAAGAAAATGATGACAGAATTTGGACTTGAGAGGAGAGGGCTATGAGCAAGAAACAAGAGGAGACCTACCGTCTCGCGGGTGGGATCACCGTTACCGACGCTGATCTTGAAGCGGATGCTCAGCGCTTCGAAGCGGGCGAATGTGACGGGTCGTGGAAGGTCCTCCCCGGACGTCCGTAGATCTTCGGCGAGGACACAATGCCGGTTGGCACGCGCCTGCCCGAATCCTTGGTCCGCGAGCTCGACGAGGCGGCAGGGGAACTCGGACAAACCCGCAGTGAGCTTGTTCGTCGCTTCATTTCTGACGGCCTGCTGGCGCTGAAGGCATAAAGCTGTTTTTGCGAGTCGTGTGTGGGTGAGCGGGTGTTGGTCGGGGGTGCAGGTAGAGGTTGAGGTCCTTGATGAAGAGCGGACTTCTGTCCTCGCTGTCTTCAAAGGACCTCGGGAGGCGTCTCACCCTACCTGCTGCTGTTCTGCCTCGCTTGACCGTTGTGATCGGTGTGGTCTGCTCGTCGGTTTGGAGGGCTTCCATCTGATGAGCGTGGCTCGCACCCCAGAT
>ERZ773099.3374-NODE-3374-length-10332-cov-7.889948_pt1 | contig 10332 bp, 8 predicted proteins | sample MGYA00511120_ERZ773099 | MGnify/ENA primary metagenome ERZ773099 (study PRJEB29015, sample SAMEA2738012) | human oral metagenome | biome: human oral; feature: human-associated habitat; material: dental | place: China | collected 2104 ... | reverse complement strand
GGCCGGGGGCGGCGCACCGGGCCCGCGGGCGGCGCGCGCGCTCGACGCTGTCGAGGAGGCACTGGCGCGCGCGGGGCGGGGGGGGCCGGTGAGCTGGTCGGATCCGGACGGTGGCGCTCGCGCGTGGCCGAGCGTCGTCACCGTGCCGACCGACGAGCCGGGGCGGGTCGAGGAGCTGGCCGACGTCGTGGGCGCGGCGCTGGACGGGGACTGAGCCCCGCCCGGGGCCGGCCCGCCAGGCGCTACCGTGGGCCCATGACCGCCGCCTCCTTCACTCTCGTCCCGGCCGCCTACCTGCTCATGCTGCGGCGGACGGAGGAGGCCGGCCGGCGGCGCACCAGGGTGCTTCTGCAGCTGCGACGCAGCACCGGCTACATGGACGGCTGCTGGGCCTGCGGGGCGGCCGGGCACGTCGAGGCCGGGGAGTCGGTGGTGCAGGCCGTCGTGCGCGAGGCGGCCGAGGAGGTCGGCATCAGCGTCGCGCCCGGGGACCTGAGGCCGCTGACCGTCGTGCACCGCTCCAACGACGTCGGCGGGGCCGCCCTGGAGCAGCGGGTCGACTTCTTCTTCACGGCCCGCCGCTGGAGCGGTGAGCCGACGGCGGCCGAGCCGGAGAGGAACGCGGGGCTGCGCTGGTTCGCGCTCGACGAGCTGCCCGAGCGGGTGCCCCCGCACGAGAGGGCCGTCATGGACCTGCTCGCCGCCCAGCTCGACGGCGGCCGGCCGGTCCCGGCGATCACGACCTTCGGCTTCGCCCCGGCCCTCGCGCCGCCCGGCGCTTAGAGTCCGAGGAAGTCCAGGATGCGCGGCAGCTCCCGGCGGGCCTGGACGAGTCCGGCCTCGTAGGCGCCCACGACCCGGTCGTAGCGCAGCTCGCCGTTGACGATCGCCATGCGGTCGGGCTGGAAGAGGTAGACGCGGCCCTGGCTGCGCGCCGCCTCGAGCTCCTCCATGGTCCGGTTGTAGTTCGACGGGCGCGCGATGATCCCCTCGGCCACCGCCGGGTAGCGGCGGAAGAGCCTCCGGTAGGCGCCGGGGCGCTTCTCCGCGGGCTTGCGGTACCCGGCCGGGCGGGTGGAGACCACCAGCATGCGCTCGTACCCGTCCGCCGCGGCGGCGTCGGTGGCGAAGCCGCCCGTGGGCCCCAGGGCGCCGTCGAGGTAGGGGGCGCCGTCGATGTGGACGACCGGCATGAGCACGGGCATGGACGACGACGCCTGGCAGCGCGGCAGGAGGTCGGCCATCTCGTCCACGTCCTCCAGCCCCCAGTAGACCTCCTCGCCGGTGTCGCAGCGGAAGGAGCCGATGCGCACGGTCGTCTCCGCGTTCTTGAAGGCGGGCCAGTCGAAGGGGATGGTCTCGTCGGGGGCGGAGGTGTGCCGGTAGATGTAGTCGGAGTTGAAGTAGCCCTGGCGGCGGACGAAGCTGCCCCACCCGCCGGAGCGCGGGTCCGTCGTCAGCCCGACGAAGGCCTCGCGCGTGCGCCACAGGTCCCGGGAGACCATGTTGACGGTATTGGTGCAGCCCGCCGAGATCCCGCCGACCCAGGGGAACAGGAGGCCCGCCTCCAGCAGGACCTGGACGAGGGCGGCGGTGTAGGCGCCGCGCATGCCGCCTCCCTCGAAGACGAGGGCGACTCCGTCCACGCGTCGGGTGATCGGGGCCGGGGCGTGGCCGGGCCGGCCGTAGGGGACGGGGCGAGAGGGTGGCGGCGCAGTGCTCATGGTGGGCTCAGGCTAGCGCCGCGGGCCCGCCCGCGGGCGGGCCGTCCGGCACATGTCGGCCCCGCGGACGGACGCCGTCGTCGGCGGGCAGGAGGCGCGGCGGAGGCTACCGCGCGGGGCTCCCGGCGCGTAGCGTGCCTCTTATGACACCGTCAACGACGCCGACCATCCTGACGCCTCTGACCATGCGCGGCCTGACTGCGCGCAACCGCCTGTGGCTGCCGCCCATGTGCATGTACTCCGTCGAGGCCCGCGACGGCGTCGCCACCGACTGGCACGTCCTGCACTACGCCACGCGCGCCACGGGCGGCTTCGGCACCGTGATCGTGGAGGCCACGGCGGTGGCCCCCAACGGTCGCCTGTCGCCCTTCGACCTGGGTCTGTGGGACGACGCGCAGGTCGCCGGGCACCGCCGCATCGTCGAGGCGGTCCACGCCGCCGGCTCCCTGGCCGGCGTCCAGCTCGGCCACGGCGGGCGCAAGGCGGGCACTCCCCCGTGGCGCCCCGGCGGCGGCTCGGGGACGCGCACCGCCACCATCGAGGGCTGGGACCTGGTGGGCCCCAGCGCCATCGCCTACCCGAAGCACGCCGAGCCGCGAGCGCTCACCGAGGAGGAGGTCCGCGCGACGACGGCCGCCTTCGCCGCGGCGGCGCGCCGGGCCGTCGCGGCCGGCTACGACGTCGTCGAGCTGCACGGGGCCCACGGCTACCTCATCCACGAGTTCCTCTCCCCGCTGTCCAACACCCGCGCCGACGCCTACGGCGGGTCCGCCGAGGGCCGGCGCCGCTTCGCCCTCGAGACCGCGGCCGCCGTGCGCGAGGCGGTCGGGGAGGACACGGTCCTGGACATCCGCCTGTCGGCGACCGACTGGGCCGAGGGCGGGCTGACCGGCGAGGACACCGCCGCCCTCGCGCCCCTGCTGGTGGCCGCGGGCGTGGACGTCCTGCACGTCTCGAGCGGGGCGAACGTGCCGGCCCGGGTGCCCGTGGGGCCCGGGTACCAGGTGCCCCTGGCCGCGCAGGTCAAGGCCGCCGTGGCGGGGACGACGACGCCGGGCGGCGGCGAGCCGGTGGTCGTGACGGTCGGCGTCATCACCGAGGCCGCCCAGGCCGAGCAGATCGTCGGCACCGGGCAGGCCGACGCCGTCGCCGTGGGCCGCCCGGCCCTGCGCGACCCCTACCTGCCGGTGCGCTGGGCCCACGACCTGGGCGTCAACGACTGGAAGGCGGCCGGGCTGCCGGTGCAGTACTGGCGCGGCGCCTGGCGCTGACCGGCCCGCCGGCCCCCTTCGCCGAGATCGGTTCACTTCCGCACCGAGATCGGTTCACGGACCGATCTCGAGCCGGAATACGACCGATCTCGGCGAGGAGGGTGTGCGCGGCCCGCCTGGGCCGGCACCAGGCGGGCCGAGTTGAGGATGAAGACGGACTCCGATCCGACGTGGACGACAGCAGCCGCCACGGGTCCCAGCAGTCCCAGCCCCGCCGCGACCATGCCGAGAGCATCGACAACGATCGTGCCTACAAAGTTCGTCATAATGATCCGCCGTGCGCGCCGCGCGACCCTCAGGGTGGCCACGAGGTCAGAGAGGTCGGAGGAGATGAGCACCACGTCACCGGCCTCGCGGGCCACGTCCGTGCCCGAGCCCATGGCTATGCCGACGTCGGCGACGGCGAGGGCGGGCGCGTCGTTGACGCCGTCGCCGACCATCGCGACCGTCGCCCCACGGCGGCGCAGCTCCTCGATCACCGCGTTCTTCTCCTCCGGCAGCAGTCCTGCGCGCACCTCGTCGGCGGCGAGCCCGACCTGTCCGGCCACGCGCCCGGCGGCAGCGGGCGAGTCGCCGGTCAGAAGCAGAATGGACAGGCCCATCGTTCTCAGGCCGGCGACGGCCCGCTCGGCCCCGGGCCGCAGCCGGTCGGCCAGAGCGATGGTGCCGAGCTCGCGATCGTCGACAACCACGCTGACAACACTGGCCCCGGCCTGCCGGTCGTCCGCGGCGCGCCCCACGCGCACCCGGCGGCCCTCGACCACGGCCCCGACTCCGACACCCGGCTCGTAGGCCAGGTCGGCGGGCGTGGGGACCCGCACACCGCGGGCGGCGGCCTCGCGGACGATCGCCCGTCCCAGCGGATGCTCCGAGTGCCACTCGGCGGCGGCGGCCCAGCGCAGCAAGTCGCTCTCGGACCGGACCCTGCCGCAGACCTCGCCGCCCGGCGCCGTGCCGGCCTCGAAGGCTTCCGGCCGATCGGCCACATGCACATCAATGACCCGCGGCTCGCCCTCGGTGATGGTGCCGGTCTTGTCGAGCACCACGGTATCGACGGCGGACAGCTGCTCCAGGTGGGTGCCGTCCTTGACGAAGGCGCCGCTGCGGGCAACCCGGGCGATGGCGGCGAGCACGGCCAGGGGCGTGCCGGCGGCGATCCCACAGGCGCCCGCGACGATGACGACCGAGATGGTGGCGCGGGCGTCGCGCGTGACGAGCCAGGCGACGGCTGCGGCCGCCAGCGCGAGATAGACGAGATAGGCGGCCAGACGGTCGGCGATCCGCTGGACAGGGGCGCGCGAGCCTTGGGCCTGTCGCACGGCGGCGACAATGCGCCCGTAGGAGGACTCCTCCCCGGCGGACTCCACGTCGATCTCCAGCGCGCCGCGGCTGATGGACCCGGCGTAGACACGGCTGCCGGGCTCCACCGGCACGGGCAGCGACTCCCCTGTGATGCGGGACTGGTCGACGTCGGCCCGCCCAGCACGCACGACGCCGTCGACGGCGATGCGCCCTCCCGGGACGACGGCGATGATGTCACCGGGGCGGATGTCATCGATAGGCATGTCCTGACCGCCGTCGGGACCGAGACGATGGACGGTGTCGGGCAGGAACGACATGAGGCGGGTCAGGGCGTCACGGCCCCGATCCATGGACAGGTCCTCGAGAATCTCAGCGGCCAGCACGAACAGGGCGATGACCAGGGCGGAGACCCACTCGCCGATGACGGCGGCCGCGGCGATGGCCAGGAGCATGGACAGCTCCATGCTCATGCGCCGCCCGCACAGGTCGCCCCAGGCCTCGGCGATGATCGGCCAGCACCCCACCAGCAGGGCGCCGGCGCCGATAATGGCGACGAGTAGGGTCGAGGCGCCAACGGAGCGGGCCAGGTGGACGCCGATCGCGCCCGCGCCGACCAGCGCGATGCGGGCCAGATCGGCGCGCTCGATGCGGGAGAGACAGCCCGCGGAGGTGTTCGAGGCGGTCGTGAGCACGGGTGCAGGATCAGTGGGGGTCATGGGCGTGCCCTTTCCTGAGAGGCGCGGTGGTGAGCGGGCTCGGCATCAACGACGTGCTCGGCCTGGTAGAGGGCCTGCTCGACCAGCGCCAGCGCATGCTCGTCGATGAGGCGGTAGAAGACGCGACTGCCCTCGTGGCGGGACGTCACGACACGACCCCAGCGGAGCTTCGCCAAGTGCTGGGAGACGGCGGCAGAGCTTCGACCGGTGAGCTCGGCGAGCTCGCCCGAAGAGCGCTCGGTGGCACGCAGAAGCAGGATGATGCGGATGCGCGTGGGATCTGCCAGCAGGGCGAAGACCTCGGCGGCGAGGTCGACTTCCTCCTCCTCGAACTTAATCTTAGTATTTAAGGACATATTTAGATGTTAAGGTGGCGTGCGCAGCGAGTCAATGTCTGTCAATCGTCAGATCGGCTATCACCAACCGCGAGACCGGCCCGTCGGACCGATCTCGAGCCGGAATACGACCGATCTCGGCGAAGGGGGCCGGCTCACGCCCCGAGCCAGAAGGCCCGCATGGCCCGGGCCATCCAGGGGCCGTCGGCGACGCCGCACATCTCCCGCTGGGAGTGCATGGACAGCAGGGCCTGGCCGACGTCCACCGTGGTGATCCCCAGCCGCGTGGCGGTGATGGGGCCGATGGTCGTCCCGCAGGGGACGGCGTTGTTGGACACGAAGCTCTGCACGGGCACCCCCGCGGCGTCGCAGGCGCGCAGCCACACGGCGGTGCCGACGGCGTCGGTAGCGTAGCGCTGCTGGGCGTTGATCTTGATCAGCGGCCCCCGGTTGAGGGCGGGCCTGACCGCCGGGTCGTGCAGGTGGGGGTATCCGGGGTGGACGGCGTGCCCGGCGTCGGCGGACACGCAGACGGAGCGGGCGAGCATGGCGGCCCGGGCGTCGCCGTCGACCCCGAGCGCCCCGGCCAGGCGCCCCAGGACCGTCTCGAGGAAGGGACCGCCCGCCCCCGAGCGGGTCTGGGAGCCGACCTCCTCGTGGTCGTTGGCGACCAGGACGATCGGATCGCCCATCTCGCCGTCGCGAGCCGTGCCGCGGGCGACAGCCTCCAGGGCCGCCAGGGCGGCGTGGACGGAGGAGAGGTTGTCCAGCCGCGAGGAGGCGAGGAACTCGCCGTGGCGCCCGAAGCGCGCGGGCGGCTCGGTGGGGAAGGTGAGGATGTCGTGGAAGGCGAGCCGGTCGGGGTCGATGCCGGCGAGCCCGCACAGGTAGCGCTCCGGGTCGTCGGGGCGGGCGCCGTCGTCGTCGAGGCTCCACAGCGGCAGCAGGTGGGCCTGCCGGTCGAGGTGGAGGGAGTCGTTGACGCTGCGGTCCAGGTGCGGGGCGACCTGGGCCACGCGCGCGACCGGGCCGGTGCGCACCAGGTGGACGGCGCCGTCGCGGGTGACCAGCCGCCCGGCCAGGCCGAGCTCGCGGTCCAGGAAGGAGTTGAGCAGCGGGCCGCCGTAGACCTCGACGTTGAGGACCTGGAGGCCGTCGCGCACCATGGCGGCCCCTGGCTTGAGCTTCAGGGCCGGGGAGTCGGTGTGGGCGCCGATGATCCGGAAGCCCGCACGCTCCCCGCACCGCTCGGGCAGGATCCAGGCGATGATGGCGCCGTCGCGCACGGTGTAGCCGCGGCGCGGCAGCCCGGCGTCCCAGGGCCGGGTCTCGTCGACGGCGGACAGGCCGGCGGCGCCCAGGCGCACGGCCGCCGAGGCGGCCGCGTGGTAGCTGGTCGGGGAGGCGACGACGAAGTCGGTCAGGCCGGCGGTGTAGGCGGCGTCGCTCAGGGCGTCGTCCGGGGCGGCGGCACGGGGCGGGGTGGTCGGCATGGCCCCAGTGTGGCACCCGGGCTCATGAGCCCGTCCGTCCCGCGCGCGAGCCCGCCCCGGTGTGCCACAATCGGCGGTGGACACGGGGTGCGCCGTCCGGCGCTGAGATCACACCCGTGGAACCTGATCTAGCTCGCACTAGCGAAGGGATGTCCGCATGACACCAACGCGCCCCGCCCTGCCCAGGGTCCTGTCCATCGCCGGCACCGACCCCTCCGGCGGCGCCGGAACCGCCGCCGACACCAAGTCGATCAGCGCCGCCGGCGGATTCGCCATGACCGCCGTGACCTGCCTGGTCGCCCAGAACACCACCGGGGTCCAGGCCATCCACACCCCGCCCGCCGACTTCCTGAGCCAGCAACTGCGATCCGTGTCCGACGACGTCGAGCTCGACGCCGTCAAGACCGGCATGCTGGGCACCACCGAGATCATCGCGGCGGTCTGCGCCTGGCTCGACGAGCACCCGCCGGCCGTGCTCGTCGTCGACCCCGTCATGGTGGCCACCTCCGGCGACCGCCTCCTGAAGCCCGAGGCCGAGGAGGCGATGCGCCGCTTCTGCGAGCGCGCCACCGTCATCACCCCCAACGTCCCCGAGCTGGCCGTGCTGCTGGGCGTCGAGCAGGCCCGCACCCCGCAGGAGGCGGTCGACCAGGCCCTGGGGTGGGCGCGGCGCACGGGTGTGCCGGTCGTGGTCAAGACCGGCCACCTGGGCGGCGAGGAGGTCCTCAACATGTGGGTCGACGACGACGGCGTGCGCGCGACCGCGAGCGCGCCCCGGGTCCGGACCGCCTCCACCCACGGGACCGGGTGCTCCCTGGCCTCGGCGCTGGCCACCCGCCTGGGCGCCGGGGACGGCCCCGAGGACGCGCTGACCTGGACCACGCAGTGGCTCCACGAGGCCGTCGCCCACGGGGCCGCCCTGCGGGTCGGCGCCGGGCACGGCCCGGTCGACCACTTCCACCGCACCCGCCGCCTGGCGGACGCGGGCCTGGCCGACCCCTGGGCGGAGGTCGACGAGGTGCCAGCCGAGCTGCACAGCCCCGGGGACCTCGCGCCCGAGATCGTCCCGGCGCCGCTGCGCATCGCCGCCGCCGGGCCGTGGACCGAGGCGCTGTGGCGGGCCTCCAGCGACATCGCCCGGGACATCAGCGCCGGTGACTTCGTGGCGGGCCTGGTGGACGCCACCCTGCCGGTCGCCGCATTCGACCACTACCTGGCCCAGGACGCCCTCTACCTGGAGGAGTACTCCCGGGCCCTGGCCCTGCTGGCCGCGCGCGCCCAGCGCACGCAGGACGCGATCTTCTGGGCCCGCGCCGCCGACACGGTCCTCAGCGCGGAGAGCGAGCTGCACCGCACCTGGCTGGCCGGGCGCCCCCGCGCCGAGGCCAGCCCGGTCACCCGCGCCTACACCGACTTCCTCGTCGCCCGCGCCGCCGTGTCCCCCTACGTGGTGGGCGCCGGCGCGGTGCTCCCCTGCCACTGGCTGTACGCCGAGATCGGCGCCGCGGTGCCGCAGGTCGACCCCGGTCACCGGTTCGCAGCCTGGCTGTCGACCTACCACGACCCCGCCTTCGCCGCGGCCGCGGCACAGGCCGTCGCGGCGGTGGAGGCCGCAATGGAGGCGGCCACGCCCGCCGAGCGCGCCCGGGCGGCGCGGGCCTACCTGCTGGCGAGCCGGCACGAGCTGGAGTTCTTCGACCAGGCCCTGCGCCTGAGGGCGGGCGGCTCGCGGTGAGCGCCCGGGCTCCCGGCGCGACCGGCACCGCCGTCGGGACCGGCGCTACCGGCGCGACCAGCGCCACCGCCAGGACCGACACCGCCAGCGCCGACGCTGACGACGTCGAGCCCGGTGCGCCCCCTGCGCACCTGCCGCCCGAGGGCCGCGCCGCGCTGCGGGCGGGCGTGGTCGGCAACTGGATCGACAACATCCACGTCTTCCTGCCGCTGGTCGCCCTGTCCCCGGCCCTGGAGAAGGTGGCGGGCCCGACGGCGGGAGCCTCCGCGGGGGCGCTCGTGGTCATCGCCATGCTCCTGGGGCGCCCCGTGGGCGGGGTGGTGCTCGGCAGGGTCGCCGACCGCCTGGGGCGCACCCGCACCACTCGCCTGGCCATCGCCGGGACGGCCGGGTGCAGCCTGGCCATCGCGTGCGTGCCCACCCACGAGGCGCTCGGCGCGGCGACCCTGGTTCTCATCCTGCTGCTGCGCCTGGCGGGCGGCGTGCTCGTGGCCGGGGAGTACTCGGCGGCGATCCCCCTGGCCATGGAGTGGTCCGCTCCCCGGCGCCGGGGCCTGATGAGCGGGCTCATCCTGTCCATGGCGCCCCTGGCCCAGGCCTCGATCGCCTTCGGGACCACGGGCCTGCTGATCCTCCTGGGGCCCGAGCGCTACGCCGCCTGGGGCTGGCGGGCGCTGTTCGCCCTCGGGGCCCTACTGTCGGTGGGCATGCTCCTGTACTACTCCCGACACGTCGTCGACGCCCCCTGCTTCCATCGGCGCCGCGACGGTGGGGGCCGGCGTCCGCGCTCCCAGCCGGCGGGGCTGCCAGTGGGCCCCTGGCGGCGCCCCTTCTGGCAGGCATTCACCCTGATGAGCGGGCTGTGGCTGCTCACCAGCGCCACCGTCCTCGTTCTCACCGCGCGCCTGGCCTCCGACGCCGGCCTGCCGACCAGGACGGTCGGGCTGGTCATGGGGGTGGCCTCGCTGGCTCAGGCGGCCGCCATGGCCGGGGCCGGCCACCTGTCCACGCTGGTGGGGCGCCGTCGGCTCCTGATCGCGTGGGGGCTGGTGGCGGCCACCGCCGCCCCCTGGGTGTGGCGGGCCGTCCTCGGCGCCCACGGTGCCGGGCGAGCGGCGCTGCTGGCCGCGCTGCTCCAGGTGATCACGGTGTCCGCCTACGGCCCGGTGGCCGCCTACCTGTCCGAGCGCTTCCCCGTCCAGGTGCGCTCGACCGGCTACGGCAGCGCCTACAGCCTGTCCCTGGTGACGCCGGCGCTCTACCCCTTCTACCTGCCGCTTCTGGAGCACCTGGCGGGTCGCACCGGAGCGGTGCTGGTCCTCGTGGCGTGCGGCGGCCTCCTGGTGGTCGTGGGGGCCGCCCTCGGCCCGGCCCTGGGGCCGGGCGCGGTGTCCCGCGAGCTCGACGACGTGGCGGGGGGCGGCCGGTGAGCAGCCCCGCGAATGATCCGGACCTGGAGCGGGTGCGCCCCGTCCTGGACGCCGTGCGCGGGCGCGCACCGCTGGTCCACTGCCTGAGCGCGGCGGTGTCCATGGAGATCGTGGCCGACGGGCTGCTGGCGGCGGGGGCCCGCCCCATGATGACCGAGACGGCCGCCGAGGCGCCCCACATGGTGCCCCTGGCGGACGCCCTGCTGATCAACCTGGGCACCCTGTCCACCGACGGTGCGCAGGGCATCCCGGCAACCGTCGAGGCGGCGCGGGGGCTCGGCCTGCCGTGGGTGCTGGACCCGGCCGCCGTCGGGGCCGCGCCGGTG
>ERZ773099.3373-NODE-3373-length-10335-cov-10.275486_pt1 | contig 10335 bp, 9 predicted proteins | sample MGYA00511120_ERZ773099 | MGnify/ENA primary metagenome ERZ773099 (study PRJEB29015, sample SAMEA2738012) | human oral metagenome | biome: human oral; feature: human-associated habitat; material: dental | place: China | collected 2104 ... | reverse complement strand
GAGCCACGACGATTTCTTCGCCGAGCTCGGCATCCAGCGCGATGAAGATGCTGGTGACGCCAAAGACAAGCCCAAGAGCCGCAAGCAGCTGCGTATGGAGAAGGTCGAACGCCGCCAGCGCAAGCGGCGTCGGCACTGGCTGACGAGCCTCGTCATCGTCATCACCCTCGCGGCAGTTGGCGTCCTGGGCTACAAGGCCATCGGAATCATGCGAGACGCCTCTGCCCAGGCGACCCACGCCGAGGACTACAAAGGTAACGGCGAGGGCGAGGTCACTGTCACCATCCCGGAGGGCGCCTCCGGGCTGGACATCGGTGACATCCTCCAGGAGAAGGGCGTTGTCGCCTCCGGCAAGGCCTTCACCAATGCAGTGAAGAACAACCCGAAGGGCAACACCATTCAGCCGGGCACCTACAAGCTCAAGAAGAAGATGTCGGCCAACGCTGCGCTCCAGGCACTGCTCGATCCCGAGACCAAGGGTGACCACACCCTGACGGTGTCGGCCGGTCACACGAAGCAGATCGTCAAGGACCGGCTCAAGCAAGTCGGCAACTTCTCCGACGAGCAGATCGACGCCGCCTTCGCCGATACAGCTGGCATCGGCCTGCCCGCTGAGGCGGGTGGGAACGTCGAGGGCTGGCTCGCTCCGGGGACCTACGACGTCACCGAGAAAGCCACCCCCAAGGACCTGGTCAAGCAGATGGTCTCCCGGACCGTTACCCAGCTCAAGGACCTCAAGGTTCCCAAGGAGGACTACCACGCGGTCCTGACCAAGGCCTCCATCATCGAGCGAGAGGTCAACGACTCCAGGTACTACGGTCAGGTGGCTCGGGTCATCGAGAACCGTCTGGCCCAGACCAGTGGTGAGACCCATGGCCTGCTCCAGATGGACTCGACAGTGCAATACGGCCTGGGGCGTTTCGGCGGCATCCCGAACTCCACCGAGCTGGCGGACTCCAACAACGCGTACAACACCTACGTCCACCAGGGGCTCCCGCCAGGACCGATCGGCAGTCCCAGCGAGGAAGCCATCAAGGCGGTGCTCAACCCGCCGGCCGGAAGCTGGCTCTACTTCGTCACGGTCAATCTCGAGACCGGTGAGACCCTGTTCTCCTCCACAAGTGAGGAGCAGAAGGCCAACACCAAGAAGCTCGATGAGTACTGCAAGAAGAACGAGGAGATCTGCAACGGCGGGAAGAAGAAGAGTGGCTGATCGGGCGAACGCGGTGATCCGCCACCGTGCCGCCGTTACCGGCAGTCCAGTGAGCCACTCCCTGTCTCCTGCGCTGCATCGGGCCGCCTACGCCGGGCTGGGCCTGGGCGACTGGTCCTATGAGCGCCGCGAGACGGCGCCGGCGGACCTGCCCGTGCTGCTCACCGAGATGGCCGCTCCGGTGCAGACCGGACCGGTCTGGGCGGGACTGAGCGTCACCATGCCCCATAAGCAGGCGCTCCTGGCGCACCTGGACGTTGTTGATCCCCTGGCCGAGGCCGTCGGGGCGGTGAACACCGTGGTCGCGCAGCGCAGCGGCGCCGGAGGCGCGCTCCTGGCCGGATTCAACACCGACGTCGCCGGCATCGTCGGTGCGCTGCGGGAGACGGCGCATAGGACGCCTGGAGACTCCTCGCAGAAGCATCCTCCGATCGAGCGCGCAGTCGTCCTCGGCTCGGGCGCCACCGCCTGCTCGGCGCTGGCGGCGCTCGGCGAGCTCGGGGCCGGTCGCATCACTGTCGCCGCGCGCCGCCACGCCGGTCCGGGCCGAGCGCTCAGCGCCGCGCACCGCATGGGGCTGGACATTGAAACCCTCACGTGGAAACCGGTGGACCCGGCCTCCAACGCGGAGGTGGCCCGGTACCTGGTCTCGGCCGATGTCGTGGTCTCCACGTTGCCGGCAAAGGCGGCGGACCCTCTGGCCGGTCCCGTGGGCGAGGTCCTGGATCGCTCGGGCGGAACCCGGCCGGGAGCCGTCTTGCTCGACGTCGTCTATGACCCCTGGCCCACTGCTCTCGCCGAGGCCTGGGCGCGGGGCGGGGGAGCCGTGGCCCCGGGCTGGCTCATGCTCCTGCACCAGGCCGTGCCCCAGGTCCAGCTCATGACCGGGCAGCATCCGGACATCGAGCTCATGCGCGAGGCGCTCCTGTCAGCGCTGACGACGCCGGCAACGACCCTTGCGCACTGAGGGCCGTCGCATCTGACGATCCACCCCAGGACGCCGGAGACGTCTTCGGCGTGTGAGAGTATCTGTCTCATGCTTCGATGGATGACGGCCGGGGAGTCCCACGGCGAGGCCCTGACGGCGGTGATGGAGGGCGTACCCGCGGGTGTACGGATCACCAGTGAGGACATCAGGACCGCGCTGGCCCGCAGGCGTCTGGGACACGGGCGTGGTGCCCGCCAGGCCTTCGAGCGCGATGAGCTGCGGATCCTGGGCGGTATCCGCCATGGCAGCACCATCGGCAGCCCCGTCGCACTGCAGATCGGCAACTCCGAGTGGCCCAAGTGGTCCACCGTGATGAGCGCCGACCCCGTGGATCCTCGCGACCTGCTCATTGACGCGGGCACCGGCGACGAGCGTGAGATCGCCCGTAATCGTCCCCTGACCCGCCCCCGTCCCGGGCACGCGGACCTGCCCGGAATGCTCAAGTACGACCTGGATGAGGCCCGCCCGGTCCTGGAACGGGCCTCGGCCCGCGAGACCGCCGCCCGTGTGGCGCTGGGGGCACTCGCTGAGGCCGTCCTGGCCCAGGTCGCCGGCACCAGGCTGGTCAGCCACGTCGTACGTATCGGGACCGTCGCCCTGCCCGATGACGTGCCTGCGCCGACCGCGGAGGACACTGAGCGCCTCGACGCCGACCCCGTGCGCTGTACCGATCCCGCCACCAGCGCTGCCATGGTCGCGGAGATCGACGCCGCCAAGAAGGCCGGGGACACGCTCGGCGGCGTCGTCGAGGTCGTTGCCGTAGGCGTGCCGGTGGGACTGGGCACCCACGTCTCGGCCGACCGTCGTCTCGACGCCCGGCTGGCGGCCGCACTCATGGGCATTCAAGCCGTCAAGGGCGTGGAGATCGGTGACGGTTTCGCCGAGGCGGCCCGGCGGGGCTCGGCCGCGCACGATGAGATCGTCTCAGCGCGCGATGGTGAGATCACCCGGAGCACGAACCGAGCCGGCGGTGTCGAAGGCGGCATCTCCAACGGCTCCGAGCTGCGGGTGCGAGCCGCCTTCAAACCGATTTCGACGGTGCCCCGGGCTCTGCGCACCGTCGACCTGGCCACCGGTGAGGCGGCCACCGGGCTCCACCAGCGCTCCGACGTGTGCGCCGTCGTCCCCGGCGCCGTGATCGCTCAGGCCATGACCGCCTTGGTCCTGGCCGATCTTCTCCTGGACAAGACCGGTGGTGACTCGGTTACCGAGGCCAGGCGCAACCTTCAGGCCTACCTGGCCCACATAGCCCAGCGGACACACTGGTGAACCGAGTGGTAATTCCGTCGGTGAACGCGATACTGGTACCGATGGCCTGCTCAACGGTGAGGGAGACACGATCATGACCTGGAAGCGCGTTCCAACCATCGCCCTGCGCGACGACCAGCTGCCCCTGGTCCTGGTGGGGCTGCCCGGCGCGGGCAAGACCACCCAGGCCCGGCTTCTGGCCCAGGCGCTGGGTGTGCAGGTCACCGATACCGATGCCGAGATCCGCAGGCGTGCCCGGATGACGATCCCAGAGATCTTCGCCTCCGAGGGGGAGGAGGGCTTCCGCGACCGCGAGCACCGTGCCATGCGAGCCGTCCTGGACTCCCCGGCGGCTGCGCACGGTGTCATCGCCCTGGGCGGGGGAGCGGTGATGCGCCCTGAGAACCGTGAGCTGCTGCGCGGACACACCGTCATCCACCTGTCCACATCCCCGAGCACGGCCGCCGAGCACGTAGGTGATGGCGCCGGCCGTCCCCTCATGACGCCAGATGCCGACTCCGACCAGACCCGTGCGGCTCAGCAGCGCCGCGAGGACTGTGACGAGCGCAGTGGCGGGAACGACGGCGTCCTGGCGCGCATGGAGTCTCTCCACGCGCAGCGCACACCGTTGTACGCCGAGGTGGCCACCCTCACCGTCCCCACCGACGGGCTCAGCCCTCAGCAGGTCGCCGCCCTGATCCTCGTCGCACTCGGCGTCCAGACGCCGCAGGCGGTCGGTGTTCTCGCCCCCATGGCGAACAGCCGGGCGGCCACGCCCACCACGTCCGAGGAGACCGGTAGCCCGTCCCAGCGCCACCGCATCCAGCCGTCTGGGGCGCCTGAGACCCACGACGGCGCCAGGCGTGTCAGCGTCACCGGCGACCACTCCTACGACGTACTCATCGGCCACGGGCCCCTGACCGACCTCGCTCGCGTGGTGCAGGAGGCCCCGGGCACGGGCGCTGGAGGCGTTGCCATCATCCACGCCAAGGCCCTGACCGAGCGCGCGGCCAGCGCAGAGAAGCAGCTGGTCGGTCGGGGTCTGCGCGTCCTCCGGATCGAGGTACCCGACGGCGAGGCGGCCAAGACGGCACGCGTCCTGGAGCACCTGTGGGAACGACTCGGATCCTTCCGCCTGGGGCGCGACGGGCTCGTGATTGGTCTCGGTGGCGGAGCGACGACGGACCTGGCCGGTTTCGCGGCTGCCACCTGGCTGCGCGGAGTCCCTGTGGTACAGGTGCCCACCACGCTACTGGCCATGGTGGATGCGGCTGTCGGTGGGAAGACCGGGATCGACACGCCGGCCGGCAAGAACCTGGTCGGCGCCTTCCACCCGCCTGCTGCCGTCATCGCCGACCTGGAGACGTTGTCCACCCTGCCGGCCGCCGAGCTGAGGGCGGGACTCGGTGAGGTCGTCAAGTGCGGGCTCATCGCCGATCCTGTCATCCTCGACCGCGTCCTGGCCGAGCCTGCCGACTGCCTGGCCTGGGACTCACCGGTTCTGGTCGACCTCGTTACTCGCTCGGTCGCGGTCAAGGCCGCGGTCGTGGGCGAGGACCTCACCGAGGCCGGGTTGCGGGAGATCCTCAACTACGGGCACACCTACGCCCACGCGATCGAGAAGGTCACTGGCTACACCTGGCGCCACGGCGAGGCCGTTGCCATTGGCTGCGTCTTCGCCGCAGAGGTCGCCCACCGCAGCGGCAACCTGAGCAGTGACGCACTGGCCCTGCACCGTCAGAGCCTTGAGGCGGTCGGACTGCCCACCACCTTCCCCGAAGGAGGCGGCCGGTGGGAGGATCTCAAGGCGGCGATGATGAGCGACAAGAAGGTGCGCGGTGGTCGGCTGCGTCTGGTCCTGCTCGACGATGTCGCCAGACCCGTGAGGGTGCAGGCGCCCAGCGAGGACGTGCTCTTCAAGGCGCATGAGGCCGTCACCGACTCGACCGGCCCGGCTGAAAGGCGCGGGGCTTGAGCCTCCACTCTCCTCGTGCCCTGGTTCTCATCGGCCCTCCCGGAGCCGGCTGCTCCAGCGTGGGGCGTGCCATCGGAGCCATCGAGGGCCTGCCCGTGCTCGACCTGGGCCGTAGAGTCGCGGACGAGCTGGGAACCAGTCCTGACCTGGCGCTCGTAGCGGTGCCCGAAGCCGACTACCGCCGAGTTGAGGCTCGCGTCGCCTCCCAGGTACTCGACCATGCGGTGGCTCAGGGTGCCGTCGTGGCTCTGGGCTCGGGCTGCCTGGGCGATCCACGGATAGGCCGGCGTCTCGAGGAGCTGCGACTCGTTCATGACCGGTCCTGCCAGATCGTGGCCCTCGCCTGCGCCACCCGGGTACTGGCCACCCGCAACGGTCTGGACGCTCCCCGGTCCGTGGCCCTGGGAACCGTCCACCACCAGTTCGTCCAAATGCTCCACGAGCGTCAGGCCAGGTGCCGGGAGCTGGCTGACACGATCATCGACACGAGTGCAACCACCCCCGAAGAGGCTGGAGAACAGGTCATCCGGGCCGTCGAAGCCGGTTTCTCCCACCACTCGTGACCGGCGTGACACACCCGTCACAGGGTGAGCGCTGTACCTCGCGGTAGGATCAGCGCGTCCCCAATGCAAACGCGACAGTGAGGAAACCCTCGTGGCAACGACGAACGACCTGAAGAACGGTATGGTGCTCAACCTCGAGGGCCAGCTGTGGCAGGTAGTGGAGTTCCAGCACGTCAAGCCCGGCAAGGGCCCCGCCTTCGTGCGAACCAAGATCAAGAACGTCCTGTCCGGCAAGACCGTGGACAAGACCTTCAACGCGGGCCTCAAGGTCGAGACCGCCACAGTCGACCGACGCGACATGCAGTACCTTTACAAGGACGGCGACGACTACGTGTTCATGGACACCAAGTCCTACGAGCAGACCTATGTCCCGGCGGCCACCGTCGGGGATACTGCCACCTTCATGCTGGAGAACCAGGACGTCATCGTGGCCTTCCACGAGGACTCCGTCCTGTTCGTTGAGCTCCCGGCCTCCGTGGTCCTGACGATCTCCCACACCGAACCGGGCCTTCAGGGCGACCGCTCCAGCGCAGGCACCAAGCCCGCCACCGTCGAGACCGGTGCCGAAATCCAGGTTCCACTGTTCCTCAACACCGGAGACAAGGTGAAGGTCGACACTCGTTCCGGCTCCTACATCTCCCGCGTCACCGACTGATGGCAGAGCACTCCGAGGAGGGCTCATCCGGCTCGAGCCCAGCATCGCGTCACCCGGTCACCGCCCGCACCAAGGCACGTCGGCGTGCGATCGAGATCCTCTTCGAGGCCGACCAACGCGGAATGCTGACCACCGACGCCGCCGAAGAGCTTCGCTCCTTCGCGCAGCTGCGGGCCGTCAGCTCAGCCAATCACACCGAGGCCCCCGCCTACACCCGGGAGATACTGAGCGGTGTATGCGATCACCTGGCCGACGTCGATGAGACGATCCAGACCTACGCCCAGGGCTGGACGCTGGGCCGCATGCCGGCCGTCGACCGCGCCATCGCTCGGGTTGCCACCTGGGAGATCGTCTATAACGATGAGGTGGATGCGCCCGTCGCAGTGGATGAGGCCATGACGCTCAGTCGAATGCTCTCCACCGACGAGTCACCCAGGTACCTCGGGGGGCTGCTGGGGCGTATCGGCGACCTCGCGGACACGCTGCGCTAAAGCCATCGTTCTCCGGGCTCGCGGCATGGGGTGTTCTTCCCATGCCGCGAGTTACGTTCGGACGAGTGCTCTGCCCTAACCTGGGTTGAGCCCATCCGTTGATGCCGGAGCACCCTGTGAATCATTTTCCTTCCCAACGCCCCAGCAAGTGGCCCGGACCTGTCTTCATCGGGACGCGACGACGCGTCGCGAATCGCCGGACGGAAATTTCATCCGAAATTGTCGGGATTATCACCTCAATCGCTCAGATGGCGATAATGATAACGATCCGGAGGCCAAGGGGGTTGATCTCAACATCGCTGACAACCAGTGCCGTACTAGGAGTTGTTCCCCTTCTCACTCTGATCGACATAGTTTATTTGAAGGATATCGGGAGGATCTTCATCAAATTCTGGAACCCGACATTCTGGGTCTATGCGATATCTATTTTCTTGCTGCTTGCCGCACATGTTCTTCTGGCAAAATTCAAGGCGCTCAATGCAGCTGGAGGCGCGGGCGATGTCTCGGTGGGAACAGCATGATCGATCAGTACTGGTCCCGCACCTCTGACGAAGGCTGGGATGGCTGGTCGACCGCTCTCCCGATGGTCGGTCGCTCGATCTCACCTTTCGTTGCCACGCAACGTCAGCCCGATCCGCGCGCAGAGCTTCAGAGTCGTCGAGTCAGAACGCGGAGCGACGGTACATTCGGAGCCGCATTGGCTCTGATTGACGCAGCGCTTCAGGCGATTATACTAGGTTTTCTATATGTCGATGGCCTGCACGAATTCGTCGTGATGCTGTGGATCATGGCGCTAGCTTTGTGTCCGATCATCACAGTGGTTCTGTGGTTGGCGAGCCTTTCTTTTTCGACACGATTCTGCTCGATGGCATATGGTAAATGCTATTACCTGCGCTCGGGGTGGGTGGAAGCGAGGGCTATATCGTCTGCACTCGTTGTCGCGAACCTATTTCATGTGGTTCCGGTTGCGGTCACGTATTCATTCCTGTTCCGAGACGAAACGAAGAGAGTGATGTCTCTTAGCCTGGCATGGGCCATTGGCCTCATCGTGATCGATGTTATTCTCCTGCTCAGGATTCGTGATCTTAATCCACTGGCCTCGTCAACAGCAGGAGAATATGTCGCATGAGCACGATTCCGGGCAACGCCAGTTATGAGCTGTTGATCGGGCGCCGTCCCCTCGACCCGCGGGACCTGCTCCTCGGGAACCGACCGCAGTCGAGAGGACGGCGAACCAGCTACTGGCTCATCGCACGGACAACGATGTAGTCGATGTCCACCTGGGCCTGCGTGAAACCCTCATGGTTCAGCTTCCCCCGGTGGATGCTGCCGGTGTGCGTGGTCAGGCAGATGTGGTACGGCGCGCCTGCGCCGAAGCAGGTGTCGAACTCCTGCGGGGAGTCCGAGCGCCGCACCTCATGATACGGCCGGCCGTCGAAGAAGAACCGGATGCTCTCGGGGGTCTTCTCCATCCCGTAGGTGTGCCATGCGGTGAGATCGGGTTTTGGCGAGACCCCCAGGTTGCTTCCCTTGCCCCCGGCTTGACCGTAGTGGACGGTCGACTCGGCGATGCCCGTGGCGCTCCCGCCGCCGTAGGTCTCGACGACATCGATCTCGCCTCCGTTCTTGCCATCGTCGGCCCGCAGCCAGATCCCGGCGAACAGGCCCTGATGGGACTGGGGGAAACGAGCCCTGGTCTCCAGGGATCCGTAAACGAAGGAGAAGAGGCCCTCCGTGGTGACGAAAGCCTGGTTCACGTAGCGGATCGTCTCCTCCTTGTCGAAGCGGTTCTGAAACCCTTTCAGGGGCGTCGCCCGCTTGCGCCAGAGAAGATGCCCTACGCCGTCGCTGACGCTGTGGGTGTCATGGGTGAAGACCCCCCAGTCGTAACTCGCACATGTTTCGGGTTCGGAACGGTTGTCCCGCCAGCGGCTTGGGGAGAAATCGGGCCCTTGGGAGAACTGTTCATCGAAGATGGGAGAGCCGAAGTCACGGGCCGAATCGTCCGCAATGGCGGGGGATTGGGGAAGCAGACCGGCAGCGGCCAGGCCGGTCCCGGCACCGAGGCCGGTGATGATCGAACGTCGGGTAGGGAGAGTCATATCGTTCCTTGCTTGAGAAGAAGTCACTGACGCAGCAGTAACGCCGGTCCTTGTCCAGCCTGACGGAATCGTTCAGTTCTCAACTGAGCTCAGATGGATCCGGCACTCACTTCTCAAGCTCTCGATATGCGTCGACGATCCCGCACTCGGCGCCCGACGGCGCCACGGCATTGTGCCAAGAGTATGACATTGTTACGGATATTCTGTAGACGGGGAGTATTCCCCGGCGGGGTCCGTACCAGGTGACATGTCGGTCCGGTGCGCATTGTCGTGATATTCGTCTCGGAGAGAAGCCCCCGTTCTGCCGTGCGGAGCCCGCTGCGGCGACGTAAACTTACGGGCGACCAACATCCTTTAAGTCCGTCCGGAGAGGCGGGGAAGGAGGCCTGCAATGGCCGAACGTTCGTCAGGCGCTTCCAGCGCACCATCCCTGGGCAAGGAGATCCTCGGTCCCCCCGAGATAGCCCGCTCCCTGTTCCGTATCGCGCACGAGATCCTGGAGCGCAACCGCGGAACCCAGGACGTCGTCGTCCTGGGGATCCCCAGCGGAGGAGTACCCCTCGCGCACAGACTCGTCGAGGCGCTCGCCGTCGCCTCGGCAGAGGGGATGCGGCGGAGCGAGCAGACGGAGCAGTGGGATACCGAGAGCACTGGAGTCCCGGTCGGGACGCTAGACATCACCATGTATCGCGACGATCTGGGACGCCACCCCATCCGTGTACCCCGCCCCACCAAGATCCCGCAGTGCGGAATTGACGGCAAAACAGTCATCCTCGTGGACGATGTCCTCTATTCCGGGCGCACCATTCGGGCTGCCCTCGACGCTCTGGGCGCCATCGGCCGTCCCCGTGCCGTACAGCTGGCCACTCTCGTGGACCGTGGCCACCGGGAACTGCCCATCCGCGCAGACTATGTGGGCAAGAACCTGCCGACCTCCCGTACCGAGAAGGTCGTGGTCTCTCTGACCGAGCTCGGCGCCTCCACCGACGCCGTCACCATCGTTCCCGCAGACGTCCCCACTGAGCGTTCGAGCGAGCGCGCCGACCAGGAGGCCACCCGATGAAGCACCTGCTCTCCGCCAAGGACCTGACCCACGACGA
>ERZ773099.3368-NODE-3368-length-10340-cov-12.705299_pt1 | contig 10340 bp, 14 predicted proteins | sample MGYA00511120_ERZ773099 | MGnify/ENA primary metagenome ERZ773099 (study PRJEB29015, sample SAMEA2738012) | human oral metagenome | biome: human oral; feature: human-associated habitat; material: dental | place: China | collected 2104 ... | reverse complement strand
CTGGACCGTATTGATGTAGGCCTGCCAGAAATAAGTTCCCTCACTGTCTAAATAAACCTGATTTAGCACTAACTGCCAAAGACTCTCGACTTGTTGCAGCGGGCTTTGGTCGTTAAGTTTTCGTATTTCTTGATTTAGATGGTTAAATTGCTGACGCAGCTCTTGCAGCTTGTCTGGTGCCTGATGCAGAAAAGTCTTAGTTACTTTTTGTGTTTTCAAAGCGACCCGCAGGAAATTTAAGAGCAAGGCTGGACTTAATTTGCTGGTAAAACCTTGACCTTGGTAGTCTTTATTGACTCCCAGCTCATCATCAAAGTCTCGCTCAGTATAACCTGGAATCTGCTCCATACCTTGCTTGACCACGCCTAAGTTCCAGAAAGGCCGAGCATAATGGAGACGCATCAGCGGCGGCATCACACCTTCAGGCTCTAGGCCAATTGCCAGCAAAAAGCTGGAGAGTGCCTCTTGCCAAGAATAGCGATAAAGGCTCCACATCAGGTTGGGACAGGGCTGGGCCGCCACCCCTCCATCCCGAAAATTCGCCGTCGTCCAGCGACCACTGTCGATTTTAGTTGGTACTGTCGTAATAGGCCGAGCCTGCAGCAGATAGACTTGCTCTTCTAGAGCACACCACTCAATATCCATCGGCCGACCAAAATACGCCACAATCTCCAAAACCTGCTCGTGCAGCTTCTGCAAGACTGCCAGAGAGATTTCAACATTTTCAAACTGGATCCAGTCTGGCTTGTACCAAGCAAGAGTCAACTGCTCAGGATTGACTTGGCCACTAACCAAGCTCTCAGCCGAGCCTTTTACATACTCCAAGAGCATGGTCTGGTCCTGATTAGTCGCCACATCTAGGGAAAAGCAGACACCGCTAAAGTCAGGCTCTATCTGCTCCTGAATCAGCACCGCCATGGCAAAATCCTTATCAGCAAGACCCTGACGCTGCCAGTAGGCCAAGGCTTCTGGATTAAAGAGGGAAAGCAGACAAGAACGAATGCCCTGCTCGATTTCTGACAGCGTCTGGCAATTGCCAATCGAATCATACTGGCCGGCAAATGACAGATCCTGTCCGTCTTCTAAAAGGGCACTGCTGCGAACGATATAAGTTTGATTTTCCTGACAAAAGCTTGCTAGCTCCCGCTGCCAAGCTGGATCCAAGGGACATTGCTGCAAACGCGCTGCAATTTCCACCTTACCCAGATGAATTAACTCTGCAAGCCCCTGTTCTGAGTATTCTGGTAAAGCCGCTATTAACCAAGCCATTACTTGGTCCGCCGGCAAAATCAGAGCTTTAGGAACCGAAAGTCCCAGCTGACAGAGGCGAATGAGTTGATTGATTTTGCCGCCATAGGCGACCGAAGACTCTTTTTCCAGCCATAATTCTTGCATCATAACTTCCATCTCACATACGGTTTTTTCTGAGCTTGGCCCAGTAGAGCAGACGATTAACTCCCAGATGCGTACCCGCCCCCAAGATTAGTATGCCCAGCATCTGCTGCCAAGACAGAGGAATATAGAAAAGTAGCAGGAGTATACAGCCAATCAAGGAATCAATCTGATCTAGCCAGATAAAGATCCATTTCCAGCCATTCTCTGCCGTCTTGCCCTCTCGGATCTCCAAACGGCGCTTGATAAAGCTATTGGGTAGCTCGAACAAAACATAGGCCAGCCCCAAAAGAGACCCAAACACCAGATTAAAAAGCACAGTATTTTCGTAGAAGGCATAAACCAAGTGCAGTTTCTCTAGATTAGGAGTGCTCTTCAAGAGCACCCCCCATAAAATCTGGGCCAAAGAGCCCCAAACAATCATTCCTATGAAGCCTTTCCAGGTCTTGTTAGCTCCGAAAAGCCGCTTTCCATCTTTCAAAACCAAGCCGCCATCCATGGGTCGATAAGCTGCCTGCAGCAGTGAAGACTTGCAAAAGATCATATTCAAAACCCCAGCTAGAATGACTGGCATCAGGGTGATATACAAGGCAAGAACAGTGCGCATATCTATTTCCTATTCTTTTTTATGAAAATTAACCTGAAAAAATTAAGAGACTTCTCAAGCTTTTCTAGTTTTATTATACCATAAGTCGTAAAAGCCCTTACATAACCAACCACATACAAGTGTCACATCTGATAACCCTTCCAAACATTCACGACTTTTCTTTTAGGTACTTCCTCATTGTTCCTCTAATGTATGTAACGAACTTCAGCCTCTGCTGTCGAAAGATCCCTACCTTCAAGAAAAGAAGTTTTATCATCCTAGACATCAAAAAAGAGAGAATCTGTGATCTCTCTCAATGTTAACATTTGTCACCCACTATAAGTGATAAAGAGCTATATGTCATCGATTCTTAGTATCTAGGATAATGGTCACCGGTCCATCATTCACCAGCTCCACCTGCATGTCTGCGCCAAAAATGCCCGTTCGGGTCGGAACTTCCTGCTGCAGGGCGAGATTGAAGGCATCATAAAAATTGCTAGCCATCTCTGGTGGTGCGGCCTTGATAAAGGCTGGCCGATTGCCCTTTCTCGTATCTGCGTGCAGGGTGAACTGGGAGATAGATAAAATCTCTCCACCAATATCTTGAATGGACAGGTTCATCTTTCCCTCAGCATCAGAAAAAATTCGCATATTGACAATCTTGCGGACAGCATAATCCATATCCTCCTGACTATCGTCAGGACCCACTCCGACTAAGAGCAGGAGTCCCTGTTCAATCCTGCTATGCAGTTGTTGGTCAATGCTAACCTGCGCACGTTTCACGCGCTGAATGACGATTTTCATATCTTTTCCTTTATTTAATAACTAACATCTACTCTGTTATTGCCATACTTTAGCCATTGGTCCGTTTGACAGAATACACTTCCGGTACACTCTTAATCTTGTCCACCACTGTCGTCAACGTGGACAGATTGGCAATGCCAAAGGAAACATGGATATTGGCAAATTTCATGTCCTTGGTTGGCTGGGCATTAACTGTTGAGATATTTTTAGTGGTATTCGACAGAACCTGCAGCACATCGTTGAGGAGTCCAGAACGATTGAGACCATAAATATCAATATGGGCTGTGTATTCTTTGGTCGTGTTGTTGTCTTCCCACTCCACCTCAATCAAGCGCTGCTCGTAATTTTCCTGAGCTTTGAGATTCATACAATCTTCCCGGTGAATAGCTACACCACGGCCTTTGGTAATGTAACCAACAATATCATCGCCCGGTACAGGGTTACAGCATTTGGCGATCCGAATCAGGAGACCGGATGCCCCTTGAATCACTACACCGCCTTCATGCTTGACCTTGAGAGTGTCTTTTTTGTTTTCGACTTTGACCTCACCGCCCTTGACCAATTCCTCAGCTTCTGCTCTGGCCTTGGCCCGCTCTTCCTCACGGCGCTCTTTTTCCGTCAGACGGTTGAAAATGCTGATAGCACCAATCTCACCGAAGCCAATCGCTGCAAAAAGCGCATCTTCGGTCTTATAACTGGTCTTTTGCAGGACTTCCTCCATGTGCTTCTTGTCCATGTACTTATTCGCAACATAGCCCTGCTCCTGAAATTGAGCCTGCAAGAGCTCCCGCCCTTTGGAGATAGATAATTCCTTATCTTGATTTTTAAAGAATTGACGGATTTTATTTCTGGCCTTGCTGGTCTTGACAATATTGAGCCAGTCGCGGCTAGGTCCGAAGGAGTTAGCATTGGTGATAATCTCCACCTGATCACCTGTCCTAAGTTTGGTTGTCAGAGGAACCATGCGGCCATTGACCTTAGCTCCCGTGGCTTTCTCACCGACCTTGGTATGAATCTCATAGGCAAAGTCAATGGGGCCCGAGTCCTTAGGCAGAGAGCGCACTGCCCCATCTGGTGTGAAAACGTAAATTTCCTCAGCTAGATAGCTCTCCTTGACCGAGTCAACGAAGTCCTTGGCGTCATTAGACTGGTCCTGCAGCTCCATCAGTTCCTTGATCCAGTTCATCCCGATGGCCGATTCTCTGCTGTCTACATGTCCCTTGATGCCTTTCTTGTAAGCCCAATGGGCCGCAACCCCATACTCAGCGACCTCATGCATTTCCTTGGTCCGAATCTGAAACTCAATCGGACCTTTGGGGCCATAAACGGTCGTATGGATAGACTGGTAGCCGTTGGCCTTGCGGTTGGCGATATAATCCTTGAACCGCCCTGGCATCGGCCGCCAAAGCTCATGAATGTAGCCCAGCATAGCATAGACATCACTCTGAGTATCCAAGATACAACGAATGGCGATTAAATCATAAATCTCATCAAAGCGCTTCTTCTTGTCCTGCATCTTGCGATAGATCGAGTAGATATGCTTGGGCCGGCCATAAATCTTACCATGCAGATTGCGCTCGCCAGCATAGGTCTCAATCTTCTGAACTACCTCTTCTACCAGAGCTTCACGCTCCCGACGCTTCTCCTTCATCATGTGGGAAATTTTGTAAAATTCCACTTCATTGAGATAACGGAAGGACAAATCTTCCAGCTCCCACTTGACACTGGAAATCCCCAGGCGGTGAGCCAAGGGTGCGTAGATTTCCATTGTTTCTCGGGAAATCCGCTCCTGCTTATCCTTGCGCAGGTGCTTGAGCGTCCGCATATTGTGGAGACGGTCTGCCAGCTTGACCAAAATAACCCGAATATCCTCTGACATGGCCATCAGCATCTTACGGTGATTTTCCGCCAGCTGCTCTTCGTGGGATTTGTACTTAACCTTACCCAGCTTGGTGACCCCATCTACGATTACGCGTACATCCGTCCCAAACTCTCTTTCCAAATCATCCAGCGTCGCACGGGTATCCTCGACCACATCATGCAGGAAACCACAGGCAACCGTTACCGCGTCCAGCTTGAGCTTGGCCAAAATCCCTGCCACCTGAATGGGATGCACGATATAAGGCTCGCCTGACCTGCGAAACTGCCCACTATGACAGTCAATCGCATAGATCAAAGCTTTCTGTATAAAGGCCACATCCTCCGCAGCCAGATATTTTCTCGTAAGGGCCAATACCTGATCGCCCGTCAAATTCACTTCTTTTGGCATCTCGTCTCTCCAATTCCTGCCTACTATTTTATCACTTTTATACCGATATGAAAACCTAGAAGACGGTTCATATAAAAACCCGCCTTAGATGGGCGGGAGTTATCTGATATGAGGCTGGTAAAAACAAAGCCTTACTTATTATCCTGCAATTCCTGAATGCCACTTCTCTTTTGCTGGGCACTTTCTTTGACTTATCACCAATTTTATAACTAGCATATTCTTGCCAAGCAATCTTATTCTTTTCTTCATCATTGTAAAACATCGAAATCACTCCTTAAGCAAATCTTGAAATTTCTTTGATTTTGACATTCCCACTGTACTAATTGGTTCGTCTTCCCCATATTTTTGAATGCCAAATTTACCTATAACATCTTGGTTTTCATTAATCACAATATGAAACATGATTCCGCCCATAGGATTATGACGGATGGTCTTGTCATCTATTTTATAAGAGCGAATCTTCCCCTTATCCGTTAAAGCATGAGGATCTAATTTTTTTAATTTCTTTTCTATTAGATTCTTCACTTCCTCACTGTGGACAATTTCGGTCATTTCATTCTGAAATTCTTGATTTTTGTGAGCCATATACACTCCTCCTCCTAGACAAACAGCCACAAACAAACTGACTATAATTAGTATAATTTTATGCTTTTTCTTCATGAGATACTCCTACGACTATTATAATTTAGTATGTGGTATAGGTTTTGCAATTCCAATTAAAGCAAGAGGTTTTCGCTATAGCTAGAATAGTGAATCACTTGTCGTCACTCCCCTACCAAAGCTTGCAAACCTGCCGATTCATCCATACCAACTGAACTTAGTTGCTCACTTCCGCCATCTTTTTGAATTCCCATTTTCCCAACCATACTTATACTATCATTAATGATAATATCAAACATAATGCCTCCCATTGGATTATGACGAATACTCGCATAATCTATTTTATAAGAATGGATTTTCCCTTTCTCCGTTAAAGCATTTGGATCAATTGCTTTTAATTCTTCCACAATCAATTTCTTTACTTCCTCACTGTGAACAATCCTGAACATTTCCTTTTGAAATTCTTGATTTTTATGAGCTAGATAGAGGCCCACTCCTATGCAAGCAGCCACAAACAAGCTAACAACTGATAAGATAATTTTATGCTTTTTCTTCATGAGACACTCCTACGACTATTATAATTTAGTATATAGTATAGGTTTTATAATTCCAATTAAAGCAAGAGATTTTCGCCATAACTAGAATAGTGAATCACTTGTTGTCACTTTCCAACAACGCCCGCAAACCTGCTGATTCAGTCATACCATCCGTACGAATTTTCCCATTCTCTCCATCCATTTGAAGACCAGTCTTCCCGACCATACTTATACTATCATTAATGATAATATTAAACATAATCCCCCCCATCGGATTATGTTTAATGGAGCTATCATCTATTTTATAAGAACGAATCTTCCCATTCTCCGTTAAAGCATTCGGGTCCTTTCTTTTTAAATCTTCTTCAATCAGCTTCCGCACTTCTTCACTATGGACAATCCTGAACATTTCATTCTGGAATTCTTGGTTTTTGTGAGCTAAGTAGAGACCTACTCCTATGCAAGCAGCCACAAACAAGCTGATAACTGATAAGATAATTTTATGTTTTTTCTTCATGTATTCACCTCTAAAAAAAAGAAATCTCCTTATGACTCTTTGGCCATCACTCCCCTAGCAACTTCTGAAGATCTTTTGACCTATCCATACCAACAGTTCGTATGTCCTCATTCTCTCCATATTTTCTAAGGCCTGTTGACCCAACAATATCAGGGTCATCATTAATAATAATATCAAACATAATGCTTCCCATTGGATTGTGACGAATGCTCCTATCATCAATTTTATAGGATTGAATTTTCCCCTTATCCGTTAAAGCATGAGGATCTAATTTTTTTAATTTCTTTTCTATTAGATTCTTCACTTTCTTACTGTGGACAATCCTGAACATTTCATTTTGAAATTCTTGATTTTTATGAGCTAGGCAGAGGCCTACTCCCAGCAATATCAATACACTTAGGCCAATAAGCCCCATAATCCTATTTCTTCTCTTAGACATATAAACACTCCACAATCTTTATCAGTTTCATTATATAATATATTTTCCCAAAAGCAAAAACCCGCCTTAAACGGGCGGGTTGTGGTGAAGAAAGTGATGAACTTCTTCCTTGATAAATTGACAATAAGCGTAGACAAGGTAGTAAGTAGATGCCACACCTAAAAGGGCAACAAACAACTCGAATAAGGCAGACAGAGTCATGGCGAACCTCCTCTTCTTATCAGGCAAAGAATGCAGATACGCTTCCCAGCTTAGGCCGTCTGATTTTTTCCGTTTTTATTTTCCTTTCCGACTTACCCAAGTGAGCTCATCACTATTATACCAAAACACGAAAGCGGATACAAGACAGTGAGACAGCTGCTCCTAATAATAAATTTACTCTGGCATTAAAACTTATCAAAATCAGTAATATGTTTTTCAACAGCACTATTGATAGCTTTTTGTCCCAAACCACTAATAGCTGTATCCATCTGATAAGATAAAGTTGTCATAGCTGTTTTGTTTGTTGTTGCAAGCGTTTTAATTTCTTCATCAAATTTCTTTATTATCTCTTCTTTTTCTGTTTTTATCGGTGGTGCGCAAAAAGCTTTTATAGCTGATTTTTCAAGAGTTTTCCGAATTTTCTTTCGCGCTTCCTCGCCAATGGCTGCTCCCCCTAAGCCTGCAAGAACTAAATTTAAAATGTCCATATATAACCTCTTATTCTTCCTCGTATAATTTTTTTCTCATTAGGTAACTTCTCTCCAATTCAGCTTCTAGCTGACTGTGCTCTTTGTTATAGATCATGGAAAGCCTCTCGTCTTCCTCCTCTATTTTTTCATATTGTTTTCTAAATTCTATTTCAGTTGTAGTCGTATAGGATTCCAGAAGATTGATAAAATTTCGTTGTTCTTCTTCAAATACCTGTTCTTTTGGTATAAAATAATAGAACATCTCTCTGAATTCATCATAAAGATAGATTAATTTCTGACGATTATCTTCTAAATTATTATACGATTCCTCTATCTTCTTTTTTTTTTGCTCTATATTCATCTTCAAACTTCCACAAATTAATCTCTTGTTTTCTGATTTTGGATTGAAGTTTATCTAATTGCTCCATTGATTAATATCTCCTGCTAAATTTGCATCAGTTTCAACAGCCTGTTCTAAACCTGTTTGAATATTGCTTTGTAAATAAGTAAAGGCTGTTACAATACTTGTAGATTGAGCAAGCTTTTTATCAAAATGCTGTTGGGTTTCACCTACAATACTATCATAAGTTACACCAGCATCGGCATATGCTTCCTGCACTTCATCATAAGTCAATACACTTACAAACCACGGTATTTCTTTACATTTATTGTATGCATTTTCTGCTTCTTCTACAGCTTTTTTTGACATACTCTCTATTTCACTATGACCATTTTTAACCGTTTCTGTCATAGCTGCTGATACAGCTGTTGCCTGCACACTGTCTAGAAAGAACATTTCATGGCTGTTGATACTACCATCTGATAAAAACTGACTACTCAACTGCTTAAGATAGCCATTTTTGACTTCCTGAAGTTTCTTCAACGTCTCATAATTCTTCTTTTCAAGTCCAGTCATCTTCTCTGGACTCTGCTTTTCCAAAATATCCTTAATTTGATTAATCTGATTCTTATCGGATGTGATATCTGGATCAAGACTGTGTCCACCAGAATTATCAAGTATATACTCTTTGCCTAGATAGACACCTCCAAGTCTATCGGACCATATGTTAAGAGGATCTTTTTCTGTTGTAATACGAATGACTTGACCTGTAAATGTTGATTGTTTATTGATTATTTGTTCTCTTGCTGAATCCCAAGGAAGCAAATAATCAATAATTTTTTGTTCCCCCATAACAGTTGATTTTAAATATAACGGAGCAGAATTATAGACAATTGTCCGTGACACATTGTACTCCAATGCTACACGTTGGGCAATATTACCACCTAATGAATGTCCAGTCAAAGTTATATTGCTACCGTACTTTGCTTGAATTTGTTCATAAAATTTGAATGCTTCATCATAATGATAGCCCATTGCCAGTCCAATACTTGAAAAATCCGTTTCTACATCCGTAGAAAAGTCGACATTAGGATTAGTACCAGTGTAAGAAATAATAACTTCTCCGGTATTTTTGTCTAAAAAAGCTGTCCCACTAGTTCCAGTTATTGCATCTCTGAAATCATCAAGATACTCCAGATTATCAGGAATAGTTTTTCTAGTTTGTGCATCTCTCACACGCTCTTGAGCACTAATATCCGGAAATGCAAATTCAGGGCGCTCAGCTCTCCCTTTTTCAAACTCATAAGTCATATTTGAAGCATCTAACGTAGGAATGTTACTGTTAACAAATTTTTTATCCATCATTTTATCTCCTTTTAATTTGATACGGTTTCTCTAAATGAATAAGTATTATCATATTTGACAGTCACTGAATAATAGTAATAATCGTCGTTTCGGTTTGAGCTTCCAAAACCTAAAGTAGCCTGCTCTCTTTCATTTTTGTGAAAATACTGATTGATAGTTTGATTTTGAACCGAATAATAAATATCGAAGGCCCCGTTGTTGCCATTATAACTTTTGGATTTCATAGATAAAGAAGATAGAAAAGACTGATTAATTGTTAACTTTTGGAATAAGAATCCATCAAAAGGCCATAATTCTTTCGCTTTCCCCTCATCAGAAAAGATAAATTTACCATCTATATAATCAACTCTTACTGTTTCTTCTGGCTTTTCAGTAATATCATCAGAAGCCCGTGTCTTGGTTAGCACTCCAGAAATTGTGTGATTGCTACTATCCCCTTGTAAAGTTATTTCGATAAGATAGGTCCCACGTTTGATATACACTTGCTCTACTTTAAACCCATCCGGAAATTGCTTAAACAAATCAAATAGATTTTCAGTGGGATAGACGCGACTCACTTCAGCTACCTTATTCTCAATCCAATCTCGGCTGCTCCTCTTTTCTCCACATCCTATTAATCCTATCATGACTCCCCCTAAAAGTAATATTTTGAGAAAAATTAGTTTTTTCATGATACCTCTCCTTATTTATTATATTTTGCAAGTAACTTATTATAACCACTATATAGTATACCATAGATTTGTAAAACTCTATGTTTATTCTACCAAGAATATTCCTAAAAACTACTCACAAATCCCAGCGTTTGCATTATTAATCTCATT
>ERZ773099.3367-NODE-3367-length-10343-cov-47.231823_pt1 | contig 10343 bp, 8 predicted proteins | sample MGYA00511120_ERZ773099 | MGnify/ENA primary metagenome ERZ773099 (study PRJEB29015, sample SAMEA2738012) | human oral metagenome | biome: human oral; feature: human-associated habitat; material: dental | place: China | collected 2104 ... | reverse complement strand
TTGGCGGTCTAACAGCTGTTGGAGATGTGACTCTTGAATTGAACGAAGGGGAACTGGTTGGACTAATCGGTCCAAATGGAGCTGGGAAAACGACCCTTTTCAACCTCTTGACGGGTGTTTATGAGCCAAGTGAGGGAACAGTAACCTTAGATGGTCACCTTTTGAATGGAAAGTCACCTTATAAGATTGCTTCTTTGGGACTTGGACGTACTTTCCAAAATATCCGTCTCTTTAAAGATTTAACCGTTTTGGACAATGTTTTGATTGCTTTTGGCAACCATCACAAACAACATGTTTTTGCTAGTTTCTTACGCTTACCAGCTTTTTACAAGAGTGAAAAAGAATTAAAGGCTAAAGCTTTGGAATTGCTGAAAATCTTTGATTTAGATGGTGATGCAGAGACTCTTGCTAAAAACCTCGCCTACGGACAACAACGTCGTTTGGAAATTGTTCGTGCCCTCGCTACGGAACCTAAAATTCTCTTTTTAGATGAACCAGCAGCAGGTATGAACCCACAGGAAACAGCGGAATTGACTGAGTTAATTCGTCGTATCAAAGATGAATTTAAGATTACGATCATGCTGATTGAACACGATATGAATCTGGTCATGGAAGTAACAGAACGTATCTACGTACTTGAATATGGTCGTTTGATTGCTCAGGGAACTCCAGACGAAATTAAGACCAATAAACGCGTTATCGAAGCTTATCTAGGAGGTGAAGCCTAATGTCTATGTTAAAAGTTGAAAACCTCTCTGTACATTACGGTATGATCCAAGCAGTTCGTGATGTAAGTTTCGAGGTTAATGAAGGTGAAGTTGTTTCCTTGATTGGTGCCAATGGTGCTGGTAAAACAACCATTCTTCGTACCCTTTCAGGTTTGGTTCGTCCAAGTGCTGGTAAAATTCAGTTTTTAGGAAAAGAAATTCAAAAGATGCCAGCGCAAAAAATTGTGGCAGGTGGCCTTTCACAAGTTCCTGAAGGACGCCATGTTTTTCCAGGATTGACTGTTATGGAAAACTTAGAAATGGGAGCCTTTTTAAAGAAAAATCGTGAAGAAAATCAAGCTAACTTGAAAAAAGTTTTCTCACGTTTCCCTCGTCTGGAAGAACGCAAAAACCAAGATGCGGCAACTCTTTCAGGTGGTGAACAGCAGATGCTGGCTATGGGACGCGCTCTCATGTCTACACCTAAGCTCCTCCTCTTGGATGAGCCGTCAATGGGACTTGCCCCTATCTTTATACAAGAAATTTTTGATATCATTCAAGATATTCAGAAGCAAGGAACAACAGTTCTTCTAATTGAACAGAACGCTAACAAGGCCCTTGCTATCTCTGACCGTGGTTATGTCCTTGAAACAGGAAAGATTGTCCTATCAGGAACAGGAAAAGAACTCGCCTCATCAGAAGAAGTCAGAAAAGCATATCTAGGTGGCTAAAAAGGTCCGGGGGACCTTTTTAGTCGGCAGATAAGGATTGCGTAAGCAATTCTCCTCTAGTCTGGGAGACTAGTTTAGGTTGCGGATGGAGATTGCATAAGCAATTTCCCTATAGTCCGGGGGCGTTTCAATCGTTAGATGAAGATGGTCAAACAATCATCATATAACAGGGACTTACTTTCCTAATCATCAGATGATAAAATGTTCTGGAGCTCCAACTTAGGAGCTTTTTCGTTTATATTTGGATTTTGGAAATAAATGAAATGGTGTCTTAATTTTAACTAGATGATTTCGTGTTTGAATTGACAGTCCTTTTTGTTCATATTATAATATGGGTAAGTGGAAATTGAACAGGAGGACTGAGAATGCTAACAGAAAAACAATTTAAACTTTTGCGTTTTATGTTGATACATAAAGAAAAGACATTTACTCAGAGACAGTTAGCTGAAGAGTTAGAGCTATCTTTAGGAACAATCAACACATTATTGAAAAAACTGAAAGAAGAGAAGTGGGTTGATGAGGAGCTTCACTTAACTGAACTAGGTCAGAAAGTTTTAGAACCCTATCGAGTAAAAAATGCCATTATAATGGCTGCTGGCATGAGTAGCCGTTTTGCTCCTTTGTCTTATGAGATTCCCAAAGGATTGCTTCAAGTCAAGGGTGAACGCTTGATAGAGAGGGAAATCAGACAGCTGCAAGAAGCAGGAATAGAAGATATAACCGTTATCGTAGGCTATCTTCAAGAAAAAATGTTCTATCTTGCAGAGAAGTTTGGTGTAAAAATTGTAGTGAATAATGATTACTACAAATACAATAACTGTTCATCTCTCATGTTGGTTAAAAATCAACTTTCCAACACTTATATTTGTTCATCGGATAATTATTTTGTCGAAAATCCGTTTGAGCAATATATTTATAGAGGTTATTACTCGACGATATTTGCAGAAGGCCAAACGGACGAATATTGTGCTATAGAGGATTCGAATCACACGATTATTGATATCCAGATTGGTGGAGAAAATACTTGGGCCATGGTGGGACACGTTTATTTCGACCGCGCATTCAGCGAGAAATTCAAGGAAGTTTTAGAAACCGAGTTTAAACACGAACCTTATCGGGAACAGCTTTGGGAGGATTACTATGGTCGCCATGTCAAAGAACTCCTTTTAGAAGCGCGCCACTATTCAGCGGATATTGTTAAAGAATTTGATTCACTAGATGAACTACGTCAATTTGATGAACGTTATTTGGTAAATGCAGATTCGGCCATTATTGATAATATCTGTAAGACATTAAAGTGTGTGGCTTCAGATATTGTCAATATCAAACCACTAAAAGATGGATTAACCAACACATCATTTTCATTTGACTGTCTAGGGAAAAGATATGTTTACCGTCATCCGGGTAGGGGAACAGAAAATTATATCGACCGAGCTAGTGAAGCAGCTTCTATGGAAATTGCTGCAAAATTAAAGATTGACCGTACCTTTGTAGCTATGAACAAAGATGAGGGCTGGAAAATTTCAGAATTTATTCCTAATGCTAAGCAACTGGATTATGATAATTGGGATGATGTGGCACAAGCAATGGACCTCTTGAGACGGTTACACCAATCTGGAGAAAAAACGGGACATTCCTTTGACCAATTTGAAGGGATTGATGATTTTAGAGAAAAATTGAAGGCTAGAAATCGATTTGAATTTGATGGTCTCGAGGAATTGGATGAAACTGTTTCACTTCTCAAAAATTATTTACAGAATGATCCGAAACAGGTTGTCCTTTGTCACGGAGATTCCTATAGTCCTAATTTTTTGTCTAATGAAGTAGGCGAAATGAGCTTGATTGATTGGGAATATTCTGGAATGGGAGAGCCGGCAGGAGATTTGGGAACCTTTATCGCGTGTTCCAATTATACCGTAGAGGATGCTGAAAAAGTACTGGAATTGTATCTACAAGACGTACCAGATAGGAAAACCAAACGTCACTACTTGGCTTATGTAGCAGTGACCTCATATTACTGGTTCTTGTGGGCGTTGTTTCAGGAGAGTGTCGGAAAACCAGTCGGTGAGTTTCTCTACATCTGGTATCGCTATACCAAACAATATGGACAACTGGCTCTTGATTTGTATTTGGAGGAAAACTAAGATGAGAACGACATCTGAGATTGAAGAATTAGTAGCAACTGAAACAAAGAGAAGATTGGAAGAAATGGAGTCGCCAAACTACGAGTTTGTTCAACCCTTCCTAAAAAGTGATTTCATTTTAATCATCTCCATAGTCCTAATCAACCTTATTTTGATTATCTTAGCAATGACGGGAGGAATTCAATAACATGTCTAAAATGAATGACTATATCCAACAAGAAACCATAACCGGAATTGTTCCCATGACCAATAAGGATCGTCAGTATTCTTTCTGGGATCTCTTTCTATCGACAAGTGGTTTTGCCATTGCTACTTGGTGTTATACCCAAGGAGCCTATGTAGCTCAATATTTGACCTTTAATCAAATGTTGATAAATATTTTTAGCTTTAACATTATCTGGGTCTCTATTGAATGTCTTCCTATTTTGTTTGCGGTTAAGTATGGAATTGATTTGTGGATTTGGTTAAGAGCTGTCCTAGGGAAAAAAGGAGTAGCCCTGTTATCAACCATTATTAGCTTGGCTAACTTTGGCTGGTATGCTGTTGCGGCCAATCTTTTTGCCAGTTCCATGATCCATTTGGCAAATAATTTTGGTCTTGGTTTGGACAAGGGAGTATGGGCGCCTATTCTTGGTACCCTCTGTGTTCTGCTTGGAACTCTCATTGCTCTTGGAGGCCCGGAAGTGATTAAATGGACCAATCGCTTCTTGGTTATCGCCTTGTTGATTGTCGGTCTGATCATCGTTGGAATCTGCTTTGTCGCCGTTCCTATAACTGATATTATGAATATCCAACCAGCCACTCAAGGAGATTTGACGCCATTAGAACGCTTCATGCTCTCCGGAGAAGGAAATGTTGCCTTCGCTTTTTCTTGGTCTACACAGGCATTGGTTTTACCGCGTTTGGCAAAATCAGAACGCAGTGGTTATTGGGCTACAGCCTTATCATACGGAGTTGTGGCTCCATTCTTCGTTGCGACAGGTGGAGTCATGGCTCTAGCCATGTTTGTCAAAACAGGTGTTTATGAAAGTGATCCAACAACCATGCTATCAACTCTAAGCACCCCGGCCTTTGCTCTCTTAAGTCTACTACTAGTAGCCTTCGCCAATATTGGAACCCAGGGGACAGGATCGTATGTGAACTGTATGATTGTCAAAAGCGGGATGCCTAAAGTAAGTTATAAGCTAATGGTTTGGATTGCCATGGTTTACGTGAGTCTACTCACCATCTGGGGAGGAGTGGAAGAGTATTTCGGATCCTTCATCTCCCTAGCCGCTTATATTCAGGGACCAATTATTGGTATGATTGTTGTCGATTACTTTATCTTAAGAAAACGAAAACTCGACTTGCGTTCAGCCTATTTCCTTGAAGGTCATGACGCCTACGAGTTTACTAAAGGATTTAACGTGGTTGGCTTGTCTTGTGTATTTATCTCCTTATTGGTAGCAGTACTATTTGTTTACAACCCTGTAACAGCACAAATTCAAAGTCCAATCTTTTTAGTCACAACGGGTAGTGGTTTTACTGCGCTATTCGGTGGCCTACTATACTGGCTAGCTAGTCTTAGCCCATTGAAACGTTATATGATAAAAGATCGAGACACTGTTACGATTTAAGAAGAGAGGGGACTTCGGTTCCCTTTTAACTTACACTGGCATTTTATGCAAATTTCTCAGATTATTCAAAATCTTGAAAAAGAGATGAGAGCGTTTGATAGTTTTTGTAAGAAAGTGTATAATTATAGTAGCAATAAAGAAGGAGAAGTCTCATGGCAGTTAAAGATTTTATGACCCGCAAGGTAGTTTATATCAGTCCAGATACGACTGTAGCACATGCAGCAGATTTGATGCGCGAGCAAGGTTTGCACCGTTTACCTGTTATCGAAAACGATCAATTAGTCGGATTGGTAACAGAAGGAACCATTGCGGAAGCCAGTCCGTCTAAAGCAACCAGTCTCTCTATCTATGAGATGAATTATCTTCTCAATAAGACCAAAGTCAAAGACGTCATGATTCGGGATGTCATAACAGTCTCAGGTTATGCTAGTCTAGAAGATGCGACCTATCTCATGTTGAAGAATAAAATCGGTATTCTTCCAGTTGTGGACAATCAACAGGTTTATGGTGTGATTACAGATCGTGATGTTTTTCAAGCCTTTCTAGAAATTGCTGGCTACGGCGAGGAAGGAATTCGTGTTCGGTTTATTACGGAAAATGAAGTCGGGGTTTTGGGCAAGATTGTGACCTTGATTGTAGAAGAAAATCTGAATATTTCACACACAGTCAATATTCCGCGCAAGGATGGTAAGGTCGTGATCGAAGTTCAAATTGATGGGATGATTGATTTAACCTTTCTGAAGGAGAAATTTGAAGCGCAAGGTATCCAAGTAGAGGAGATTGCTCGAACCTCTGCTAAAAAGTTATAAATATAGAGGGTGAAAACCCTCTTTTTTGTATACAATTTGAAATAACAAGCAAAATATGGAAAGAAATAAGAGAATGTGGTATAATGAAACGATGTGAATAAAGGAGTATTTATGGACATTTCAGAAATTCGTCAAAAAATTGACGCAAATCGTGAAAAATTAGCTTCTTTCAGGGGGTCTCTTTGACTTAGAAGGTCTGGAAGAAGAAATTGCCATTTTAGAAAATAAAATGACAGAACCTGATTTTTGGGATGATAATATTGCAGCTCAAAAGACTTCTCAGGAACTTAATGAACTGAAGCAAACTTATGAAAATTTCCATCAAATGACGGATCTTTTTGATGAATCGGAGATTTTACTTGATTTTCTGGCTGAGGATGAGTCAGTTCAGGAGGAGTTAGAAGAAAAGCTGGCAGAACTCGAAAAAATGATGACCAGCTATGAGATGACCCTGCTTTTGTCTGAACCCTATGATAATAATAATGCCATCCTTGAAATACACCCAGGATCAGGTGGAACAGAAGCTCAAGACTGGGGCGATATGTTGCTTCGGATGTATACCCGTTTTGGCAATGCCAAGGGTTTCAAGGTAGAGGTTTTGGATTATCAAGCTGGAGATGAGGCTGGTATCAAATCAGTAACTTTATCCTTTGAAGGACCACATGCTTATGGTCTGCTCAAGTCAGAAATGGGAGTCCACCGTTTGGTTCGAATTTCGCCATTTGACTCAGCTAAACGCCGCCATACTTCCTTTACCTCAGTAGAGGTCATGCCAGAGTTGGATGATACCATTGAAGTAGAAGTCCGCGATGATGATATCAAGATGGATACTTTCCGCTCGGGAGGAGCCGGCGGACAGAATGTCAATAAGGTATCAACTGGTGTGCGATTGACCCATATTCCGACGGGAATCGTGGTTCAGTCTACAGTTGACCGAACCCAGTATGGCAACCGTGACCGAGCTATGAAGATGCTTCAGGCCAAGCTCTACCAGCTTGAACAAGAGAAAAAAGCAGCTGAAGTAGACTCGCTCAAGGGAGATAAAAAAGAGATTTCTTGGGGAAGTCAGATTCGTTCTTATGTCTTCACCCCTTATACCATGGTCAAAGATCATCGAACCAGCTATGAAGTAGCTCAGGTAGATAAGGTCATGGACGGAGACTTAGACGGATTTATTGATGCCTATTTAAAATGGCGTCTCAACTAAAAAAATAAACTGAAGCTAGAAATATGAAATGATTTGGACAGTTTCAGCATCTTATGAAAGGACTCTTTACAATACATGTCAATGATTGAAATGAGAGATGTTGTCAAAAAATATGACAACGGAACCACTGCTTTGCGTGGTGTGTCTGTGAAAATTGAACCGGGGGAGTTTGCCTATATCGTAGGCCCCTCAGGTGCAGGTAAATCAACTTTTATCAGACTGCTTTACCGTGAAGTGAAATTAAACAAAGGCAGTTTAAATGTGGCGGGCTTTAACTTAGCTAAGATAAAAAAACGGGATGTGCCAATGCTGCGCCGTCAGGTTGGGGTTGTATTCCAGGATTATAAACTGCTTCCTAAGAAGACGGTTTATGAAAATATTGCTTATGCCATGGAAGTTATCGGTGAGCGCCGCCGCAATATTAAAAAGCGGGTTATGGAAGTCTTGGATCTGGTAGGTCTCAAGCACAAGGTTCGTTCTTTTCCAAATGAGCTTTCAGGTGGGGAGCAGCAACGGATTGCCATTGCGCGGGCCATTGTCAATAATCCTAAGGTGCTGATTGCTGATGAGCCGACAGGTAACTTGGATCCAGATAATTCATGGGAAATCATGAATTTGTTGGAGCGCATCAACCTGCAAGGAACAACAGTTCTAATGGCAACCCACAATAGCCAGATTGTAAATACTCTGCGTCACCGCGTAATTGCCATCGAAAATGGTCGTGTGGTGCGTGATGAGGCGGAAGGAGAATACGGATACGATGATTAGAAGATTTTTTCGTCACCTGCTAGAATCGCTGAAAAGTCTCAAGCGAAATGGTTGGATGACAGTAGCAGCTGTGAGTTCAGTTATGATTACTCTCAGTTTGGTTGCTATCTTTGCTTCTGTTATCTTAAATACAGCAAAATTAGCATCTGACATTTCAAACAATGTCCGGGTCGTTGTGTATATGCGCAAGGATATTGCAGATAACAGTGAAACGATTGTAAAAGAAGGTCAGACAGTTCAAAATGAAGATTATCATAAGATTTATGATGCTCTGACTGCTATGGATCATGTCTCAAAGGTCACTTTTTCAAGCAAAGAAGAGCAGTATGAGAAACTGACAGAGACGATGGGAAGTGAATGGAAGGTCTTTGAAGGAGACTCTAATCCACTTTACGATGCTTACATTGTTGATACGACAGAGCACCAATATGTAGAATCCGTTTCTGCAGCAGCTAAAAAAATTGAAGGAGTGTCTGAGGTTCAGGATGGTGGAGCAAATACAAAGAGACTCTTTGCTCTATCTGACTTCATTCGAATTTGGGGTCTGATAGGAGCAGGTCTGCTTATCTTTATTGCCATCTTCTTGATTTCAAATACTATTCGAATTACCATTATTTCACGGAGCCGTGAGATTCAGATTATGCGCTTGGTAGGAGCCAAAAATGGTTATATCCGTGGCCCATTCCTTTTTGAAGGAGCCTGGATTGGTTTGTTAGGCTCAATCGTTCCAGCAGCCCTAGTCTATTTTGTTTATAATATGGCCTTTCAGTCCATGAATAAAAGTTTGGTTGCTCAAAACTTATCTATGATTGAACCAGATTGGTTTGTTCCGGCTATGATTGCTTCTTTATCAGTATTGGGAGTCTTAATTGGTGCACTCGGGTCAGCCATCTCAATGAGACGCTTCTTGAAGATTTAACAATATAAAACAGCTCACAAGGCTGTTTTTTTATGACCTGAAATAAAAACGAGGCTGGGACAGAAATCGGTAATTCGTTAGAATTCGATTTCGTCGTCCCACCTCCGCACAGTTGAGTAGGGCTGTAAAAGCTGATGAAATCAGCCTAGTAGAGCCCACTCAACCACTGCGTCTTGCTCGACAATCCAAAGACAATTGAGAGGCTAGGACTTTTGTCCCAGCCTCACTTTTATTATTTATTGGAAATAGCGCAGAGCTAACTTGCTTGCACCTTTTGGTAATTTTGATAAAATTCCACTTTAATTTTAATAAAGGTCTCCAAGTCTCGTAAAAGTTGTAGGAGCGTGGCTCGGGTTTCAAATTCTTGCCGGGTCTTAGGAAGCGGGCGTTCGCGAAAAACAGCCAAGCAGGTTTCGATTTCTTCAACCAGCTCGTGAGCAGGATTTTCTTGACTAAGCTGTTGGGCTGTCTTGGAGAACAGACGGGCCAAAATCAAACTCTCACTGGCTGCCAGCTGGCAGTTGTTGATGTTACCGGCCATGTCTTGCAGGATGCGGTTTTGCGCCTGCCGCATTTCAAAATAATGAATATGGTAGTTGGTCTGATGAAAGAGGTGGTTGGAGTGATCCAGATAGACCAGCTGTAAGGCCTGCTGCAGAATGGTGTCCAGCTCCTTGATTAGAGCTGCATCATTTCGACCGTCTCCAGCTTTTAAGAAATATTCAAAGCGCAGAAGAATCTTTTTCAGCTGTTCTTCTACTTGTTCATGGTAGCTGTCAATCTCTTGCTGGCGCGAGGGCATATAGAGATTGGCAAGGAGTGCAAAGCCAGTTCCAATAAGAAATAGAGCTAGCTCATTTCCAAGCAGAGACCAGGAGGTGGTTTTTTCTAAGAGCAGGTGGGTGACTAGAACAGTGCTGGGAGTGATACCGATTTCCCAGCCTAGACGAAAGGCCAGAGGCACATAGACTGCGATATAGAGGGCTAATGCTCCGAGGTTGAAGCCCAGAAAGTGAAAGGCCAGGCTTCCGATAGCCAGAGCCAGCAGGGTGGACAAAAAGCGGTTTCCAGCCAGCTTTGCTGTACTGCGGCGGGTATCAGAGACGCTGAGAATGGCAATGATCCCAGCTGAAGTTGAGTAGGTAAGACCTAAAAAGTCAGCCAGCCAAGCAGCGAGGCAGGTAGCCAATGTCAATTTGATGGTGCGTTGGAGGAGAGACATAAGTGCGAGATTCCTTTTTTAGAGTTCTTTCTATTATAGCATGACTGGTGGTGAAAGTTGGAGTTGGCTGATTGCGTTTTATCAGAGCAGAAATCTGTCTCGCCCGAATAAATCCGGCCGCCATTTTTTGCGCCTTTGTGTTATACTAGACCTATGGAAAAAAATGATATTGTCTACGGTGTGCATGCGGTGACAGAGGCTCTCGCAGCTAACACTGGAA
>ERZ773099.3365-NODE-3365-length-10347-cov-9.049650_pt1 | contig 10347 bp, 10 predicted proteins | sample MGYA00511120_ERZ773099 | MGnify/ENA primary metagenome ERZ773099 (study PRJEB29015, sample SAMEA2738012) | human oral metagenome | biome: human oral; feature: human-associated habitat; material: dental | place: China | collected 2104 ... | reverse complement strand
CAGGTTTTCTAGGGATTTTGCAAAATTTTTCCCATTCAGCCGTCACAATTTCACAAGATATTCTCTGACTTTCCACAGCATTTCATGGTATAATAGATACATGATGACGATTTTATTATTAGTTCTAGCTTATCTGCTAGGTTCGATTCCGTCTGGTCTTTGGATTGGACAAGTTTTCTTTCAAACAAATCTGCGTGAACACGGTTCTGGAAATACCGGAACGACCAATACTTTCCGCATTTTGGGTAAGAAAGCAGGTATGGCAACCTTTGTGATTGACTTCTTTAAAGGAACCTTAGCCACTCTGCTTCCAGTCATTTTCCATTTACAAGGTGTATCCCCTCTGGTTTTTGGACTTTTGGCCGTTATTGGACATACCTTTCCTATCTTTGCAGGATTTAAAGGGGGTAAGGCTGTCGCAACCAGTGCTGGAGTCATTTTCGGATTTGCTCCTGTCTTCTGCCTCTATCTAGCAGTCGTTTTCTTTGGAACCCTCTATCTGGGTAGTATGATTTCCCTATCTAGCGTCGTTGCTTCTCTCGCAGCGGTCATTGGAGTACTGCTCTTTCCTCTTTTTGGATTCATCCTAAACAGTTATGACCTTCTTTTTATCGTGATTATCCTAGCGCTTGCTAGCTTGATTATCATTCGTCACAAGGATAATATCACGCGCATCAAAAATAAAACTGAAAATCTCGTCCCTTGGGGATTAAACCTAACTCATCAAAATCCTAAAAAATAAAACGCCAGTTTGAACTGACGTTTTTTTGTATGCTTATTTTGATTTGATGTAGTTAATTCCATCTGCCTTTGGAGCAACAGCTTTTCCGAAGAAGGCTGCCAAGACGATAACTGTCAAAACATAAGGTGCGATTTGTAGGTACACTGCAGGTACACCTTGCAAGAAAGGAAGTTGTGATCCAATAACTGCCAAACTTTGAGATAGCCCAAAGAAGAGACTTGAAAGCATCGCTCCGATTGGATTCCACTTACCAAAGATCATGGCTGCAAGGGCGATAAATCCTGGTCCTACAATAGTAGTCACTGAGAAGTTCACTGAGATTGATTGGGCGTAGATAGCACCACCAATTCCCCCAAGGAAACCAGAAATGATAACCCCCAAATATCTCATCTTGTAGACATTAATCCCCAAGGTATCCGCTGCTTGAGGGTGTTCACCGACAGAGCGAAGACGAAGACCAAAGCGGGTCTTGAAGAGGATAAACCAAGCAAGGAATGAGAAGGCAATCGCTAAGTAACCAAGCAAACTCGTTGACTTGAAGAAGATATCTCCAATCACTGGGATATTTGCCAAAACTGGGAAATCAAAACGTCCAAAAGTTTGGCTCAAGTTGTCTGTTTGACCTTTGTTATAGAGAACCTTAACCAAGAAAACAGCCAAAGCAGGAGCCATCAAATTGAGCACGGTACCACTAACAACGTGGTCCGCACGGAAGTGAACAGTTGCAGCTGCGTGAATAACTGAGAAAATCGCTCCCACTATACCACCAACCAAGAGAGCCAACCATGGAGTGGCTGCTCCAAACTGTTCTGCAAATTCAAGGTTAAAGACGACTCCAGAAAAAGCACCCATAACCATAATTCCCTCAAGACCGACATTGACAACTCCAGCGCGTTCAGAGAAAACCCCTCCGATACTAGTCATAACAAGTGGTGCTGAATAAATCAACATTGAGGATACCAAGAGGGTTAGCATTGTTGTAATAGACATCTCTACTTACCTCCTTTAACTTGTTTTCTAGGCTTGACAAAGCGTTCGATGAGATAGTGAATGCTGACAAAGAAGATAATAGACGCTGTTACGATGCTGACAAGCTCTGATGGAACCTGTGCCGCATTCATACCAGGAGCTCCAACTTGGAGAACACCAAATAAGAAGGCCGCAAAGAGAATTCCAATCGGTGAGTTTGCTGCAAGTAGACTAACCGCCATACCGTTAAATCCAATAGCCAATGACGAACCTTGCACATAGACGTTTTGGAAAGTCCCAAGACCTTCTACTGCTCCACCAAGTCCAGCCAAAGCACCTGAAATAATCATAGACAAGATGATTGTACGTTTAGCTGAAATTCCTGCATATTCAGAAGCATGAGGGTTAAGACCTACTGCACGAATTTCAAATCCAAGTGTTGTTTTCTTAAGCAAGAACCAGATAACTCCAACAGCAATGACTGCAAAGAAAATTCCGATATTCATACGCGAATTCCCTGTCATTTCTGACAGCCACGGCGTCTGGTAGGTAGCATTTGCACCGACACGAATAGTTGAGTCTGTGCTTTGCATGAATTCTTTAGGGAAAGAGCGGATAAAGGCGTTCCCTACATAAAGAACGATGTAGTTCATCATGATGGTAACGATAACTTCCGATGTTCCAAGATAAGCTCTAAGAACACCTGGGATAGCTCCGACAATTCCACCTGCCACAAGGGCAATAACAACTGTCGCAAGAATCATCAAAGGACGTGGCATATCAGGGTTTGAAAGGGCAAGCCAGCCACTCATAACCCAACCTGCAAGAGCCTGTCCAGGAAGACCAACGTTGAAGAAGCCTGCACGACTAGCTACTGCAAATCCAAGACCAATCAAGACCAAAGGCCCCATGGAACGGAAAATCTCACCAATCCCACGCAGGCTACCAAAAGCTGTATAGAACAACTCTTCATATCCCCAAATGGCATCGTAACCGAAAACCCACATGACAATGGCCCCAAGTAAGATTCCTAGAAAAACAGAAATCAAGGGAACCGAAATTTGTTGTAATTTCTTAGACATTACTCTTCTCCTTTCCCAAGTTGCCACCAGCCATCAGGACACCAAGTTCTTGTTTATTGGTTGTTTCTGGTGTCACGATACCTTGAATCTTACCATCGTGAATAACAGCGATACGGTCTGAGACATTCAAAATCTCATCCAATTCAAAGCTGACAACGAGAACAGCCTTGCCATTATCACGTTCTTTGATTAAGCGTTTGTGAATGTACTCAATGGCACCGACGTCCAAACCACGTGTTGGCTGGCTGACGATGAGGAGATTAGGGTCACGATCAATCTCACGAGCGATAATTGCTTTTTGTTGATTTCCCCCTGAGAGAGCAGACGCTGGAACGACTTCACTTGCTGCACGAACATCAAATTCTTCCATCAATTTTTTGGCATAGGATGTGATGTTAGAGTAGTTCAAAATCCCATTTTTACTGAGTGGTTCTTTATAGTAAGTTTGGAGAGCGAAATTTTCTGAAAGCATCATATCCAAAATTAATCCGTCGCGGTGACGGTCTTCTGGCACATGTCCCACGCTCATCTCTGTAATCTGGCGTGGACGCAAGCCTACGATAGCCTTACCTTTAAGCTCAATGCTACCAGATTCAACCTTACGAAGACCTGTGATGGCTTGAATCAATTCAGACTGACCATTTCCATCAATCCCTGCAATCCCGACGATCTCACCTGCACGAACATCCAATGAGAGGTTTTTGACAGCTGGAACTCCGCGGTTTTCATTCACCATCAAGTCCTTGATAGAAAGCACAACTTCTTTTGGTTGAGGAGCTTGTTTCTCCGTTTTGAATGAGACAGAACGGCCCACCATCATCTCTGCCAAATCAGCATTGGTTGCTCCTGCGATTTCGACAGTTTCAATAGACTTACCGCGACGGATAACCGTTACACGGTCAGATACCGCACGGATTTCATCCAATTTGTGAGTGATGAGGATGATAGACTTACCCTCCTTGACAAGATTACGCATAATTCCCATCAGTTCATCAATCTCTGATGGTGTTAGCACAGCTGTCGGCTCGTCAAAGATGAGGATATCTGCCCCACGATAGAGTGTTTTTAAAATCTCTACACGCTGCTGAGCTCCGACTGAAATATCAGCTACCTTGGCAGACGGATCAATAGCCAAACCATAACGCTCAGAAAGTTCATGGATTTCCCGAGTAGCTCCTGCAATATCCAGCACACCATTCTTGATCAATTCGCTTCCCAAAATAATATTTTCAGCAACAGTAAAAGCCTCTACCAACATAAAGTGCTGGTGAACCATCCCGATTCCAAGACTAGCAGCCTTTGATGGCGAATCTAGTTTGACAACTTGACCATTCACTACGATTTCACCGCTAGTAGGCTCAAGAAGACCTGCTAGCATATTCATCAGCGTGGATTTCCCAGCTCCATTTTCTCCTAAAAGTGCATGGATTTCACCTTTTCGTAAGTGCAAGTTGATCTTGTCGTTGGCGACAAATTCACCAAACACTTTGGTAATCTCACGCATCTCAATGACATTTTCGTGTGCCATGTGCTCTCCTTTCAGAGGTTTATTTTATTTCAGTAAAACTTGCTAATACTTTGTTAACAAGATTTACTGAGACAAAATAAATTTGTCTCAATTCTTAAAAAAGCGGCCTATGGCCGCTTCCTAAGAAAGGACTTCCTTAGCTTATTTTTCAGGAACTTTTACGCTTCCATCAAGAATCTTAGCTTTTGCATCTTCAACAGCTTTTTTACCTTCTTCAGAAAGATTTGTTACTGCCAAATCTACTCCTTTGTCTTTCAATGAGTAGACAATAACTTCTCCACCAGGGAATTCACCTTTTTCTGCTTTGTTAGCAAGGTCTTTTACAGCTGTTCCAACTTGTTTCAAAGTAGAAGCAAGAACAAAGTTTGATTCTTTACCATCTTTAGAAGTGTATTTACCTTCTTCTGCTTGGTCACGATCAACACCGATAACCCAAACTTTTTCATTTTCAGGACGGCTTTCGTTAAGTGATTTAGCTTCAGAGAAGACACCAGCTCCTGTACCACCTGCTACTTGGTAAACGACGTCAGCACCAGCAGCGTATTGAGCAGCAGCGATTGTTTTACCTTTAGCTGCATCACCAAATGAACCAGCGTAGTCTACTTGTACTTTGATAGATGGATCTACTGATGCGACACCTGCCTTGAAACCGGCTTCGAAACGTGAGATAACTTCAGATTCCATACCACCTACAAACCCAACTTGTTTTGTTTTTGTAGTTTTAGCTGCTGCGATCCCTGCAAGGTAAGCTGCTTCGTTGTCTGCGAAAGTGGCGCTGGCAACGTTCTTTTGATCTTTGATGACATCATCGATCAAAACATAGTTCAAGTCAGTGTGTTCTTTTGCTGCTTCTTCAACTGCATTTTTTAGGGCAAAACCAACACCGAAGATCAAGTTGTAGCTTCCAGCTGCTTGTTGTAAGTTATTAGCATAGTCTGCTTCACTTGTTGATTGGAAGTAAGTATAGCCTTTATCTTTTGAAAGATTGTGCTCTTTACCCCAAGCTTGCAACCCTTCCCAAGCTGATTGGTTGAATGATTTATCATCAACACCACCAGTATCAGTGACGATTGCAGCTTTTGTCTTCACATCTGAAGAAGAAGCTGCGTTACGAGAAGAGCGGTTACCACATGCAGCAAGTCCAAGTGCTGCTATTGCAACTAGGCCAAGGCCTAGCCATTGTTTCTTGTTCATTACTGAACCTCCTAAATAAGATGCGCAACGATGTTGCAAGTATGGATAGAGAGGTCACAATGACCTCCGCCACTCAAAGAGTGACTCAGACTATTTTAAGTCTGTAAATGAGTATGGAAGTAACTCCCCGACCGTCATCTCGACCGTCGATTTATCTTTAGCGACTAAAGTCACTTTTAGATCTTGTTCAAAAAACTCAACCATGACCTGACGACAAGCACCACATGGCGAGATGGGTTTCTCAGTTTGTCCGTAGACAATCAACTCTGAAAATTCCCGTTGTCCCTCCGAAACTGCTTTGAAGATAGCTGTACGCTCCCCGCAATTAGTCAAGGGATAGCTAGCATTCTCGATGTTCACACCTGTATAAATACTACCATCCTTGGCAACTAAAACAGCTCCGATAGGAAAGTGAGAATAGGGTACATAGGCTTTCTTGCTGGTTTCAATTGCTAATTCGATCAACTCAGTAGTCGCCATCAGCCAATTCTCCTTTTAAAATGGCTACACCAGCAGAAGTTCCGATACGAGTAGCACCTGCCTCCACAAAGGCCAGGGCATCCGCGTAAGAACGCGCTCCACCTGCAGCCTTAACACCCATATCAGGTCCCACTGTCTGACGCATCAATTTAACGTCTGGCAAAGTCGCTCCACCAGTTGAAAATCCGGTCGAAGTTTTCACAAAGTCTGCTCCCGCTTTTTGAGACAACTGGCAGGCCACAACCTTTTCTTGATCTGTCAACAAACAAGCTTCAATAATAACTTTTACTACTTTATCGCCGCTTGCTTCTACAACAGCACGGATGTCTGACTCAACTAAATCAAGATTGCCAGATTTGAGGGCACCGACATTGATAACCATATCAATCTCATCTGCACCATTTTGGATAGCTTCTTTTGTTTCAAAAGCCTTCACAGCTGAAGTTGTTGCTCCCAACGGGAAACCAACTACTGTACAAACCTTTACATCTGAGCCTTCAAGCCCTGTTTTTGCATGTTTTACCCATGTGGGATTGACACAAACACTGGCAAAATCATACTCACGCGCTTCAGATAGCAAACGTTCGATTTGCTCTTGAGTCGAATCTGGCTTTAAAAGCGTATGATCGATATATTTATTTAACTTCATATTCGGATTCTCCCTGGTTTTATGAGATGATTTCTATAATTTCTCGTAAACGTTGCACTCCATCATTTATTTTAACATATTTTTGAAATTCTGTAACTAGTTCAGAAGAAATTTTTCCATTTGTATAAACTTTTGCAACAATTTCCCCTTTTTGAACGGAGTCTCCAACTTTCTTTTCAAAAACAATCCCTGTTTCATAGTCCAAGTCATCAGACTTAACTGCACGGCCAGCTCCTAGTCTCATGGCATAGAGGCCAAATTCCATAGCTGGAAGAGCTGAAATAACACCCGTTTCTTGAGCAGGGATTTCCACCACATGGGCAACCTTGACTAGGCGATAGAGATCATCTAAATCACCGCCTTGTGCTGCTACCATTTCTTCAAACTTAGCTAATGCTTGGCCATTCTCAAGATGTTGACGGATTTCCTCGACCGTCTTCTCAACATCAGCCAAGTCAAGCATAATCTGAGCTAACTCGCAGATAAAGTGACTAATATCTTCTCGGCCTTTTCCTTGAAGAATCTCGATTGCCTCAAGAATTTCGAGACGATTCCCAATGGCTCTTCCCAAGGGTTGGCTCATATCGGTAATGACGGCTACCGTCTTTCGACCAACTGCCTTACCAAGATCCACCATGGTTTGAGCCAATTCACGCGCCTCATCGACAGTCTTCATAAAGGCACCCTCACCGACTGTTACATCTAGCAAAATGGCATCCGCTCCTGCAGCAATTTTCTTGCTCATCACCGAACTAGCAATCAAAGGAATCGTGTCGACAGTTGCAGTCACATCACGGAGGGCATAGAGAAGCTTGTCTGCTTTAACCAGCTGATCTGACTGCCCAATGACAGATACTCCAATATTCTGTACCTGACGAATAAAATCTTCTTGACTTCGCTCAACTTGATAGCCCTTAATGGACTCCAATTTATCAATTGTCCCACCAGTATGGCCTAGACCACGACCACTCATTTTAGCAACGGGCACACCGAAACTCGCTACTAAAGGAGCTAGAATCAAGGTCACCTTATCCCCAACTCCACCAGTAGAATGTTTATCAACTTTAACCCCATCTATGGCTGACAAATCAAACTCCTGACCTGTCTTAACCATATTCATCGTCAGGTCAGAAATCTCACGTGTGGTCATTCCTTTGAAATAAACAGCCATAGCAAAAGCAGACATCTGATAGTCCGGAACAGTTCCAGCCACATAGCCTTCAACCAGCCACTTGATTTCATTTGCAGTCAGTTCTTGACCATCTCGTTTCTTTTGGATTAAATCAACTGCTCTCATTCTTTCACACTTCTAAGGATATAATATCCCTTATCTTTCTTTACGGTTTCACAATTGCCAAAAACATCTTCCATCTTGCTTTTGGCGCTTGGAGCTCCTTGTTTTTTCTGAATGACGATGGTTAAATCTCCTCCGTCTTTCAAAAATTCTCTGCTCTTTTCGATAATCTCATGAACAACCTGTTTGCCCGCTCGAATAGGCGGATTGGAAATAACATGGTCAAATTTCCCTTCAACTTGTTCATAGATATTAGACTGAAAAATCGTCGCTTCTACTTTATTTCGTTCAGCATTTTGTTGCGCTAAGTCCAAGGCGCGATTATTGATATCGACCATGGTAGCCTGAACTCCATAAGCCTTGACCAATGACAAACCCAATGGTCCATAACCACAACCCACATCAAGAACTGTCTCTCCTTCATTGACCTCTAGACACTTCAATAAAAGCTGACTCCCAAAGTCAACCATTTTCTTGCTAAAAACACCCGCATCCGTCAAAAAGGTCATATTTTCTCCCAACAACTCCACTCTCAACTCATGAATGTCGTGAGCAGCATCAGGATTTTCCGCATAATACATTTTACTCATAAAACTATTTTACCATAATTTTGCTTGAATTGTAAGTCGTTTACAAAGTGATGATAAATTGAAAAAGACTGAAGAATCCTAGTCAAAAAACCTTTTCTTCAATCTCTTTCAACACTTATAAATGAATGATAAACCATTTAGAACTAGAAATATCACAGTCAGGATAAAACAAAAAGTTTATCTCCTATAATCAGTCGCATTTTTATTACTATTTCTTTATCCTCAAATACTTTATTATCAACAAAATTCCCAAGAAGATATTTAGATAAAAGCCCAACTGATAAGTTTGTGTCAAGATTTCCAAACTTGTCCAAAGTCGTATCAAATCTTCTAGTGACATACGGAATAGATATCCTTCTGTAGCAATCCACAAAATCAAAAATAGATAACTACCAGCAGCAAGCCATTTCGTCCACTGCTTTTTTACTAGCCAAGCAATCAAGAGTGAACAGATAAAGATAACTGTTACAAGGAGATGATCCATTAAGAAGGTAAAACCGTAATAGGTTTCTACAAAGCGTCTACCATTATCCGCATTCGCTCCCCTTATAAAAGGTAGTGTAAAACTTAAAATAAAACAGAGTTCCAATATGTAACATCTCAAGATTTTCATTGTATACCTCCTATAAGTTGCGAACTAAAAAACCCACTTTTAATAACTGATAACTCTTCAGAAACCATTCCCTATCTCATCATTAAATTATTCAACCTCCATCTACCTCTATTATACGATATTGGCTTACTACCATCAAGAAACCGCTTTATTTTTTTAGCTTTTTATGGTATGATAAACAAAATATCTAGGGGAAAACAAATGACCAACGAATTTTTACATTTTGAGAAAATCAGCCGCCAGACTTGGCAATCATTGCATCGCAAAACAACCCCTCCCTTGACAGAGGAAGAGTTAGAATCCATCAAGAGTTTCAATGACCAGATTAGTCTGCAGGACGTAACGGATGTCTATCTTCCCCTTGTCCATCTTATCCATATTTACAAGCGCACCAAGGATGATTTGGCATTTTCAAAAGGAATTTTCCTCCAACGTGAAAGCAAATCACAGCCTTTTATCATTGGGGTTTCTGGTAGTGTTGCTGTCGGGAAATCAACAACTAGCCGACTTCTGCAAATCCTTCTCTCTCGTACAGTTACTGATGCTACTGTAGAATTGGTGACAACTGACGGTTTTCTCTATCCCAATCAAACCTTGATGGATCAAGATATATTAAATCGCAAAGGTTTTCCTGAAAGTTATGATATGGAAACCTTGCTGAATTTTCTTGATCGCCTAAAGAATGGGCAAGATGTCGATATCCCCGTCTATTCTCATGAAGTGTATGACATCGTTCCTGGAGAGAAGCAGCGTGTCAAAGCTGCGGACTTTGTTATTGTTGAAGGCATCAATGTCTTTCAAAACCCTCAAAATGAGCGCCTTTACATCACTGATTTCTTTGATTTTTCCATCTATGTGGATGCTGCTGTCGAGGACATTGAAAGTTGGTATCTGGATCGTTTCTTAAAACTCCTCAGCTTTGCCCAAAATGATCCCAACAGCTACTACCACCGCTTTACGCAAATGCCGATTGGAGAAGTTGAAGCCTTTGCACATCAGGTTTGGACCAGTATTAATCTCACAAATCTACAAAACTATATCGAACCGACACGGAATCGCGCCGAGGTCATTCTCCACAAGACTAAAAACCACGAAATCGATGAAATTTACCTAAAAAAATAATTTCCCCTTGTCAAAACCTAAGTTTTCAGATATAATGGTATAGTTAGTAAATATGGAGGTAAGAACATTGGCAAACATTAAATC
>ERZ773099.3364-NODE-3364-length-10349-cov-12.099767_pt1 | contig 10349 bp, 9 predicted proteins | sample MGYA00511120_ERZ773099 | MGnify/ENA primary metagenome ERZ773099 (study PRJEB29015, sample SAMEA2738012) | human oral metagenome | biome: human oral; feature: human-associated habitat; material: dental | place: China | collected 2104 ... | reverse complement strand
ATCGGAGCCTTCATCATCCGGCTCATCGGGGCCCGGGTCCTCAGCCGCTTCGGCGCCCTCCTCGACTTCCTTGTCCTCCTCGGCCTCCCGCTCGCTCTGCGCACGCTCGGCGGCGCGGCGGTTGACGCGGTCCAGGATCACCGCGGTGACGCAGCCGATCGCCGCAACGGCCCCGGTGATCATGAAGATCAGCCGGTACCCCGGAGCCGGGTCGCCGCCCGCATAGCTGTCGATGATGTGGCCGTTGAGGTTGTAGCCCCACAGGATGGAGGCGTAGGCCAGCAGGGAGCCCACGGCCATGGCGGAGCCGTCGATCTCCTCGGGCAGCTCGAGCTCGCCGATCGGCGCCAGGATGACGGACTTGCCGAGGAAGGTGGCCAGCGCCACCAGAATGAGCAGCCCGACGACCGGCACGATGAGGGTCGGCCTGGCGGACTCGTTGCCGATCGGCATCATGAGGATGATGGCGCACCCCACCGTGACGACGCCCAGCGCGATCATCATCATCCTGGTGGACGACTTGAAGACGTAGTCGGCCACGACCCCCGAGATGAGTCCGGCGATCATGGCGATCAGCCCCACATTGAAGATTCCGAAGGCGGCCGCCACGGTGGTGGAGGCGTTGAAGACCTGCTGCAGGAACGGGGCGGAGATGTACATGAGGTTGACGTCGCACCAGTACACGGCCATCGCGGCGATGCCGGCGAGCCAGATGCGGGGCAGGGAGAGAACGTGCAGCAGCCCCTTGAGGGCGGCCACCGAGTGCGAGACGTGCTCCTCGGTGGCGATCTTGGTGTCGGGGACGTAGCGGGCCACAACGAGCATCATCGGCATCAGGAGCAGGGCGTAGGCGATGGCGAAGCCGCGCATGACGGCCGTCGTCGCCGATTCGGGGAAGAAGACGAGGGTCACGATGACGATCCCGTTCAGGCCGAACTCGGTCAGCCGGCGGACCGCCTCCAGCATGCCCATGGCCATGCCCTTGCCCTTGCGGTCCTGGTCCGCCGACAGGATGCACACGCCGTTGGCGACAGCGGGCCAGATGATCGCGTCGACGACCGCCCAGGAGATCGCGATGGCGCTCATGACCACGAAGGGCGGGATGATCACGAACAGGATGAGATAGGTGACCAGCCTCCACGCCATGCCGCACAGGATGATCGTGCGCACCCGGACGCGGTTGTTCACCCAGCCCGCGGGCACGTACAGGAACATGGCCAGACCGAGATAGGTCATGAGCTGGCCGAACTGGGACTGGGTTATTCCAAGAGTCTCCTGCAGGGGGATCATCAGGGAGCTTTTGAAGGACTCGAAGCTGCTGTAGAGGACCTGTCCGGACAGGGCGACGACCAGGAAGGGGATGATTCGGCCCCGGCGCATGAACGCCGGGAGAAGGGACATGACGCGCGTACTCATCGGGATATCTCCTCGGGAGAGGCGGGGTGATGGGACAGGGAGGGAGGGTCAGGGCCCTGGGCCCGGCGACGGCGCTCGCGTCGTACCCGATCGCGGCCTTGTGGGCCTGCGGCGCGGGGCGGCCTAGTCGGTACTGCGGAGAGGGGTTCGGTTCTGCGCGGGGAGGCGGGTGGATAGACAGGTGGTTGGTTTGGTGTGGCCTCACCACCCCACGGCAACGGGTTCGGGCACCAGGGTGATTCCAAAGCGCTCGCGGACCCCGGCCACGATCGTATCGCGCAGGGCGGCCACATCGGCCGCCGTGGCGCCACCGCGGTTGGTGAGAGCGAGCACGTGCCTGGTGGACAGTCTCGCCCGCCCGGAGGCTCCGGGTGCGGCGAAGCCCTTGGGGAAGCCGGCGTGATCGATGAGCCAGGCCGCCGAGGTCTTGACCAGCCCGTCGACGACGGGGGCGTCCTGGACGCCGGCGACGACCCGCGTGTGATCGGTCACGGGGAACCGGGGGGCGTCCTCGGGCAGGGCCGCGGCGGCGGCCCGGGTGAGGATCGGGTTGGTGAAGAAGGAGCCGGCGGACCAGGTGTCGTGGTCGTCGGCGTCGAGCACCATGCCCTTGGAGCGGCGCAGCGCCAGGACCGCCTCGCGCACCTCGCGGGCGTCGACGCGGGCACCCATGTCGACGCCGAGGGCCCCGGCCAGCTGACGGTAGGCGATGGGAGCGGACAGGGAGGCCTGGCGCACGTGGAAGGTCGCAGAGAGCACGACCCAGCGCCCCGTCGGGCCCCAGGTGCGCCCCGCCCCGACGTCCGGGTCGGTCAGGGAGCGCTTGAGGGCGGAGTCGCGGTAGGCCAGGCGCAGCTCCGACAGCGGGAGGTGGACCGTCCGCCCCGCGGCGCGGTCCCAGGCGCGCACGGAGGCGAGGAGCTCGGCGACCTCGGTGCCGTAGGCGCCGATGTTCTGCACGGGGGCGGCGCCGACGGTGCCGGGAATGCCCGACAGGGCGGCGAAGCCGCCCCAGTGGGAGGCGATGGCCCGGCGCACGAGGTCGTCCCAGGTGGTGCCCGCGGTGGCGGTGATCTGCACGCCGCCGCAGGCGCTGTCGGACACGAGCTCGACCTCGGTGCGCGCGTCCCGCACGACGACGCCGTCGAAACCGGCGTCGGCGGCCAGGATGTTGGACCCGCCGCCGATCACGAGCAGGGGGCGGCCCTCGGCGTCGGCCTGCCTGACGACGTCGATGAGCTCGGCCTCGCCGGCGGCCTCGACGTAGCGGCCCACCGGACCGCCCACGCGCAGTGTCGTCAGCTCGGCCAGCGAGGGCGCCGTCGTCGGCGGCTGCGGGCCCGGGACCCGGCCGAGCGCCCGCACGGGCGCGGGCCAGTCGGCGGGATCGGCGTGGACGGACAGGGGCATGGTGCACATCTCGTCCTCGGCGAGCGGCTCGTGAGGACTGAGGGGGCTGGGTGCGTCGTGCTGACTCACGGCTGACTCCTGGGATCGGGCGGGCGCCTGGCGGCCCCGGCTGGCCTTCAGACGCAAGAATGCCCCGCGTGGCGCAGTGCGGAGCCTGCGATCACGACGGGGCGACCATCACTTCTTGTTGCGACGCTGGTGACGGGTCTTGCGGAGCAGCTTGCGGTGCTTCTTCTTGGCCATGCGCTTGCGGCGCTTCTTGATGACAGATCCCATGGGGACTCCTCAGTTGTGGTGCATCCGGGGCTCGGCCACGTTCAGGCATCAGTCGTCGACGCCGACCGGGGGGCGGGCGGGCACGAACAGGCATGAACGAGCCGTGAGCGAGCGTGGTGGTCGGGCGGCGGGCGTCCGCAGACAACCCGCGCTCCGACCACACTGGTGACTTGCGTGAGTCTAGCGGGTATCAGGAGCCCGTCGACTCCGACTCCTCGTGTCCCCAGTCACCCAGCCCGGCAGACAGGTACTGCCGGACGGCGCGCTCGGGCACGCGGAAGGATCGGCCGACCTGCATGGCCGGCAGGTCGCCGGAGTGGACCATGCGGTAGACCGTCATCTTGGAGACGCGCAGCATGCTGGCGACCTCAGCCACGGTGAGGAAGGAGGGGGCGCTCGAAGCGCCGGAGGGAGAAGGGATGCCCGGTGCCATGGGTCGTGAGTTTCCCGTCGTCGGATGTCGGTGGCGCAGCGGTCTTGCCTCCGCGGCGCGGGACCGCGCAGCCGCGGCCCCGTGCACAATATAACCTGAGCCTCTCGCGACGCATAGGTCATTTCCTCTCACAGGAGCCACACGCGTCGCATATCACATTTTGGTTACGACGACACCCGGCTGCGGGCGCCGGGGCGTGGCGCGGTTTACCGCCGTCGGGCAGTGCGGACAAGAATAGCCTTGTGCTCCCCTCGCACCGCCACCCCGGACGCACCGGCTCCCCGCGCCCCCGCGGGGAGGAGGGCGCGCGCGCCTCCGCGCCCCGGCACTGGCACGCCCCGATGCCGGCCTTCGCCAGGTGGCGCCGACGGCGCTCCGCCCTCCTGCCGGCCGCGACTCCCCCCTCCCCCGCCGCCCCCCAGAGCCCCACCGGGCGCGAGTCCTCCGGTCTCCTGGCGCTCCTGGAGCGGTGGGACCTGCGCGCCCGCCTGGCCAGGGCCGCGCGCTTCACGCCCGCCCGCCTGGCCGTCGTCGTCTTCGCCGGCATTATCGCGGTGGTCACGGTCCTGCTCAGCCTGCCCGTGGCGACGGCGGACAACCACCGCGCCGCCACGATCGACTCCCTGTTCACGGCGACGTCGGCGGTGTGCGTCACCGGCCTGACCACCGTCGACACCGCGACCTACTGGTCGCCCTTCGGCCAGGCGGTCATCATTATGGGCGCCGCCGTCGGCGGGCTGGGCATTATGACGCTCGCCTCGCTGCTGTCATTCGCCGTGTCCCGCCACGTGGGCCTGACCCAGCGGATGCTCGCGGCCAGTGAGAACCAGTCCCGCCTGGGCGACGTCGCCGCCCTGCTGCGAGCGGTCATGTACACCGCCATCGGCGCGGAGAGCCTGCTCGCGCTCGTCCTGCTGCCCCGTTTCCTGTCCCTGGGGCTCGACCTGGGGCACGCCTGCTGGTACGCGTTCTTCATGGCGCTGTCCATCTTCAACAACGCGGGCTTCGTCGTCATGCCCGGGGGCCTGGCGCCCTACGCGACGGACTGGTGGATGGGCCTGCCGATCGCGGTGGGCACCTTCGTGGGCGCCGTCGGATTCCCCGTGATCCTGGACGTCATGCGCCACCTGCGCCGCCCGCGCCAGTGGACGCTGCACACCAAGCTGACCCTGTCCACCTACTCCGCCCTGTCGGCCGTCTCCGCGCTGGCCATCGCCGCCTTCGAGTGGACAAACCCCCGCACCTACGGCGCGCTGCCGACCGGCGGCAAGCTCCTGACAGCGCTGATCAACGGCGTCAACGCGCGCTCGTCGGGGCTGACCACGATCGCGCCCGAGCACATGCGCGAGGCGACCTGGTTCCTCCAGGACGCCCTCATGTTCGTCGGCGGCGGGTCGGCCTCCACGGCCGGCGGCATCAAGGTGACGACCTTCGCGATCCTGGTCCTGGCGATTCTGGCGGAGGCGCGGGGCGACCGCGACATCGAGGCGTTCGGGCGGCGCATCACCCTGTCCTCGGTGCGCCTGAGCGTGGCCGTGGCCTTCATCGGGGCCTCCATCATCGGCACCGCGACGCTGCTCATGCTGGAGATGACCGGCCTGACGCTGGACCGCATCCTGTTCGAGGTGGTCAGCGCCTTCGCGACCGTCGGGCTGTCCACCGGGATCACGCCGATGCTGCCGACCAGTGCGAAGTACCTCATCGTGGTGCTCATGTTCGTCGGGCGCGTGGGCACCATGACGGCGGCGACGGCCCTGGCCATGCGCGAGCGCCGCCGCGTCATCCGCATGCCCGCCGAGCGCCCGCTCATCGGGTGAGGACGCCATGTGGTACGACGACATCCTGGAAGAGGTCTCCAGCCCGGAGACGCTGCGGCTGCGCTCGCTGTCCGTGCGCGCCATCACGCAGGGCATGTACGACGACGGCGCACGACTGGCCATGCGCGCCAGGACCACCGCCATGGCGGGCCGCAGCCGGGCCGAGCAGGCGGACCTGCGCGTGGACCTGATCACCTACGGGCCGGCCCGCAGCCTCGTGTCCGCGGCCGTCAGGCACCTGCTGGCCCACCAGTACGAGGAGTGCCTGCACGCCGCGCAGCTCGCCGGCACCCTGTACGAGTTCGCCGACGCCTCCGACTACGACCTCAAGGAGTACTGGCAGATCGTGGGCCAGGCCTACCGGGGCCTGGGCGACGAGCGCGAGATGGACAACGCCTTCATGCTGGCCAGGCTCTCGGACTCCGACCTCCAGCGCTCGCCGCGCCCCGACCCGCCCGAGCAGTGAGGCCGGCGGGGCTCAGGCGCTCAGGAGGCGCGCGACCGCGCGGGCCGTCGTCACCGCGTCGGCCCGGCCGCGCTCGCCGGCGACGGTCCGCTCGATGACCAGCCCCACGGCGGCGTTGTGGACGACGGCGGCCGCCTCGTCGGGATCGACGCCCTGCGCGATGACGCCCCTGGACTGCCAGCGACGAACCACGTGAGCGATCTCGGCGCGCACGCGGGCGTAGCTGACCGCATACGCCTCCCGCAGGTCCGGGTGCCGCGCCAGCTCCGCCCACACGCCGATCATGAGATTGATCTGACCGGTCTCCGACGAGGACCCGGCCGCCCCGGCCGCCCCGTCGGCCTCGCCGGTCCCGGCGCCGTCGGCCCCCTCGACAGGGCCCGAGAAGGGCCGCCCGAAGACCCAGGAGTGCTCGACCGCGCGCACGAAGACGTCCTCAAGGCCCGGGAGCTCGTCAAGGTCGGCCAGCGCCGTGATCCACTCCACGACCGGGTCCATGGCCCGGACGATGACGGCGCGCACCAGCGAGCGCTTCCCCTCCGGGAAGTACCGGTAGACGGTGCTCGACGACATGCCCGCCTCGGCGACAATCTCGTCCATCGAGGCGCCGTCGAAGCCCTGTCGGGCGAAGCAGACCGCCGCCGCCGCCAAGATCCTGGCCGTCTGCTGGTCTCGGTACGACTGCGTGACACGGGGCATGGCACCAGGATACGGCGGCCCGGGGAACGCCGGACGTCACGCCGGTCCCACAAAACGAAACGAACGTTTTGACATGGGCGACTCCGGGCACTACGGTCCGTACCGCAAACAGTAACGATCGTTTTGACATGGAGGTGCTCATGTCCTCTGCACCCGTCACGGCAGCCACCGCACCCGACTCCGTACCGGCCGACGTCGGCGCGCCGCGCACGTCCCCGCCCCCGCGCTCCTGGGAGCGCGCCCTCGTCGCCGGCTCCCTGATCACCCAGCTCATGATCGTCCTCGACATGACGATCATCGCGGTCGCCCTGCCCCGCATGCAGGCGGACCTGGGGCTGACGTCCTCCCAGCGACCGTGGGCCATCACCGCCTACACCCTCGCCAACGGCGGTCTCGTCCTGCTCGGCGGGCGCCTGACCGCCGTCATCGGCATTCGGCGCTCCTACTGGCTGGGGCAGGCCGGCTTCGCCGCCGCGAGCCTCATCGCAGGCACGGCGACGTCCTTCCCCGTGCTGGTGACCGCCCGCACCGCCCAGGGAGCCTTCGCCGCCCTGCTCGGTCCGACGACCCTCTCACTGCTCAACTCCGCCTTCCCCGCGGGCCCCCGCCGCAGGCGGGTCTTCGCCCTCTTCGGCGCCACGGGCGGCGTCGGGGCCGCGGCCGGGCTGCTGATCGGCGGAGCGCTCACGGACTGGCTCAGCTGGCGCTGGTCGCTCTACGTCAACGTGCCGATCGCCCTGATCGGCTTCCTCGTCGGCCTGCGCGGCCTGCCCGCCTCCAGCCCCCGCCGCGACGGACCGGCCCTGCCCGACCTGCCCGGCCTCGTCCTGGGCTGCGCGGCCTGCTTCAGCGCGGTGTTCGGCCTGGACCGCGCCGAGCAGACCTCCTGGGGATCAGCCTCGACCATCGGCTGGCTCGCTGCCGCGGTCGTGCTGGCGATGCTGTTCCTGGTCAGGGAGCGCACCGCCTACGACCCCGCCCTGCCACTGTGGATCATCTCCCGGCCCGCGCGCGCCGCCTCCTACGTCGGCGCGGCGACGGTCGGCGCGACCCAGATGGGCGGAGCGCTCTACCTGACCTACTACCTGCAGAACCACTTCGGCTACTCGCCCCTGCGGACCGGCGTCGCCTTCCTGCCCATGATCGGCGCCCTCGTGGTCACCGCGCCGCTGGCCGGGCAGCGCCTCCTCCACCGCCTGGGCACGCGCGGCACGCTGCCCCTGGGCATCGCGATCGAGGCGGCGGCCTTCGTCCTCCTGTCCCGGATCGGCCCCGACTCGAGCTACGCCGGGGCGGTCGTCCCCGGGATCATGGTCCTCGGCGTGGGGATCGGCTTCGTCATGCCGGTCACGTTCAACTCGGGCACCCGGGGTGCTCCCGTCTCCCACATCGGCCTCGCCTCGGCGGTGATCACGGTCTCCCAGCAGATCGGCGCCTCGCTGAGCGTCGCCCTGCTGGCGACCTACGCGAGCAGGCACGTGAGCACCTACGTCGAGGACCACGCGGAGCAGACCAGGGCCCAGGCGATGAGCGCGCTGAGCCAGGCGCAGGCGACCCCGGACCCCGACGCCGGGCAGGCGATCGTCGCCAGGCTGACCGCCGAGCTGGCCGACCGCGCGCAGATCAGCGCCTACAGCGGCGGCTTCCTCCTCATGGCCTGCATCCTCGCCGTCGTGGCGGCGCTGCTGGCAGCGCTGGCGGGAGCCGCCGTCGTCCTGCGGGCCCGGCGCCGCGCCTGAGGCGGCTCCAGCTGCACTACGGTGGGCACCGGGCCGCGGCGCTCCGCCCGGCCGTCCGCCGTCCGCGCAGGAGAACCCATGGCAGCCTCCGTCGATCGCACCGACTCGACCCTCGTCATCGGACTGGGGCGCTTCGGGTCCGCCGTCGCGGCGACCCTGGACCGGCTCGGCCGGGAGGTCCTCGCCGTGGAGTCCAACCCGACGATCGTGCGCCAGTGGACCGGCCGCATCCCCCTGGTGGAGGCCGACGCCACCGACATGGAGGCCCTGGACCAGCTGGGCGCCACCGAGTTCGGCACCGCGGTGGTGGGGGTGGCGACCTCCCTGGAGGCGAGCGTCCTGATCACCGGCAACCTCGTGGACCTGGAGACCCCGCATATCTGGGCCAAGGCGATCTCGCGGGCGCACGGCCGCATCCTGCGCCGCATCGGCGCCCACCACGTGGTCTACCCCGAGTTCGACGCCGGTCAGCGCGCCGCGCACCTGGTCAGCGGCCGCATGCTGGACTACATCGAGATGGAGAAGGGCGGCTTCACCATCGTCAAGATGCGCCCGCCGGCCGAGCTGCACGGCTTCACCATCGGCGAGTCCAAGATCCGCTCGCGCTACGGAATCACGGTCTTCGGCCTCATGAGCCCCGGAGAGCCCTTCGAGTACGCGGCGGCCGAGACCCTGGTCAGCGCCGAGGACGTGCTCGTCGTCGGCGGGGACGCCACGCTGCTGGAGCGCTTCGCCAACCGGGCCTGAGAGCGCAGGAGCCGCGCCTCATGCGCTGGAGCGGCGCCCCGGAGGCGGCGGGACGACGTGGGCCGCCCGCAGCGGACGCAGCGGGGGCGTCATTCCTCCTCGCGCAGGGCGTAGGCGAAGGAGTGGGACTGCCCCGTCTCGAGCTCGACCAGGTCGCGCCCGCTGTTGAAGGCGTCGGGAGGGCAGGTCATGGGCTCCACGGCGACGCCCCGGCGCCCCAGGTACTCGGCGGTGTAGACCTGCACCCACGGCGCCTGGGCGCTCATGACCACGGTGCGGCCCGCCTCCCCGCCGGTCAGACGGATCTCCCAGGGCCCCTGGGGCAGACCCGTGTAAGCGTTGTCGGTCGCGATCCGCCTCACCAGGCGGCCGGCGCGCCAGTCCCAGTCGGTGCCGGTGACGTCGCGCTCGGCCGCAGGCGCCATGCGCTCGTCGACGTCGAGGACCCGCGCGGCCGGCACCTGCAGGATGCACTCGTCCAGCGGGACGGACCGGGTCAGGTAGGGGTGGAAGGAGACGCCGTAGGGCGCCGGTGCGAGGGGGCCGTCGGTCTCGGGGACGCCGACGACGCCCGACGCCGGCAGCGCGCCGGCCCCGAGGCTGGTGGTGGTGGCCGTCACGGTCAGCCCGGTGCGCGCGTCCAGGTCGAAGCGCACGCGGACCTCCAGGCTCCAGGGGTAGGCGTACGAGCCGGGCAGAGTCAGCCCGAGCTCGACCGACGACGCCGGGTCCGCCGAGCTCGCCGGGGCGCCGACGCCGGTCGCCTCGGCCGCCCCCTCCCCCATGGCGACGACCTGGAAGTCGGCCCAGCCCACCAGGCCGTGCAGGGCCGCGCCGGTCTCGGGCTCGTTGCAGGGCACCAGGTAGTCGGCGCCCCGGTAGGTGTAGCGCGCCCCGGCAATCCGGTTGGGCCACGGAACCAGGGTCTTGCCCTGCCAGGCCGCGGGCAGCGAGGCCTCGGCGTCGAAGGGGACGATGAGGTCGCTGCCCGCCTTGCGCAGGTGGACGAGTGTGGCGCCGGCGGTGGCGATGCGGGCCGCGTAGTCGCCGGCGGCCAGGTCGATGAGCTCTCCGTTGATCATGCGTGCCGTCCAAGGTGATGGTCGAGGCGCCGGCGGGCGGGCGCCGTGCGATACGGCTACGGTACGGCACCGGGCCGGTGCGCGCTCGCCGTGAGCCGCCCCCGGCGCCCGGTCGGGGGTGCTGCGCGCGCCACCCCGCGGGTACGCACCCCGGGGACCCGCCCGACGTCAACGGAGATTCGTCGCGTGAACGTACCTTTCTCCCATCCTTCTGGGGGTAGACCTCAGAAGGATGGGAGAAAGGTACGTTGACGTTGGGAAGGT
>ERZ773099.3363-NODE-3363-length-10350-cov-5.284119_pt1 | contig 10350 bp, 6 predicted proteins | sample MGYA00511120_ERZ773099 | MGnify/ENA primary metagenome ERZ773099 (study PRJEB29015, sample SAMEA2738012) | human oral metagenome | biome: human oral; feature: human-associated habitat; material: dental | place: China | collected 2104 ... | reverse complement strand
AGTTGTCCACGACGACGATGCGGGCCTCGGGGGAGTCCTCGGCCACGCGCGCCAGCGTGCGCTCCAGCAGCGCCGCCGAGTCGTAGCTGACGACGATGACCGCCGTGCGGGAGAGCAGCTCGCCGCCGGAGAGCCGGCCGGACGCCTCGGTGATCTCGACTGTCCTGGGGGGGGCACTGGTCTGGGGGCCGGTCGGCTCGGCGGTCTCAGCGGAGTCGGTGCCCTGGGCGGGTTCAGGGGTGTCGGTCATTGGAGCGGGAGCCTTCCGGGTGCAGGGCGGTGTCGGAGTGGTGTCGGCGGGATCGGATGCTGCGGCGTCACGCCTTCGAGGTGCCGGTGGAGCGGCGTCGTGGCTCGGGTGTTCTCGCCGTGGGGCGCACCCGGTTCGTGATAGTACCGTTAGACCCTGATATCACGCCGCGATCCGCCGGCAGGCGGGAGGAAGGACGGGGCTGGACGTGCACCTGACCATCGCGATGCTCACCTACCGCCGCAACGACTACCTCGCGCAGGTGATCCCCGAGCTGCTGGCGCAGGCCGACGACGTCTCCGACGCGCAGACGACGGCGAGCGTGCTCATTGTGGACAACGACCCGCAGTCCGGGGCGCGGGCCGTCGTCGAGGCCGCCCGGGCGGCGCTGGCAGGCGAGCAGTCGGAGGCCGCGGAACCGTCCGGGCGGGCTGATTCAGCCGCCGCGGCTGCGACGTCGAGGCTGGTCTACGTCCACGAGCCCGAGCCGGGCATCGTGGCCGGACGCAACCGCGCCCTGAGCCAGGCTCACGGCTCCGAGGCCCTCATCTTCATCGACGACGACGAGATCCCCTCGCCGGGCTGGCTCAAGGCCCTCGTGAGCACCTGGCGCGCCCAGGGCTGTGCCGCCGTCACCGGCCCCACGCCGCCGACCTTCGAGGTCGACCCCTCCCCGTGGGTCACCGCCTCAGGCGCCTTCGACTCCTGGGAGGCCGACGACGGCGCCCAGGTCCGCAGCGCCGACACCGGCAACCTGCTCCTGGACCTGGCCGTCGTCGAGCGCCTGGGGCTGCGCTTCGATCCGCGCTACGGGCTCACCGGAGGCGAGGACTCCCTGTTCACCCGCCAGCTCACCCGGGCCGGCGGCGTCATCCGCTTCGCTGCCGAGGCGGTGGTCACCAAGCGGGTGCCCGCGGCCCGCGCCCGGCGCACCTGGGTGCTGGAGCGTGCGCTGCGCTCGGGCTCGTCCTGGGCCCGGGTGCGCATCGACACGGCCGGGCCCACCGACGGCGGTGCCTCCGGCCGGCTCGCGCGGCTCAGGCTGCGTCTGGGCTACGGCGCCAAGGGACTGGCCAAGGCCGGTATCGACGGGGCGCGCGCCGGCGTGGCCCGCATCCGCCATGACGTGCCAGCCCAGGCCCGCTACGAGGTCTCCTCGCGCGGGGGCCTGGGCATGGTCGTGGGCGCACTGGGCGGGCACGTGCGCGAGTACGGCCGCCCCCGGCGTCGGCGGAGCACGGCGCCGGCCGGCAGGGGGAACGCATGAACCGGCTGACGATCGCCATCCCTACCTTCCGGCGTCCTCAGGACTTGAAGCGGGCCGTCATCGGGGTCCTGGCGCAGGCCGGAGAGCTGGTCGGCGGCCTGAGCGCCGAGGCCCGCGAACCCGAGGGCGATGCGGCGGGCGCGATCGACGCGGACAAGACGGCCGGTGAGGTCGTCTGCGACGTCGAGGTCCTCGTCATCGACAACGACGCCCGGAGCACCGGGCGCCAGACCGCCCTCGCCGCAGCGGCCGACGCCGGGGTGGCCGTGCGTTCCTCAGTGGAGGGGGCGGAGGGACCCGAGGCTGTGGGCCTGCGCTATGTCGTTGAGGAACGGCCCGGTGTGGCTGCGGTGCGCAACCGCGCCCTCGACGAGACCGGCGGGCGCGACCTGCTCGTCTTCATCGACGACGACGAGGAGCCCGAACCCGGCTGGCTCGCCGCCCTCGTGAGGCTGTGGGCCTCGACCGGCTGCCAGGCGGTGGCCGGCCCCGTCATCCCCGTCTACGAGGTCGAGCCGGAGGCGTGGGTGCGTCAGGGCGAGTTCTTCGTGCGCCGGACCTGGCCCACCGGCACGGTCCGCCCAGTGGCGGCCTCCAACTGCCTGCTGCTGGACCTGGGCTTCGTGCGTCGGGCCGGGCTACGCTTCGACGAGGCCTTCGGCGCCACCGGGGGAGAGGACACGCTCTTCACCCGCCGGCTGAGCGCCGCCGGCGGCGTCATCCGCTGGTGCGACGAGGCGCGCGTGCGCGACCACGTCCCGGCCTCCCGGCTCACCCGCCCCTGGATCCTGCGACGGCAGCGATCCCACGCCGCCACCTCGGTGCGCGTGGAGCTGGCCCTGGCCGGCGGCGGGGCCCAGCCGGCCATCCGGGCCAGGGCCGCGGTCGGTGGCCTGGTGCGCATCGTCGTGGGCGGCCTGCGGATGGTCGGTGGGACCCTCACCGGCAGCCCGAGGCACGCCGCCAAGGGGGCCCGGCTGTTGGCCCGGGGCCGCGGCATCCTGGCGGCCAGCGTCGGAGGCGGCGTCCACCGCGAGTACGACCACTGAAGGCTCAGAGCTCGAACTCACTGCGGTGCTTGGCTGAGGGTATCCCCGACGTCCTGCTCAGCACTGCACGAAGGTCGGGGATACTGGAGGAGGGGCGGGTGTACTCTATGGGGGTCGGGGGTTCGTGCAGTATGCACAACCCTTGGCCAGTGGGGGCCTTGCTCCTTGCTGCTGGACATAGGGGCATCCCCCCTTAAACACCCTAAACACCCCTATGAATAAGCCTCATTGGCTCCTTGACTGTTGACGTCAACCGATCCGTCTCCACGTAGTATGCCAGCTATGAGGTTGAGTCCTTATTCGCAGAACCTACTTAATTCCTGAGGGCTGCTGGAATGGCTTCATCAAGATACCACATCCAGAAACTGCGACGCGCATCAACGTCAACCTGATCTACAGGCATCCAGTTCATGCCTCCCGCGGCAGCGCTGGCACACGTGTAACTGGTTTCAAAGCTGTCAGGAGCTAGTTCGTCATCATCAATATCATTATCTGCAGTATCATAGTCAGGATTTCGGTAACAAGCGGAAACCACCATTGCAGCGGCCGCGTCAGCCACCATTAATGCTGGGTTGGTAGTAGCATTTGAGCCGAATTTTGCTATCACATTCTGAAGGAAGCGAGAGGCGTCGTTCTCTGCGGCGCCTGGGTCTACGTTTTTCCCCATAAGAGCATGGGTTAGTTGTAGCATCCTATCGATGCTGGAATCTGCTGGAAACACCTGTGTCCATATCGACTTCACCTTATTGACGCACAGCACCTTGAGGTGTATCCGATTTAAATAGGATGCCTCCGCGTCGGCAAAGTCATTCATTGCAATCCAAATGGCGGTTCGACTTTCCAACGAAAGAATTCCTTTGGGACTTGCGCTTAAATCAATTTTCGCTCGATTGATTGCGCTGCTCACAGCAAGCATGTCGATCATAAGTTAAGTCATTCCTTCCCTTACAAATTTAATATATCTCAGGTATCGGTTGGCCTGAAGACACTTGAAGTCCGGATGATGTGACGACTGACCCATCCGTTCTGAATATCCATGTTCCGTCTGGGTCGGTGACATACCAGTCTCGGCGCTGATACTGAGCTAAACTTCGGAACCATCCTTGACAGTCTGGACACATAGGTTTAGATACGCCAATGCGTGGCCATTTAGTGTTGAGTGCCATCTGTCGTTCGGCATGTGATGCAAAATACTTCCCGGGTACCCCCTGATCTACATAGTGTGAAGTTCTTGGATGTCCCATCTCGTCGGTGACTTGAAGCACCTCCTCGACATTAGGGTCCAGAAACCCTGGAGGGCGATCTTTTGACCAGCCACTGAGTGCATCGTTGTAGCGGTCGGACGAAACAGCTTTGCGTTTATTTCTTTTTGTCGCTGGAAGTTGTTCCTTGACTCGTGCGGCTCGTGTGTGTGCTGCTTGTGATTCTGCGACGTGTTGGGCTTGGGTTCTGGCTGCTGCTGCCTGTCTCATGGCGGCTCGGTTGGCGGCCATGTCCCTGGCGGTGGTGCGGGCGATGGTGTGTGCGCCGGCTCCGAAAACTGAACCTGGGATGAAGGTCAGGGCGAAGTCGAACAGGTCCCAGGCTAACTGGCCGGCGGTGACGTTGCTGAGGTATGAGGAGGTCGCTGCCGCAGGGTCGTGGATGAAGGAGGCCAGGCCGCGTCCGTGGGTCATGGTCCAGGAGGCGGCTCCGGTGACCGCCAGGGCCAAGGCCAGGCTCCATCCCGCGGTCATCAGCAGCATGGCGGCGGTGGCGATCATCAGGATCTGGCCGGCAGGGCCCAACTCGTCCCAGAAGGCGGCGAGAGCATCGAGCAGGCCCGCGAAGTAAGAGGGGGTGGAGGCGTCGTCGCCGTAGAACAACTCGGGGCCGATGGCTCGCGCCATAGTGATGCCCTGCCACAGGCACCCCAGTGCCACCAGACTGCTCATCGCCAGGGCCGCGACGGCGAAGCCCCACCGGGCTCCCGGCTCCAGGCCGGGGGTCGTGGCCGACATCGCCTGCCGGCGCACCCCCAGCACCCATGCGGCGGTGGTGTGTCCCTGGACCATTCGCTCGCCGCGGCTCAGGTCCCGCTTCCCATAGGCCCGGGCAATGACCAGCAGGTCACTGAAGGAGAAGACTGCCAGCGCCGTCACCGCCTCGAGAGGAGCGCTCACCAGGGATGGGCCGCCCAGAGCCCCCAGCGCAGGGGGGCGAGGAACCTCCGGGCCGGTGATCCCCGGCCCGCCGGCCCTCAGACGTCTGCGGGCATCGACCAGCAGGCACAGCACCAGCAGGCACGCTGAGACGGGGATGGCCGAGCGCCCCTGGCCCAAGGCCTGCCACAGGTCGAGCATCCACTCCGGGAAGCCGTCATGGCCCTGTCCCGCCCAGGCCGCCGACGCCCACGACCTGGCCGAGGCGTTGTAAGCAGCATGATCCGACACCGCCAGCGTCAGCACTGCCGGCACCGGCGCCCACGCCACCAGACGCGCCGCTACCCACCTGGTGCGCCACAGTGCGATGCCCAGAGCGATCGCCGCGGCCAGCGTCATGGTCCACACCTGGTGCCCCGGAATCATCGGACCAGAGGCATCGGTGTGGTCGAGTATCTGGGTGGTCCAGCCTCCGGAGGACATGGTGAACTCCCCAGAGGTCCACGGATTGAGTGAGTAGCTCAACAGGTTCTCACCCATCGCCTGGGCTAGCGGCCCAGGCGGAATGAGGCGACGCGCCCCATCCTCGGCCACCGTGAACCCCGCACCCAGTGCGAATCCCAGCAGCACCCAGTCCACCGCCGCGAAGCGTCGTACCCGTCCTGGCGCCACCATCGCCGCAACCACCAGCGGCGCCAACTTGCCCGGCTCCTCGATGAACGCCGCCAAGGCTATCCCGGCACCATCATTGCTCACCTCCACGCCGGCCCACCCGGCCACCACCCGGGTCAGCAGTGCCACCACCACCGCCCAAGGCACGCCCACTGAGAACATAAGGCTCATTGCGCGCCATGAGACCGTGCGCGTACGCCCCAGCAGCGCCATCACCATCAGGCATCCCAGCATCGCGGCCGCCGGCACCAGCGCCGCTAACAGCCCCGGAACCACCGCCAGAGCCGCCACCATCAGCACGAATGTGATGCGCTGACACACCCGCGTCAGACGGAGCAGTACCCGCGCCAGGCCCTCATGACGCCTCAGCCATCCCTGATAGGCCCACAGCAACCGTTGCCATACCTCAGGCGGCACCTGTGCGGCCGACACCCCTTCCGACACGCCACCAGGCTCGGAAGAACCAACCACCGACCCGCTCCAGGAACCCACTGGACCCTCTTCACTCTGTCTCGAGCAGGCAAGCGCCCACCGGCACCACCAGGAACATCACAATCCTGTAACTCAACACATAAACTGTCACCTTGACAACCATCAACTACTTGATGGTATCTGTCTATGCTATAGGTTCGGCCTTGCCGATGACGTACGGGCTGTGAGATCGGGTGACGGCGCGTGGTTCGTGAGGTTGTGTCAGTTGCTGACCGGGCAGCCGATGTTGGCCGCGGTGCTGGTGCTGCTCAGTTCCACTCCTTGCTCGCCAGGTACTGCTCGGGAGCCGAAACCGATGCAGATGTGGACACCACTGGGCTGTTCCGTTCAGAGCCGGCGGCCTCCGGAGCGGCCAGGGGGCCGGCCAGGACCGGCACGGTCCTCGACGGCGCCTGGAGGTGGTGGTCGACGTCGTCGTCACGGGCTCTGTGTCTACGGCAGGGGAGTGTCGCGAGGCGTCAATGGCCCGCGCCCAAGCCCCAGTTAGTAGCACCGGGCCCCGTGCAGTACCGGCGGGGCGGCATCAAGACCTCATCCGCCACACCTGGACCACCCACCGCTAGGACCAATGCCCCGCCCTCGAGCCCTCACCCAGCGACGACACGACCTCTAAGAGGTCGCGTCATCTGGTCCACTGGTCTTCGTTGGGGACACTCCACGCGTACGGGGACGTTCCCTTACCCACGGGGACATGCCGCTCGTACGGGGACAGGATTCCTGCACCCACTCACGTCGAATGCCCCCGTCCGTGCATGACGCCCTCGTGGACGAGGCAACGAGTCACCTATTGACGCAACCTTTTAGTCTCGAGGTGGGCCGGTTGGGCTCGTGACAGCCCCCGACTGAGGATGGGTCTCGGACTCGGACGCAGGAGCCGGAGCGGAAGCAGACGGGGATGTCTCGCCCGAACCGTCGCCCGATTCATTGCCGGCGTCTTCATTGTCGGCGTCCAATGGGACCGCGTCGCGCAGCGCCGGCTGCAGCACCGCCGCCCCCAGCACGATCGGCAGATAGGGCGGCAGCACCGTCCACGGCCCTACGAACACGTTCTGCACCACGGTCAGTGCCGCGAAGAACAGCCAGGGCGTGGCCTTGAGCCGCCCCAGGTCACGCATCATCACCGCCAGCGCCATCCCGGCGATGAGCAGCAGCAGGAGCCCGCCGGGGAATGAGGCGGCCGCCCACATGTCCATGACTCCCGAGTGCAGCTCAATACGGCCTCCGAACATGAAGTTCTCGACGTATCCGTTCTCCGGGTCGTATCCTAGGGCCGCCATACCGCGCTTGGCCACCCACAGGTCCTCGAAGCGAGGTTTGACGCCGGCGCCGTACCCCCAGGGGCGGTTGTAGAACAGCGCCCAGGAGGCGCCCAGCTCGGGGCGGGCAGACAGGAGCAGCCCCGCAGAGCTCGACGACTGGGCGATGGTCCGGTTCTGAGCGTCCTCGCCCAGGGTCCCGGACTCCGAGGCCACGAGGACTCCGGCCATCGCCACCGCCCCCACGACCGCCAGGACGACGATCTGTGAGACGGCCAGTCGCCGCGGGGTGGGCGCATGCCACCGCACCCAGGTCGCCAGGGCCTGCCAGACCACTGTGCCCAGGATGACAGCGAGGAAGGCCAGGGTGGAGCGCGAGTCGGAGACGAGGAAGACGGCGCTCAGGCCCAGCAGAGCGGCAATCTGTACCAGTCGGCGCCGGTTCGCCACCAGGCTGAGGACCATGATTGATACGGCCGCACCGATCCCGAACTTCCACGGGTTCGAGCTGGTCTGAAGCAGCGGCAACGCGTCCAGGAGCATGCCGAAGCCGACCGCCAGAGCCGCACGCCGGATTCCCAGCCGGCGCGCCCCCCACACGAAGACGGCCACCGCGCAGGGCACCGCCAGCAGGCTCAGAGTGGTGGCGCGGCGGGCCCAGGCCTCGACGACGAAGCTGCTCTCGGCCAGCAGAGACATGATGAGGGCAGTTCCCGCCGCCAGGATGGACAGCACCAGCAGCAGGGAGAACCTGCGCGCGTTGCGCACTGCCGTCCAGGTGATGGGGACCGAGGCGAGCGCGACGCAGTCACCGACGCTCAGCGCGGCTGCCAGCTCTCGGCGCACCCCGACGCAGACCAGGAGGGCGACGGCGATCGCCACCTCCAGCCTCCGCCGTCGGGGCCTGGGCCCAGGACTCGTCTTGAGGTCATCCTCCGGCAACGTCTGCGGCCCGTGGTGGGAAGGAGCCGGCGACCAGGACTGGGGCACGGCCGCTCAGGAGTCTTTCCGAGAACGACGGCGCCCGATGATGAGCAGCGGGTCCTCAACCTTGTCCTGCGGGTTCTTCTGACTCAGGAAGTACAGCAGGATGGCCATCACCGCGCCGGCGGCCAGCCCGATGGCGGCCCCGATGAGCGCGGTGGACAGGGCCGACAGGCTGGAGGGCGACGTCGGGGTCGTGGGGGAGTCAACCACCTTGAGAGTCACGGTCATGTTCCCCTGCTGCCCTGAGCTGGACAGGTCGCGGGCCACCGAGTCCAAGGCGGTCAGCTCGGCCTCGGCGATCTTGTGGGCACGCTCGGGGCTGGTGCTGGCAGCGCGGACCTCAACCACGATGGTGCCGGTCTTGCCCGTCACTGCAACGGACTTGCGCAGCTCCTCCTGGCTGATCCCCGTGGTTCGGGAGACCTCCGAGAAGGTGCTCTCCGACGTCCCGATCTCCACCAGCGTCGGCATGATGGAGGTCAGGTAGTTGAAGGTGTTGGAGGGGTTGGCCTCACTGTTCTCCACGCTCAGGTTCGCGTTCGCGGTGGAGGTGTACACGGCCGGCGTCAGCAGGCCGAAGACGAGGCCGATGATGGTGCCCAGCACAACGTGCATGACCACAAGGACTGCGTTCTTGCGCAGCGCGATGATGAGGGTTTCCGGGTCCATGGGTTCCGTTTCGGTGATTGCGGGAGCAACAGAATAGCGTGCCGGTGAGGGCGTGAGCCGGACGCAGGGGGTGAATCACCTCGTTCCTGGGCACTTCTCAGCGCCCGCTAGGCCGAGATGCGCGTGTGGATTGCGAGTATGCCCGGGATGACCGTCCGATTGGGGAGTGATGAACGTGACGGGAACCCGTCAGTCGGAGCGGGTTCGACGACGGTGAGAGACGTCACCGGGCAGTACTGGGCGGTGACGGGCGGCGCGCTCAGGCATGGTTGGTACTGCTCTCCGGGGAGGTGACGCCGGCGGAGCGAGAGCTGCCGGTCTGATCCGTGGGGCCGGAGTGGAGCGTGGGCCTCGCCTTCATGCCGCGCAGGCCGTTCCAGGCGAGGTTGACCATGTGGGCGGCCACCTCCTCCTTGCTCATCGAGCGGTTCTCCAGCCACCACTGGGCCGGCATGGCCACGATCCCCACGAGCATCTGGGCGTACAGCGGCGCCGTGCGCGGGTCGAGGTCATGGGCGGCGAACTGCGAGGCGAGGATCCCGGAGACCTCGATGGCGACGTCGGCCAGCAGCGTGGAGTAGGTGCCGGCGGCGCGGTCCGAACCCGACGAGAGGATGCGGAACCCGTCGGGGGAGTCCTCGATATAGGTCAGCAGGGCCAGCGCGGCCCTCTCGGCGATCCGAGAGGCCGAGCCGGAGGCGCCCGACCCGGTCGGGGCGACCGGCCCCTCGGGGGGCGCGGCTGGGGCTGTGCCGGGGCCTGCTGCGGGGGCTGCGGCCGGGTCGGTGATCGCCGAGGAGATCGCGGCCGAGATCGTGGTGATCTCCCGGTCGACGACGACGGCGTACAGACCCTCCTTCCCGCCGAAGTGCTCGTAGACCACCGGCTTGGACACCTGGGCGCGGGCCGCCACCTCCTCCACGCTCGTGGCGTCGAAGCCGCGCTCGGCGAACAGGCCACGGGCCACGGCGATGAGCTGCTCGCGCCGTTCGCTGGCGCTCATGCGGGTGCGCTTGGCCGCCATGGTTCTAAGCCTCACCGACCTGGCCGGCGGCACGACCGGAGAGGCGGCGCTCGGACCACTGGGCGAAGCGCGCCGAGGTCAGGGCCCCGGTGCGGCGGGCCAGCCGGTGGCTGGGGGCCTCGATGTAGCGCTGGAACAGCCAGGTCAGCGGCGCCGAGACCAGCGGTGCCAGAATGAGCAGCCACCACGGGGAGAGGGGCTGCGTCAGCAGCCGCAGCGAGACCACGACCGGCTCGTGCACCAGGTAGAGGGAGAAGGACATGAGCCCCAGGTACTGCACCGTGCGCGAGCGCAGCAGACCGCGCAGGGCCCCGGCGCGCACCACGAGGTGGACCAGGTAGGCGGCCGCCGCCAGGGTGACCGCATTGGTGATGCGCTGAGCCGCGTGGCTCTCCATCCCCGGCCACCAGGCCAGGGTGATGAGCAGCAGGCAGATCAGGGCCTGCGCCGTCGCCCAGGGACGGGGGCGCTCCGGGACGACGACGGGATCGTGCCCCCAGGCCCAGCCCATGACCGCGCCGACGGTGAAGACCGGCAGGTAGC
>ERZ773099.3362-NODE-3362-length-10356-cov-24.544996_pt1 | contig 10356 bp, 8 predicted proteins | sample MGYA00511120_ERZ773099 | MGnify/ENA primary metagenome ERZ773099 (study PRJEB29015, sample SAMEA2738012) | human oral metagenome | biome: human oral; feature: human-associated habitat; material: dental | place: China | collected 2104 ... | reverse complement strand
GACGATGAAGGCGTCTACTCAATCCCGTCACCAGCGAGGTCACGCCGCCGATGTCATCTTCCACCACGACTGCCCTGTCGCGCCAGCCCCTGGTCCAGGTTCTCAGGAACGTGGCCGATCCCAGGGACCGGCGCGGTGTGCGCCACGACCTGCCCACGGTCCTGTCCCTGGCCGTGGCGGGGGTGCTGGCCGGTGCCCGGAGCCTGACGGCGATATGGGAGCACACCACCGACCTGACCGGCGCAGACCTGCGCTCTCTGGGGCTGGAGGAGGGGCAGGCCCTTCCATCGGAGTCCACCATCCGACGGGTGCTCCAGGACCTGGAGCCCGCAGGCCTCGACGCCCACTTGGCGTCATGGTTGTGGACGCGTACCGCCACCATCAACGGCCGCAGGGTGATAGCGGTGGACGGCAAGACCATGCGTGGAGCGCGCGCCGGCGAGGATCCGGCGCCGCACCTCCTGGCCGCCTTGGACCACGCCACGGGCGCTGTGCTTACCCAGGAGCGGGTGGCCGGCAAGACCAACGAGATCCCAACCCTGCCCGAGCTGCTTGAGCCCCTCGATCTGGACGGGGTCGTGGTGACCGCCGACGCCATGCACACCCAGGTGGACACCGCCCAGTGGATCACCCAGCGCGGTGGCCACTACCTCCTGACGGTCAAGGACAACCAGAAGACCCTGCGCAAGACGCTCAAAGCCCTGCCCTGGAAGGACGTCCCGTCCATCTCCTCGGTCGACACCTCTCACGGTCGGCGGGTGCGGCGCACTGTCAAAGCCCTCGAGGCACCCCGGTGGGTGGACTTCCCCGCCGCCGCCCAGGTGCTCCAGGTCCGACGCACCCGCACCACCAAAGGCCGCAAGGCCTCGAGCAGGTCGGTGGAGGTGGTCTACCTGATCTGCTCCCTGCCCATGACCGACGCCCGGCCCGAGACCGTCGCCGTCTGGATCCGCAGGCACTGGGGCATCGAGAACCGCCTCCACTGGGTCCGCGACGTGGTCTTCGACGAGGACCGCCACCAGCTGCGCACCCGCAACGGACCCGAGATCATGGCCGCCCTAAGAAACCTGGCCATCAGCCTCATCCGCCTCTTCCTCGGGCCCGGCGTCTCCATCGCCTCAACTACCAGATCCCTGTCCAGACGCCCCAAACGAGCCATCAGACTACTGACCCAACCAACCCCCTAAAACCGACTTTGCCGACCCCCTGCTCCTGGACCCGGTTCCGGGGCCGTGAGGGCGCGGGTTGCGGGAGCGGCTGGCCGCGCCTGGAGCCGCTTCCATTCCTGCGCGGTCACGAATGTGTCGCACCCTGAGGCTACTGTTCCCTCCGTAAGCATCCTTCCGTAAACAGCCGACGACGACGTCCGCGGAAGTAAGGAGTAGTAATGAGTATGAATAATGGGAGTGGGTCCTCGCTGGAGGCGCGAGGCGCGGAGGCGACCCTTCTCGAAGTGGAGCCCGGCGTCGCCGTCCTCCTCGGCGATCACGTGCCAGCGGGATTGGAGGTCGAGCCCTTCGGGCTGGGGAGGCGTGGCGACCGCGAGGTCGTCCACGCGCTGAGCAACGCCGTTGGCGCCGCGAACCTTGCTGCACAGGGCATAGGAGGTCTCGCCTCCGTCCAGGGGCTGGTCAGGCTCGCGCCGGAGACGATCCGGAACCTCGGGACCATGCAGACCGTTGCGAAAGACGGCTACTACCTGGGTACCCTGACCCGGGGCGGCAAGTTCGCCGCATCCGTTCGCTGGGCGCCGGCGACGGGTGCCCAGATGGGCACCATCGTGGCGAGCCTGGGCCCCGCTCTCGCCCTCCTGACGATCGGCGCGCAGCTCACCGCGACCTCGAGCAAGGTCGATGAGAACATCGAGTTGACCCGTGATGTGCTCAGGGCCCTTCGTGAGGATCACTGGAACAAGCTCGGCGGGCTGTACGACACCATCGCCGGCGCCGTTGACGAGGCGCGCGAGGTCGGAACCGTCACGTCGCGAACCCTCGACCGCGTCAAGAGCCTTGAGGACTCGCTGCACAAGGAGCGCCGGGCCTTCGCCGGTTATCTCGACAAGCATCTGCAGTCGCTCGACGCCGGATACGCCGATCGGCGCGACTACCTGAGGGACAAGGCCGAGGAGATCGTCGCGGACGTCCAGGGCTTCGTCATGGCGGAGACCGCCTACTATCGCTACCAGACGCTCAGAGCCGCCGAGATCGCGGCCGACGACCATCGCTCCGCCGGGGACGACGAGCTCATGCGGCACCTCGCCAGGCAGATCCCGGCTGAGCGTCGTCGGTCGATGGAACTGATCGCCGGGGTTCTCGAGCAGCTCGACGCCCACTGCCATCTCGCCGCCGAGTCGAGCGGGCGGACCTGGAGCCTTCGCGACTTCAGATCCCGGCGTTCGTCCGGCGTCGACCGGGCGGTGAGCGCCATGATCGAGTACGTCGACCGTCTGCGCGGCACGGTCTATGAGGAGCCCCTCGTCCTGAGTCCGGGTATCAAGGTCGTCAAGGACGATGCGTCGAATCGCGCCCTCGGCATCCTCAGATGGGCGCTGCCCCGCGAGGAGCCCCTCCTCGCCCTGGCCGAGGTCTCCCAGTGGCGTTTGACGGGCGCCGCCAGTTACCTCGGTGTTACGCCAACACGGTTCTTCCTCACATCGCGGTCGGCCCTCACCGGGGACGGGAGCATCGAGCGGAGCGTTTCCCTGTCGGACCTGCGTTACGTCCGTCTTCGGATGGAGAAGAAGGAGGCGACTCTGGACATCATCACGAGGGAGGAGAACATCACCGTGAGCTTCGACGATTGGGCCGTGGATAACGCTCACGCCGAAGGGGGCCGCCGCGTGGCGGATCTGCTCATGGCCTCGGTGAACCTTCCCGAGAAGGAGCGGCGAACCGCGCCGGAGCTCCAAGGGATCACGAGCCGCGGCCAGATGGTGGTGATGGAGCCGTCGACGGTCGGGCACGGCGTGGAGTATCCAGTCACGACGCACTGATCCCATGCTCAGGATGACGACCATCAAGGTCGAGACCAGCGCCTGCGACGGCGTCCGTGCGCTCGCGGAGCATCAGGGCGTGACCATGGTGTCGCGGGTCTCGCGATCCGTCGGATGACGGCGCTCGTCGACCGCGGTCCTGTCCTGCTGAGCCGCGTACCTCGCCCCTTCGCCCTGTGCCGTACACCTGGAAGGGTCGAAGCATTGGTCTAACAGGCGGGGGGCGAACATGGTCGGCAGGAGGACCTGGCCCATGCCCCGCCGCGCGAGGTCGATGGTGAGGCCGCAGCGCACCGCGAACAGATCCTCGCCCGCCGCTACGCGCTCGGCCGCCGCCTCGATGGGAGTGCGCCTGCTCGCGCCGTCGGTGATCCGGCCAGCGTGGAAGAGAGTCCCCTGAATGTCGCGGTGCTCGCGGATGACCCTTTGGGTGCGCCAGTACAGGTCCAGGCTTCGGGCGCACTCGCACTGCGGGTCGCGTACGACCGGATCATCAGTCGTCGATACGAAGGACGATGTCCGAATCTGCCGCAAAGGCCGCTGCGGGGCCCGAGCGGCCGGCATGAAACCGCATGATTCCGCGGTTCTGTCGAGCGCGTTCGAGAGGCGTGAGCCTCTTTGCGGCAGATTTGGACACGGAGGCCTCCTGGCAGGGCCCGTTGGAGCCCGCCAGGGGCCCGGGAGCACGGATGCGGGCGGACGGGGGGCGCGGACGTCGGGGCTCCGGTCGATGTCACCCGGCAGCTCGCCGGGAGCGGCCCCGAGGCTCCGAAGCACCCCGCGCTCGCGGTTGCGTCGCCCTGCGTCATCGCGACAGCGGAGGTCTCGCCCCTCAGCCCGCGGCTCCGCCGGCGGCCTGTCGGGGCTCGGCGGTGCAGGTGGCGCCCTCCGCCGGGACGGTCCCGTTGACGAGGAAGCCGATCGTGGCCGCGCTGGCGCAGTTGCCGATAGCGCCGCCGTGCCCGTAGCCCTCGACGGTGAACAGGTGGCCGTTGTCCAACTGGCCGGCGAGACTCTGGGCCCATGAGTAGAGTGTTTGGACATCGCCCGTGATCCCGACGACGAGGATCGGGTCGGAGCCCTCGGCGCGGGTCTGAGCGGGTGGTGTCTGCGTCCGGTGCCCCCAGCCGCGGCAGTAGGCGTCCATGGCGCTCGAGGTACCACCGAAGAAGGGGGAGGCCTTCTTCTCGGCGGCCGACTGCGCGTCCCAGTCGGAGGCGGTGTCGGCCGTGTCCGGGTTGTCGTTGCAGATGACCGCGGCGAGCATGATCTGTTCGTTGGCCTGGCTGACCGCCGCCTCGACGGTCGTTGGCGGCGCCTCACCCGAGTTCTGCTTCGCTTTCACCATGAGGGTGCCGTCACGCTCGTTCATCGCCGGGGTGAGCATGGCGGTCAGCGCGTCCCAGTCCGGCTGTGCGACGGCGTGCTGCTGGATGATGCCGATGGCGTCCTGCGTGTTGACGGTGGCGCTGGAGTCCGGGGCGGTGAGAGGGGCCTGGTCCAGGCCGTCGACGAAGGCCGTCAGCTGGGCGATCGCCTCGTCCGTGGAGCCGGTCAGGGGGCAGTCGCTCTGGGTCTGGCAGTGCTCGACGTACTGGCGCAGGACGCCTTCCTTGAATGCTACTGTCTCGGCGTTTCGGTCGATCTCTCGTTTCGATGGATCGACGGCGCTGTCCAGGACGACGCGTCCGACGCGGCCGGGGAAGAGATCGGCGTAGACGGCTCCGATATGGGTCCCGTAGGAGATACCCAGGTAGTTCAGCGTCGCGTTGCCGTTCGTGGCGCGCAGGACGTCCATGTCGCGGGCGACGTTTCGGGTGCCGACGTGGTCGAGCAGCTCGGGGACCTCCGAGTGCTGAGCGCACCTGGCGGCGTTGGCCGTACCTCGGTCGATCTTCTCCTGGGCCGGAACGTTCTTGGATGTGATGAGCGGGTTCGTCGGGCTGATGTCGCCGTTGCCGGGATCCGTCAGGGACTGCCTGATCTCGTCGTCGGTCCAGCAGGTGATTGGGGTGGACTGTCCGACTCCCCGAGGATCGAATCCGATGATGTCGTAAGCGCCGCGAAGCTCCTCGGGCATGGCGGCTGGGTCCTTCATCGGCTCAATGCCGCTGTCGCCGGGGCCTCCTGGGTTGGTGAACAGGGAGCCGTGCTCGGCGTCGCCGTCGGAGGCGGGAAGCTTCTTCAGGGCGATCGTGATGGTGCGACCATCCGGGTGCTCGTAGTCCAGGGGGACGGTGACCGTCCCGCACTGGAAGGGAGAGGTGCCGTCCGAGCAGTCCTGCCAGTCGATGGTCTGGCTGTAGAAGCTCTCCAGTTCCTGGGGAACGTCGCTCTGGGAGGAGCCGGAGCTGCCGGTGGCGTTATCCGCCGGGGCGCTGGCCTGGGCGGTGGGTGCGGGCGCGGAAGCGGGTGTCGTGGCGCTGACGGCGGAGGCCTGTGGCTGGCAGGCCGTCAGGGCGGTCGACAGCATCAGTACTGCCAGGGCCGCGCCCGCCTTCCGCGCGGTGAGGGGTATCGGTCTCATGGGGTGTGCCCTCCTTGCGGTGTCTGGATCGTCGTCGGTCGTTCTCTGCTGCCTGCCGCGGGCCGGGTCGGTCGCAGGTGGCGCGACGCCTCATATCCGGCTCATGCCTGCTGACAGGCTCCGCCCGGGCCGCGCTCCCGCGGTGCCCGGACGTTCGCGACGTTAAAGGCGCGACGACGTCGGCTTCCTCGACCGTCGGGAGGATCTCGGAGGTGTCGGTTCTCGGCCTCCGGGTGGACGAGGTCGACGTCCCGGAGGAGGGGGGGCGACGTCCGCTGTCCTTCTCCGGGAGGTTGCCGCGTCCGTACCTTCCGGCCCGCGCCCGGCTCCCTCACCTGGGGGACGAGAACGGCCGTGAAGGCTCCGGGCCCGGACCGGCTCAGGCCTTGGGCCAGGCGACGACCAGGCAGGCGCCGACGAAGGCGACGCTCAGCCCCACGTGCATCCAGCCGAGCCAGGCCCGGCGCCGGGGCAGGGCGGGCAGCTGCGTCCACAGCGTGATGCCCCGGACGACGCCGTACAGGCCGGGCAATGCAGCGACCGCCAGGATCCAGGTGGGCAGATAAATCCAGGGCCCGCTCGCCGCGGCCGCCATGAGGCAGGCGATGAGCGTGGCCGCGCGGCAGACCACCGCCATGCGACTGGGCGCGCTGGCCGCGCGGGCCATCGTGTACAGGCCCATGACGAGCGCCAGGATGGTGAAGGCGCCGAGGAGTACAATCTCTGCCAGCGTCTCGGCCGTCAGCGGCACACTCACCGTTGAGATCTTCTGGCCGTCGGTCAGGAGCGCCGCGGCGAGCGCGGAGGCGGTTCCATCCTTGCTCTGGTCGGTGTAGACCATGACGGCCGTGCCCGACTCCCTGTCGATGGCCAGGTGGGTCATGTACTCCATCGTCGTGCCGCCGTGGTTGATGATCGTGCGCCCGTCGACGACGTCGGTGTACCAGGTGTAGCCGATCCTCTCTCCCGGCAGCCGGATGCCGTCCATGAGGTCGGCGGGCCACCGCGGCTCCTGGGGGCTGTCGCCGCCGGGGACGGTGCCGGCCAGGATCGCCTGGGCGTAGCGGGTCATGTCCTCCGGGGTGCTCCACACGCCGGCGCCGGCTGGGTTGAAGCCCGTGCCGCTGACCGACTGGCCGCGGCGCCCGTTGGCCTGGACGCCGTGGATGGCGTCGTCGGGGATGTCCGCCTGGCCGATGGTGAGGGTCGTGCGCTCCATGTCCAGGGGCGTGAAGAGCCTCTCCGTGATGTAGGACCTCCAGGAGTCGGCGCCGGCGGCGCGTGTGAGGGCCTCGCCCAGGAGCGAGATTCCCAGGTTGGAGTAGGCGAACTCGCCGCGCTCACCCAGCTCGGTGGTACGGGTACTGTCGATGAGCTGGTCGATGCTGTCGGTGAAGGGGTTGAGCCCCAGGACGCTTCCTCGCAGCACCCACCTGCTCTCATCCTGGGTGGGGATGCTCGGGAGGCCGGAGTGGTGCGAGGCGATCTCCTCCAGGGTGGCCTCGCCCGCCGGGGTGCCGGCGAGCTCGGGCAGGTGGGCGGACAGCGGGTCGCCGGCCTTGACCTCGCCGCGCGCGATGGCGTCGGCCAGGAGCTGGCCGGTGAAGGTCTTGGTGATCGAGCCGATCTCCATGGGGGTGGTGGACGTGTACTGCTGGCCGGAGGCGGCGGTGCCGATGCCGGCGTGGCGGGCGCCGTCGGCCGTGATGACGGAGACGTGGATGCCGCGGGCCTGGTAGTCGTCGGGCAGGAGGCCGATGACCTGCTTGGCCAGGTCCTTGTCGCCGGCGATGGAGGAGGTGTCCGCCCTCGAGGTGTGCGGACCGGCGGCGAAGACGGCCAGGGCCAGGCAGGCCGCCAGGATCGCGCAGGCCCAGCGGGGGAGGAGGCCGCGCCGCGGCCGAGCCGGCGAGGTCGGATGGGAGTCAGGGGCGGGAGAGGCTGCGGTGCTCATGGAGCCAGGTTGCCACGGCACCCTCGCCGGGATGATCCAGCCACCCGGTTGACCCATGTCGGGCCAGCCCGACGCAAGGAATGCAGGGCTCCGGCCACGCTCATCATGACCGGGTACACGTAGCCCGACCGCGCCGCGCTCGACGGGATCGCCGTGAGGTCACCAGGTCCGTCAGTCCCAGCTCATAGGCCAGAGCGAGGGTCGAGCTCCCGAGGACCCGCCCCTGACGAACGGGTGGACGAGCCGCTCGCCCAGTCCCGAGGAGATCGCCGCCCGGACGGTGAAGAAGGCGGAGACGATGAGCCGGATCGTGGAGCTGGAGAAGCCGGGCAGAACCGCCGGGGCCCTGTCCCCGGCATCGCCGACGGCGAGACGGGCGACCCGCGCCCACGGTCTGGTCTCGCGTCCTAGGCCCGGTTCCGGCCCACCTCTCGGCCGGGGAGCGCGAGCGTCGATGGCGATGGTGCCGGTGGAGAGCCGTTCGGCCGTGTCCGTGCCCGCCGCGCCCGCATCGGCGGCCTTCCGAACGATCGGGCGGGTGCCGTCGACGCTCATCCGATGTACCGAACCTTGCTCTCGAGTTTGGCCAGTGCGGCCTTCTTGCGCTCGTTGTAGACGATCTTCTGCCACTCGAACAGGTTGTTGCCGTGGGTGTCGATGGAGACGATGAGCGGGCCGAAATGCGTAATTCGGAAGGTCCGCAGCGTTAGGCATCCCCAGGTCGCGCTATTGGGTGTCCTCGACCTCCTCGACGGCGGTGGCGGCGATGACCGCGTTGCCGGTTGGGAAGATGCGGTGCAGGGCGCCGTGCGTCCGGCAGCCGGTCTCGGTGCCCGGGTCCATACCGACCTTGCCGACGATGAGGCGCACGCCGGTGCGGGCGAGGCGAGCCGCCGGGGGGTCGGGCGCGTGTCAGTATCGAGGCTGACCTTGCGCGGGAACTGGGCCGCTTGTCCGACCGTGATAGGGCCCTTCGTGTGTGAGGGTGTGGTTGGGGGGCGGGTGCCGGTGGTTCGGTGTCTCAGGGTCCTTTGTGGTCGTACCTGGCGTCGCGTGGTCGTACCCGGGAGCGCGCGGTCGTACCTTAGAGCCCCTCTAAGGTACGACCACGTGGAGTTGCGTACGACCGTGTGCGGTAGGGGTACGACTGCGCGGTTTTACGTACGACCGGGTGGGACTGCGTACGACCGCACGGGGCCGATGGCGCACGGTGATGAACCGGTGCGCGCTCCCGGGCGCTCCGGGCTCCGCAGGCCAGCGTCGCGCAGGTCGGCGGTGCGCGGTTGCGGGGCCTGTGGAATGCAGCAGGACTCATGCCGGTGCGCGTACCCGTTAGCAGCACGCGGCGAGCGCCCGGGCCTTGGCTCATTCGGGCGGGGCGTGCCCGAACCTGTTGCAAAGGAGTCGTCCGCCGGTATCGACGGCAGAGGAAAGCCCGTAATACCAACGACTTCTCCTGTGCGTTTCGACTGGATCCGATCCCCTGGTCATCGCGCAGGGGGCCGTCTCGTCGGTGGTGGCGCGTGCGGCCCAGGTGCGCGGGGCCCGCATGACCGTCTCGTCGTGGTGAGAGGCGTAGTGCTGCTGGTGGAAGACCGAGCCCGTGGCGGCGGCGTCGGCCGTCAGCAGACGACGGAAGGCCGGGGCGTGCGCCCGAAGGTGCGGCCGGAAGGCCGTGTTGAGGGCCTTGACGTCCGGGACGCCGCTGTCGACGGCGATCTGCGCGATGCGGTGGCCGGTCCCGCCCAGGTCCCGGGTCTCCCGTCGCAGGCGGATGCGAGGACGGCGATGGACGGCGCCGTGAACGCCAAGCGCGGGTCTCCCGTCGCAGGCGGACGCGGGTGAGGTCCTCCGAGAAGGCCATGCCGACCTGCTGAGGGTAAGACCTGGGACAGGTAACGGGGGCGTGCCGCGCCAGGCGATCCAGGGCGACGCGTTCGTGGAAGGAGGCGTCGATGCGGGCCACGGCCCGGCGCAGCGCCCGATGGCTCTCGATCGCCGTCGGCGGCCCGGGGCGCCGGGCCGGGGACACATCGATGGTGCGGTGCGCCAACCGACGCCCGCGACACGCGCTCGGCGCCGTCCGACATTTCGTGATGTGATCTGCCGCACATGCCGGATCGAGGGGCGGGGAGCCTTGCAATCATGCCGAAAGAGGTCGTCCATGAATCTTATCGAAGTCGCCTTGACCACAATATGTTGTGGTTGCCAAAGGGGTTGGCACCTACATGATGTGTTGCACGAGTGTGGTTCGGTTGTAGGCTTCGGAACCAGCGTAGTTGCTCCAGGCACCCGCCCTGGGGGTCGGAGCGGCGCCTACCGTCGCCATGATGGCGTCGGTACTCGTTAACGGAAGCACTCTGGAGATGACCGTGTCAGACAGCAGCCAGATCCCCACCGCCGCGCATCTCGCCGCCGCTCACCCCGAGCTCGTGGCGCGCGGCTCCGCCGACTCGGCCGTCGCCCACGGCTCACGGCCCCAGGTCGATGCCGTCTCCACCATCACCGAGTACCTCGACCGCTCCGACTGGCGCGTCAACGCCAACGCCAACCAGGGCTACTCGCTCGGCGGGATGATCCTCAACACCTCCGGCAAGGTCATCGCCAACTACTGGCTGAGCCAGATCTACTCCCAGGAGGCGGGCGACGCCCACCGCGCCGGCGACTTCCACATCCACGACCTCGACATGTTCGCCGGCTACTGCGCCGGCTGGTCGCTCAAGAACCTCCTCCAGCAGGGCTTCAACGGGGTGCCCGGCAAGATCGCCTCCGCGCCGGCCAAGCACTTCTCCTCCGCCGTCGGGCAGATCGTCAACTTCCTGGGCACCCTCCAGAACGAGTGGGCCGGCGCCCAGGCCTTCTCCTCCTTCGACACCTACATGG
>ERZ773099.3359-NODE-3359-length-10360-cov-11.541000_pt1 | contig 10360 bp, 10 predicted proteins | sample MGYA00511120_ERZ773099 | MGnify/ENA primary metagenome ERZ773099 (study PRJEB29015, sample SAMEA2738012) | human oral metagenome | biome: human oral; feature: human-associated habitat; material: dental | place: China | collected 2104 ... | reverse complement strand
TCCCATCCCCGAGGACCTCGGCCTGAAGATTCTCGTCGGCCTGGGTGGGTACCGGGGCAGCCGGTGCGGCAGGGTCCGCGAACATGCTCGTATCGAAACCGGGATTAGGCTCCAAAAAGAAGCTATGGGTGCCCTCCATGTTGTCACTCATGGTGGGCATGGGGACGTTCGCATCGCCCTCGCCCCCCATGCCAGCGTCGCCAGCATAGCCTGCATCCACATAACCTGTATTGTTCGCATAGTCGACATTGCCGCCGTAGCCAGCCTCACCCGTACTCGCCTCTGGAGCACCAGCGGTAGCACCCCCATCCTCGGGGTTGGCCAAACCATTAAGATCGATATCGTCGATCTCATCCAGATCTTCGAAATCGAAGTCATCATCGACAAGCCTGAAAGCAGAATTAGCCATAACAACGCTCCATTCGTATTAACTGCATATCTCACAGTATAGGGCAATAGGCGGCACCAATCAAATTACCCTACCAAGCGATTAAGAGAATCATACCTGTTTGTTTTCTTAAAACAGCTTGTATTCAGTCAATCCTCAGAATGTTCGCAATACTTGCGTCTATGGCCTCTATATATGGGCTTAGCGCTCCTCGAATGCTACGTCGCCCACACTCAGCAGCTCACCGGGACGCCAGTTTGGGCACAACTCACCTGCGTTTAGCTCGAGCACATGAGCACAGCCCTTCACAAGGCTCCCGATTTGCCAGGGTCTGAGCGTCTCTACGTACAACACGCGAAAATCCCTGTCCAAATAGGCGATGTCAAGGGCAAACTTCATGAAGAACATATGAACACTCGAGCAACCCTCCAGTAAAAGGGCATGTCCGGGTGCAAGTTCACGCCTGCCCATCAATCCTCTAAAGCGCGCTAGAAACGTATCTGCCGTCTCGATCATAAGAGACCTTGTACCAAGTTTTACTCGCCTTAAGCTCATCAAACTCATCACCTAGAGCGCGCCACTGTTCAGGATCTTGAGCATAGCCGGACCGAGCAGCACCATGAGGATGATGGGAAAGATAAGGAAGATAAGAGGAAAAAGCATCTTAATAGGAAGTTTGGCACTCTCCTCCTCAATTTGCTGTCTATGGTAGTCACGGACCGACTCTGCCTGAGTCTCGAGAATGTTGGCAATAGGTACACCCAGCCTCTCAGCCTGGAGGATCGCACCAACGAAGGACGTGACGGGCTGGGAGTCACAGCGCTTTGCTAAACGCCCAAGCGCCTCAGTACGTGGAACGCCCATAGCAATCTCGCGCTGTGCCTGTGAAAGCTCATCTGTCAGAGGGCCATCGGTACGTTTGATAACATGCAGCAAGCCTTGATCGAAACCCAAGCCAGCAGACACGCAGGAGCTGAGGAGATCAAGCGTATCCGGCAGAGCATTCTCTATGGTCTTACGCCTCTGTTGAATTTTAACCTGCAGCAAAATTCGGGCAGCGACATAGGTACCGAGCGCAGCAAGGATAATTCCTATAAGTTGAAAAAATATTCCAAGGGGAACCATCAAAACTAGTCCACACAGTATAGCCATACCTACATAGGTCTGAGGGCTCATGTTTATACCAGCAAGCTTCAAGTTCATGGCAAGCGCGCCCTGGGTTTCCTCATCAATAGGAATATTCGAACTAATGGCCTGCGAAACCCCAAACAACTTCGGCTTAATAACGCGATCGAGAAACGAGGGAGGATTGAGCTCCTCCTCTGGAATGCCAATTCCTAGAATGTCCAGCTCCTCAATGGACTTCAGTCGTGCTGTAATCCTATCCCCCGACCCGAGTCGCTGCATCAAGGACACAAACAGGAACAAATAAATTACTGGTACAGCAAGTAGAATAAATATTCTGACATTCATGGAAAAAGCCCCTCAGGCCGAAACGACCTAGACAAGTTTCGTCATGTTGTTAATGATCACAAAAGCTAGGACCTCAAGCAATATTGCAATGACAATTATGATCGTACCAAGAGTCGTTGTATAAAAGAGTGACATATAATCAGGATTAATTCCAGATATCGCAATAAAGAGAGCTATGGGCAAAATACCAATAACATATCCAGACAACCTACCTTGGGCTGTAAGCGCCTTAATCTTGTTCTTCAGCTTAACGCGTTCACGAATGGTAAGTGCAAGGTTATCCAAGATGTTGGCAAGGTTACCGCCTGTCTTTCGCTGAATCATGACGGCAGAAGTCAGGAGCTTCATATCACTGCTCTCCATACGTGTCGTCACCCCAGTGAGCGCATCCTCTAAGGACATGCCATAGTTCATCTCGTTTACGGCTCGACCGAACTCTATTGAGATCGGCGGAACCATATCCGTGCGCACCGAGACAAGAGCCTGCTCAAATGAAAATCCCGCCTTCAAACCATTGGAAATGAGCTGAAGCGCATCACCCAGTTGAGTTGAGAAGGTATCCATCCTCCTATTTGTCATAAAGTGAAGATAGAAGGGCGGCGCAATCGCACCAACCATCGCGAGCGCAAGAACAATGAGGATATTGTTAGTAAAGAGATACGCAAGAAACGACGGCACCATCGTGGCACTGATCCACATCAGAGCGAACTCCTCTGGCCGCAAATCAACCCCCGCTCGCTGTATCCCAGTACGGAGCCGCGCGGGAACATAGATCTTCGCGAGAAACTGACGCATAGGATTGTCATCAGGCCCGACAGAACCCCGACGTCCTCTACGAGCCTGATTGCTACCAGATTGTCTGTCAGCTGTTTCGAGATGCTCGATCTCCTGTAGGCGCTTACCCAACTCGCCCCCACTGTTAGACTGCGATGCGAGGATAACGGAAAGTAAAACGCCCAAAATTACAAGAACAATGATGATAGCCATAACGTATACTCGCTCTTCTCCCTACGAGAACCACTCATCACGCACGAAGACACCCATCTCATTGAATTTCTTGAGAATATGTGGACGAATCCCCGTAGCCTTGAAAGCGCCTTTTACCCGTCCCTTAGCATCAAGACCCTCCTGCTGATAAACAAAGATGTCCTGCAAGGTAATAGTACTGCCCTCCATGCCAACTACCTCACTAATGCTTACAATCTTGCGAGAGCCATCTCTGAATCTTGCCTGTTGAACGACAATATCAAGGGCTGAGCTAATCTGATCTCGAATCGCCTTAACAGGAAGCTCAATACCACCCATAAGAACCATCGTCTCAAGACGCGACATAGCATCTCGCGGAGAGTTGGCATGTACCGTGGTAAGCGAACCCTCGTGACCGGTGTTCATCGCCTGAAGCATGTCGAGCGTCTCAGCAGAACGAACCTCGCCTACGATAATACGGTCAGGACGCATACGCAGGGAGTTCCTCACGAGGTCTCGAATAGAGATACGTCCCCTCCCCTCGGAGTTTGCGGGACGAGCCTCAAGCGTAACAACATCGTTTTGCTCGAGCTGAAGCTCGGCAGCATCCTCAATGGTTACAATGCGCTCCTCATCGGGGATAAACGCAGACAAAATGTTAAGGAGCGTCGTCTTACCGGAGCCAGTACCTCCGGACACAATGACATTAGCCTTCCCCAGAATACACGCCTCAAGAAACGAGGACATTGAGTATGAGAGGGATCCGTGCTCCATAAGATCGGCAATCTGAAGAGGTGCGGAGCTAAAGCGTCGAATCGTGATGGACGGACCCTTGATGGCAACGGGGCGGATGACGGCGTTGACACGCGAGCCGTCCTCCAGACGTGCGTCAACCAGAGGACTCGCCTCATCGACATGCCTGCCTATTCGAGAGACGATTCGATCGAGAATCCTCAGAACATGATCATCGTTCTCGAAGGTCACATTTGTCTTTGCGATGCGTCCGTCTCGCTCGATATAGACGTCCTTCGCACCGTTGACCATGATTTCTGTAATCTTGGGGTCTGTCATAAGATCCTCAAGCGGCCCAAGACCGATGACCTCATTATGAATCTCCTGTATGAGCACCTCTCTATCGGAACGTGGAACCTCGGCGGCCTCATCAAAAACAACCCGCCGAATGAGATCGTCGAGCTCAGCCTCGTGGTCTGCCGCATCTCCAATAGTGGTGTTGATCTCCTCGATGACTTTTGCCTGGAGGTTCTTTCTTAGATCACCATAACGACTTGTCGTAACTGCTGGCGCAAGCATACCTGCTGAGCTCGCAGCTACACGCCGCGCTGCAGCTTGAGGGCGTGCGACGGAACGAGATTCCCCCTCACTCGTCCCTTGTGACTGCTGTGTCGAGGCAGCAGTCTGCACAGTCACCGAAGAGGTGCCTCGTGTGCCACGTGCGCGATTTAGACGCTCCTCAAGACTCATTTACTGTCCCTTCTTCTTACCAAAGGATATGTTAAACAGTGGCTTACGCTCTTTTGGCTGCTTTTGCTGACCAGGCATAGGCATACCAGCAGGCATGGCATTCATTGGCATTGCATTCATGCCAGCCCCTCCCACCGGCCTTTGTTGCGAGCCGGAAAGCTGGCTCGCCAACATGCCACTGGCCTGCGCGATTCCTGACCTTGGTGCAGCAAGGGAAACCGGTACACCCCTATTGATTGCCGCCGAGGCGAGCTGATAGTCATATGGCATACTGGCCCATACCCGCGTTCCAAAGACCTTTTCGACGTCAGGAATCTTGATTCTCCCCCTCGGATCATAGAAGGTAACCAAGAGACGAGTCTTATCAGACTGATTAAGCGAATGCAGCAGGGAGAAGAGCCTCTTCGTATGCCTCAGGACCGAGATGTCGGGCCTTGCACAAACCACGACATAGGTAGACTGCTCGCAGACCGTAATCATAATGTCATCAAAGGTTGTACCCGTATCGATGAGGACAAAGTCATAGTAGCTGCGTACGGCCGACAAAAGCCTATCGACCTGCGAGCTTCCGATCTTCTCCGCGATCTCTGGGCTACACGGGCTACAGAGAATGTTCACACCCGAATCGTGAATGGCAACATATTGACGGATATCATCAATGGTCGGACTGACGCGCTCCTGAAGTAACTCACCCAAGTTCATGCGCGAGTCGATCCCAAAGAAGATGCCTGCATCGCCATATTGTAGATCAAGGTCTATCACGAGCACCTTGTTCCCTTGACGCGCGAGATCAACTGCCAAGCTCGACATGAACGTAGTGCATCCGATACCGCCCTTCGCAGACACAAACGAAATATACTTGGTGTCTGCGATTGCACTCGACCCTGTGATCGCATCGATACGTCCCGTCTCAATGGACACGGAGCGACGTATGCCATCTACTATCGCCGCATGCGGACTATCCTCTAGGAAGGATCCACTGATTCCACAGGATAGCAACCCTCGCATCTGATCCTCGGTAAGGCCTTGCTTCACTATAGCAATGACAATGACCTTTGGGCGCAGCGCGTACACTTGTTGTGCAACACGGAACACCGCATCCGATCCATCAACATAGAGCGCAAGGATCCTCACCCGCAGAGAATCAATGGCGCCTATGACTTCGCCTTCTTTTTCTGTACCACCAACAACCCTGAACCCATCCTCTGATCTAAAAGAGGACATGAGGATACCCTCGCGCTCGGAACTCTGTCCAAAGAGAAAGACATTGATTGCCATCGATCTTACCTACCCCTTCTCCTTAGCTGAAGACCTCGGTCGCGTTGATGGTCGGCAACTGAACAATCTCGTTATCGTTTTGAGAACGAAGTGCCAGATAAATCTCTACATTCTCAAGATTCATAGCAAGTGCGAGCTTCTCACCATCCTGCAGTGAGGAGAGCTGGAATGTTACAGTCGAGTATTCGCTATTTTGTTGCTCAGAGCTGGATGAGGAACTACTAGAGGAACCCTGGTCACCAGAGCCACCCGACTTGCCTGATCCGTCAGACTGGCTCGCAGTAGGAGCAGGTGTGCCCGGGGTGCTCTCATATTGTTTCCCTATCGCCAAGATTGGCACATTCTGCAGGACTGTCGTAGCGAGCCCGTGAACGCTTGTGCCACTGGCTTCTTTACCGTTATAGACTGCAATGATATCTACCCTGTTACCTACCCTCAGGAGGTTAGATACGCCTGTGACGTCATTAACACTCAGGCTCATTGCGCGCTGCCCATCCTTCAAGGTCATAAAGAGAGGATTGCCACCAGCAATGAGGTCTATTCGCGAGATCTGATTCGTGTACACTATCTGCCCCGCTCCGATAGGCGACTGGGCAATTGTGCCCACGACTGCCTCCGGTTTGTCCGCAGTACCGGCGAGATAAGTCCCAGAGGTCACCTCGGTCGTAGTAACCATCTCGGATGTAATGGAGGTATAGGCTGGAATCGCCTGTTTTGCGACAACGATCGTCTGCTTTGCAGGTGCACCACCCCCGCTAAACAGACTCCCCGATATCACAGCATAACCTAATATGGCCACAAGGAGCACACCTGCCACCACAGCGATCAGACGCATCCTCGATGCCCCATCCTCATACGACCCAGACGATGTAAATGGCAAGTTCATACTAGAATCCTATCTTTTACAGAAAAGTGGCCGAACAGCCGTTAAAGACTGTCCGGCCGAATTAATCATTGCCAGTCCACTATACCACAAGCGCTACTTGAGCGCGTTGCCGACCTTCTCGAACTTGTTGTTGACGTTGTTGCCGAGCAGCGTCAGCGCGGCGATGACGATGATCGCGATGAGCGCGAGGATCAGCGCGTACTCGACCAGGCCCTGTCCGCTCTCCTCGTTGCTGAGCCAAGATACCATGTCCTTCATGCCTCCTCCCAGATACTTCTACATGTTAGACATAACTATGCAACACCAGCTGTTGCTTTGCTGATGTAAGCATCTCCTTAAGGCAACTGTCCTATTGAGTGGTTATAGCTACCGAACAAGTTATGACCCAAACTTGATATGCTTGCAATCGCTACAACAGAGACTAATACGAGGATCATCGCGTACTCGACCAGGCCCTGTCCGCTCTCCTCATTGACCAGCTTTCTGATCATCTCTCCTCCATGCTCTCAGGTTTTGACGTCGCACGAATTTTTTAGTTTGCTTCCGTGTTGTATGTATTGTATCCAAACCTACCTACAGTCGTATTCAGAATCTAATTTTTTTATTTGGGTAACTTACATTCCCCTCAGACCTATCCATCTACCTCGCATTATCTCAAAGGATCCAAAAATCTGCCTTAATCTTAGCTATCAATATTTCACACTTCCTCTACACCATTTGAACTTTATGGGGGCCCGTATCAGGATCTCTCTTGAACTCTACCGAGCTCTACCGTGAACCTCTGTTGCGAGCGTACATCTTAAGCTGATTTGTCTTTACCCTCTACCGTCACGTGGGATGCCCTGCGGTAGGGTACCCGTAGCAGGGGTTATCGAAGAGCAGGCTGGCATTCTCGATGTAGCCAAAGGAGACCTCGAGGGTGGGGAGCACGATGCAGGCAGCCACACCAATGACCATGCTCTCGGAGTGGCTGCACATCTCTTTATTATGGATCCATGATCCGAAGGCTCACGAGATATAGATGCAGAAGAGAGACGGGAGGGACCAGCAGACACTATTCAACGAGTATCGAGCACTATGTGCTCGATCATCGGCTGAAGGAGTGTCAGGCCCATCAGCCGATGGCCGAGCGCGTCGAGCCGAGTCAGTTCGAAGCCAATCCGCACATCTATCCACCCTATGAGCCTCGGCCAAGTTCTCTAGCGGTATGTTCTTTTACGGTGGCGTGGGGTATCGCTTCTGCCTCTGTCCATACTCGAAACCGCACCTCCTTATTAGGATTACTCTCATATTCTGAGGGACTATGAACGCTTCAGGCTCTACCAGCTTGATTTAGGCTTAATTTTTCTTGGTTGATCAGATGCTCTGCCGCAAAAAGGGAATAAGATACAAGTAGTACTGAGCAATATGTTCGGCACATAAATCGTCTGTGAACGCGCTTCGAGATTTAGCGAAAGGTTTTCTCAATATGTCCATAGCAATGCTTAGCATCTTCTCTCTCACCTGCCTATATGGCATTATCCTCGGTGTCTTTCTAGACAAGATTTCATGGAAGGTCGTTGACTACAAGCGCGAGCAAAGGCGCCAGCCGGACGCGGGCAAGGGCGACGATGAGAAGGAAGAGGGCAAGCAGGAAGAGGGCAAGGGCGACGACGAGAAGGAGGACGAGCAGGAAGAGGGCGAGCGCGACGACGAGAAGGAGGAGGGCGAGCCGGACGCGGGCAAGGGCGACGATGAGAAGGAGGAGTGCGAGCCGGACGCGGGCAAGGGCGACGATGAGCAGGAGGGCGAGCAGAAAGAGGGCAAGCGCAAGCAAAAGCGCCAGCCGGAAGCGGGCAAGCGCGCCAAGGAGCTGAGCCTACATTGCGCGGACGATCGCTCGCGCAAGCTCGCCCGAATACTGTTGCCTATCTTGCACTTGCTCCTATGCGGCATCGGAGGAGGCATCCTCGCTCTTAACGAGACGATCCCCCTAACAGTACGCGTAACGCTCGCCATCGTGTTCTGCCTGTTTGTGAGCATAGCTTTGATCTCTTCATGGGTCGACATCCTCATCCGCATCATTCCAAACGAGATCGTGCTGACCATAGCCGCGTTCGGAATCGTCTTCCGCATTGTGTGCGCCATAGTAGATCCATGGAGCTTGCTTGGTGGATTCGCGTCGTTCGCCCTCACTCTCGGCATGTTTTCTTTGGCTATGTTCATCGGAAGAAAGCGGTGGAATAGTCGTGGCGTGGGTGCGGGCGACTTCAAGCTCGCAATGATCGCATCCTTTATCGTGGGCTTTCCCGGAATTGCGTACTTTTATATGGCACTCTGTGTCGCCATGCTTGTGTACTTTGTCTACATGATTGCAAGAGGGTCCTTCGGATTCTTTGTGTGGTTTCCCATGTGCTCGTTTCTCATGATCGCCCTCTTGGTGGGACTCATATATAGCTACATTCCAGGAGTGCCGCTACTCTTCTAGTCGTGCTGCACAAATGAGTCCAGATGAACTCTCCCACAGCGGCAAGGTGTCTCTAATCGAGACGGCCGGGGTTCAAAGTGCGCTTTTCCGTGACCCCGACCTCCCAGAGTGCGCTTTTCCGTGAGGAGCTGCCGCCAGAGTGCGCTTTTCCGTGAAGTGGCCTGACATTTGCCCAGGTGAAGAAAAGCACATTTTACGGAAAGACGCACTTTGGAGCTCGAGGCTCACGCAAAGACGCATTCTATGACCGTACCGTGACGGGAAAAGCGCATTCTGCTTATGTGTCTCACCAAAAAGCGCTTTTCCGTGAGGGATCGGGGCCAGAGTGCGCCTTTTCGTGAGGTCAACCCCCAGAGAGAGGTTTGCAGACCCTGGAGCAACCCGCCCCGCAGCCTGGCGGGCGGTTGCTCGAACGCATTTGCCCAGTTGGGCCATTTTCCAAGGTACCCCGCAGCCTGGCGGGCGGTTGTCCCACACTTCCCGGACACCGTAACGTGACGGAAAAGCGCAGTCTGCGCGATCCAAGGATCGCAGGGATCGCAGAGCGCGTCTTTTCGTAGGCGCGTCGGTGCAGAATGTACTTTTCCGTGAAGCAGCCTGGCATTTGCCCAACCGTCTGCGGGCGATCCCTCATGGAAAGACACATTCTACAGTGACTCTGCGCTTCCAGAGTTACCAAAAAGCGCAGTTTAGGACCTCTCACGTTTCACATATTTTTAAGTGAGCTCTCTCGCTCACCGTATGCCGTACGCCCTTACTCGGCCTCGCAGTCGGCGTCCTCGAACCTGAGCTCCCTCAGGGCCGAAAACGGACCCGACGCCATCCGCTCCTCCTCGCGCCGACGCTCGATCTGGGCACCATGCCCGCAGTCCACCTGATTGAGGTTTTCGCCACATACCGGACAAAGACCCTTGCAGTCCTCACGACAGAGGACCACATAGGGAGTCTCCATGAGAAGAGCAGACGAGATGGCATCCGTCAAGTCGATCGTGTGATCCTCGCCCACCCAAGAGAAGTCCATCTCATCGTCATCCCCAAGGGTATCGCCGCCATCAGCGGTCGCCTCCTGAGCTTTGAAGAGGTAGTACTCTTCTACTTCACCTGTCAGGTCCAGGACGGCCTCCTCCAGGCAGCGATCGCAGGTGCCGAGCACGCGGCCGCTCACAAGGCCGGTCACAAGGATCCCCTTCCCAGCGTTGGTGAGTACGAGGTCATAATCAAGGCCGTTGGGCAGCCTGAAGTCATGGCCACCCAAAAAGTAGCCGCTCTCGTCGATATGACCTCGAACGACGAGGGTACTTCCCGCATCGGCAAGCCTGTCATCGAGGATGGTCGTCACCTGTCGCATCGCGCACCGCCCTACCACGTGACGTTATTGGACTGGTTGCGCGGACCTGAGTTCTCGTCGAGCGTCTCGCGC
>ERZ773099.3358-NODE-3358-length-10361-cov-6.229478_pt1 | contig 10361 bp, 9 predicted proteins | sample MGYA00511120_ERZ773099 | MGnify/ENA primary metagenome ERZ773099 (study PRJEB29015, sample SAMEA2738012) | human oral metagenome | biome: human oral; feature: human-associated habitat; material: dental | place: China | collected 2104 ... | reverse complement strand
GCAGCTGCACGCGCCCGGAGTCGATGCGGGAGATCTCCAGCAGGTCGGTGAGCATGGACTCGAAGCGGTCGATCTCGCGCATGAGGATCTCGAGGCTGCGAGCGGCGAACGGATCCTCGATCTCGTCGCGGGCCTCCCAGATCTGCTCGCTGGCCAGGCGGATCGAGGCCAGCGGGGTGCGCAGCTCGTGGGAGACGTCGGAGACGAAGAGCCGCTGCACCTTGGACAGGGACTCCAACCGCTCGATCTGGTCCTCCAATGAGGTCGCCATATGGTTGAAGGATCTGGCCAGGGTGGAGATCTCATCCTCCCCCTCGATGCTCAGCCGCTCGGCCAGCAACCCGGAGGCCAGACGCTCGGCGGCCCGGGCGGTGTGCCGCACAGGACTGAGCACCCAGCGGGTGAAGGCCCACACCACGACGATGAGGATGGCCAGAAAGCCCAGGCCGCCGATGGTGATGTTGCGCGAGGCCAGGGAGACGATGCGCTGCTCCCCGGCCAGGCTGTAGACGAGGTAGAGATCGTACTCGCCGGCCAGCGGCAGACTCACCCGGGTGCCGACGATGAGACCCGGGTCAGTGCCTCCCTCATCATTGGGCACGGCCACCGACTGCCAGTACTGCGAGCGCGCCCCGCCCTCGTCGAGGGCCTGCGACATCTCGTCGGTGATGAGGGAGCGCAGACGGGTATCGGTCTCCAGGTCGTTGACGACCGTCGTCGAGGTCTCCTGCTCATTGCGCAGCATGAGAACACCCACCCCTCCCGAGGAGGAGATCGAGTTCTTGGCGTTGTTGACCTGCTGCTCCGCAGTCGCGGAGACCTCATCGACGGTCACGGCGGTGGTCGAGTCGAACTCGGCCTGGGCAACGCTGGCACGCAGCGCGGCGTCGGCGAGTATGACGTCTCGCTGATCGGCGAATACCTCCGACCGGATCCTGTCGGTCACGAAGGTCAGCAGCAGCGCGATGAGAAGCAGGCCGATGACGGTGGCGGTACACACCATGCGCACCTCAAGACTGCGGCGCAGCAGCCCCGGCAAGGGCAGACGCCGAACGAGCCGTTCCTCCGCAGTGCCCACCGATGATCCCATCGACGTGCCCACTGAATTACGCATCGGGTTCATTGTAGGGCGCCCGATGCGCCGTCGCTCACGCGGATTCGCCGACCCTGTAGCCGACACCGCGCACCGTCACCACGATCGAGGGACGCTCGGGGTCCTTCTCGATCTTGGCCCGCAGGCGCTGGACGTGAACGTTGACCAGGCGGGTATCGGCCGGGTGCTGGTAGCCCCACACCTGGCTGAGCAGCTCCTCGCGGGTGAAGACCTTCCACGGCGAGCGAGCCAGAGTGACCAGCAGCTCGAACTCCAGCGGAGTCAGGGCGATGACCGAGTCGCCGCGCTTGACCTGGTGACCGGCGACGTCGATGTCGAGGTCACCGGCGCGCACGTGCTCGGCCGCCCCGGGGTTGGTACGGCGCAAACGGGTCGAGACGCGGGCCAGCAGCTCCTTGGACTTGAAGGGCTTGGTCACGTAGTCGTCAGCCCCGGCCTCCAGACCGGCAACGACGTCCTGGGTGTCGGTCCGCGCGGTCAGCATAATGATCGGCACGTCGGACTCTGAACGGATGAGCCTGCAGATCTCGACGCCGTCGAGCCCCGGCAGCATGAGGTCGAGGAGGACGAGGTCGGGGTTGACCTCATGGAAGGCGTCCAGGGCCTTGGCTCCGTCATGACAAAGGGTGGGCGTGTAGCTCTCCGACTCCAGCATGATGCCGATCATCTCGGCAAGGGACGAATCGTCGTCGACGACCAGAATGCGCGTGCTCATAGTCCGTATCTTGGCATGAGCCCCGGGAGCCAAGGGACATCTGGGCCACCGGGATGGCGTTCACGGTTTCCCCAGCCTTCTAGGAGAAACCCTTCAGTTACGGGAAAAATCGGCACATCCTCGTCCTGAAGCCGGAAATATTGCGGCCGAACCGTGATCTTCGTCGGCCGGCCTCGGGCCGCGCCCAGGACCCCCACAGCCCTCCCCTACCGCTTTTTCCTCCTCCAGGGGGAGAGCGCGACGGAAGGACGCCGTGACAACATGGGCTTATGAGCACCGACTCCCACCCCGACGACGCCAGTCCCGCCGACGAGGCCACCCCGGCGGGCGACGACTCCGTCGGCGCAGACCAGGACGGGTGGCAGCCCCCCGACTCCGGGGCATTCACCGACTCGTCCTCCTACCCGACACGGGAATCACCGCAGTCCGGATACGGCAGCTATCACACGCCTCCGGTGGGCCGTCCCGGCTACGGCCCCGACGGCGCCGACTACTCCCAGCGCCCCGGCGCACCCGAGTCCTCCGGCCACCCGGGTTACGGCGGCCTCGCCTCGGTCCTGGCACCCAAGCCGTCGATCATCCCGCTGCGCCCGCTGTCCATCGGGGAGATCCTTGGCGGTGCCTTCGAGTCGCTGCGCGCCAACCCCAAGGCGATGTTCGTCCCCTCGCTGGTGGTTATGACGGCCGTCGGTCTCGTCTCCGCAGGCGGATCCGCCTACTTCTTCTCCCGCCTCAACCTGCCGGCACTGACGTCACCGGCCGTGTACACGAGGCTCAACGACGACGACCTCGAGAAGGTGTGGGCGTTCTTGGTGGGCGTACTCATCCAGTCCAGCCTCACCAGCGTGCTGACCATGTTCGCCGCCTCGATCCTCACCGGGCTGCTCATCGTCACCGTCTCACGCACCGTCCTGGGCCGCAAGGCCTCCTTGAGCGACGTGTGGCAACGGACCAGGCCGCGCGTAGGAGCGCTGATCGGTCAGGCGATCGTCATTCAGCTCATCCTCAGCGTCGTGGTGGCGGCCGTCATCGGTTTCGCACTCGCCAGTGGTCTCGTCCTCGGGATGCACAACGGCTTCAGCGATCAGTCCCCACCCGCGTTCGAGACACAAAGCATTGTCTTGGTGCTCCTGGGCTCCTTCGTCCTTCTGACGCTCGTGACGCTGGGACTCTTCGCCCTGGGCTGCAAGCTGAGCCTGGCACCGGCTGCCCTCATCCTGGAGAACATCGGTGTCTTCGAGGGCATCTCGCGCTCCTGGACCCTGACGCGCGGCTACTTCTGGAGGGTCGTCGGCATCAGGCTGCTGTCCGTCATCATCATCGGTATCATCAGTATGGCGGCCTCCACCCCGGTGGACATCCTGGCCCAGGGGCTCAGCGCAGCAGCGCCGAACGCCACATTCATCACCATGACGGTGGCTCTCCTGCTCAGCAACATCGTCACCGCCGCCACTCTGCCCTTCGACTCCTCGGTGGTCGCCCTGATCTACACCGACCTGAGGATGCGTTCCGAGGGCCTGGACGTGGAGCTGCGCCGCGCTGCCGGGGTGTGAGCCGCTCATGACCCGCGTCATCCCCACCATGAGCCTGCCCACTCCCCCCGGTCTCCTGCGCGGCGCAGCAGCCGGTGCGGCCGGGACGGTTTGCGCCTTCAGTCCGCTCGGCGCTGTCGGCACCGGGACGCAGGCCACTCCCGGCGCCGATCAGGCCCGGCGAGCAGCTGTCAAAGAGCTCTCCCGACCGGTCTACAGGCAGGAGGCCGACCTGTGGAACCGGATCTGGCAGTGGCTCAAGGACCATCTCAGCACCAGCAGCATGGTCCCCGGGGTTCCCTCCTGGGTGTCCACGGCGGTCGTCGTCATCGTCGGCGCCGTCATCGTCTCCCTGCTGATCCTCCTGATCTCACGGATCTCCTCGGCGCGCCGGGTGGCGACGCAGTCGCTGTCGGTATTCACCGACGACCGCGACGCTGCCGCCCTGACCCGGGCGGCGGACGAGGCGGCCGAGCAGGCCGACTTCGCCACCGCCGTCGTCGAGCGCTTCCGTGCCGTCATCCGTTCTCTCGATGAACGCGGCATCATTGACGAGTACCCGGGCATGACGGCCCTGGAGGCCGCCGTGCTCGCGCACCGGGCGCTCGGCGAGCACCGGCTCACGGGGCCCTTGTACGAGGCGGCGCACCTCTTCGACGCCGTTCTCTACGGCCGGGTGGTCTCCACCCGGTCCCAGGACCAGCAGATACGTGACCTGGCCGAACAGATGGCCGAGGTCACGGTGCCCACCGAGCACCGGCGCGCTCTCGTCGGCGCCTCTGCGGCGACCCCGGGGGCACCCGTATGAGCTCGCCGACTCAGACGTCTGCGCAGTCCCCGCCAGGGCCCTCCCAGACGGCCGCCGCCTCCGATCAGGTGACGAACCCGCCCTGGCGTCAGCGGTGGCGCTGGTGGCGTCCGGTCATCATCGCCCTGGCCCTCCTGCTCATCCCCACCCTCGTGACCCTGTGGACCAGGCCTGCGACTTCCAGGACCCCGCTGGGCATCGACAACCCCGGGGAGCCAGGGGCGATGGCCGTCGCCGAGCTGCTGCGCCACGAGGGGGTCTCCGTGAGCAGGGCCGCGGGCGTCTCCGAGGCGCTGAAGGCGAGCAGGCGCGGAGCCACCGTCGCCGTGGTCAACGCCGACCGTCTCAGCCAGGAGGACCGGCAGGCCCTGGCCCAGGCCGGCGGCGACGTCGTCATCGTCGGTGCCAGGGGTGGCAGCAATGCCCTGTCCGGGATGACGGGCATCTCCAGCAAGGACACCGCGGCCCCGGCCTCCACGGTCCTCACGTCCCGGTGCGACGACGACGACGCCCGGGCGGCCCAGACCCTGGCCGGTTCGCAGGCCTCGGTGTCGCTGCAGGGCGATGACGACGCCGTCGGGTGCTTCCCTCTCGGGCAGGACCGCTACGCCTACGCCGTCGACGCCCTCCCCAACGGTGCCGCGCTGCGCGTCCTGGCCGATCCGGGCCCGGTGACCAACGCCCGCCTGACCTTGGAGGGTCACGCCGCCCTGGCCGTGCGCGCGCTCGGCCACCACAACCGCGTCCTGTGGCTGGACGGCGAGCACCTTGAGACCCCCACGGTGTGGAACTCTCCGTCCACGCCCCCCTGGCTGCCGGTCCTCATCCTCCAGCTGATCGTCGTCGCCGGAACCCTGGCGGTGGTCAAGGGTCGTCGCTTCGGTGCCATCGTGACCGAGGCGCTACCCGTCGTCGTGCGCTCCACCGAGACCACGCTCGCACGCGGCCGCCTCTACCGCCAGGGCTCGGACCGTCCTCGCGCGGCCGAGGCCCTGCGCTCGGGCACCGCGCTGCGCCTGGGCACCTCCCTGGGGCTGGCCCCCGGGACGTCGCGCCGAGACGTGGTGGCCGCCGTCGCCCAGGCCTCCGGTATCGACCCGTCCACGGTGGACTCTCTCCTCTACGGTCCACCGCCAACAAGCGACAGGGCCTTGGCGACCCTGGCAGTTCAGCTCGACCAACTCGAGAGCGAGGTTCACTCCCCATGAGCACGGACAGCACCGATCCCACCCACGGCACGAGCAGCGTGGGTGACCCGGACGCAGACGGGCCCCTTCCCTCATCTCACCGCCGGGCGACGAGCGCTGCAGACACGCCCGGCGCCCACAGCACCACCAGTCCCGGTGCCGGTGTGAACCCGCGCCAACGGCTCGTGGCCGTGCGCAGCGAGGTGGGCAAGGCCGTCGTCGGCCAGGACGCCGCGGTGACCGGCCTGGTCATCGCCCTGCTCGCCGGTGGGCACGTCCTGCTCGAGGGTGTCCCCGGAGTGGCCAAGACCCTCCTGGTGCGAACCCTGGCCACCGCGCTGGAGGTGGAGACCAAGCGCATCCAGTTCACCCCGGACCTCATGCCCGGAGACGTGACTGGTTCCCTCGTCTACGACTCCCGCAGCACCCAGTTCTCCTTCAGGGCAGGACCGGTCTTCACCAACCTGCTCCTGGCCGACGAGGTCAACCGCACCCCGCCCAAGACGCAATCGGCTCTGCTGGAGGCCATGGAGGAGCATCAGGTCTCCGTTGACGGACAGCCCCTGACCCTGCCGGATCCGTTCATGGTGATCGCCACCCAGAACCCGGTGGAGTACGAGGGGACCTATCCGCTACCCGAGGCCCAGCTGGACCGGTTCCTGCTCAAGCTGGTCCTGCCCCTGCCCGAGCGGGCTCAGGAGATCGAGGTCCTCTCCCGTCACGCCTCGGGCTTCGATCCACACAACCTGCTCTCGGCCGGGCTGCAGGCGGTGGCCGGAGCCGAGGACCTGGCCCTGGCCCGCGCCCAGGTGAGCACCGTGGGCGCCACCCCCGAGGTGCTGGCCTACGCAGTCGACCTCGTGCGCGCCACCCGCTCCATGCCGTCGGTGGCTCTGGGGGTCTCACCACGTGGCGCCACCGCGCTCCTAGCGGCGTCGCGGGCCTGGGCGTGGTTGGCGGGCCGGTCCTTCGTGACCCCAGATGACATCAAGGCCCTGGCCCTGCCCGCCCTGCGTCACCGTATCCAGCTGCGCGCCGAGGCCGAGATGGAGGGCATCACCTCACAGTCCGTCATCGAGTCCGTGCTGAGAACCGTCCCGGTGCCACGCTGAGGCGCCGCTGACAGGCGGATCGAGCCGCGACCACCCCATCACCTGACCGACGACAGGAGTGGCATGTTCCTGACGATGCGCGCCGTGTGGGCGCTGCTTCCGGGGATTGTCCTGGTCCTCATCGCGCCTCACCCACAGACCGCGCTGGCCTGGTCCGGTGTCATACTGGTCCTCGTCATGATCGACGTCACCTGCGCGCCCTCCCCCCGCCTGCTGCGGGCCACGCGCGCTGTAGACCGCGGGGTGCGGCTGGGTGAGTCCGTCACCTCGACGCTCACAGTCACCAACACCGGACGGCGCCCAGTACGGCTCCTGCTGCGCGATGCCTGGCCCCCCAGCGCGGGGGCGGCCCATGAGCGCGGGCGGATGAGCATCCCCGCCGGCCAGCGCCGCCGCCACTCCACGGTGCTCACACCGAGACGCCGGGGCGATCGCAGGGCGGGGCCGCTGACCGTCAGGGTGACCGGTCCCCTGGGGATCGCGGGGAGACAGGCATCCTTGGACGTTCCAGCCGTGGTCAGGGTGCTGCCGGCCTTCCGCTCACGCCGTCACCTGTACTCGCGCCTGGCCCGGCTGCGGGAGATGGACGGGCGCAGCGCGGTGATGGTGCGCGGTGAGGGAACCGAGTTCGACTCCCTTCGCGAGTACGTCGTCGGCGACGACGTACGCTCCATCGACTGGCGCTCCACCGCCCGCCGCAGTGAGGTCCTGGTGCGCACCTGGCGTCCCGAGCGCGACCGGCGCGTCCTCATCGTCATCGACTCGGGTCGTCTGTCGGCAGCCCGCCTGGGAGACGCTCCCCGGCTCGACGCCCAGATAGAGGCGGCGCTGCTGCTGACCTCCCTGGCCTCACGCGCCGGGGACCGAGTCGACGTCCTGGCTATGGACGACGCCGTACGCGCCCAGGTGCGGGGCAGCTCCGGGCCGGTACTCATGAACGCGCTCGCCGAGCACCTGACGAATGTTGAACCGCGGCTGACCGAGCTCGACTGGACGTTGCTGGCCTCCCGGGTGCGAACGGTGCTCTCGCAGCGGGCACTGATCGTCGTCATCTCCGCCCTCGACGGCAGCGGCGGGGACGCTCCGATGATCCGGACCCTGACGATGTTGGCCCGCGACCACACGGTCGTCCTCGCCTCAGCGCTGGACCCGGAGCTGGAGGAGCTGCGGGCTGCGCGTCACGACACGGACTCCGTGTACGTGGCGGCCTCGGCGGAGAAGGATCTGGTGGAGCTGGACGCCATACGTCACCGCCTGCACCACGGCGGGGTGGATGTCGTCGAGGCGCCCAACCAGGGACTCGCCCCGGCACTGGCGGACTGCTACCTCGACCTCAAGGCGGCGGGTCGGCTTTGATCCACACCCGCCATGATCCTCAGGGGCGGGCCGGCAGCCCGGTTTCCCTCGCGCAAGCGGCGCGGCCGGCTCCAGGGCCTCGGTCAGCCGGCCTCGGGCCGGACGTAGCCGGCCTCGTTCTCCTCAAGGTCCCCCGTGGCTCCGACGGCAACGGCCGAGCGCCCCAGAACGAGCGTGTACGTCCACAGCAGCGCCAAAGCTCCTGCTCCGATGGTGATCTTGACCGGCCAGGGAATGGGGGCGGGAGTCACGAAGGCCTCGATGAGGCCGGCGACGGCCAGAACCACGGTCAGCCCCACGGTCACCGTGATGAGGGCGCGCCCCTCGGCGGCCAGGGCGGCGGGGCGGCTCCGGGAGCCGGGAACCAACATGGTCCAGAAGAGCTTGAGACCAGCTGCTCCCGCGATGAATATGCAGGTCAGCTCCAGCAGTCCGTGAGGAGAGATGAGAGAGAGGAACACGCCGAACATGTCGTGGTCCGCCATGATCGCCCCTACCTGTCCCACGACGACGGCGTTTCGGTAAAGCACGTAGAGCGGCAGGATCCCCGTGATCCCGCTGGCCACACAGATCGCCGCGATGCGGGCATTGTTGGTCCACACCTGGGCGGCGAAGTCGCGGGCGGAGTAGGTGGAGTAGTAGGACTCGAAGGCCTCATGGGCGTACTGGCCCAGCTTCTCGGGGCTGCCCAGGGCGTCCATGGCCTCGGGGCTGTTCAGGGTCCACACCCCCACCACCACGGCCAGAACGAGCTCGACGACCATGACCCCGCAGGTCCACCAGCGAATCCGGTAGAGGGCCGCCGGCAGAGCCTGCAGCACGAACTGGAGCACCGCGCTGGTCCTCACCTCCCGCGTCCCCGTCAGACGGCCGCGAGCCGTCGCCACCCGGGAGGACAGCTCGGCGACGAGCTGAGGATCCGGGGCGGCCGAGCGCACCCGAGACAGGTGGCGGGCACATGTGCGGTAGAGAGTCACGAGCTCATCGGTCTCGCCGCCACTGAGGTGACGACGCGCCACAAGCACGTCAAGGCGTTCCCACTGGTCGCGATGCGCGGCAGCGAAGGCATCAAGATCCACGCAAGGAGTCTTTCATGGTGACCGAGTCGTCCACATCCCCCGAGCGAATAATCGAGCGCGAGCTCATGGTCACCGGCGAGGCCGTCGCCCTGGAGGTCATTCCTGCGACGGTGGCCAACCGCATCACCTCCGGGATCATCGACTACGGCGCCTACGCTCTGGGCGGGTTACTGTCCGTGCTGGCGGTGGTACTCATGATCGCCGGCAGCGGCAATGCCGCGCTGGCTGAAAACCGAGCCTTCCTCACGGCGCTGCTCTCACTGGTCTCCCTGGCCTGGGTAGTCGTCATCCCCCTGCTCGTCGAGCTCTTCAGCGCCGGTAGGAGCCTGGGCCGCATGGTGACCGGGACCCGGGTGGTGCGTGATGACGGCGGCACCGTCAGGCTGCGCCACTGCCTGGTGCGGACCCTGCTCGCCGTCGTGGAGGTCTGGGGGACATGGGCCGTGCCGGCCATGTGCACCAGTGTCGTATCCAGGCGGGGAAAGCGGCTCGGGGACATGCTGGCCGGTACCTACGTGGTTCGCGACCGGTACCGGTCCTCCATGGTGCCTCCTCTGCTCATGCCTCCTGAGCTGGCTCATTGGGCGGCGGAGACGGACCTGGGCGCTCTGCCCGGGGAGCTGAGCCTGACGGCACGGTCCTTCCTGCAGCGGACCTCCTTCCTGACCCCCCGGTCCCGCACTCGCCTGGGGCTCGACCTGGCGTCCCAGGTGCAGAAATACGTCTCTCCTCCCCCGCCCGCGGGCACCCACCCCGAGAGGTTCCTCGCCGCGGTACTCACCGAGCGGCGCAACCGCGAGCTGGTGCTGGAGATTCGGGACCGGCACCTGGAGGAGGAGGTGCACCGCGACATGGCGCGCCCGCCCTACGAGATCGGCCGGGAGACCCGACGCCGACGCCGCTGACCGGACCGTCTCCCGGGGAGGTCCCGCAGGGCCACCGTCTCAGCCCTGCGGTGCAGGAGCACGCACGGCCTCGTGGGCCAGAAGGACCGGAACGCCGTCGCACACCGGGTAGAGCAGCCCTCGCTCGGGGGAGACGAGGCAGGGGCGGCCGGCGTCGTCGACGCCGTCAACGAGCTCCTCCCCGCTCAGCGGGCAGCGCAGGGACGATCTCAGTGCCGGCGGGAGTGCCGGCCACCGCGGCTCGGCCCCGGGACTGCCCGCGCGCCGGCTCATGCCTCATCCTTCTGCCCGCGCAGCACCCGCAGGTGGCCGCGCCGCAGGATCTCGTCGTCGACGATCTCCGGCGGGGGCGGCAGCGGGGCGGTCAGGGACGCCGGCATGATCCCGCCGGGGCGAGGCCTGTGCTCGGCCGGCGGGGGGACCGGGCGCGGTGCGCGGGAGGCCTCACGGACGGCGTCGGCCAGGGCCAGGAGGTCGTCCTCGCTGGGGGGCGCCGGTTCGAACTCGGTGGCCAGGCGGATGATCTGCCAGCCGCGGGGGGCGGTGAAGGAGG
>ERZ773099.3353-NODE-3353-length-10378-cov-7.754238_pt1 | contig 10378 bp, 11 predicted proteins | sample MGYA00511120_ERZ773099 | MGnify/ENA primary metagenome ERZ773099 (study PRJEB29015, sample SAMEA2738012) | human oral metagenome | biome: human oral; feature: human-associated habitat; material: dental | place: China | collected 2104 ... | reverse complement strand
CGCCTCGACGCTGCCGTAACGTTTGCCCAGGCCCCGTATCCGCACGAAGGGACCGTCAGAACCCTTCATGGTCCCTCCGCGGCGACGCCGCAGCGAGGCGATATTTCAAAAGCCCGTGCGCCTTACGCCGTTCCAAGATTCATGTCCCCCATCCGGCTCCGTTTCTCGATCAAGGCGCAGAACTGTGCTCCCGTCCCCTCTATGTCCATGGAATTGTTTTCGAGTATCGTGCGGCGATCCTCCGGACGGATTGAGGACAGTCCCGCGCGGGCGCCGGTCAGCGCCCCCACGATGGCGGCGATGGCGCTGGTTTCGTCTCCGACGTTCACCGCATCGACGATCGCGGGCATGGTCTCTCCGCCGTTGCAGACCAACAGGGCAAAGGCCACCGGTACCGTCTCCGCGATGGCGGGGCCGGTACCCACGATATCCGCCAGGAGGCGAATTCTCTCCTCCTTCGGCAGCCCTTTCATGACGACACGAATCGCCATGTCGAGGCGCTTCGATACGGAGGGGCCCGGATAGCTCATCGCGTCGGACGGCGCCCGTTCCAACCCCTCCCCGGCCCCGTAAAAAGCCGCATCGACCATGGACTCGACGCTTGCATCGTCCTCCATGGCCCGGCTTGCCGCAGCCGCAACGGCACAGGCCCCCGAGATGCTGATCCGGTCGTCGTGCGAGGTCATGCAGATCGTGATTGCGTCCTGGATGGCCTGATCCGGATTCCCGGGGTTCAAGATTCCAGGGACAAAGGCCTTCACGGCGGCACCGTTCGAGGAAAGAGCGTAGAAGTGGCTCTTGAACAACCGGTTGCCGAGCCTGCCGGCGTACTCCCAATAGTTCATGCTCCCGGCGGACTCGCGCAGTTGCCGAATCACCTTTTTGGTCGTCATCCCGGCGAAGCGCTCGAACACATCCGGGTCCTCGCTCCACTCGAGAAGGGCATCGATGCCTGCACGGGCATCCACCGCTCCGCGGCGAACGATCTGCCTCGCCAGACTCCATGGAATTCCGAAGGCATCCGTGATCTGTCCCGCCCTCCTGCCGAAGGCAGGCGTTTCCGGGGCAGGCTTTTGAAACGTCGTCACCCTTCCCCCGTAGACCTCCTCAATACGGCGGCGGGAAAAGGACTCCGTCGCGGCCCCCATGGCATCCCCAACCGCCGCCCCATAAAAGGAGCCCAGCGCTTTTTCCGTGAGCCTTCCGCTCATTTCGAATCCCCTCCCTTTCCTGCGGAGAGGCCGGGAGCCCGGAGACCGAGTTCGTGAATGCAGTCCGCCAGGCGCTCGATCTCAAAACCGTTCACGCTCTCCAAGGTCGGAAGAAAATGTTCGGGGAAGGCTTCGGACCCGGACAGGGCCCCGGCGATGCCTCCTGCGATAGTAGCCAGGGTATCCGTGTCGTAGCCGATATTGACGCAGTCGATCAGGGTCTCCATGGCGTCTCCCCGTCGGGAGGCTAGAATGCCGAAAGCAGCAGGGACTGCCTCCGCGATGTGAAGCCCCGTACCGATCCGATCCCGTACCTCTATCGCCCTGAGCTCGGGGGGAAGCGGACTCAGTCCGATGTCCAGGGCAAGCTCCAGCTTACTGACGACACGAGGCCCGGCCACGTCGCGCGAGCACTTCATACCGAGCCGCTCCCCCTCGACGGCCCCATAAAGCCCTGCCTCCAGGACGCTGTAGAGATCGGCGTCCGGCGACAGGGCCCGGTTCACGGCCGCCGCCACGGCGCAGGCCCCCGAAAGGGCAAGGACGTTGTCGTGCGTGAGGCGCGCAACGCGCAGCGCGTTCCCGACCGCGAGGTCGAGGGAGCCGGGGAAAAGAAGTCCAACGGGGGCAATCCTCATGGCTGCACCATTCGTCGCCTGCCGGGAGGAAAGATTGATTCCCCGAAAGGACGGCTCGCGTCCCGTCTTGAAGAGCTCTATCGCCATCCGGGTAGTCGGCCCCGCAAAGCGGTCGAAGAACATCTCATGCTCCGACCATTCGACAAGCGCAGCCTTCACAAGTTCCTCATCCACCCTCCCCTCGTTTCGGACGATGCTCCAGATGACGAAGTAGGCGGAGCTGAAGTCGTCCGTCACCTGCCCTGCCGCGCTGCCCGCGGCGAACGTGTCCATCGGCGGGGTCTCGAAATCGGTCACCCTGTGACCGAAGCGCTCGAGGATCTGTTCCGTGGTGCGTGCCTCCGTGGCGGCCCCCATGGCATCCCCAGCCGCGGAACCGATCAGGCTCCCCAGGATCTTCGAATGCAGCGAAGGCCGTCCCCTCATCTCCATCCTTCCATAGAGGCGACGTTCTCCCTGTCGACGAGTTTGATGGGCGTCCACACGACATCCTCACCAAACGTATCGCCGCGAAGCGCCTTCAGGGAGAGGATCGTCCCCGCCTTCCCCAGAAGATAGGGCGACATGGCGACGGTCGCATCCAGTTCTCCCCTTTCGATGGAGGCTTTGGCCTCCTCGATGAAGTCCACGCCTACCACGACGACCCTGTCCTTCATTCCCTTTTTCTTCAGGGCCTCGACCGCCCCCAGAGCCATGATGTCGTTGCCGCAGGAGATGCCGGCCAGGTCCGGGTTGGCGTCGGCCAAAGCGGCGGTCAGATCGTAAGCCTGGCGCCGGTCGAAGTTCGCGGCCTGAACCGCAATGAGATCCATGCCCGCCTTTTTGAAGGCCTCCACCGCGCCGTTCTTCCGTGCCTCGCTCTGCGTCGCCCCCGGGATCCCCTCGATCACCGCAACCTTGCCCTTGCCTCCGGTCCTGCCGATAATGTACTGTGCCCCCAGCTCACCCTGCATCCTGAAATCCGTCGTCACGTGGATATCCACATGGCCGCCGAGTTTCGCGAGGGCCTCCCTGTTCACGCCGTTTCCTACTGTGACGACCTTCACCCCGCTCTCATTCGCCTCGACGACGCCTAAAAGCAGGTTCTGCTCCGTAAGGGGCGAGACGGAGACGGCATCGTACTTCTTCCCGATCATCTGCTTCATAATATCCAGCTGGCCGGCCAGATCCGTCTCCGTAGCCGTGGCCTGAACGTCGATAGCCGCACCGTACTCCCTCGCCGCGTCCCTGTAGCCCTCCTCCATGGTAATCCAGAAAGGATTGGAAAGGGTACTCTCGATGGCGCCAAGCCGCGCACCCGTCCCCTTTTCAGGCAGGGGCTCCAGGGAAGCCATCAGAGACTTTTCAGCCTCGCGCATCGCCTGGGTCCCGGCCGGCTCGCCATCGGCAGCCCAGGTCGGAGCACAGGCGCCCAAGACGAGAAGAAATCCCAAAGCCGCTGTGACCCCCATCCCGCAAAGACATTTCCCTTCACGCATAAACACGACCTCCTCAAGATGATGTGTGGCGACCCCAAAAACGCCTTTCAGTTCTTCCTCTCCCGTTCTTCAATGAATCGCAGGACCTCCTCACGGGACGCCCTGACGCGGGGCCCGTGCTGCATGCACTTCAAAGCCGCCGCCGCTGAGGCATACCGCAGCGCATCCGCCCTTCCCATCCCTTCCGCATAAAGCCCGCAGATCAGTCCGGCGGTAAAACAGTCACCGGCACCCGTCGTATCCGCAACCGTGACGGGGTAGGCCTCCCCATGCAGAGTTTCCTCACCGTTGCGCCAGAAGGCCCCGTCCTCTCCGCAGGTCAGGACGACGCCGTCGGCGGGGCCGAAACGGTCGAATATACGGGACAGCGCCAGGGAGACCTCCCCCTCACCCGTGCCGCCTCCACAAAGCCCCTCGTATCCCGCCCTGCCCATCAGAAAAAGGTCGGACAGGGCCATCATCTCCTCGATCTCCTCCCGGGCCACACCTATCCTTTCCATGAACAGGGGCGGACACTGCAGGTTGAAGACCACCTTGATACCCAGCTTCTCAGACTGGCGGGCCAGGTACAATCCTGCATCGGGGACGAAGAAATCCGTATAGAGGACGTCGACCCCATCCAATACGTCGGACGGCAGCTCCGAAGCCTCCAGTTTCGTAACGGCATCCCCTGTGTTGGCGAAAATACAATGCTCCCCGCCTGCGGCGGCGAAAATGTAGGTATGGAACGTCGTGCCCCCCCTTTTCGTGACCATGGGGCTGACGTCGACGCCCTCGTCGACGAGTGACCGGAGCAGGTCCTTACCCGCATGGTCGTCGCCGATCTTTCCGGCCTGCCGGACGGACAGGCCCAACTGCACCATGGCGACGGACGCGTTGGAAGCGCTGCCTCCCGGAACCGTCCGCTCCGATTCGATGAAGCCGAAATCATCCGGCCGGGGCAGTTCCGAAACCGATAGAACCGTATCCATCGCCATGACCCCCAAAGACAGCACCCTGATGTCCTTCATTCCTTTTCCCCCATGCTTTTGCAGCTCACAACCCTATGCCCTCCTTCCGTGGCGCATTTCCGACACGGAGACGGCAACCAGAACGATCAAGCCCATCAGAAGCTGCTGATAACGAGCCGACACGTTCACGATGACAAAGCCGTTCCGCAGCAGGGCCAGGAAGAGGCAAGCCAGCAAACTCCCCACGGCGCTGCCGCGACCGCCGCGGATATCCGTACCGCCGAGCACGACCGCAGCGATGACGTCCATCTCGATGCCAACCGCGGACAGCGGCTCCGCGGTGTTGAGCCGGGCACAGAGGATCAGGCCCGCAATGCCGGAGCAGAGGCCCGACACGGCATAAAACGCCAGCTTCCAGCGATGGCAGTTCACCCCGCTGCGGGACAGGGCCTCCTCGTTGCAGCCCATGAAACAGGCGTAGGCCCCGAATTTCGTAAAACGCATCAGGAACATGCTGAGCCCTGCCACAGACAGCGCCGTCAGGGCCGGAACGCTCACCCCGCCCGGAAGGACACTTCCCAGGGACATAAAGGACTCCGGAAAGCCGAAGACGGGACGTCCATCCGTCAGCAGCAGGGCCGCTCCACGAAATACCGACATCGTACAAAGGGTCACGATGAAGGGATTCAAGTGCAGGAAGGAGATGAGGCTCCCATTCAGCACCCCGCTCATCGAAGCCAGAAGCAGCCCGGCAAAGACGGATGGAAGGCAGCCGAATCCCTGTTTCAAAAACAACGCCGCAACGAGGGAGGAGAGCGCGATGTTGGCTCCTATGGAGAGGTCGATGCCGGCTGCGGCCACAACGAAGGTCATGCCCATCGACAGAATGATGCCAACGGAGGCCTGATCGATAATGTTCGCGATGTTGCGGCCCGTCCAGAAATACGGAGAGAGCCGACTCAGGGCAAAAGACAGGACCAGCATCCCCATGAGGAGGAAGCAGGGGTTCGGGTTCCCGACGCCCCGCAAGAAACGCTTCACCGCAATTCTCCGTTCTTCTCCGCTCTGCTCATGAGCGAAACGATGCGCTCCGGTGTCAGCTCGCACGTCGGCGAATCCCCCGCAATCTCCCCCTGTCTCATGACACAGATCCGGTCCGCGACCTCGAACACCGCATTCAGATTGTGGGAAACCAGGACGATGCCATACCCTTCCTCAACCAGGCGCTTCAAAAGACAGAGGACCGCCTTGGACTCGACGGGCCCCATGGCCGCAGTCGGCTCATCCATGATCAGGAGCCTCCCGCCCTGCCGGAGAGCCCTCGCAATCGCGACAGCCTGCCTCTGACCGCCGCTGAGAAGGCGAACCTCGCTGCGGACATCAGGGATCGCGACATCCATCCTCCTCAACAGTGCTTCCGAGGCCTCATCCATTGCCCGTCTGTCGAGAAGCGCCCACCATCGGGTCGGTTCCCCGCCCAGGAATATGTTGGAGGAGACGCTTCCCGTGTCCACCAGCGCGAGGTCCTGATAGACGACGGCTATCCCTTTCTTCAGGGAGAGGGCCGGAGAGAGATTTTCCACGCGCTCCCCGTCCAGCCACAGCTCCCCCTTGTCGGGGCCGAGGACGCCCGAGATAATCTTGACCAGCGTCGACTTGCCCGCCCCGTTCGTACCAACGATCGCCAAGATCTCCCCAAGACGGGCATCGAGCGAGACGTCCCGCAGCGCCTCGACGCTGCCGTAACGTTTGCCCAGGCCCCGTATCCGCACGAAGGGACCGACCCGGGAGGTCATGGCGTCCCCATATCTTCACAGGAGAAAGACACGATGCTCCCCCGGGGCGGAACTACTTCGCGGTCTCCCTGGGATAGACGACCAACTCGTTGTAGGTGGAGACCGGGCATTTCTCGCGCTTGTAGACGACGTCGGTAAGCTCCATGATGACGATCTCCATCGTGGTCCGCGTGATGCTCCCGCTCTTCATCATGTGGCCGCCCCACATTCTTCCGTCCTCATCGGCAATGGAGAGGTGCAGGTGCCGCCCACCGGGCTCGAGCGTTCCGCTCAGACAAATCGTCTCAAAGTCCCCCTTCAGCAGGGTCCCCTCTTTGCGGTTGGCAAACCGAAGGTGCGCCTCGGAGAGGCTCCCCACCGACGACACGATCGCGGCGGCCTGGATACCCTTCTTCTCGACGAAGGCCAGCAGCTCCTGGACCACGTCCGTGCCCGGCAGCAGACGAATGGTGTAGAAGCGGGCGTTGGAGGCGACGGCATCCGAAATATCGGCCTTCACCGCCACGTCGGGGCTATCCGCGAAACAGGCCCCCGTCATCATCAGGCACAGCACGAAACCGAACAGAAATTTTTTCATCTCACACATCTCCTTCAGCAAAAATAATTTCAAGACTATCGTTCAAAAGAACGAAGCGACAAGGGGCATTTCACAAGAGCGAGGCATTCACCTCCCATCCGTGCACGCGCTTCGGACGTGCGAAACACCGCATCGCGACATGTAAAGAAGGACATCATGCCTGACCGTTCCCCTCCAGCCGCGTTTTGGACCCGCCGCTCAATGATTGCGCATCTGCTCCAGGAACTGCCGAACTCTGGGATGATCGCACGCCTCAAAAATATAGGCGGGGTCGCCTTCCTCAAGTACGCTCCCCTGATCCAGGAACAGCACCCTGTCCGCAACATTGCGCGCAAAGTTCATCTCGTGCGTCACGATGATCATCGTGACGTGCTGCCTCACCAGGCTGCGGATCACCTCCAGGATCCCGCCGACCAACTCGGGATCGAGCGAGGACGTGGGCTCGTCGAGGAGCATCACCTTCGGCTTGAGGACAACCGCCCGGGCAATGCCCACACGCTGCTGCTGTCCACCGGAGAGCTGGGAGGGGTAATTGTCGAGCTTGTCCTCGAGCCCCACGCTTATCAAGACCTCCTCGGCGCGTTCGCGGGCCTCCGATGGATTCATCCCCTTCACGATCTCGAGGGGATCCGTGATGTTCTCCCGGATCGTCCGGTGGCGGATGAGATTGTAATTCTGAAAGACCATAGATGTCTTACGCCGGAGGGCATAGATATCCTTCTGCCCAGCCAATGTGCTGTCGACTTTGAAGCCATCGATCTCGACCGTACCGCTGTCCGGATGAACCAGGAAGTTGATGCAGCGGAGGAGCGTGGATTTCCCCGTCCCCGATGGTCCGATAACCGCCAGGGTCTCCCCGGCACACATCTCAAAGGAGATGTCCTTCAGGACATGGAACGCGTTAAAGCTCTTATACAGACGCCGAACCTTCAGCATCGCGGAACCCCCGTCAGCACATCCGCCTTTTCAAGGTGCCGCTCCCATCGTCTTTGAACAGCCGTCAGGCCCGCCACAAGCGCCCAATAGATCAGCGCTACCGCGGCATAGCATTCAAAATAACGATAGGTGTTGGACACCTCGATATTCATCCTGCCCATGACCTCCGTAACGCCTATCGTAAAGGCGATCGACGTCCCCTTGAGGGTGATCACCAGATTGTTGCTGAGGCTGGGCAGGGCGATCTTCCCCGCCTGGGGCAGGACAATGTACCGGAACACCTGCCCGTTGGTCATCCCCTCGGCAAGCCCCGCCTCGATCTGTCCCCTGTCCACCGCATCGATGGCCGCGCGAATCGACTCCGACATATACGCCGAAATGTTCAGGGCTATCGTGATGACCGTCGCCCAATACGCGTTCAGCAACGAGCCGAGAGGGGGAACGACGCGCGGCATGCCGAAATAGATCAGGAACAAGAGCGCCACAACCGGCGCCCCCCTGAAAAACGACACATAAACCTGCGCAAGGGGGTAGAGAAGCGGGATCCTCCGGCGGTAGACGAAGGCGAGAAGCAACCCGATCACAAGCCCCCCGGCATAGCTCAGGGCCGTTATGGACAGGGTATTTTTCAGTCCCGGCAAGATAGCGGGAAACAGTTCCAGAAAATAAGCGCCGTCAAAGACCATGACCGTTTATTCCGAGACGGTCGTGTCCAGGCTGAACCACTTCTCGGAGAGTCCCTTGATCGTCCCGTCTGCCAGCATCTCGGCAAGGGTACGATTCACGCGGGCCATGATCTGTTCGCTTCTCTCCCGCCCACGGGAGTAGGGATACGCCACCTCCGTGGCGTGTAGAATCCAGGGGTTGATCGTACAATCCACCCCCATGTCCTTCAAGTCATGGATCATCGAAACGGAGTTGCCGAAATATGCGAAAATTCTGCCCATCTCCACGTCACGCGGAATCAGTTTCCAATTGTCATAAATGCGAATGTCTATCTTGCCGTCCGGATCAAGCCGTTTTAATACTCCGGCAGAAGCGGAACCGGCGGATACGCCCACCGTCTTGCCCCAGAGCTGCCGCACCTCCGTGACGGGCTCGGTTCCGTTTTTCAGCAGCAAGCGCAGCGCGGCATAAGAGTACACGTCGGAGAAGGCGTACTTCTCGAGCCGTGCCGGGGTGCGCCCGACGAAATGCGCGATCAGGTCGATCTCGCCGTTATCCAACAGGCCGAAAAGGGCCGCAAAACTGTTGTACTTGAACTCGACGTCAAAATTCGCCCTCCTGGCGATCTCCCTCCACATATCCCCCTCGAAGCCGTCGGCATTGCCGTCCTTGTTCTTGAAGATATAAGGCTTGCCGTACTCGGTAGCGCCAACGAAGACCTTCATCGTCTCCTCCGCCGCGAAGCAGGCCCCCGCCATCATCAGGCACAGCACGAAACCGAACAGAAACTTTTTCATCTCACACACCTTCCTCTCGTTCTTTAAACGCGAATTGGTATCATAATCCTTTTACTGCAATGCCTTATCGTTCGGAAGTTTCTCGACGGTGGTATACTCCACCCTGCCCGAGAGAGGGTCTCCCACCTGGACCGGAAGTTTGGGATACATCTGCCATTCGTTCCATCCTCCGTCGTACACGGACGCCCCAATCCCATTTTCGTACAGAATCAACCAGGGGATGGCCGCGCCCCAACCCGTCCCGCAGTAGAACGACAGTTCGTTGTCCAAAGTAAAACCATGTCCTTCCCACATTTTCTTGGCCTCGGCCAACGTGATGAAGGTTCCGTCCTCATGGACGTAGTCGTCTATGGAGTAGGCGTCTTTTCCCAGTTTTCCCCACACGGCTCCCCTGGGTTCTCCCGCTTTGTTGATGTACTTGTATCCGCTGGTTTTGCCCTCAAACTCCTCTCTGCTCCTTATGCTCACAAGCCTGAAGTTGGGGTCCTCCGCAAGTTTCTTGGCTGCTTGCTCCAGGGTTAAATTGTATTCCGGATGCACAGGGACCTTGGCCCCAAAGCTCTGGACCGCCGTCGCCCTATTGGACTTGCTCTCGGTCCGGTATCCGCTGTTCTTCCACGCCCTTAAGCCTCCATCCATTATTTTGACGTTCTCCACCCCTGCCCACAGACAGACCCACGCAGCCCTTGGGGCGGCGGCATCGAGAGAATAGAGGATAACAGTGCTGTCCTTCGTGATTCCCAGCTGTGTCAAGGCATTTTCGATCTCATGCGGCGCCCTGATGTTCCAGATGGGCCCCTCCTCAATCCAGTCTGTGTTCATGTGGATGGCGCCCACAGGGTGTTCCCTCAGGTAATCCGGGCTCTCCGCCTCGTCTCCCCAGGATACTTCAAGCATGACGTAATTCTTCGACTCTGGCTGTTTTCCGTCCAGAACGCTTTTGACCCACTGTGGTGTAACAAACACCTTGTTTTTAGGGACGGCGGGAACCCTGACCTCGGCCTCGGGATCCTGCCTGTTCACGGGACAGGCGCTTCCCATTTTTTCCCCTGCTTTTTCCTCTTCCATAGCCTGCGGCGTATTATCCCCCGATGCACCATCCTTTACGGAATCGGCCGCGAAACTCCTTCCATCCTGAAAGGTCCCCAAAAGCACGAGGACCAGAAACATGCCCGTCGCTGCCATTCTGTTCATGATAAAATCTCCTTTCTTCCTCACCTTGCACACCTCACGACATCATCTCGATGAAGGCGCCCAGGCGGGTCTCGATCTGCCCCCGGTCCGACTGGGAGAAATCGGTATCGACGCGAAGGTAGGGAAGCCCCAGCT
>ERZ773099.3348-NODE-3348-length-10383-cov-7.318164_pt1 | contig 10383 bp, 8 predicted proteins | sample MGYA00511120_ERZ773099 | MGnify/ENA primary metagenome ERZ773099 (study PRJEB29015, sample SAMEA2738012) | human oral metagenome | biome: human oral; feature: human-associated habitat; material: dental | place: China | collected 2104 ... | reverse complement strand
GGGGTCGTCGCCGATCTCCGGCTCCTTGACGCCGAGGATGTATTTGGCGATGCGCTTGCCGACATCGCGGATATCCGTCGCGCGCTCGCGAAAATATGGATCGTCCATCTGCTCGAAGATCGCCGCCTGCTCCTTGGCCGTGTCCAGGACAGCCAACGGGGCATTGGCCAATTCCTCGACCTTCGTATGCATCGTCTCTTCCATCATCGGATCCTGGGCGAGCATGCGATGCGCTTCAAGAATAGCCGCCTGCTCCACCATATTCTTTGCCTGCAGCGTCTTGATATTTTCCTGCAGCACAGCGACAACAGCCTTGATGGCATCCTTGATCTTCTGGTTTTCGATATCCTTGTTGCCGGGCTGGTAACCCTTGAGGTAGCCGTCGATATTCTGACCGGCCATCATGATCCTGCCCACCGCGATACCGGCAATGACCCCCTTGCCGCGCAAACCCTCTGCCATACGTTTCATCCCCCATTCCATCGCTTTACAAACATTTCATCCATTCCAGCGATGCGTCCCCCTCCGGCGTCCGCACCGAAAAAAGGCAGTCCGGGACGCAAAAAGCCGCGCCCCGGACCAGTTTCCGGAAAACATCGGCCCGTCAGCCGAATCTGCACTCCCGGAACGTGCTCTTCTTACTCCTCGCCGAACTTCGTCTCGATGAGTTCCTTGAGCGCCGCTACGGCCTCGGCCTCGTCCGGGCCGTCCGCCGAAATCGTGATCTCCGTACCCTTGGAAAGGCCGAGGCTCATCAGCATGAGGATGCTCTTCGCATCGGCCGTCTTCCCCTTGGCCTGCACCTGCACCTTGGACTTGAACTTCGCTGCGGTCTGCACAAAAACGGAAGCCGGGCGCGCATGGATTCCTGTCTTGTTCTCGATGGTCAATGTTGCTTCTGTCATTTGAATCTCTCCTTCAGGTTGCATTTCTCCAGACATTGTTCCTTTAAGTTATTCGCCGTCGGCGGGGATTTCCCCTTTTGGGCGCAAAACTTTTTTTGCAGCATCCGCTGCTTTCTTCCTAATTATACTTGATTTTTCTTCTCCGGGAAACACCCCTGCACTTTTTGCCGGAAAATCCCTGCAGCAGCCACCCCCTCCCCACGCCGCGAAGGATTTTCTGCCACATCAGTTTTTTTAAGAAAAAGGAAGGATTTCAGGCAAATACGTCGAAATAGCTAATGTCAGGGGTTCTGCAAGCATCCCTGCACCCTGCGTCGGCCTGCAAGGCCGCGCGCGGAAAGACACTGATAAAAAAAGCGTGGTGATAGGTATTGACGTTTTTCCTGCTCGCTGCAGCTATCATGGCCGTGAGCATTCTTGTGCTTCATAAAGCCGCAAATTTTTTTGGCTGCAAAATCAAGTATAAGTCTTTGTTGCTCTGTGCAGCCATGGCCTTTCTCGTGAACTTCGCGGCGCTCAATATCTCATCGTTCCTGACGCCGATGCATTACTGGCTGATCCTCATTTTCGTACTCGCGACATCGCTTTTGGTCACGTTCTACAACGCCTATCTCCTCCATCGTGAGCGCCGTCTCGCGGCCGCCATGGCCGCCATCCACGGCGAGGAAGCTCCGCCTGGGGAAGCCGGGGAGGCTCCGCCTGCGGCAGACACAAAAGCGACGTCCGCCAAAGAGACGCTCGAAGCCGAAAAAGAGGAAGAAGACGCCGCACCTCCGGAAGAAATTCCCGAAGACGCGGAACAGGAAGCGGCGCAGTCAGCGCTCCCGACGGAAGAAGCAGATTTCACTCCCGACGGCTTGGCAGAGGAAACGGCAGACGAAGAGGCGATTTCCGCCGCCAAACCCGAAGAAGCTTACTGGGAAGAGACCTATGCAGCGCAGCGCCAAGATTCCGACGATGCGTCGACCACGGCCATCATGCAGAAAATCACCGCCGAGCTCCCGGGCGTCACCTTCACCGACACGGTAAACCCGCTGTTCGGAGCGGTCGACACGGAAGAAGAACAACCACCGCCGCCCTTTGACGAGACGGCAGAGGAAGAAGCGCCGCCTGAGCCGACAGCCGATCTCCCCGCCGAAGCGGCAGAGACCGAAGACGCTCCCGCTCCTTTTGATGAAGAAGGCGCGGAGCCCGAGGCGGTCTGGGAGGAATCCGCAGCGGAAGATCCTTCCGGCGAAGAAATCGATCTTGCAGAGCCGGCTGCAGAAGCAGAGGAAACGGAAGGCACGGTCTTTGAAGAAGCGCCGGAAGAAGCCCTCGAAGAATATGAGGCAGCCCCTCCGGAGCCATACGAGCCGGAAGAGGAATTCCCTGCGGCAGAAGACGAAGCATCGTTCAGCGAAGCGTCTGCTGCAGCGGACGACGCCGACGAAAATCTCTCGCCGGAAGGGGCGGACGCAGCCGCTCCCCCTGCCGAAACTGACGAGGCGTATGCGCTCGAGGATACGGCAGACGGCTTTGACGAAGCATCTCCGGAAGCGGACGAACCTGAAGAGGAATTCTTCGATGAGGCCGCTGCAGCAGACGAATGCGGAACAGAACCTGCTCCCGCCGAAACCGAATCGGACGAAGCGGCATACCTTGCCGAAGAACCCGAGCCAGACGAAGCGGCATACGCCGCCGAAGAAGGCGAATCCAACGAAACGGCAGATTCGGTCGAAGAAACCGAGCCGGAAGAGGCCTCGTACTTCGCAGACGAAGCCGTCCCGGACGAAACGGCAGAGGAAGAGGAATACGCCGCCGCAGAGCTTGATGCTTCCGAAGCGGACGCATCGGAAGAACCCTTGTGGGAAACGCCTGCCGAAGAGGACGAAGTCCTGCCGGAAGAAACCGGCGCCTTCGCCGAGGAAGAGCCGGACCTTCCCGCCGCAGAAGAGACAGAAGTCAGCCCGGATGAAAGGGAAGAGCTGCCTGTCGAAACGCCTGAAATATCCGAAGCCGATGCCCCGGATGCAGACAGCGGCGAGGACCTCGACCTCGAGCCCGCCGCACCGCCCTCGGAAGAGGAACGCCAACGCGCCCGTGAAGAACTCAAGGAGCTCACACAGGCTGTCAGCCGCCTCCATACCATGGACGACTATCTCGACTATGCCGAAGAGCAGGCAAGAAACCGACAGCACAGACGCGCCATCTTCGCCTACAAACAGGCGCTCGGCCTCTACTGGGACGACGACTACGCGCCTTTCATCGCCATCAATCTCGGCAACACCTACAAAGAGACCGGCGATTACGGCAACGCGAGCGAGACGTACAAAACAGCGCGCGACCTGCCGGCGGCGGCAAGAAGCGAGGCCATGCAGGAGGAATTCCAACGCAATGCCGACTACCTGCACACCGTTGACCATATTTTACACAAACATGATATTGCCGGAACGCCTTTTGCCGAAATACCTCCCGAAATCTTAAGTGAAATTGAGAGTGCTTTCCAGAAGGCCCATGAAACATAAAAGGTATCTTGAAGGGTAATTATTTACATTTACATCACAGGGGGAACGATCTATGAAGAAAAGTACACAGATTCTTGGCTTGCCGGTCATCAGCATCACCGAAGGGCGTGAGCTCGGCATGAGCAAGACCTTGCTCATCGACGCAAAGAACGGCGCGGTTGCCGCCATCACGATTGAAGATGACGACTGGTATCGCGGCGTAAAGCTCCTGCCCTACGATTCCGTCATCGCCGTCGGCGAGGATGCCGTCACCATCACGAACAGTGAAAACATCCTGACGCTCGAGGATGCCGTCGATTTCGAAAACCTTCTCGACGAGAACGTCCGCATCATCGGCACAAAGGCCATCACGAAAGCCGGCACGATCCAGGGCTCTGTCACCGAAATCTACGTTGGAGACGACGGCAAGGTCGTCCAGTGTGAGATTACGACGCCGGACGGCACGACGAACGATATCGCAGCCGACGAGATTTCCATCTTCGGCAAACAAGTCACTGTCATCGACGGCGGCAGCCTAGAAAAAAAAACATCTGACGTGATGCCCGCTGCTGCGGAGCCGGCGTACGAGGAGCCGTCCGCCCCTGTCGAACCGGAGACTGCCCACGAGACCGCAGACTTTGAGCCGACGCCCGAGCCCGAACCCGAGCCTGCGCCTGCCGTCGAGGAACCGCCGGTTCAAGAGCCCGCCATCGAGGCAGAACCCGAACCGATTCCGGAGCCTGCGGCTGACCCTGAGGATGCCGCTGAAAAGGCCGCGGCAAAGGCGACCGAGGACAGGCACCGCCGCTTCCTTCTCGGCAAGAAAGCATCGCGCACGATCTCAACCGACACCGGCGTAGTCATCGTCGAAGCCGGCGCCGACATCACCGAAGAAGTGCTGCAAAAAGCAAAGCTCGCGAACAAGATCATCGAGCTTTCCATGAACGTGCAGTAACAAACTCCGGACATACGAAAAGGAACCGCCCCTGCGGCATAGCCGCAGGGGCGATTCCTTTTCGTATGTCGTCCGAGCCCTTAGAAGAATGTCGCTGCCACGAAGTTCGTGAGGTTCGCCAACGGCTCGGGATAAACGCCGAAGACGAGCGTCAGCGCGACGCTCACGAGCACGCAGGCGCGCAGCGCGCCGGAGACCTTCACGGGCTGTTTCGGGCCTTCGCCGAGGTACATCGCCTTGACGACGAGCAGGTAATAGTAGACGGAAATCATCGACATGATGAAGCCGACAAAAGCGAGCCAGAGTTCTCCCTGATCGACGACAGCCGTGAAGAGGTAGAGCTTGCCTGCGAAACCCGCTGTCGGCGGTATGCCCGCCATCGACAGGAGAGAGATGGTCATGACGGCGGCAAGCACAGGCGCCGCCTTGGCAAGTCCCGCGACATTTGCCATATCCGGTTTGCCGCGCTGCGCCTCGACGGCGGTCAGAACGGCAAAAGCGCCGATATTGGCAAAAGCGTAAAGTGCCGTATAAAAGAGCAGCGCTTTCATGCCTGCCGCATCCGCTGCGACGACGCCGACGAGCATGTAGCCGACCTGTGCGATGGAAGAGTAAGCGAGCATACGCTTCACGTCGTCCTGCACGACAGCCATGATGTTACCGCCGATCATCGAGACGGCAGCGAGAACCGCCAGAAGCGAGAGCCATGCGCCGCCCAAGGGCGGAAATACAGCCAGAACGAGCCGCAGGAGCACGGCGAACGCCGCCGCCTTCGATCCCATGGCGAGAAGCGCCGCCACAGGCGCAGGCGCGCCCTCGTAGACGTCAGGCGCCCACATGTGGAACGGAATCATCGACAGCTTGAAAAACAGTCCTGCGAAGACGAGCGCCATGCCCACGATGCCGAGCGGCGTAAAGAGCCGCAGGCTGTCGGCGACCAGGGCAAAGCGCACACTGCCCGCTGCGCCGTAGACGAGACTGACGCCGAAGAAAAGGATGCCGGATGCCGCCGCACCCAGAACGAGGTACTTGATCGCCGCTTCGCTCGAAAGCGCGTCGCGCTGCCTGAGACCTACGAACACATAGAAAGAAATCGTCATGAGCTCAAGCCCGACGTACATCGTGAGGAAGTCGTTCGCCGACGCCATGACGCACATGCCGAGCACAGCGAATACGAGGATCGCGTAAAACTCCGCGCGCGAACGCAGAAGCTTTTCGACGTAATCGCCCGAAAACAGCACGACGAGTGCCGAGCTCAAGAGGAAAAGCTGTTTGAAGAACACGGCGTAATTGTCCACGAGGTAAAGCCCCGCATAGAACGCAGCGTCCTCGCCGCTGTGGTAGAAGGAAAAGCCGTAGCCGAAGAGCGCCAAAAGCGCGACGACCGCGATCGCGGCAAGGCTCGTGCGCGGCTCCTCCTTCGGCAGCAGCACGCCCATCGCCAAGAAGAGCAGAGCAAGCGCGAGGAGACCGAGTTCGATGCCGATTGCTGAAAAATCCATGCTCAGTTCCCCCCTAAAAAGAAGCCGATCTCGATCTGGCTCAACTGGTCAAGCATTGGCTGTAGCGGCTCCGTCCCCGTCGAAATCAACCCCATGAGGAGCTGCGGGAACACGCCGAAGCCCACGAGCGCCGTGCCCAAGAGGACGAGCGGCATAAGCTCCGCGCCGTGCATATCGCGATAGGCGTCGAACTTCTTGTCCGCCGGGCCGAAGAGCACCTTGGCAAGCAGGCGCAGCACATAGAGCGCCGTGAAGATGATGCCGGCAATCGCGAGCACCGCGAGAAGCGGGAACGCGGCAAAGACGCCGACGAAGATCGTGAACTCGGGCACGAAGCCGATGAGCCCCGGCAGACCCAGGGACGCCATGCCCGCGAGCATGAAGCCCGTCGCCAGGCGAGGCATCTGGTAGGCCAGCCCCTTGAGATCGTCAACCGTGCGAAGATGCGTCTTTTCATAGATGAAGCCGATCATCGCGAAGAAGAGCGCGCTCATCACGCCGTGCGCCACCATGTTGGCGACCGCGCCCGAGACGCTGACGACATTCAGCGCCGCAAAGCCCAGGAGCACATAGCCCATGTGCGACACGGACGAGTAACCGACGACGTACTTCAAATCCTTCTGCACAAGCGCGATGTAGGCGGCATAGAGCACGTTGCACATCGCGAGGAACGCGATCAACGGTGCCCAGAACTTTGCACCCACGGGCAGCACGAGCAGCCCGATGCGAATGAGGCCGTAGCCGCCGATCTTCTTCAGGACGCCCGCATGAATCATCGACACAGCCGTCGGTGCGCCGGCGTAGCCGTCGGGCGACCAGCTGTGGAACGGGAACATCGAGAGCAGAGAGCCGAAGCCAATCAGGAGCAAGAGGAACGCACCGATCTGGAAGCCCGTGCTGAAGTGCCCCGCCTGCGCTGCGAGAGTGAGCATCTGCATATCGAAGGTGCGGCTGCCTGCGGGGAACGCCGCAAGGTAGAGGCAGACGACGCCGACGAGCAGGAACGCCGAACCGATCAGCAGATAGATCGTGAGCTTCATGCCCGCATATTCCTTCGTCACACGCTTCGTCGAACCGAAAAGAATGACGAGGATATAGATCGGGATGACGACGACCTCGTAGCACAAGAGGAAGATGAAGAGGTCGTTGGCGACGAAAGTGCCTGTAACGCCTGCAATCAGCACGAGCAGCAGGATGAAAAATTCCTTCGAGCGCTCCTTTACATGCCACGAGGAAAAGACAGCCGAAACGCCGATGAGCTCCGTCAAGAGGAGCAGCGGCAGCGAGATGCCGTCGACGCCGAGCGCGTAGGAAACGCCGAGATCGGTGATCCACGGCACGCGCTCCGTATACTGCATGCCGCCCGCCGCAAGGTCGTAGCCGAAGTACGCCCAAACAGAGAGCCCGAAAGAAAACGCCATGGCGGCCGCCGCTACGATGCGTATGGCCGAGCGCGCCCCGCGGTTCAGGAAACACAGCAAAAGCGCCGCCGCCAAAGGCGTGAGCAGGATGACCGACAACACGGGAAAGTCCATCAGAAGCCACCTCCCACGAAGGCGATGCCGCCTGCATAATAAACGCCCAGAAGCGCGAGCAGAACCACGCCGAGAATCAGCACCGTCGCATAAAACTGCGTCTGCCCCGATTCAAAGAAGGACAGGACGCCGCTCATAAAGCGTACGAGAAGACCGAGCGTATTCACAACACCATCGACGATATAGATATCAATCCAATAGCAGAGCTTGCCGAAACCATCGACAAAGACCCTGCGGAAGCCCGCATAGATCTCATCGATATAGAACTTATGGTAGCTCAAGGTATACAGAAGGCCGAACTTTTCCGCCAGCACATCCGATGAAACCGTCTGCCGCACATAGATGAGCCAGGCAAGCGCAAAGGCCAGAAGCGTCAGCACGGTGGAAAGCACCGCCACCTGCATGTCGATGGCGCCTGCTTCCGGTTTTCCAAAGTAAACCCAGGCGCCAAAGCCCCAGTGATGCCCGAGCGCACCGCTCGTAACGGCAAGAGCCGAAAGAACGACGAGCGGCAGGCGCATCCACCAGCCTGCTTCGTGCGCATGGTACGCCGTGCCCGTACGGCACTTGCCCATAAAGGCAACGAAGAGCAGACGCGCCATGTAAAGCGCCGTCATAAAGGCGGTGACAGTCGCGAGAATGTAGAGCGGCGTCGACACCTCGGCAGCCGCAAAGAGGATCTCATCCTTCGAGAAGAAACCCGCGAAGGGCGGCAGCCCTGTAATAGCGAGCACGCCTATGGCCATCGCGGCAAAGGTCCAAGGCATCTTCTTCCAGAGACCGCCCATGCGGAAGATATCGGCCTCGTCGGAAAGCGCATGCATGACAGCACCCGCCGACAGGAACAAGAGCGCCTTGAAGAAGGCGTGCGTCATGAGATGGAACATCGAGGCCGTCAGCGAACCGACGCCGAGCGCGAGCATCATGTAGCCGAGCTGGCTGACCGTAGAATAAGCGAGGATACGCTTGATCTCGCGCTGCGTCAAAGCGATGCTCGCGGCGAAAATCGCCGTGAAGCCGCCAACCCAGGCGATGAGATCCATGAGAAACGGCGAAGCCGCAAAGATGAAATAGGCGCGCGCCACAAGATAAACGCCCGCGACGACCATCGTCGCCGCATGAATCAAGGCGGAAACGGGCGTCGGGCCTTCCATCGCATCGGGCAGCCAGACGTGCAGCGGGAATTGACCGGATTTTCCGATTGGGCCGATGAATACGAGGAACCCCGCAACGGTCAGAAACACCGTGCCCAGCGTCAGTGCCTCAAGAGGCACGAGCGTCCGAAGCGCCAGAAAATCGAGCGTGCCGAAATGAATCTGCAGCAGCAGGATGCCCAAGAGCAGGCCGAAGTCACCGACGCGCGTCGTGATAAACGCCTTCTTCGCCGCCTCGCGCGCGGACACGCGCTGGTAGTAGAAGCCGATCAAGAGATACGAGCAGAGCCCGACGCCTTCCCAGAACACATAGAGCTGCAGGAAGTTCGAGGCCAGCACGAGCCCAAGCATCGACGCGACGAAGAGCGAGATGAAGGAAAAGAATCTTCCCATTCCGGGATCGCCCTTCATATAGCCGACGGAATAAATCTCGACGAAGAGCGAAACCGTCGTGACGACGAAGAGCATCATCGCCGTGATGGGATCGACGAGGATGCCCATCTCCAAGACGAGATTGCCGACCATCACCCACGTAAGTTTCGCGACATGCGGCGCCTCAACCGTGATCGGCGTCGTCAGTACCGCAGCGATGACCCCTCCCGAAAGCGCGAAGCTCGCGCCGATGGCCGCGACTGCAATTGCCGCCGCAAGACGCGGCAGAGCGCGCAAAAAGCCTGCGGCGATGAAGGCAAGCCCCGGCAGGAGCGGAATAAGCCAAGCGTGACTCAAGGCGAAAGAGGAAAACATCATGCCACCCCCTAGCCTTTCATGCGCTGCAGCGCATCGAGCGAAATCGTATGGCTGTCATGGTAGATGCGGAAAGCGAGCGCTAACCCTACGGCAATTTCCGCCGCGCCGACCATCATGGAAAAGACAGCGAGAAGCTGTCCCTCAAGAGCCTCCACCGGGAGAAAGCGATTGAAGGCGACGAGATTCAAATTCGCCGCGTTCAGCATGAGCTCGACGCTCATGAGGACGACGATGAGATTTCTCTTTTGTATGAGTCCGAAAAGACCGATGGAAAAGAGGATTGCCGCCAATACGAGATAATGAAGGAGACCTACGCTCATTGTCCTTCCTCCTTTGCCAAAACAATCGCTCCGACAAGCGCCGCCAGAAGAAGCGTCGCCGCCAGCTCGAAGGTCATCACATATTCGCCGAGCATGAGGTCCGCGATTGCCTCGATCGTGCTGCCGGCGGAGCTTTGCGCCACCTCTGCAAACGGCGTCAGGTAGACGGCGGAAAAAACGACGGAGAAAAACAGTGCGGCCGCAACGGGCGCGGCAAACCAGCGCGCGTTGTCCGGGCTCGTCTCCTCACCGGGCGCATGACGCGTGAGCATCACGCCGAGCACGATGAGCACGGCGACGCCGCCCGCATAAATCATGAGCTGCGCTGCGCCGAGAAAGTCCGCACCGAGCTTGAAATAAAGACACGCAACGCCGATGAACGTGACCGTCAGGAGAAGCGCCGCATGCACAAGCTTTCTCGCCAGAACGACGCCAAAAGCCCCTGCGACCGTGACCGCTGCCAGGAGGTAGAACACCCCCGCGTCCAGAAATTCACTCATGCGGCTCGCCCCCTTTCTCCTTTTCCTCCGCTACTGCATCGTATCTCATATCTTCCTTGAAATACGACGCAATCGCAAAATCCCTGTCCCAAGAAATCGCTTTCGTCGGGCAGACCTCGACGCAGATGCCGCAGTAGATGCAGCGTCCGATATCGTGCCAATACTCCGCCATATGGCGTTTCTTCGCCTCGTCCGTCACGATGTGCAAATCGAGCGCCGCATTCGGACAGCTCGTCGCACATAGGCGGCACGAGATGCACTTTTCCGTCTCCATCG
>ERZ773099.3347-NODE-3347-length-10383-cov-10.331235_pt1 | contig 10383 bp, 9 predicted proteins | sample MGYA00511120_ERZ773099 | MGnify/ENA primary metagenome ERZ773099 (study PRJEB29015, sample SAMEA2738012) | human oral metagenome | biome: human oral; feature: human-associated habitat; material: dental | place: China | collected 2104 ... | reverse complement strand
AAGAAATGGCTACATAATATTAAAAAATTAAATGTTACTTCTCAGAAAGGTTTAGTTGAAATGTTTGACTCTTCTGTTGGAGGAGGAACTATATTAGCAGCATTTGGTGGGAAATATCAAATGAGTCCAACTGATGTTTCTATAATGAAATTCCCTGTTTTAGATAAAAACACAGATACTGCTTCTGCTATAACTTGGGGATTTAATCCTTATATTTCTGAATGGTCTACATATCATGGAGCTATCTATGCAGTGGTAGAATCATTGGCTAAATTGGTAGCAGCAGGAGTGGACTATAAAACTGCTAGACTTTCATTCCAAGAATATTTTGAAAAACTTGGTAAAGATTCATATAAATGGTCAAAACCATTTCTGGCATTACTTGGAGCTATGAAAGTGCAAAAAGATTTTGTTGTGGCAGCCATTGGTGGTAAAGATTCTATGAGTGGAACATTTAATGATATATCTGTACCTCCTACATTAATTTCATTTGCAGTTAGTCCTGTAAATGTAAATGATGTTATTTCAACTGAATTTAAAAAAGCTAAAAATAAAATATATTTAGTTGAAAATAAAATTAACCAAAAAGATTTCTTATTTGATAGTGAAGAATTAAAAGAAAATTTTGACTTTGTATTAAAAAATATAAAAGATAAAAAAATAGTATCTGCAATGGTTATAAAAATGGGTGGAGTTGCAGAAGCATTATCAAAAATGAGCTTTGGAAATAGATTAGGTTTTGAAATTAATAATAAAGATGTAGATTTATTTAGTTTAAAGCCAGCTTCTATTTTGATTGAAGCAACAGAAGAATTATCATATAAAAATGCTATTTATTTAGGTGAAGTTACAGATAAGTTTGAAGGAAAGGTAAATGGAGAAAATATTGACTTAGAAGAAGTTGAAACAACTTGGTTAAATAAATTAAATCCTATTTTCCCATATAAGTTAGAAGAAAAAATAGAAACTTATGATATTAAAAATAAAGTTGGAGAAAAGAAAATCTATAAATCATCTATAACTCTTGCTAAACCAAGGGTTGTTATAGCTGCTTTCCCAGGAACTAACTCTGAATATGATATGTATAATAGATTTAATGAAAATGGTGGAGAGGCAAAAATAACTTTACTTAGAAATTTAACACAAAATCATTTAGTTGAATCAGTTGATGAAATGTGCAAAGATTTAAGGAATTCTCAAATATTTGTTCTACCTGGTGGATTTAGTGCAGGAGATGAGCCTGATGGTTCAGGCAAATTTATGGCAGCAGTTTTACAAAATCCTAAACTTATGGATGAAATAAAGGCTTTCTTAGATAGAGATGGACTTATTTTAGGTGTATGTAATGGTTTCCAAGCCTTAGTTAAATCTGGATTATTACCTTATGGAGAAATTGGAAATGTTCATGAAAATTCTCCTACTCTTACATTTAATAAAATAGGTAGACATATTTCTCAAATAGTAAAAACAAAAATAGTTACAAATAATTCTCCTTGGTTATCATCTTTTGAAATAGGTGAAACATTTGATATACCTGTATCTCATGGAGAAGGAAGATTCTATGCCAGTGATGAAGTCTTAAAACAATTATTTGAAAATGGGCAAATAGCAACTCAATATGTAAACTTTGATTTAGAAGCTACAAATGAATTTAGATTCAATCCTAATGGTTCTAGTTTTGCTATTGAAGGAATTATATCTCTTGATGGTAGAATTCTTGGAAAAATGGGACACTCAGAAAGATATTCAAGAAATACATTTAAAAATATAGATGGTAATAAAAATCAAAACTTAATATTAAATGGAATTAAATATTTTAAATAAATGGAGGAAAAATGAAAGTAGGAATTATATTTGGAAGTAAATCAGATGTTGATGTGATGAAAGGAGCAGCAGATTGTTTAAAAAAATTTGGGATAGAATACTCTGCACATATTTTATCAGCACATAGAGTTCCAGAACTTTTAGAGGAAACATTAGAAAAATTTGAGAAAGAAGGTTATGGAGTTATCATTGCAGGTGCGGGGCTTGCAGCACATTTACCAGGAGTTATTGCTTCAAAAACAATTTTACCTGTGATAGGAGTACCTATAAAAGCTGCAGTAGAAGGTTTAGATGCATTGTTTTCAATAGTACAAATGCCTAAATCAATTCCTGTTGCAACAGTGGGGATAAATAATTCATATAATGCAGGAATGTTAGCAGTGGAAATATTAGCAGTTGGAAACAAAGAATTAAGAGCAAAACTTTTAAAATTTAGAAAAGAAATGAAAGAAGATTTCAAAAAAAATATACATATAGAATTATAAATTAAGGGAGGAATAAAGATGGAAAAAGGTAAATTTATTTATGAAGGAAAGGCAAAACAATTATATGAAACTGATGATAAGGATTTAGTTATTGTTCACTATAAAGATGATGCAACAGCAGGAAATGGAGCAAAAAAAGGAACTATTCACAATAAAGGAATAATGAATAATGAAATAACAACTTTAATATTTAATATGTTAGAAGAACATGGAATAAAAACTCACTTTGTAAAAAAATTAAATGATAGAGATCAACTATGTCAAAGAGTAAAAATATTTCCTCTTGAAGTTATAGTTAGAAATATAATAGCTGGTTCTATGGCTAAAAGACTTGGAATAAAAGAAGGAACTAAAATAAACAACACTATATTTGAAATTTGTTATAAAAATGATGAATATGGAGATCCTTTAATAAATGACCATCATGCAGTTGCTTTAGGAATAGCAACTTATGATGAACTAAATAAAATCTATGAAATAACTGCTAAAATAAATAATCTTTTAAAAGAAAAATTTGATAAGATAGGAATAACATTAGTAGATTTTAAAATTGAATTTGGTAAAAATTCTAAGGGAGAAATTTTACTTGCCGATGAAATCACTCCTGATACTTGTAGATTATGGGATAAAAAAACAGGAGAAAAATTAGATAAAGATAGATTCAGAAGAGATTTAGGAAATATAGAAGAAGCATATATAGAAGTGGTTAAAAGATTAACTGAAAGTAAATAATTAGTTAAACTATAAAAGGAGTATCAATAAAAAAATGGGAATATTGGCTTTACACTCAAAGAAAGTTAGAAAGGATTTAGTAGGAATTGCATATTATGGAATGTATGCTTTACAACATAGAGGGCAAGAAGGGGCAGGATATACTATTTGTGATTCAATCACTAATGGAGAAGTGAGAATAAAAACTGTTAAAAATGTTGGGCTTGTATCAGATGTTTTTAAAGTTGAAGATTTCCAAAAATATATTGGAAATATCTTAATAGCACACACAAGATATGGTAGCAAAAATACAGTTTCTGCAAGAAATTGTCAACCTATTGGTGGAGAATCTGCTATGGGTTATATATCTCTTGTACATAATGGTGATTTGCTAAATAAAGTTGAGTTAAAACAAGAATTATTAGCTAATGGTTCATTATTCCAAACAGGAATAGACACAGAAATAATTTTAAAACTTTTAAGTATCTATGGAAAATATGGATATAAGGAAGCAGTTTTAAAAACTGTTGAAAAATTGAGAGGTTGTTTTACACTTGCAATGATAATAAATGATAAATTAATTGGTGTTCGTGACCCAGAAGGATTAAGACCATTATGTTTAGGAAAAATAGTTGAAGATGATATGTATGTTCTAGCTTCTGAATCTTGTGCATTAGATGCTATTGGTGCTGAATTTGTAAGAGATATAGAAGCAGGAGAAATGGTAGTTATAGATGATAATGGAGTGGAAAGCATAAAATATAAACCTAGTACAAAAAAAGCAAGCTCATTTGAATATATTTATTTTGGAAGACCTGATAGTGTTATAGATGGTATAAGTGTTTATGATTTTAGACATAAAACAGGTAGATGTCTATATGAACAAAATCCAATAGAGGCTGATATTGTTATAGGAGTTCCTGATTCAGGTGTTCCAGCAGGGATAGGATATGCTGAAGCAAGTGGAATACCTTATTCAGCAGCACTCTTAAAAAATAAATATGTAGGAAGAACATTTATTGCTCCTGCCCAAGAGTTAAGAGAAAGAGCAGTAAGAGTTAAATTAAATCCAATTAAAGAATTAATTAAAGGAAAAAGAGTTGTTGTTATAGATGATTCTATTGTTCGTGGAACAACTTCAAAAAAATTGATAGATATTTTATTTGAGGCAGGAGCAAAAGAAGTTCATTTTAGATCAGCTTCTCCTGTTGTTGTAGAAGAATCATATTTTGGAGTAAATATAGATCCTAATAATAAATTGATGGGAAGCTATATGAGTGTTGAAGAGATTAGAAAAGCAATAGGAGCAACAACTTTGGATTATCTTTCATTAAAAAATTTAAAGAAGATTTTAAATGGTGGAAATGATTTCTATATGGGTTGCTTTAAGGAAGAAGAGGAGTAATAGGGGGAAAAATGATAAAATCTTATAAAGATTCAGGTGTTGATAAAGAAGAAGGTTACAAAGCAGTTGAATTAATGAAAAAAAATGTTTTAAAAACTCATAATAAATCTGTTCTAACAAATTTAGGTAGCTTTGGAGCTATGTATGAATTAGGACAATACAAAAATCCTGTTTTAATTTCTGGTACTGATGGAGTTGGAACAAAATTAGAAATTGCAATGAAACAAAAAAAATATGATACAGTTGGTATAGACTGTGTAGCTATGTGTGTAAATGATGTATTATGCCATGGTGCAAAACCATTATTTTTCTTAGATTATTTAGCTTGTGGAAAACTTGATGCAGAAATTGCAGCACAATTAGTTTCAGGAGTTACAGAAGGTTGTTTACAATCTTATGCAGCCTTAATAGGTGGAGAAACAGCTGAAATGCCAGGTTTCTATAAAGAAGGAGATTATGATATAGCTGGTTTTTGTGTTGGAATAGTTGAAAAAGAAAATTTAATAGATGGTTCAAAAGTTAAAGAAGGAAATAAAATAATAGCAGTAGCCTCAAGTGGATTTCATAGCAATGGATATTCGTTAGTAAGAAAAGTATTTACTGATTATAATGAAAAAATTTCTTTAAAAGAATATGGGGAGAATGTAACTATGGGAGATGTCTTATTAACTCCTACAAAAATTTATGTAAAACCTATATTAAAAGTTTTAGAAAAATTTAATGTAAATGGTATGGCACATATAACAGGTGGAGGTCTATATGAAAACTTACCTCGTTGTATGGGAAAAGATTTATCTCCAGTAGTATTTAGAGAAAAAGTAAGAGTTCCTGAAATATTTAAATTAATTGCCGAAAGAAGTAAAATAAAAGAAGAAGAATTATTTGGAACTTTCAATATGGGAGTAGGTTTTACTTTAGTAGTAGAAGAAAAAGATGTTGAACCTATCATTGAACTGTTAACTTCATTAGGAGAAACTGCTTATGAAATAGGACATATTGAAAAAGGAGATCATTCTTTATGTTTAAAATAATAGTGTTAGTATCTGGTAGTGGAACTAATATGTTGCAACTAATAAAAAATGATATAAGAATAGATTGCATAATTGCTGATAGAGAATGTAAAGCAAAAAATATTGCAGATGAATATAATATTGATTTTATTCTTTTAAATAGAGATAAAGAAATTTCTAAAAATTTATTAAAAATATTTGAAGAAAAAAAAACTGATTTAATTGTATTGGCAGGATTTTTATCTATATTAGATGGAGAAATATTAGAAAAATATAAAAATAAAATTATAAATATACATCCCTCATTGCTACCAAAATATGGAGGTAAAGGAATGTATGGTTTAAAAGTTCATCAGGCAGTTTTTGAAAACGGAGATAAAGAAAGTGGTTGTACGGTACATTATGTTATTTCAAATGTTGATGCTGGTGAAATCATTGCACAAGATAAAGTTGATATAAGTATGGCAAAATCTCCAGAAGAAATACAAAAAATAGTTTTAGAAAGAGAATGGAAATTATTACCAAGAGTTGTAAAAGAATTAATAAAAAAGAGCATTAATAATTGATTGAAACTATTAAAAAACTATTGTAAAATATAATAAAATAATTTGTGAGGAGGACAGCCTATGGAAAAATTAGATGGAGTAGCTAATACATTATATGTACCATTATATGGAAGAATTTATGTGTCAAAAAAATTTCCAGAATATTTTTATGATGAAATGGCATTAAAAATAGAAGAGAAATTTACATCAGGTATTTCCAAAGGTAGTTTTGAATATACAAATATGGCTTATGGTGCTAGATACTATAATATGGATAAGATGATAATTAAATTTATTGAAGAATATAAAATATGTAATATTGTTTTACTAGGAATAGGTTTAGAAACAGCTTATGATCGTATAACTCAAAAATGTGGACCAGGAGAAGTAAATTATTATGGTATAGATCTTCCAGAAGTAATTGAAATTCGTAAAAATGTTTTTGGGAAAAGAAAACAAGAAATATTAATAGCTGGGGACATGTTTGAAATGAAATGGAAAGACCAAATTGATACATCTATACCGACACTTTTAATTGTTTCAGGAGTATTTCAATATTTTTTTGAAGATAAGATTATTGAATTTATTAAAAATTTAAAAAAAGAATTTCCTTATGGTGAGTTAATTTTTGATACTGCAAGGAAAAAAACTGGATTAAAATTTGCTAACTGGTATATTAGGAGAACTGGAAACCTAGAAGCATTAATGCATTTCTATATAGAGGATAGTGTTGATTTTTCTAAAAAAACAGATACTATATTAGTAGAAGAACTTATTTTTTTTAAAGATGCTAGAGAACTTCTTAGAAAAAAACTTAAATTTATAACTAAACTATTTATGAAAATTGCTGATTATAAAAGACAAGCGTTAATTATACATCTAAAATGGTAATAATACAAATAGAAAGGGAAATAGATATGAAAAAAAGAGCTTTAATTTCAGTATATGATAAAACAGGTATATTGGATTTTGCAAAGTTTCTAATTAGTAAAGGAATAGAAATTATTTCTACTGGTGGAACATATAAATATTTAAAAGAAAATAATATTGAAGTTATTGAAGTTAGTAAAATAACAAATTTTGAAGAAATGTTAGATGGTAGAGTTAAAACTTTACATCCAAATATACATGGTGGAATTTTAGCATTAAGAGATAATGAAGAACATATGAAAACTTTAAAAGAAAGAAATATAGATACTATAGACTATGTTATAGTAAATTTATATCCTTTCTTTGAAAAAGTTAAAGAAGATTTATCTTTTGAAGAAAAAATTGAATTTATTGATATAGGTGGACCTACTATGCTTAGATCTGCTGCTAAATCTTTTAAAGATGTTGTTGTTATTTCTGATGTTAAAGACTATGAACTTGTAAAAGAAGAAATTAATAACTCTAATAATGTTTCTTATGAAACTAGAAAAAAATTAGCAGGAAAAGTTTTTAATTTGACTTCTGCCTATGATGCAGCTATATCGCAATTTTTATTAGATGAAGATTTTCCAGAATATCTAAATATTTCATATAAAAAGAGTATGGAAATGAGATATGGTGAAAACTCTCATCAAAAAGCTGCATACTATACTGATAATATGTCTGATGGTGCTATGAAAGATTTTAGACAACTTAATGGAAAAGAACTTTCATATAATAATATTAGAGATATGGATTTAGCTTGGAAAGTTGTTTCAGAATTTAATGAAATTTGTTGCTGTGCAGTAAAACATTCAACACCTTGTGGAGTAGCATTAGGAGATAATGTAGAAGAAGCTTATAAAAAAGCTTATGAAACAGATCCAGTCTCTATTTTTGGTGGAATAGTAGCTTTTAATAAAGAAGTTGATGAAGCAACTGCAAAACTACTAAGTGAAATATTCTTAGAAATTATAATAGCACCAAGTTTTTCAAAATCTGCTTTAGAAATATTGAGTAAAAAGAAAAATATAAGACTTATTGAATGTAAAAACAAGCCGAGTGATAAAAAAGAATTAATAAAAGTTGATGGTGGAATTTTAGTTCAAGATACAAATAATAGATTATATGAAGATTTAGAAGTTGTAACAAAAACTAAACCTACATCTCAAGAAGAAAAAGATTTAATTTTTGCTTTAAAAGTAGTAAAATTTGTAAAATCAAATGCTATTGTTGTAGCAAAAAATTTACAAACACTAGGAATAGGTGGAGGAGAAGTAAGTAGAATTTGGGCTGCTGAAAAAGCATTAGAAAGAGCAAAAGAAAGATTTAATGCAACTGATGTTGTACTTTCTTCAGATGCCTTTTTTCCATTTAAAGATGTTGTTGAATTAGCAGCTAAAAATGGAGTTAAAGCTATAATTCAACCTAGTGGCTCTGTAAATGATAAGGATTCTATTGAAGAATGTGATAAAAATAATATTTCTATGATATTCTCAAAATTAAGACACTTTAAACATTAAAATTATTGGAGAACTATAAATGATAAAACTAAAAGACATCGGAAGTTTTAAAACTATTCCTGAAATACTAGATGATGTTATAAAAGAAAATCTATCTAAATTAGATGAGCATTTAGCAAAAGGTTGGGATATAGATAAAATTATATCAATCAGTGAATACATTGATTTATCTCCTTTAGATTATGCTTTGATTATGGAGGCTTTTGAGTCAGTGAAATGGCTTGTGGAGCATGGAGTTAATTTAAATGCAAAAGATAGACCAAGTTTTTTGACTGCTGTTAGATATTGTGATGAAAAAATAATTCAATATCTTGTTTCTAATGGTGCGAAAGTAAACTTAACTAATAATGTTAAATCAGATGCATTTATGGAAGCTATATATGGAAAGAATTATAAATATTTACAACTTATCCATGATTTAGGACACACAGTAGAAAAATATGGTGGAAAAGCATTTCGTAATGTTGTTTCGGATAGAAATTATGATGTTTTAAAATTTTTTATCAGTAATGGTGTTGATATAAACTATAATGAAGCAGATATGGTTTATCCTTTTAAGCCTACTCCCCTGTGTGTAGCAGCAAGATATGTTGATTTAGCTATGTGTAAATTTCTTGTAGAGAATGGTGCAGATGTCACTTTGACAGAAAAAGATGGAATGAGACCATATAGCATAGCCTTAGAGAAAGCTGATATTGAAATGGCTAAGTATTTCAAATCATTAGAGCCAGTTGAATATCATAATTTACAAAATAAATTAGATGAATTAAAAGCGTTTAAGTTACCCAAAAATATAATTGATTTCTTACAAGGGGATAAACTTCATTTTGAACTAGATGACTGTGATTTTAAATGGATAGAGTTTTTTTCATTAATAGATACAATTCCAATGAAAGCAGGAAGACAAAAATTACTTCGTCTTTCTAAAGCAACTGGAGATTATGAAGATATACATATTGTTTGGAACCCAAAAACAAAGAAAATTGCTTTTTATGATATGGAACATGAGGAGCTTAAAGATATTACTGATTTTGTTGACTTTATAGAAAATACTTCATCATATATGCAAAAAATAATTGAAGGTGAATTATAGAATTTAAAAATAGGAGAATGATAATGAAAGTTTTAATAGTTGGTTCTGGTGGTAGAGAACATGCAATAGCTTGGAAAATTTCTCAAAATCCAAAGGTAGATAAAATATTTGCTGCACCAGGAAATGCTTATAATAAAGTTATTAAGAATTGTGAAAATATAAATTTAAAAACTTCTAATGATATTTTAAATTTTGCACAAAAATAACGAATATTTCCCTAAACTCCAACAACAAGATGGAAATTCTTTGCATTCTATTTAGGGATTAAATAAAATATCTTCTATCCTTTATAAAGTGGAGAAAGCATGGGCTTTGACACTATCCTGCAATCTTGAAAACTGTATTTAAAGAAGAGTTATCATATACAAAATAAGTGGACACTCCTTAGAAACAGAGTATCCACTTAATCTTTTTGCTTATTATTCAGAAAATTAGAATGTGTAACGCAAACCTATCTGACCACGCCAACGGCTATTGTAGCTGTCGTAATCACGATTTACGTGTGTACCATCGAACTTGAACAAGCCGTCGCCTTCATAGTTGAATGGACTGAAGTAGCGGCCGAATCCATCGCCATAGGTGTGTCCCCAATCCTTGTTGAGCAAGTTTCCGACATTGATAATATCGAAGCTTAACTCCAAAGAATTAACTTGTCCACCTACTTTAAAGCTATACTTCTGTGCCAAGTGAACATCAAAATGATGCTCAAAAGCAAGGTTATCTGCATAACGCTTGAAATATTCGCCACGGTGCTTACTCATATAAGAGTCGTCGGCAATCCATTGTTTCAACAAAGCACGTTGCTGTTCTTCGGAAAGATTACCCTTATATCCTGCACCCAATACCTTTGTTATCAACGGATAAGTGTTATTGCTGTT
>ERZ773099.3346-NODE-3346-length-10384-cov-10.373802_pt1 | contig 10384 bp, 3 predicted proteins | sample MGYA00511120_ERZ773099 | MGnify/ENA primary metagenome ERZ773099 (study PRJEB29015, sample SAMEA2738012) | human oral metagenome | biome: human oral; feature: human-associated habitat; material: dental | place: China | collected 2104 ... | reverse complement strand
GAGGAGGGATGCAGGACGGCAGCTATCCGTACGGACAGGCCTTCGCCAGCGCCCAACGCAACACCGGAACCCTCCCCAACGGGGACCCCGTCATCATGCTGACCTCCAACAACTATCTCGGGCTCAGCGTCGACGCCGAAGTGCTCACCGCAGCACAACGTGTCCTGCAGCAGTACGGGCTGTCGACATGTGGCGCCCGGCTGCACAACGGAACCACGCTGCTGCATCGAGAATTCGAGCAGGAACTTGCCGAATGGCTGGGGTTCGACGACGCCGTGCTGTTCAGCTCGGGATTCCTCGCCAACGTGGCACCCCTGTCAGCGCTCGGTGGACCCGGCGTGGTCTACATCGCCGATCAGCTCGATCATCAGAGCATCACGGATGGTTGCGCACAGTCCGGGGCAGATCTACGGATCTTCCCCCACAACGATCTAACCAAACTGGAGTACATCCTGCAGCGCAGCGAGAAATACGACTGCCGACTTGTCGTCGTCGACGGCGTGTATTCCATGGACGGCGACCTGGCTCCCTTGACGGACATCCAGCAGCTGTGCAAGCAGTATGACGCCATGCTCATGGTCGATGACGCCCACGGCATCGGGGTTTTCGGAGAAACCGGACGGGGCAGTTGCGAACATTTCGGTCTCAAACCCGACATCCTCATGGGGACCCTCAGCAAGTCCTTCGGTTCTTCGGGCGGTTTCATCGCCGCCAATCGCGAGGTTTGCGACTACATCAGGCATGCCGCCCATGGCTACATCTTCAACGCCAGCCCCCCACCGGTCCTCATCGGTGGGGCACTCGCAGCACTCCATGCAATTCGTTCCCGTCCCGAACTGCGGCAGCGGCTCTGGGCCAACACCATCACTTTCCGCCAAGGGTTGATCGATCAGGGATTCGCCATCGAGTCAGGAATCTCACCGATCGTCCCGATACCCGTGGGCAACGACCAGTTGGCCATGCACATGACACGTCAAATGCGGGACCGAGGGGTCTTCCTGTCAGTTGCCGCCTTCCCGGCCGTTCCCAAAGGGAAGAGCCGGTTCCGAGCAACCGTGACGGCCGTCCTGGAGGACGACGACCTCGATCACGCCATCTCCGTAATCAGCACCACCGCTCGAGAAAAAGGAATCATCTGAAATGCTGAAAAACGACCGCAACGGTTTGACCGCCCAACGTCACGCGCTACGACACGAGGGGATCTTCCTCTCTCGGATCCAGGAGTCACCGGCCTACGGAGTCGTCTTCCCCGGCCACGGCAGCCAGTACCTCGATCAGCTTGCCGAACTGCGCTGGAATGACCCGACCGTCGCATCCGTCTTCGACAAAGCTGACCAGATCTACGCGTCCCGGTATGGGCATCCCCTGTCTGCCTGCATCTACACCGACCACGGCGCCACGGCTGCCTCGTTGTCAGAGCCCACGGCCATGCAGTGCGCAATCTTCACCGCGAGTGTGGCTCAGTTCCGCCGGTTGATGACGTTCTCACCTCCTCCCACTGTCATGATCGGCCACAGTCTGGGGGAATATGCGGCTTACGTCGCCAGTGGCGTGCTCAGCTTCTCTGACGGACTCGCCGGGGTGATGGCGCGTGCCGAGGCGGTATCGGAGCTCCCCTCGGATCGACGCGGGGCAATGGTCGCCGTTCGCGTCAGAACCGAGTCGGAAGAGCAGACCTATCGACGTCTCCTGCTGTTGGCAAGCGCTTCGGGAGACATCGGCGAGGCCATAACCAATTCAAACACCCAACGAGTGGTATCCGGTTCCGAGGAGACGGTCACCGCCTTCCTGCAGGCCGCAGAAACACAGCGCCTGTCAGCAACCCGGCTGCGGGTGACTCACGCCTACCATTCCCCCATGCTGCGGGCATGCGTTGCCCCGCTGCAGGCCCGACTCGAACAACTCGACTTCCAAACCCCATCCGTAACCGTTCTATCGAGTATCACGGGTGAAGCGCTGGATCAGACTGACAGCGCAGATCTCGCAAAATTGCTCGCCGCCCAGCTGATCCAGCCATTCGACTTCAGAGCACTCCTCGTCAAGGCCGCTGAACATGGCGTCAAGGACTTCGTCGAGACCGGACCAAGCAGTGTGCTGTCGGGAATCATTGAGAACGAAAAAAATGACGCCTCCTGCATCCCGATGGACTCTCGTCAACGCCCGGCCGCCGAGGATGCGCATCGCGTGCGGCTGTACTTGACCAGTCTCGGTATCCCCGGGCCTGCAGCCGAACGACGCCCCCTCGCCGCAGCGAAGACCGCCGCGGATGTGCTAACGGATCTCGTCAGTGCAGTCACTGGCTATCCGCGCTACGCCATCCCCGGCGAGACTCCTCTGAATCGACTTGGGTTCGTCGCTGAGATGCGCCAACAGCTCAGCACACGCTTGCGGGCCGAATACGGCCCCGAGTTCGGGGACCTGTCATGGAGCATCGACCGACTCGCCGCACATCTTGGAGGAACCAGAATCCACGAGGAAGCCAGCTCACTTGCTCTCGACGATGCAGCGCCTCACGTACATGACGTCACGGAAGCGGAGGTACCTCCACATGATGGCGGTGCCCCCGTGGTCACCACAAGCGATCGGAGCGACCTTCTCGTGCGGGAGTTCGTGGCCGAGTTCGCCACAACAACCGGCTACCCCGAAGACGTGATCGACCCCAACCTCGACCTCGAAGCCGACCTCGGCATCGACTCAGTCAAACAAACCCAGGTGATCACCACCCTCGCCACCCGCCACGGCATCACCACAGAAACCCTCGACCTGACCGGAGCCTCAACCATCACCCTCCTCGCCCAACGCCTCACCCGGTCGTCCTCAACCACCACCGCACCCGAACCGGCGGAACCCACCCGGGCCGAACAAGCCGAACCGGAGACCGCACTGCGCTACATTCCGCGCGCGATCGTACGTGACTTGGAACAGTCTCCACGCACGCCCCGAGAGCTGCGTGGCATGCGCCTTCTCCTCGTCCCCGCTGCCGATCAGGTATTGACCGAGCGCGCAAGAGACCTTCTCGAAGCTGCCGGCGCCGATGTCTGGGTCAGCACGGCACTGGGCTCGGCCGCCAAGGACGGCGTTGACCAAGTCTCGCTGGCCGCAGAGCTGGCAGCTGAACACCGACGTTGCGGTTTCCGGGACGGTATCGTCGACCTCGCGAGCTACGGTCCTTTCCGCGACGCCCTGGATCTCGACGCTGCGGAGTTCTCGGCGGCCTGGCGACAGCAGTATGCGCAGGTGTTCAGCGTCTGCAAGGAGTATTTCGCGAACTTGGCCGAGGCCGCTGATCGTGCGCTGGTGGCTGTTCTGACGAACTGCGGCGGTGGGTACGCCATCAAGGCCACGACGACCGGCGACGCCCTAGGTTGTGTGAGCATCGGTTTCGTCAAGAGTCTCGCCAAGGAGCTGCCTGAGCTCAGGCTCTGTCTGGTCGACGTGGACGACAGTACTTCCTCGGCAGCAGACAGGCTCGTGCAGGAGCTCATCTCCGGATCTGAGGACGACGAGGTCAGCTACTTGGGTGATCAGCGTCACGTCATGAAGGTCGTGCCGGTACGCGTCCCACCGGCACCCGAGCACCGAGAAACCGCTCCGGGAGCGATCGTCTTCTCCGGCGGTTCCCGCGGAATCGCCTTGGAGTGCGCGCTCTCGCTGGCGAACAGCGATCTCGTCACGGCCGGGGAACGCCCGAATCCGATCGTGATCCTGGGCCGTTCTCGCCTCGACGACCCCGTTTCCCTGCCGTACCTCAGCCTGACTGATGAGGAATTCGCCCAAGCACGACCCGAAATCATGAACGCCCTGCACCGCAACGATCCGTCGAGCCGCCCGATGGACCTGCAGCAGCAGTTCCGCCGAATTGCGAACAACCGCCAACTCTGGCGGACGACCCAACGAGTCGAACACAGCTCCGCGCCGATCGAATACCTGACCTGCGACGTGACCGACGCAGCACAGGTTGCCCAGATGATGGCGGACGTCCGCTCCCGCCACGGAGGCGTGCGCGGCATCGTCCATGCGGCCGGTCTGGAATCTTTGGGGCAACTCCCGAAGAAGAACTACGCACTCGCGGAAAAAGTGGTCGAGACCAAGCTCCAAGGCTTCCACAACTTGGTGCGCACTGTCGATCTTGATGCGCTGGACTTCCTGGTCGCGTTCACGTCGATTTCCGGGCGCTTCGGCATGGACGGTCAGACCGAGTACACCGCGGGTGCTGCCGCAGTCTCGGCTCTGTGCAGTCAACTCTCCCATCGCCACCGCTCCACCCGCGTGGTCGCCCTCGACTGGACCGCTTGGGCAGAGGTCGGCATGGCCACCCACCACAGCGTTCAAGAGGTCCAGGAACAACAACGAGGACTCCGCTACATGCCGCCCGAGGAGGGATGTCGGCATTTCCTGCGCGAACTGACCGGAGGCGGCTTCGACCCCCAGGTAATGATTTTCGGTCCGCTGGGCACCAATGAACCACGATCCGCCCTTGACTGTCTCATTGCTGACCGGCGCGCGATCGCTGATCCGATCAGTCACGGCAGCATCGTGGACCCGGGGACTTTCCCAATGGTGGAAACCCAGGTTTCGCAGGACTCTGCCAGCACGGTGTTCACACGACGTCTCGACCCGCGACTCGACACGATGCTGATCGACCACCTGGTGCAGGGGTCGCCGACTCTGCCTGGCGTCTTCCACCTGGAGACGATGGCAGAAGCCGTACGGCTCACCACCGGACTGCCCGAGCTCATGATCGAGTCCGCCAAATTCGAAAACTTCGTCAAATGCCCCGAGGGCAGGGTCTGCGACTTGGGCATCACCGTGTCCACCGAGGATCCCGACCACATCGAGGCAGCGATCCGCGCCGATGTCGTAAACCCCAGCGGCGTCATCCTGGTCCCAGGCCGCCAGCGCTCTCACGCCGTCTTCGGACCCCGACCAACGGTCCCGACCTGCCCATACGACTGGGCCGATCTCCTCGCCGACCGCGCGACCCGGTTTGATCTCGACGTCTACTACGCTGCCGCCGCACCGATCATCACGTTCGGTCCCAGTTTCCGGATGCTGCGGGAGGCCTGGCGCACCAGCCAGGGAGTGCTGGTGGGACGTTTCGACATTTCCTCCGACACCCGTCAGATCCTTCCCGAGGGGACGGCCCAGCTCATCACCGCGCCGCTGCTGCTCGACAACGTGGGTCGGCTGGCGCTGATCGATGTCTTCCATCGGTTCGGCGACCATGTCGTTCCGGTCAGCGTGGAGCACGCCGTGATCCGAAGGCCGGATCCGGAAGTGAACGAGGTTCTCGGATGCGTCGAGGTCCGTCCAGAAGGCCCTGGTCAGTACGCGATGCGAATCCACGTCGCGCAGCTCGACGGAACTCCGCTGATCAAGGTTGACCGGATCCTGCTGCAGAAATTGAACAACCATGCTGTCCATCGAAATCTCGCCTATTCCACAGCGGCGTAGCAAGCACTCCTCACAGAGATGCCCGATCTAGAAGCCGGCTTCAGCCCGATGAGGCAATCCCGGCAGGTGTGGCGCAGGCGGGTCCCGGTGGTCTTTGGACCCGGAACCCCGTCTGCCGCCATACCGCGATCGACGCCACGATCTCCTGTGCACCATGACGGCATTCCCGCGTACGTTCCGGTTCTCGGAAGCTTGCGTCTCCGCAACAGCGCCGGGTCTGCATCAACGTCACTTTCCCTCTGGCCTTCCCAACACATCGCATCCGCCACGGCGGAGGACCCGAGCACCCACCCCAACCCGTGGAGGATGCCCAAGAATTTCGAACCACATGAACGGAGTCACCATGCCACCCCTTGTCGATCATGAAAACCCAGTCTTCGTCCCCATCGCCGTCATCGGCGCGGGTTGCGTGCTACCGCCCACATCCACATCATTGGCCGAGTACCGCCGCAACCTGCTTGAGGGCAGATCAGGGATCTCCCTCATTCCACCGGAGCGCTGGGATCGGAAGCACTATTACAGCGAGGACAGGCACGCCCCTGAACGTACCTACTGCACCCTCGGTGGCTTCGTGGACAATTACCGTTTCGATCCCGCCCCGTATGCCCTGGACCAAGGACAACGAGACATGATCGCGCGGGCGAACCGCACCCAGTTGTTCGCCATCGACGCAACCCTGCAGGCCCTCACGGCGGCGGGCTACGACCGGGATCGGCTCCGTGCTGCCAAGACCGAACTCTTTCTGGGAAACATGCTCGGTGATGAGCAGCTTGCCAATCTCTCTCTTCGTCACCGAGCCGAGCGACATTACGCAGCTCTCATGCGTACACAGGGGACGCCCTGGGGCGTGTCCTCGGATGCGTGGAGAGCGGCTTGGTCACGAGCTGCCGATCGACAGTTCGGACCCGCGACCCTGTCCCCGCGACAGGTGCTGGCCAGTGGTCTCGCACCAACAGTTGCGGCGGCTGTCGGTCTGGGTGGCAGTTCCATTCTCGTCGACGGCGCCTGCGCCTCTGGTCTGCTGGTGGTGGATGTGGCGGTCTCTGCTCTGCGGAGAGGGGATCTGGACTTTGTGGTCGCGGTTGGAGCCATGGCGAACATGGGCGTCGCCGGCAATGTTTCGTTCGCGAAGATCGGTGGATTGTCGGGCCACGGCAGTCATCCCCTTTCCGACACCGCAGACGGGTTGATTCCCGGGGAGGGCGCCGGGGCCGTCGTACTCAAGCGGCTGGACCAGGCCCTTGCCGATGGGGACCCACTCCTCGGCGTGATCCGGGGCGTCGCCACTCGCTCCGACGGTGCGGGCAAGGCGATCTACGCCCCGTCCTCACGCGGACAGGTGGCAGCCATGCGAGCTGCAATGGATCAAGCCGGCTTCACCTCGCGTGACCTCGACTACCTGGAAGTCCATGCGACCGGAACACCCACCGGTGATGCAACCGAGATCGAGTCCATCAGCCAGTTGCTCACCGAGGATGGTCGGCAGGAACCGTTGACCATTGGCTCCGGCAAGGCCCTCATCGGGCATGGCTTCCCCTCGGCCGGCATCGCGAACCTGGTGAAGATCCTGCTGAGCTTCGAGGAGGGGCGGTTCTTCCCCACCTTCGGTGTCGTGTCTCCAAATCGCGCCCTCGCCGAACAGGGCGGCAGGTTACAGCTTCTGCAAGAAGGCGGCGACTGGCCGTGTCACCCGGATCGTCCTCGACGCGCCATGGCCAACGCATTCGGGTTCGGTGGAGTGGATTCGTCGGTGCTGGTGGAACAGTTCGACCCCGCCTATCACGCCGGCTTGGCCACCGCAACAACCCGTACAACAGAAGCAGGTCAGGGAACATGGCTGGCTGTCGTCGGCGCCTCTGTCCTTCTGCCCGGGCTGCCCGCCACCGCGGGCCTCCCCGAGAGAGCAACATTCAATCGGGTCTGGGATGCGCTGTCCAGCTTCGAGACAGGAGTGGCCGACGACTTCCGGTTCCCGTTCCGTGACGTCAAGATCCCACCCAGCACGCTCCAACAGACTGATCGGGCCCAGCAACTCTTCCTCGCCACGAGTCTGCAGGCACTGCGCGAGGCACATCTGCTCTCCGGGCGCACCGTCGATCTTCCTGACCGCATCGCGACTGTGGTGGCCACGGCATCTGGCTCGGAGGCCTCGCTGCAGCGGAATGAACGAATCCGCGCCGACGAGTTCCAAGCAGTGCTGGCATCTGCCGGTTCTGAATGTGACCTGCCAGCCGAGGCGCTGCAGGGATGGCACGTCGCCCTGGAGAACACTTTCTCGCCGGGGCCTGACACGACCACCGAAGCCGCGCTGCCGGGTTACATGGACAACATCGTCGCCGGACGCGTCGGCAATTGTCTCGACCTGCGCGGCACCAACTATGTCGTTGACTCCGACTTGTCCTCCTTCGGGGCTGCCGTCCGCTGCGCCGCGGGGATCCTGCAAGCCGATGACGCCGACGCCGTACTGATCGGCGGGGTCAATGCCGTGGTCGCCCCCGAGCTGGCCGATGTCTGGTCACGGCAGCTTGAAACATCAGTACGCCCGTTCGAGGCCTCGGTGTCCCTGGTGGTGCGTCGAGCTGCTGACGTCACGGACGCGCATCAGGTCCTCGGCTACCTTCACACCGCTCTGCAGCGCACGTCCGCGACTCCAGAGTCCCGCACCTTTACCGCGCTCGGGGCCGATGGCGCTCTCTGGGCATTCCAGCGGCTCCTTGATCTGGCCTCGGACCCCGCCGCCGAGGACGGCGCGATCGAGCTGCGGTCAGCATTCCAGAAGGCAGCACACCACCTGACGGTTGCTCGCCGCCCCTTCCTCGAACAACCCACACGAGCCGATGATCCTGTGGTGGCGACCTCACACCAGTCCGTCATCGTGGAAGGAACTGACCTGGATGACCTGATCTTCCAGCTGCGATCCATCGACGGCGCGCAGAGAAAGAACCACATGACACCTGGTGGACTCCGGTTGGTGTTCGACCTCGACGACAGCAGCGATCCGGCAGTCCGCCGCGCCCATGTGGCTTCCGCCCTGTGCTCTGGTCAGGGGCACGGTCCCAACCTCATCCATGCAAATTCCAGCTCCGGAAACATCACAGCGAAAGAGTGACAACCATGACATCCTCAACGATAGACATCTCCCCCCAACAAGCGGCGCTCGCCCCCCGTACGCAGGGCAGGTTCATCGCCCTCGCGGTGCTCTGCCTGGCCGAGCTCGTGGGCGTGATGGACAACACCATCATCAACGTCGGCATCCCAACCCTGGGCCGAGCGTTCGACGCGTCCACAACTCAGCTGCAGTGGATCGTCGACGCCTACACCCTCGTGTTCGCGGTGCTGATGCTTCCCGGTGGCTACCTCGGCGACCGGATCGGTAGGCGGAAGGTCCTCATCACAGGTCTGCTGGGTTTCGCCGTCGTTTCCTCCGTCTCCGCGATGACCACTCACATCACGGTGCTGATCGGGCTGAGAGTGTTGCTGGGCATCTGCGCTGCGCTGGTGTTCCCGGCGACCCTGTCACTCATCTCCACCATCTTCAAAGGAACCAAACACCATGCCCTGGCCGTAGGGTTGTGGGCAGCGACCGCAGGGCTTGGAATCGCGCTCGGCCCCGTGGTCGGCGGGCTGCTCCTTGAACACTTCGAATGGCCGTCCCTGTTCTGGATCAACATCGCGATCGTGCTGCCGGTCGCCGCCATCTCGTCGTTCCTGGTACCCGAGTCCAGGAGCAACAATCTGGGTCGGTTCGACGCGGTCGGGATGTGCTTGGCGATTGCTGCCCTGGGGTTGTTCGTCGGCTCGATCATCGAAGGCCCACAGCTCGGTTGGACGACGCTGCCGATCCTCGGAGGTCTCGCAACATCGATCCTGTTGGCGGGGGCATTCATAGCCTGGGAGAAACAGGTCGACTCCCCCATGCTGGATCTGAGTCTGTTTCAGGCAACGAACGTGGCGACGTGCAGCTCGGCGATCGGTCTGGCGTTCTTCTCCCTGTTCGGTTTCACGTTCACCATCACGATCTATTTCCAAGCGGTGCGCGGCTACAGCGCGTTGCAGGCGGGACTGGCGATCCTGCCGTTCGCGGTCGTCATGGGTGCCTGCTCCCCGCTCGCGCCAGTGCTGGCCCGACGGTTCGGGACCGGGCGTTGTGTCCCCTTCGGCATCGCATTGATGGGGATCGGCTTCTGGATCGTGTCGTTCGCGGACGCCACCAATCCGTACTGGGCGGTCATGGTTCCCGCGATGATCTTCATGGCAATGGGGCTGGCGTTCGCCCAGGGGCCGGCCACCGACATCATCCTGTCCGCCGCCCCCAGTGACGAAATCGGTGTCGCCTCGGGTGTGAACGACTCCATCCGGGAGATCGGCGGCACGATTGGCGTCGCCGTCCTTGGTTCGATCCTCACCCATGTGTACCGCGACCAGATGTCGACGATGACCTCCACGACACCGTCCTTGAGCGCGGCCGGTGACTCGATCATGGCAGCACAGCAGATCGCTGCCACGCTTCCCGAGGGAGCTCAACAGATGGCACTGCGGACCACGGCCTCCGAGGCGTTCCTGTCCGCCCTTCACCTCAACTGCCTGATTCTGACCGGGATCATGCTCGTGGCATCAGTCCTCATCGCATTCAAGTTCGTCCGCAATGCACGGCATTGAGCAGCACTACCCAATCGCAGCAGACTTCCAAACCCCGACAACAAACTGCACAATTCGCAGATCTCTCGGGCACGACGGCGCGACCCCCGCGGCTCAGCGGGAGTCGCGCCGGATGGTCCTGTTGATCAGGCCAGGCCTTTGGACTTCAGCCAGTCACCCGCGATCACCGAGGCCGACGTCTTCTCGTCGACGGATCGCTTGTTCATGGCGATCAGCTCCTCGGGGGTCAGCTCCTTCGACACCTTGTTCAGGGTCTCCGCGGTCTGGTCGT
>ERZ773099.3345-NODE-3345-length-10385-cov-8.725944_pt1 | contig 10385 bp, 8 predicted proteins | sample MGYA00511120_ERZ773099 | MGnify/ENA primary metagenome ERZ773099 (study PRJEB29015, sample SAMEA2738012) | human oral metagenome | biome: human oral; feature: human-associated habitat; material: dental | place: China | collected 2104 ... | reverse complement strand
GTTTCATGCTCTACCTCCAAAAAGCCTCGCTCACACCTTCAAGTATGACTGTGGTGCGATACAAGGACGTGCCGGGAAGCTGCGGTCAAAGGGGCGTCACCCAGATCAGATTGGACAGCCGCAGAGTCGCCTTAAGAGACAGCGCAGAGTCATCTTAATTCACCACGTGGCAGCGTAAGATGACTCGCCAAACCTGATTTGCCCGACACCTCCCTGAGACAAGCTCAAATCAACCGACAGCTGGAGCCGGTTCAGATGACGTCCCGTCAGGGGATGGGACCACCATCCGAGCCTTGGGAATCATGAGCGGCGTGTGAGAAACGGGATCCTCTATGATGGCACATTCCAGACCAAACACCTTGGCAAGCACCGATGGCGTCACGACCTCATGCGGCGCTCCCTCGGCGACGATAGCGCCGTCCGCAAGGGCATACACGTGGTCCGCATAGCGAGCAGCCATGTTAATGTCATGCAATACCATGGCGATGGTCACGCCGCGTTCGTGGTTGATTCGCCTGAGCGTGTCGAGGATGTCGAGTTGGTAGGCGACATCGAGATAGGTGGTAGGCTCGTCGAGGAGCAGGATATCCGTCTGCTGAGCCAGCGCCATCGCGATCCATACGCGTTGGCGCTGGCCTCCTGAGAGCTCGTCCACCACGCGATCCGCTAAGCTTGCGATGCCCACCATGTCAAGCGACTCGGCGACGATGCGCAGGTCCTCTCGCTGTAGTGGCTTGAGGAGCGAGCGATGCGGGTAGCGCCCCCGCGCCACGAGGTCACTCACACGAATGCCCTCCGGCACCAAGGGCGATTGGGGCAGCAGGCCAAGTGTGCGGGCAAGCTCCTTGGTGGGCATACGATGCACATCCCTGCCGTCGAGCACCACGGAGCCTCCCACAGGATCAAGCAGTCGCGCAAATGTCTTAAGCAGCGTGGACTTGCCGCAGCCATTGCTGCCGATGATGACAGACAGCTTGCCCGCAGGCAGGCTCAAACTCACCGTATCTACGATGGGCCGGCCCGCATAACCGCACGATAGGTCGCGTCCCGCAAGCTCATGGTCGTGCCCGACACCCCCAGCGCCACCGCCCGTACGACTCACCGCCGCGGTCCGCCCGTCATCGTGGCTCATGCCTTGCTCACCCTACCCTCCCTCATCAATAGCCACAGCAGGTACGGTGCACCCAGAATGCCCGTCACCACGCCCACCGGAAAGCGCGTACCCAAGAGCTCATGACCCACGAGGTCCGCCAGGAGCATGAGCGCGATGGCAACCATAACAGCAGCCACTGTCGCGCGACTCTCCTCCCCCACAAGGCGCGTAGCGATGGGACCTGCCAGAAGCATCACGCAGGCAACGGGGCCTGTGACCGACGTGGCGATGCCTATCATAGCGACACTGCCCAAGAGCAGCACAGCTCTTGAGCGCGAGACGCTCACGCCAAGCGTTTGGGCGGTATCCCGTCCCAGCACGAGCGTCTCGAGATCTCGACCAAGGGCAAGGACCACGGGAGCTATCGGCAATACGAGCACCAAGGGCGCCACATCGCCAAGGGCTATGCCCGACAGGCTGCCCGACAGCCAGCGCAGGGCAGCAGGCACATCGTATTCGGCGCCATAGAGGAGCACTGCGGAGGTGACGGCGCGCATGAGCGCCTGCATACCGAGACCAATGAGGACGAGCTTCCCCTCCGAGAACCCCCCGATGTTTGACAGGCCGAAGATCGCAAGCGCAATGCAGATGCCCCCGAGAAGAGCCACAAACGAGACGTCACGCGCACCGAGGCCAAACACCATGATGGCAATGACGGCGACCGTGCTTGCCCCGGACGAGATGCCAATGACATCCGGGCTCGCGAGGGGGTTTCTCAGCGCCGTCTGAAACGTGTTGCCCCCTATGCCAAACGCGATGCCCGCAAGGATGGCCGCAATGATGCGCGGCACTCTCACCTGCCAGATGGCATAGGTCGCACCACGCACGTTATGTCCCGCAAGTACCGAGACCACGGTAGGAACATCGTAGTTCGTCGAACCCAGGCACAGCTCAAGCGCCACCAATATCGCCACAAGAGCGGTAAGGGCAAGGGTGGCCGCACGCACGCGCGCCCTGCTTCGCGCGATCGAGCGGGAGACGAGCTCTTGTGTGGACGCCATGCAAACTCACCCTTCCCTTAGACGGCTACCGAGCCAAAGTAGGATCAACGAACACCCGTACCCGAGCCCCCACGCATGCGCAGGAGCGCCCACCCTGAGTATCAATCATGGCTGGATCCCCGTAACGCCCCCGCGCGTGTCGGGGACGTTGCCAAGATGGCCACAGCGATGAAGATGGGGGCACCCACTGCGGCCGTCACGATACCCACTTCAAGCTCGCTGGGTGCCAGGACGCTCTTGCCAATGGCATCGGACAGCGTGAGCACGAGCGCGCCGGCCAACGCCGAGAGCACGAGCTGCCAACGCATGCTGCCACGCCAAGCAAGCCTCACCACATGAGGAGCCATGAGTCCGACAAAGCCGATGGGACCGGCAAGGGCCGTCGTCGCACCACACAGAAGCACTGCGATAGCAGATGCCGCAAGACGCACCAAACCGGGCTTGGCGCCGAGTCCTACGGCGGCATCATCCCCCAGAGCGAGAACCTCCAGCGCTGAGGAGCAGACGAGAGACATCAGCATGCCCACCACGCACACGGGCCAGAGGACCGCGAGCGATTCCCAACTGGCACCCGAGACGCTGCCCATCTGCCACATGCGAAACGTGTCCATCACATTGGAGCGTGGCATCACTATGATGCTCACAAAGGAGCTAAGGGCCACAGAGACCGCCGTGCCCGCGAGGGCCAACTTGAGTGGAGTCGCCCCTCCCACAGAACCCACACCAAACACAAGAAAAGCCGTAATGGCAGCTCCCAGTATCGCAAGGACCGTATACTGTGGCGCTGTGGTGATGCCCAAAAATGCGATACCCCACACCACGGCCAACGACGCGCCTGAGTTTACCCCTAAAATGGATGGGTCAGCGATGGGGTTGCGTGTGACCGCTTGCATGAGCAGGCCGCTCACACCCAATGCCCCGCCCGCAAGTAGGCAAAACACGAGACGGGGCACACGCTCGAGCACCACTGCCGTGGCAAAGCTATCAGGTACAGGCACGCCGCGCAGAATGTCCGCCACCTCGCCGACGGGAACGGGCCGTGCGCCCCGTGACAAGGACAGGGCGCTCACAAGCGCAAGGAGGATCAGCAAGATGATGGCGCCCAAAAGGGGGTGCCTGCGCAAGCCCATCGCCTACAACCTCTCGAGAGCGCTCGACAGCAGCCCAAGGTACTGATCGATTGTCGCGGGAATGGAGAGTGGTCCGGGAGTGCAGGATGCCGCAAGCGGTTCGGTCCCCTTGAGCAGGGCGACCGTACCACGCTGAATGCAGGGGAGTCTACCGAGGAGGGGGTCAGCCTGGAGCTGCGCTAGGAATGCCTCATCGCCATAGGTGACTGCGATATCGACATCATTGAGGCGATCGACCTCCTCCGAGGAGAGCGTCGCCGCAAAGCTGGTCTCGTTCTCGGCAAGGGCCGTTACGCTGTCAGGGATCTTGAAACCAAGATCAGCCAGGTAGGCACCACGAGGATCGCTGGGCAAGTACACATAGACCGTTCCCATGTCGGTGGATGAGATGTTGAGGAACGCCGCAGCCTGGCCCGAGATCCTGCTCTGGGATGCCTTCTGTCTTATGAGCTCCTCAAGGCCAGCAATGAGCTTCTCCGCATCCTCTTCCTTGCCAAGTGCCTTTGCCTCGATACGCGTCTGCTCGCGCCAGAGGCAGGACCATGCCTTCTGGGGGTAGGGAACGGTAGGGGCAATCTGGCTCAGCTTGTCGTAGTCTGCCTGAGTATAGCCAGAGTAGGGACACAGGATCACATCAGGCGCCGTATCGTTCACGGCCTCGAAGTCGATACCGTCCGTGTCATCGAACACGGTCGGGGCGTCAACACCCAGCTTCTGGAAGGCGTCTCGCGTCCATGGGAGCATCTTCTCACCACTTGCGACACCAAAGTTCGCTGCAGAGATTCCCACAGGGGCGATGCCCAGAGCAAGCACGGGCTCGTGGTTGTTCCATGCCAGGGTGGTAACACGCGAGGGTGTGGACGGTATCGTAGTGGATCCGAAGGCATGCTCGATTGTCACGGAGGAACCCGCATTGCCGGCAGGACCCGGCGTCGAGCCACCCTGCTGCGCACCATGAGAGCAGGCAGCCAGCAGGGTGGTGCCCAGCACGCCGGCAAGCGTGAGCGCCGAGCCGCGGACGAACGTTCTGCGAGAGAGCTTCATAGGACAATCCCTTCTTTACATGGCGTATGCCGACCGGGTGCTCCACGCACCATTGTCTATTGAGCTGCCATACTGATCGGGCATTTCAACCGCTCTAGATATGACAGCTCGTATGGGACATATTAGACTATCCACAGAACTCCGGAAACGACGTTCGCGTATGCCCAGGAAAGGCGCTGGCCCGTGGAGGCTCTGCGAACCTACCATCGTTTGCGCAAGTCAGAGCAGGGTTACAACCAGCTGAGCCGGTTTGGTCCGTGTGTCTTTCGCGCTTCGGCAACCCCCGCCGCAGATGGGCTATGACACGATGCGGTAGCCGGCCTCCCTCACAACATCCCCATAGACAGCCACGTCAATGGGGTTCTTGGAGCGCACGTGCGCCGTCCGACTCGCGAGATCGACCGTCGCCCAGGTACCCGAGAGCGAGTCCAGCGCTGCCTCCACATTCTTCACACAATTTTCACAGCTCATTCCCGCAATGGTCAGGTCCGCCCGATAGGGGTAGTGGCTCTCGTCCGTGTCTCGTATCCTGACCCGCCTGAAGCGCTTCGCCGAACTCTTCGCGTCACCCGAACAACAGCTGCGCCTACCCGAGATGACGCCTATGATCCTCCTGATCCCAAGCACGACCGCAACCGCGACAAGCGAGAGGATGATGATATCGATGGGTTTCATGCTCTACCTCCAAAAAGCCTCGCTCACACCTTCAAGTATGACTGTGGTACGCGCACCCGCGAGGCGACTCAGCCATCAAAGCCCACATCGACCTCCATCGGACCCGCACGCCCGTCTGCCGCATTGGTCGCGAGTTCGTCGCAACGCTCGTTGAGGTCCGTGCCGGCATGGCCCCTGACCCAGAGCCATGTCACGTGATGGGGCCTCACCGCCGCAAGCAGACGCTTCCAGAGGTCGGGGTTCTTGACTGGCTGCTTGCCTGCTGTCTTCCAGCCCCTCTTGATCCAACCCCAGACCCAGCCCTTGCCCATGGCGTTCACGACGTACTGCGAGTCGGAGTGAAGCTCCACCTCACAGGGACGTCTCAGCGACTCGAGCGCCCTGATCGCGGCCATGAGCTCCATACGGTTGTTCGTAGTCCTCGCATAGCCACAGCTGAGCTCCTTTGTGTGCTCGGCACCGGAGGGATCGGTGTAGCGGAGCACCGCCCCATAGCCACCGGGCCCGGGATTGCCGCGCGAGGAGCCGTCCGTCCAGATGGTCACGTGCGCGAGCCTCGAGCCGTCGCCATCCGAAGGCCCCTGGACCATGGCGTCAGGGTGTTCTCTCGTGAACTCGTCGAAGCTCGTGCCGACCGCCTGCCCCGCCACTACTTGGCCTCTGCCCAGTTGGCACCATAGCTCACGTCCGCGACAAGCGGCACGCGTAGCTCAACGACGCCCTCCATGGTCTGCCTCACGAGTGCAGAAAGCGTTTCGATCTCATCCTCGGGTACCTCGAAGTCCAGCTCATCGTGGATCTGCAGCACCATCTTAGAGCGCAGGCCCTCCTGACGCAGGCGCTGGGCGACCTGGATCATCGCGATCTTGATGATGTCTGCGGCGCTGCCCTGCATGGGGTGGTTCATGGCCGTGCGCTCGGCGAAGCTCCTGAGCTGGAAGTTGCGGCTGTGGATGTCCTTGGTGTAGCGCCGACGGCCGTACATGGTGATGGCGTAGCCGAGTTTGCGAGCCTGCTCGACGCTCTCGTCCAGATAGGCCCGAACACTCGGGTAGGCCTCGAAGTAGCGGTCTATCATCTCCTGCGCCTCACCACGCCCGATCTTGAGCGAGGTCGAGAGGCCATAGGCCTGCTGCCCATAGACGATACCAAAGTTCACGGCCTTGGCACGACTCCTGAGCTGCGGCGTAACCTCCTCGACGGGCACACCGAAGACGCGGGCCGCCGTCGCGCGATGAAAGTCAGCGCCGGAGTTGAAGGCGGCAACCAGGTGCTCGTCGGCAGACAGGTGAGCCAAGAGCCGCAGCTCGATTTGGGAGTAGTCGCAGGCAAGAAACACGCACCCCGCAGGGACCGTGAAGGCCGTGCGCACCCTGTGACCCAGCTCGGAGCGGGTGGGAATGTTCTGCAGGTTGGGATCAGAGCTCGAGAGGCGCCCCGTCGCGGCGACGGTCTGGTTGAGTGTGGTGTGAATGCGGCCATCCTGCCTGATGTCGGCCGGAAGCGCATCCAGGTAGGTGCTCTTGATCTTGGTCCGCTCGCGATAGTCGAGCACCGCCTGCACCCGTGTATCCTTGGCCGCCAGGTCATCGAGGGTCTTGGCGTTCGTGGAGTAGAAGCCCGTCTTAGTCTTCTTGAGGCCAAAGGTGGGAAGCCCCCACACGTCAAAGAGGATATGCGAGAGCTGCTGCGGTGAGTCGAGGTTAAAGTCCTCCCCCGCCTCGGCCTTGATCCGAGCGGCCATGGACTCTATCTCCCTGCCCAAGTCGACGGCCTGCTCATGCAGGACGTCAGGGGCTATCGAAAGGCCCGTGCGCTCCATCTGCATAAGCACCGGCAGAAGCGACATCTCGAGCCCATGGAAGAGCTCCGCGCAGCCCTCAGCCTCGAGCGCCTCCTCAAGAGGCCCGCGCAGCTCGCGCGCAAGCCAGCAGTCGAGCGCCGCCTGGGGCAGCTCGGCCGTCGGCTCAAGGACGGCCTCAGCACCCACGAGCTCAGCGGCGAGAGTTGTGGGCTCATAGGAGCTTCGGTCGCTCTCACGCAGGTAATCGGCCACACTCGTGTCAAAGATACGGGTGGGGTCAACGTCTTGGGGCTCGATCGCCATGGCCTGCGCCGAGTCGACCGGACAGGCGACGTGCAGAAGTGCCTTCACGTTGGCCGATACCACCCTACCCTCACGCACGAGCGACGTCACGGCCTCCACCGCAGGGACGCCCTCAAGGTGCAGGAGTGCCTCTGGCGTCGCCAGCCAGACGCAAGCCGGGAGCGGCTCGGCAAAGAGCGAGGCCTGTCCCTTGCGCTCGGACGGCCCCTCGACGGCAGCCCCCACCCACTCCCCCTCCGAGATTGCCTTCGCAAGCGCAGCTTTCGCTTCCTCGCCAGAGAGCGCCTCAGGCAGCTTGGGCCCCGCCTCAGACGCCTGGGTCCTTCCAACCTCGTCCGCACCTCCCGCCAGCTTGGCCAGCCGCCTTGTGATGCCCGTGAAGCCCAAGGCACCAAAGGCCCTCGTGACCTCGGCGGCGTCGAAGGTCGGGAACCTCGCGTCCTCCAGGCGTACGTCGATCGGCGCATCCGTGCGGATGGTCGCCACCTTGCGCGAGAGCAGGGCATCCTCGACGTGGGCACGAAGGTTCTCGCCCATCTTGCCCTTGACCTCGTCGGCATGGGCAATGACCTCGTCGAGGCTACCGTAGCGCACGATGAGCGCCGACGCCTTCTTGGGACCGATCCCCGGGACGCCGGGGATATTGTCAGACGAGTCGCCCTTGAGGCCGTAGAAGTCCGGCACGAGCCCGGGCGTAATGCCGTGGTAGAGGTCGTCCACGCTCTCGGGCGTCATGACGCTCACCTCCGAGACGCCCTTTTTGGTCGAGACGATCCTCACGCGCTCGGTCGCGAGTTGGTACATGTCGCGATCCCCCGTGAAGAGATACATCTCATAGCCCGCCTCCTCGCCCGTGCGCGCGAGTGTGCCCAGGATGTCATCACCCTCCCAGCCCTCGCACTCCACGACGGGCACGTCGAGCACGCGCAGCAGGTCCTTGGCCATGGGGAACTGCTCGCGCAGGGCCGGGTCCATGGGCGGGCGCTGGGCCTTGTACTGTGGCAGCAGGTCTATGCGTACCTGCGGCTTTCCCTTGTCGAAGGCGCAGATCACGCCGTCGGGGCCAAACGAGTCCACGAGCTTGATGAACATGTTGAAGAAGCCGAAGAGCGCGTTGGTGGCTCGCCCGTCGGGCGCGCTCATGGGCTGGCGGATGGCGTGAAACGCACGGTGCATGAGCGAGTTGCCGTCGATGACGGCGATTGTACGCCGCGCAGGATCCCCAGGAACGCCCGTCTCGCCACTTCCATCACCAGTTTGCAAAGCCATCTTCGCCAAGGCCCTCTCCTCCTAACAAGTCCATCTTCCCGTCTGGCACAGAAAGTCTCCCAACGTGTAGAGCTCATGCGACCAGAAAATCGAGACACCCTCATCCTGCGCATCCGCAAGATTGGCCGTCTTGCACACGCCGGCAAGCAGTGCCGCCCCGACTACGCCATTCTGCCCGAAGGCGTGCTGCCACGTTCTGATTTTATCAACAACCTCATGATTGAGGCGCTTGAAGGAGTTGATCTCAGAGTTCGAGACCTTGCACTCCAAGTCCATGAACCTTCCGTCTGCAAGGCCGATGACGATGTCTGCCTTCTTGCCTGCCATGACGCCTCCTCGACAAAACTGCCCTGAGGCGGGAGCATCCGACGCTCGCCCGATCGCCTTCGCGCCCACAGCGGTGTAGCTGGGATTGTCACCAAGATATGCTGCGACTGCGTTCCCCTGTTGCTCTCGCGAGCCGGAGCGACCTGCCGTCTGAACCTCTTGGCTTGCCATAAGCGCAGCGGTCGAGACGGTTGCCGCCCAGGAGGGAGCGCGGGGAAACCGCCCGCCAGATTGCGGGGTACCTTGGAAAACGGCTCAACTGGACAAACGCGCCCGGGAAGGTACCCGCCAGGCTGCGGGGCGGTTTGCACCAGGGTCCGCGGATCTCGACCTGGGGTCTGGCCTCACCAAAAGACGCAGTCTGCATGACTGTTCGCACAGAGCACGCCTTTCCGTCCTCTCTATGGGCGCCGTAGGCATGCCGCGCTGCCCTGCCAGCGAGGCGAAACGTACGTGACCTTTGGGAAATGTGTGTGACCTTTGGGGCGGTGGATAACAGCCTCATGGTATCTTATATGGCATGCACGGCAACTATGAGCCGACAGACGAGATCCCAGGCCCACAGAACAGGTTCGTCACAGACGGAGAGGAAGCTCATATGGCAACGGACAAGGTATCTGAGGAATACGGCAGCCTGGTCTTCACCGATGCGGATATGCAGGATCGTCTCCCCAAGCCCACGTACAAGGAGCTACGCCAGACCATCGACGAGGGCAAGCCCATCAACCTCAAGATAGCCAATGAGGTCGCCCACGCCATGAAGGACTGGGCGCTCGAGAGAGGCGCCACCCACTTCACCCACTGGTTCCAGCCGCTCACAGGCATCACATCCGAAAAGCATGATGGGTTTATCACCCCTAAGGGCGACGGTACGGTACTCATGACCTTCTCGGGAAAGGAGCTCGTCCAAGGAGAGCCAGATGCGTCAAGCTTCCCCTCAGGGGGGCTTCGCGCCACCTTTGAGGCTCGTGGCTACACCGTATGGGACCCCATGAGTCCCGTCTTCATCAAGGATGAGGTGCTCTGCATTCCCACAGCCTTCATCTCCTACACCGGAGAGGCGCTCGACAAGAAGACGCCGCTCTTGCGCTCCGAGGTCGCCATCGAGAAGCAGGCCAAGCGCGCGCTCGCCCTCTTCGGTAAGAGGCCCAGGCGCGTGGTCACCACCTGCGGTCCCGAGCAGGAGTACTTTCTCATCAAGGAAGAGGACTTCGAGGCGCGCCCCGACCTCGTCCTCTGCGGCCGAACCCTCTTTGGCTGCGAGCCTGCCAAGGGCCAAGAGCTCGAGGAACACTACTTTGGTGCGATACGCCCCACTGTCAACGCCTTCATGAAGGAGGTGGATGACGAGCTCTGGAAACTCGGCGTACCCGTGCGCACCAAGCACAACGAGGTCGCGCCCTGCCAGCACGAGATCGCGCCTATTTTCGAGGAGGGTTCCCTCGCCATCGACGACAACCTGCTCACCATGGAGAAGCTCAAGCTTCTGGCCACGCACCACGGCCTTGCCTGCCTGGAGCACGAGCAGCCCTTCAAGTATGTAAACGGCTCAGGTAAGCATGACAATTGGTCGCTCTGCGCAGACGGCGAGAACCTCCTTGAGCCTGGTGACGATCCCGAGGATAACCTGCAGTTCCTGGTATTTCTTGCCTGCCTCATCTCTGCCGTGGACGAGCATG
>ERZ773099.3343-NODE-3343-length-10396-cov-10.968378_pt1 | contig 10396 bp, 8 predicted proteins | sample MGYA00511120_ERZ773099 | MGnify/ENA primary metagenome ERZ773099 (study PRJEB29015, sample SAMEA2738012) | human oral metagenome | biome: human oral; feature: human-associated habitat; material: dental | place: China | collected 2104 ... | reverse complement strand
CCCCGGGCGGCGAGCTGCTGCGCGTCTCCGCCTCCCTGATCGTCGGGATGACGGCCGCCCTGGGGGCCTGCTTTGCGCTGTTCGCGTTCCTGATCGCCCGCAGCCTCCGGAGGAAGGTGTCCACGGGGCGGCAGGGGCTGATCGGGCTGGACGCGACGGTCGTCGAGCCCCTCTCCTCCTCGGGGGGGATGGTCCGATGCCGCGGGGAACTCTGGCGCGCCCGAACGAAGGCCGGTTCCATGGCGGTCGGGGAGGTCGGGACCGTCCTTGCCCTCGAGGGCATTACCCTGCTGATTCGCAGGGAGACCGATTCGCAGAAAAGTTGATTCGCAGAAAGTCGATTTGCAGAAGGGAAGGAGCGTCCGTCCCATGAGTCTTGCCGTTTTGGGGGCCGGCAGTTTCGGTACGGCCGTGGCGAACCACGCTGCCCGAAAGGGGCACGGGGTCGTCCTCTGGTGCCGTACCGACGACCAGGCCCGTTATATCAACGAACACCGCCGCAACCCGCGCTACCTGAAGGACTGCCCTCTGGTCGATTCCCTGAGGGCCACGTCGGACCTGGAGGAGGCCCTCGGGTCCGCGGACCGCACGGTTCTGGCCCTTCCGACCCAGAGTCTGAGGGGGTTTCTGGAAAGGCTGGCCCCCCTCTCCACGGAGGGGCACAGCTTCCTGAGCCTGGCCAAGGGGATTGAGATCGCCACGGGGCTCACGCCCCGTGCGATCTTCGAGGAGGTGCTGCCGGGCCGGCCGTACAGCGCGCTCTCCGGCCCGAGCCACGCCGAGGAGGTCGTCCGCGAGCTGCCCACGGCGGTCATCGTGGCCTCCGCCGATCCATTGGAGGCCCTGGGCTGGCAGATGGAGCTGAACTCCCCCCGGTTCCGCGTCTATACGAGCGGGGACGTGACGGGGGCGGAGCTGGGGGGCGCGGTCAAGAACATCATCGCCATCGCCGTCGGCATCGCCCACTCGCTCTCCGCGGGGGACAACGCCAAGGCTGCGCTGGCCACGCGCGGCCTTGCCGAGATCATGCGGCTGGGGGCGGCCATGGGCGCCTCTCCCCTGACCCTGGCGGGGCTCGCCGGGGTGGGGGACCTGATGGCGACCTGCTACAGTCAGCACTCCCGCAACTTCCGCTTCGGGGCCGCGATCGGGCGCGGGGCCTCGCCCGAGGCGGCGGCGGCGGAGATCGGGCAGGTGGTCGAGGGGGCCCACACGACGAGGGCCCTGGTGGCCTACGCCCGAAGGGCGGGCATCGAGCTGCCCATCTCCGAGGGGGTCCACGCGATCCTCTACGAGGGCGCGGCCCTTCAGGACGTGATCGACGGGCTGCTCTTCCGGGACCCCAAGCCTGAGTGAGCGGTGGTCGGATTGGCTGAATTTGAGAAGAAGGTTTGCTGAATTTGAGGAGAAGGTTGGCTGAATTTATTGAGAAGACGAGCTGTTTTGAGCATGAATAAGAGAGGACGGGGCGTCATTTTTTCGGCGGCCCTTTTCTGTATGGTGTGCGGTATGGTATGTGTGGCTGCGGCGTTCTGCCCGGCTCTTCCCGCATTGGGGGAGGAGCCAGTCCGTACTCTGACGCTGGAGGAGTGCCTGGCCCTTTCGGAGGCAAACCATCCCGACCTCGCCGGGGCGGAGGCGAGGAGTGCGGTGGAGCGCCGCCGGCTCTCCCTGACGGCCGTGGAGGACCGCGTGCAGGCGTCGGGCAGCGTGTCGGCGGCCCGCTCCGGCCGGGAGGGCTCGTCCTCGGGCAGCAGCTACTCGGCCGGGGTGACGGCGAGCGTCAGGGTCTTCGACGCGAACCGGACGAGGTACGCTGTCGAGGCCCAGCGCGGTACGCTGTCGGCGACGGAGGCCGAGGGGAGAAAGACGCGGCTGCAGGTCCGCTCCGGGGTCAAGAAGGCCTACCTGGACCTGCTCCTGGCCGGGGAGGTCCGCGGCCAGAGGAAGGAGTCGGTGGATTCGTTCCAGCGTCATCTGGAGCGTGCGAAGGGTTATTATGAGACGGGCCTCAAGCCGAAGGTCGATGTGACGAAGGCCGAGGTGGACCTGGGGAACGCTCAGCTCGCGCTGGTGGAGGCGGAGTCCGAGGTCCAGGTTGCGCGGGCCGCGCTGCTGAACGCGATGGGCGTGGATCTGGCCGAGCCGTTCGAGGTTCGGGCAGTGGACCGAAAGCTGCCGGAGTCGGCGGAGGGCGACGCCGAGGCCCTGGCCCTGGAACACCGTCAGGACTACGCGGCCGCGGGTCTGCGGGCGCTCGCCGGGAGGGCCGAGGTGCGCTCCGCGGCGCGGGCCTCCTCCCCCAGCCTGTCGCTGAGGGGCGGGTACAGCGCCGGAGGCGAGGAGGTCTCCTCGCTCAGGTCGGAGTGGAACGTCGGCCTTTCCCTCACCGTCCCCGTCGTCGATGGAGGGGCGGCGTCCGCGCGGACGGACATCGCCCGGGCGCAGGTCAGGAGCCTGGAGGCGTCCCGCGAGGCCCTGCGGCAGAACATCTTCCTGGAGGTCCGCAAGGCCGTTCTGAAGGTCCGCAACGCGCGGGAGCGCATCCGCATCGCGGGGCTGACGGTCGCCCAGGCGGAGGAGAACTACGCGCTGGCCGAGGGGCGCTACCGGACGGGCGTCGGAGATTCGCTGGCGCTCTCGGACGCGCTTTTGGCCCTCACCGACGCGCGGCTCTCCCTCTATCGGGCCCGTTACGACCTCCAGGTGGCCCAGTTCGCGCTGGAGAGCGCGACGGGGGTGGAACTGACGGAGCCGGAGGACGCCGAGTGAGGTACTGGAGCGAATGGTGACGCTCTTCGAGCCCTCCGACCCGGATTGAATTGATGAAGGGAGAGGTTGAGATGTATGCCATTGCATTTGATTTAGATGCGGAAACAATTTACCCGCTGCGTTTGGCTTGACAACCTAGCGCCGGTTGCCTGCTTAACGAACAACGATAAGGGGGACGGCCCTTCGGGGCCGCCCCCCTTATCGTATCCGCCCCGTGGTGTGCGTATTTCTACGATGTGCACCCCCGCGTATCCTTACCTTGTCCGTTGGGAGCCCATCCCCTATACTTTTTACCGGAAGAAACGGTACAGACGCGGATGCTCGGAGGGGTTGTTCATGAAGGTTTTGAAGTTGCTGCTGTTTGGGGCCGCCGCGGCGGGAATCGCCTGGGGCGTCTGGTACGGGTTCTCCAGGGACGGGGGGGCGGAGTACGTCTACCGGACCCAGCCCGTGACGCGCGGGAGCATCTCCGCGACGGTCAGCGCCACCGGAAGCGTCAACCCCGTGGAGATGGTGGACGTCGGCACCCAGGTCTCCGGGACGCTCAAGGAGATCTACGTCGACTACAACAGCAGGGTCACGAAGGGCCAGCTGGTCGCCATGCTGGATACCGACATGCTGCAGTCGAGGGTCGACGAGGCGAGGGCCTCTTTGGCCCTTGCCCAGGCCCGCGTGACGAGCGCCAAGGCGTCCGCTGCGGATGCGGACCGGACCTTCAGGCGCAACAAGGAGCTCTGGTCGCGGAACCTGATCGCGCGGAGCGAGCTGGACGCCGCGGAGACCAAGCTCTCCCTGGCCCGCGCCTCGTTGGCCGAGCACAACGCCCAAGTCGTGCAGGCGAAGGCCTCGTTGAAGCAGGCCGAGACGAGCCTGGGCTACGCGCGCATCGTCTCGCCCGTCGACGGGGTGGTCATCGCGCGAAAGGTGGATGTGGGGCAGACCGTGGCGGCCAGCCTTCAGACGCCTACGCTTTTCTCCATCGCCCGCGACCTGACCCGGATGCAGATCGAGGCCAGCGTCGACGAGGCGGACATCGGACGCATCGCGGAGGGGCAGAGGGCGATCTGCCGGTTCGATGCGTGGCCGGACACGACGTTCGAGGGGACGGTGACGCAGGTGCGCCTGAAGTCCACGGTCGTCTCCAACGTCGTCACCTACACGGTGATCATTCGGGTGGACAACTCGGAGCTGAAGCTGAAGCCCAGTATGACGGCCAACGTGACCATCGTCACGGAGGAGAAGAAGGATGTGCTGAAGGTCCCGGCCGCGGCGCTCCGCTTCACGCCGCCGGGCGATGTCCTCGCCGCACTCTCTGCGCCCTCCGGGACGGAGAAGGAGGAGAAGGGGGCGGGGTCGATCATGGGGTTGCCCCCGATGCGGCGGAGAAATGGGAACCGTTCGGACGACGAGGACGAGCCCGTAGTCTGGGTCGTGGAGGACGGAAAGATTGTGGGCAGCGTCCCCGTCGGGGAACAGGGGATCAGCGACCGAACGTGGGTGGAGGTCTCGGACTCGCAGCTCGAGGAGGGACAGGAGCTGGCCGTCTCCTTCAGCACCACCGGGGCGGCCGTCGTTGCCGGGGGTGAGGCCGTCGTGGTGAGGACGGGCCGATGAGCGTCCCGGATGCCGCTTCGGAGAGGCCCGCGCGCCCTCTGATCGAGGTCGAGGACCTCGTCAAGGTCTACCGGACCGGGGACGTGGAGCTGCGTGCGCTGGACGGCGTCTCCTTCTCGGTGGCGCACGGGGAGTTCGTGGCGGTGATGGGTCCCTCGGGCTCGGGTAAATCCACGACGATGAACATGCTGGGCTGCCTGGACTCCCCGACCCATGGCCGCTACCTCCTCGACGGGCGGGACGTGGCCTGTCTCTCGGGCGACGAGCTGGCGCGGGTCCGCAACGAGAAGCTGGGCTTCGTATTCCAGGGCTTCAACCTGCTGCCGCGCCTGTCGGCCCTGGACAACGTCGCGCTCCCCCTCGTCTACGCGGGCGTACCCGCGCGGGAGCGCCGCGAGCGGGCCCGCGATGCCCTGGAGCGCGTGGGGCTGGGCAAGCGCCTGGGGCACAGGCCCAATCAGATGAGCGGCGGCCAGCAGCAGCGCGTCGCCATCGCGCGGGCTCTCGTCGGCAGGGCGCCCCTGATCCTGGCCGACGAGCCGACGGGGAACCTGGACACGCGGACGAGCGAGGAGATCATGGATCTCCTCGTCGAGGTCAACCGGGAGGGCAAGACGGTGGTGTTGGTGACGCACGAGCCGGACATCGCCGCCTACGCGCGGCGCGTCCTGCACTTCAAGGACGGCCGCCTGGTCTCCGACGAGACGGCCTCCGGAAGGGGGAATTGAGGATGTTCGAGACGCTGCGCACCGCCCTGTCCTCGCTCTTGGCGAACAAGACGCGCTCGCTTCTGACGATGCTGGGCGTGGTCATCGGGGTCGGGGCGGTCATCGCGATGGTCGCCGTGGGGAATGGCGCCTCCGTCCAGATGCAGGACCTCGTCTCCGGCCTGGGGAGCAACCTGCTCATCCTGAGCCCGGGAGCGCCCCGTTCGGGCGGCGTGCGTCAGAGCGGGGGCGCGCGCCTGACGCTCTCCGACGTGAGGGCCGTGACGGAGGAGTGCTGGTCGGTGCTCCGGGCGGCCCCCCTGGTGAACCTCTCGGCCCAGCTGATCTACGAGAACCAGAACTGGCCGACCCGCGTGACGGGCACGACGCCGTCGTTCTTCGACGTCGACAACCGCAGCATCTACCTGGGGCGGCTTTTGGACGACGAGGACGAGCGGAGCGCGGCCAAGGTCTGCGTCATCGGCCAGACGGTCGCGACCCAGCTCTTCGGCACGACGAACCCCGTGGGCAGGATCATCCGGATCAACAAGATCCCCTTCGAGGTCGTGGGCGTGCTGGCCCCGAAGGGCGGCGGGTCGATGGGGCAGGACCAGGACGACACGGTGGTGGTGCCGATCACCACGGCGCAGCGGCGCTTGGTGCGCAGCTCGTTGGCCGAATCCGTGCACATGGCCCTCATCCAGGTCCGGGACGTCAGTATGCTGGAGGGGGGGATGGCGGAGATCCGGGCCCTGATGCGCCAGCGACATCGAATCGGCAGGGGGAAGGACGACGACTTCGAGATCTGGAACATGACCCAGATGGTGGAGTCCCTGCAGCAGTCGGCCTGGGTGATGTCCGCACTGCTCGGGGCCGTGGCCTCCATCTCCCTGCTGGTGGGGGGGATCGGCATCATGAACATCATGCTGGTCTCCGTCACGGAACGGACCCGCGAGATCGGGATCCGCATGGCGATAGGGGCCCGAGCCGGGGACATCCGACTGCAGTTCCTGCTGGAGGCGCTGGTGCTGTCCCTGCTGGGCGGCGTCCTGGGGATCCTCCTGGGGATGGCTGCGTCGTGGGGCGTGACGGAGTTTTTGACGTGGCCCACGTCCGTGTCGCCCGGGGCCATCGCGCTGGCGGCGGGGTTCTCCGGCGTCGTCGGGGTCTTCTTCGGCCTCTATCCGGCCTGGAAGGCGTCGCGGCTCAGGCCCATCGACGCCCTGCGGTTCGAGTGATTACCGGGAATTATTGGGGAAGCGCTGAAGGATACCTTTCGTTTGATGCGCCTTGATTGTGTTCAACAACTTTTCAGGAGCAATCAGCGCTTCCTTCACTTGTCCTCATGACCAGGAACATAAGGAGGAACCGACTCATGTTGTTTCTGTGGTACCCCAAGTGCGGAACCTGCCGAAAGGCCAGGGAGTGGCTGGACGCGAAAAACTTGAGCTATACGTTCCGGGACATCGTCCAGGCCCCACCGACGGTCCCGGAGTTGCAGGAATGGCAAAGACGAAGCAATCTGCCCCTGAAGCGTTTTTTCAACACCAGCGGCATGAGCTATCGCGCCCTGGGGCTGAAGGACAAGCTGCCGGAGATGAGCGAGGAGGAGGCACTGAGGCTGCTGGCATCCGATGGAATGCTCGTGAAACGCCCCCTGCTGGTGACGGAGGAGATCGTGCTGATCGGGTTCCGCGAGACGGCCTGGGCGGAAGCCTATAAATAGGCTACTGCGCATTATGAGGTAGAATAGGACAGGAAGTGGAATGACCTTTTTCTATAAGGAGGTTCTCTGCGAAATGTTCCAGACCTTTAAGATGCGTAGCGCCATTGGAGCGGCAGTCCTTCTTCTGTCCCTGGCGGCCTCCGGGGCGCAGGCGGCGCCGGTTCGCGCGCGGGTGCTCTTCATCGGCGACATCATGGCGCACATCCAGCAGATCGACGCGGCGGAGCGCAACGACCCGAAGAAGGGCAGGACCTGGGACTTCGCCCCGCAGTTCCACCGCGTGAAGCCCCTGCTGGCCGGGGCCTTTGTCGTGGGCAACCTGGAGACGACCTTTGCCGGCGAGTCCCGCGGCTACGCCGGATACCCTTCGTTCAACACCCCGGATTCCCTAACGGATGCACTGAAGGGACTTGAGATCGACCTGGTGACCCTGGCGAACAACCACATCCTGGACCGGGGCGCCTCGGGCGCGCGGCGCACGGCGGAGGTCCTGGACGGAGCGGGCATCGCCTGGACGGGGCTCGGCACGGGGGAGGTGCCGGCGAACGACGCCCTCCTGCTGGAGCGTGAGGGGCTTCGCTGGGCCTTCGTCAACTGGACCTACGGCAGCAACCGAAGCCCCGCCTCGAAGGACGTACACCTCAACGTCATCTCAGAGCGCGCCATCGCCGAGGGCATGGCGCGGGCGCGGACGTTGAGCCCGGACGTCGTCGTGGCGTGCTTCCACTGGGGGGACGAGTACCACCTCTCGCCGAACGCGCGCCAGCGGCAGGCGGCGGATCAGGCCCTGGCGGAGGGGGCCGACCTGGTGATCGGGACACACCCCCACGTCCTTCAGCCCGTGGAGGTGCGCGTCGGAGAGGACGGTGCGGCCCGGGCGATCGCCTGGTCGCTGGGGAACTTCGTCTCGTTCCAGCGCACGCTGCCTCGCGAGCGGACCTGCATCCTCTCCGCGGAGTTCGAGAGGGAGGACGACGGCCGCACGCGCCTGACGCGGCTTGCGGCGGCTCCGTTGCAGGTCCTCCTCATGCCCTCCGGCAGGCGCGTCCGCCGCACGGAGGTGACCTATGCCGGGACGGGAAGGGCCTTCAACCACTTTGGGATATCGAAGGAGGGAGTGGCGCGGCTCCAGCGCGTGGGGCGCGCCGTCCTGGACTTCCTGGGGGCGCAGGAGGAGACGGACGAGTGGGGCTTCTACACCCTCTGGAGCGAGGCGTCCCCCGACGTCCTGCCGGCCCCTCGGCGGACCTCCCTCAATTAGCTTCCGTGCCATGCCGAGGACGGGACGCCTCCCCGCCATCTTGGCCCTGTTGGCCGCCCTGCTGACGTTCTGCGGCGAGGCCGGGGCTGCGCGGATCGACTGGTTCCTGCAGCCGGTCTGGGATCGTGCCTCCCGCTTCAGCGAGGGCGTGGCGGCCGTGTCCTCAAGGGGGCGGTGGGGGTTCATCGACCCGGCGGGAAGGTGGGTGGTGGACCCCCGCTATGAGGATGCCCAGCCCTTCCGCGGCGGCCTGGCCGCCGTCCTGCTGGAGGGGCGATGGGGCTTTCTGGACCTCAAGGGGCACCTCGTGGTCAAGCCCGCCTTCGCTGCCGTGTCCTCCTTCAGCGAGGGCCTGGCGGCCGTTCGAACCGGTGACCGGTGGGGTTACATCGACCGCACGGGGACAATGGTCATCGCCGCGAGCTTCGACCTGGCGGGGGACTTCTACCAGGGTCGAGCCGCGGTCACCAGCGAGGGGCGCTGTTTCTTCCTGGGGTCGACGGGTGTTCGGGTGGGGAGCCAGGACTTCGACGCGGCCTGGCCCTTCGTGGAGGACCGCGCTGCCGTCGTGGTGGACGGGAGGATGGGCTTCATTGACCGGGAGGGGCGCATGGTAGTTCCGCCGCGGTATCAGCCTCCGGTGGGAGGCCGAGTCTTCAGCAGCGGCCTTGCAGGCGTGGAGATTCAGGGGCTGTGGGGCTACATCGACCTCAACGGGAGCTGGTTCATCGAGCCCTTCTGCGATGGGGTGGGGGACTTCAGCGACGGCCTGGGGCCGGTGCGCCGCGGGGGGCGCTGGGGGTTTGTCTCCCTGTCTGGCGAGCTTGCGATCCCCTACACCTTCGAGGACGTGATGCCCTTCTCCGAGGGCGTGGCCAGCGCGGCCGTCGGCGGGCGCTGGGGCTACATCGACCGTCTGGGCTCCTGGATGGCGGACCCCGTGTTCCTGGAGGCGTGGCCCTTCAGCGAGGGGCTGGCGCCGGTGCGCAGCGCTCTGAACGGGCGGTGGGGGTACGTGGGGCGCAACGTCGCCCCCCTCTTTGGAGGACGTGCCTTCGACGGTGCGGAACCTTTTTCGGAGGGGTTCGCCCTCGTGACGCTGGAGGGGCGAAGGCTCTTTATCGACGAGGAGGGCCGGGACGCTTTTGGCGCTGCATTTGTGGACGCCCGAAGCTTTTCGGGCGGACTGGCCGCCGTCGCTGCAGGGGACCGGTGGGGCTACATCGACCGACGGGGACGGACGGCGATCCCCCCTCAATTCGAGGCCGCAGGCGCTTTCCACGACGGGCTGGCCCCCGTCCGCGCCAAGGGGAAGTGGGGGTACATCGATCGGCGCGGCCGGTGGGTCGTCAAGGCCGCCTACGACGCGGCGTGGCCCTTCAGCGAGGGGCTGGCCGCCGTCAGAAAGGGCCGCTCCCTGGGCTACATCGACGCGGCGGGGCGGACGGCAATCCCCTTCAAGCTCACCCCGCCCGGCGACGGTGCGGAAGCCGGGTCCTTCAACGAGGGGCTGGCCGCCGTCCTGAACGGGGGCAGGACGGCTTTCATGGACAGGAGCGGCAGGGTCGTGATCAAGGGCGCCTTCAGGGCCTGGCGCGGCGCCGCTCCGCGCTTCCGGTCGGGCGTTGTGGCAGTGGAGGACGGGAACGGGCGGGAGTTCTTCATCAACCGTGAGGGGCACGACATCGGCGCACGGGGCTTTGCAACCGCCGAGAGGGGGGCCGCGACGCTCGTCCGTCCCTATCGTGCCCCGTCGGGGTGCTTTGGGTATCGGCGTTCCGACGGCGTGATCCTGGTCCCCCCGTTCCTGGAGCACGCGGGGGAGTTTCAGGACGGACGCGCCCCCGTCGCCCTGGGGGGCCGATGGTGGTACATCCCCCAGCCCAGATAGCGTTTTCGTGAGGAGGTGGGGTGATCCCAAGGACAAGCACGGTGGAATTCGCGCTGCAGCAGCGGGGAAAGTATGGACGGGGGCAGAGCGAACGTCCCTAGAAATCGAAAATCGAATGAAACGCACAAAAGCGCCCTGAAAAATCGAGGGCGCTTTTGTATCCCTTATGCGTTTCTGGTTCTAAGGGGATTTTTTTCTGTTCTTTTTCTTCTTTCAGCATTCTTGTCCTCAAACCGGCGGCAGGGCCTGAAGCGCCACCGAGTTGAGGTAGTTCCACGGTTTGTTGTAGTGTGGCTGGAAGAAAAAGTCCGTGAAGGCCAGATCCTCCACCGTCATTTCGTTCTGGATGCAGACGGACAGCGTGTTGATCGACTGGGTGAGGTCCTCCTTCGACCGGACCTGCGCGCCCAGGATGCGCAGCGTCC
>ERZ773099.3342-NODE-3342-length-10397-cov-13.864146_pt1 | contig 10397 bp, 10 predicted proteins | sample MGYA00511120_ERZ773099 | MGnify/ENA primary metagenome ERZ773099 (study PRJEB29015, sample SAMEA2738012) | human oral metagenome | biome: human oral; feature: human-associated habitat; material: dental | place: China | collected 2104 ... | reverse complement strand
AAAGAGACTGCTAGCCGCACAGAACGTCCGGGCCAATTCCTCCCGGAAGCACCTCACCACCCCGCCTCTCGAGCGTTCCGGCCTCAATATATAGACCAGTCTGAAAGACCGGAACAACCCTCCCAAACACCCTCCGCAAAACCTGGCGATAACTCGTCTCAATGAAGTCCGGTCTGGAAGACCGGAACAATCCGAAAATAGCTCGCCGTATGCGCTCAATCTGATTGTCTCAATGTAGTCCGGTCTGGAAGACCGGAACAATCTGTTCGATTCCCGGGAAGGAATAACCATGTTTCTTGGTCTCAATGTAGTCCGGTCTGGAAGACCGGAACAATGCAGTGGAACTTGCACAGCAAGCTCACCAAGCCCGGACCAGTCTCAATGTAGTCCGGTCTGGAAGACCGGAACAATGGAAACTTCCCAGGGTGCAGGCGGTACTAGATGATGTCTCAATGTAGTCCGGTCTGGAAGACCGGAACAATATCGGGGGATTCGCAGCCGTCACGGTTTTTGGTTGGTCTCAATGTAGTCCGGTCTGGAAGACCGGAACAATTTGTCAGATGGTGCTGAGAAAGAGATTGTCCGTTAGTCTCAATGTAGTCCGGTCTGGAAGACCGGAACAATCGGGTTTCACGTTTTCTGAAAAACCGGCAGAAATATCGTCTCAATGTAGTCCGGTCTGGAAGACCGGAACAATAGTGACATGCAGGACCGTATCGCCCGGCTCGCCGCAGTCTCAATGTAGTCCGGTCTGGAAGACCGGAACAATACACGTCAGAGCGTGGCGGCCGCGGCGGAGACCGGCGTCTCAATGTAGTCCGGTCTGGAAGACCGGAACAATAAGTCGCGGGTCGGTCGTAAATCTGATGACGAAGAATTGTCTCAATGTAGTCCGGTCTGGAAGACCGGAACAATCTGTGGCTATTACACGCGGAGAGATGAACATGATCGCGTCTCAATGTAGTCCGGTCTGGAAGACCGGAACAATAATGACACTTTATTTATGCTCCAATCTATTCTCAGAGTCTCAATGTAGTCCGGTCTGGAAGACCGGAACAATGGGGCTCTTTTGATGGAACCTCGAACGGGTAAGACCAGTCTCAATGTAGTCCGGTCTGGAAGACCGGAACAATAGAAGGGGTTCCTCCCCCGGTGTTCCTTTGTACTTCCTGTCTCAATGTAGTCCGGTCTGGAAGACCGGAACAATCGCCACGATCACGACAACCAGGACAGCAGTCGCGGCGTCTCAATGTAGTCCGGTCTGGAAGACCGGAACAATGAATATTTTGTCAAAGGAGAGACCAATTCCATAAAGAAGTCTCAATGTAGTCCGGTCTGGAAGACCGGAACAATCCCCGTCATCCGTCGAACCCCAACCCGAAAGGAACCCGTCTCAATGTAGTCCGGTCTGGAAGACCGGAACAATGACAGGATACGTGAAGCTATTAAAGCTGGTAAATTGGTCTCAATGTAGTCCGGTCTGGAAGACCGGAACAATTATTCCGTAACCGTCACTGGGGTCCACCCGAAGAGCGGGGTCTCAATGTAGTCCGGTCTGGAAGACCGGAACAATGGGGAGTTCACGGATCTTCTTTTCACCCGGAACTCGGTCTCAATGTAGTCCGGTCTGGAAGGCCGGAACAATCCACTACGGGGATAATGGGCAGCCACAGACAATTCCCAGGTCTCAATGTAGTCCGGTCTGGAAGACCGGAACAATAAGGTACCACACGGCTATTGTCTTGGACGAGAGCCACCGTCTCAATGTAGTCCGGTCTGGAAGACCGGAACAATGGAGTACTCCAAGATTGGCTCCACCGTGGCCGATTTGTCTCAATGTAGTCCGGTCTGGAAGACCGGAACAATGCGACTATCGGTTCTGGTGATATCAGGATGACTCGTGGTCTCAATGTAGTCCGGTCTGGAAGACCGGAACAATCCCGTTGTATTTCACCGCCATCGCCATCGGTCGATGGTCTCAATGTAGTCCGGTCTGGAAGACCGGAACAATCTCGGGAACAGACTGCGTCTCCGCGGTCTTCGTCAGGTCTCAATGTAGTCCGGTCTGGAAGACCGGAACAATTATACCTAAGAAAAAATGGTTGGAGTACAAAAAGCAAGTCTCAATGTAGTCCGGTCTGGAAGACCGGAACAATTGAGGTGAACCGTGGCAACTCTCTGTTTGGTGTGGATGTCTCAATGTAGTCCGGTCTGGAAGACCGGAACAATTCTGCAACGTCATGTTGAACCGCTACATGCCTGCGGGGTCTCAATGTAGTCCGGTCTGGAAGACCGGAACAATTAGTCGAGAATTGGTAAGAGGTCAGATGATGAAGAATAGTCTCAATGTAGTCCGGTCTGGAAGACCGGAACAATTGAATGCAGCTGACCTCGCCGGCGACAGTGTTGCAGGTCTCAATGTAGTCCGGTCTGGAAGACCGGAACAATTAGGGGGTAAGAATCACAGGAATGAACGTAAGGGGGTGTCTCAATGTAGTCCGGTCTGGAAGACCGGAACAATTCGGGAATGTGAAGCCGGACAAGCAGAGGTCTCGTGGTCTCAATGTAGTCCGGTCTGGAAGACCGGAACAATTGTTCCAGTTCGGAGATGGCATCCTCCAGAGAGTATTCGTCTCAATGTAGTCCGGTCTGGAAGACCGGAACAATTGTCATCCCGTGCTGGCTGTGAGTTCACAACACGATGGTCGTCTCAATGTAGTCCGGTCTGGAAGACCGGAACAATTCCGTGTGCCTGACACCCTGGGACTACGCGGTGTTCTCGGGTCTCAATGTAGTCCGGTCTGGAAGACCGGAACAATTGCTTCAGCAGGTTTGTCTCCGCTAATGCTCTCGATATGTCTCAATGTAGTCCGGTCTGGAAGACCGGAACAATTGGCTCGCCCCGGGAGGCGGTCCTGACAAGGAACTTTACCAGTACCTGCGAGCGCTCCGCACCACAGACCCCCACAACAACACTCTGTTGAGTTGTCATGGGGTAAAACACCTAGTCAAACCCCTGCGAGCGCTCCCTAGGGGAGACGACACGACCAGAGGTCTCGCAGCGGCTCACACCACCACGGGCCCCTCGTCGGGCAACCTACGCGGTACCCCAAGCATAACGCTGCCCGTTGGGGGAGTGGGCCATCCCGAAGCCTCTCCCTGTGTGAATGAGGTGGGGACGGTCTTCTTGGATCAGCTGCTGGCACTCGTTGCGAGGCGTGATGGTGTCGGTCAGAAGGTGGCGACTCCGTCACGATTCATGAAGGCGCCGTGGCCGGTATCGCTGTTCCAACAGGTCAGTCCGTTCTCCTCGGAGGCGCACACATAGCTCTCGTAGTAGACGACGGCGCCATAGGGGACAACCTGGGGTGGAGAACCGGGAGTGAGGAAGAAGTCTCCCCCGTAGGATCGAATTCCATCAGAGAAGGATCTATCGAGGGGCATCCACCATCGCGGTCCCCCGTCGTCATATCCGTAGGGCTGGTCTTTCTTGTAGCTCAGGATTCCGCAGCCTGCATATGCAACCGACAGGTCGCACCCGATGTTGCCTGAAGGGGTTTTTATCACTGCGATACCGAGGCCTCCGTAGCTTTCTGCCGGGTAGACCGTTGTAATGAGGGTGGCGTGGGCTGGTCGGGGGCCGCCGGCGCCGGGATAGATTCCAGGGTTGTTCGGTTTCGTCTCCTTGGCCGTGGGGGTGGCTGGCTTCTGGGTCCGAGTGTCGCGTGCTTCGGGGATGCGTGTGTCGGGGCCCCCGATTCCTTCCGTGCTGGTGATCGTTCTGCGTCCCTCGGCGGTGGTCGCTGTCGCGGGTGGGGGAGTGGTGGCGTAGATCGTGCAACCGGTCAGTGGGAGAAATGTCGATATCAGCGTCGCGACCAGCGCGGCAGTCCGTCGGGAAGCGAATAAGAGCCGGGACACCGTGTTCTCCTGTGATCCGTGATGACCCACCTGGTGGTGTGAGCGCAGAATACTCCTGAATCGATTCGTGAATACGGGTTTGAACAGGTCGACTGCTCGGATCAGGAACAGGGTGCGATGCGCAGAGGAGACGCGGTCTCGTCGCGACTGGACGAACCAGCCAGCGGGAACCGGTGAACAGGTCGGGCCGTATCCTGCGTGACGGATTCACGGACACGCAGTGAAACCCGAAAAGGGAGGACCTGAAAGATGGTGACGATCGAGCCCTACACATTTGACCACCGGTCGGTTTTCTTGAGTTGTCGCTGCGATCCTGGGCGCCGGTTTCCCGTTGATGAAGGAGGACGTCCCTCGCTTCGTCCACGACTCCTTCTACCCGGATGGCTGGGAGAAACGCCAGTACGACGACCTCGCCCGGGTCCTGGATGCCGAACCCGAGAACGTGGACATCGCGATGCTGGACGGCGTCCCGGTCGGGTGGGTCTGCACCCGCGTGCACCCGGAGGACCAGATGGGGGAGACCCACATCCTCGCCGTCGACCCCGCCCATCGGCGCCACGGCATCGGGCGGGCCTTCAAGAAGCACCCCTACCGGCGTCTCCGGGAAGCGGGGCTCCGGATGGCGATGGTCGAGACCGGAGGCGATCGTGGACACGCGCCAGCCCGCGCCACCTACGAGGCCGAGGGTTTCGTCCGGTGGCCGGTGGCGCGCTACTTCAAGGACCTCGCCCCGCAGGGGACGGACGACGCCGAGGCGTGAGGATGTTCGCGGCTCACGCCGAACCGCGAACATCCCGGGCCCGGTTCACACGATGCGCAGCTCCGGGTACTCCGGTTTCCACATGCGCTCGTAGATGTCCTGGATCGGGTTGGTCAAAGGACGCCTGGCCAGACCCTGGGACTCGGCGGTCTCCGCGACCGCCTTCGCCACCGTCGCTGCGACCATCCGGAGGTCGCGCATGGTCGGCAGCAACGACGCCCCCGGCTGGTGCTCGTTGACGAGCCCGGCCAGCGCCTGGGCGGCCGCGTAGATCATCTCCTCGCTGACCAGCCTGGCCCGCACCACCGACACCCCCAGCCCCAGGCCCGGGAAGATGAGGGCGTTGTTGGCCTGCGCGATCGTGTGATGCACGGAACCGCGACGCACCGGCTCGAACGGGCTGCCCGTCGCGATCAGGGCCTTGCCGTCGGTCCAGTCGAGCAGGTCCGAGGGGCGGGCCTCGCAGCGGTCGGTGGGGTTGGACAGCGGCATGATCACCGGGCGTTCGCAGTACGAGTGCATCTCCCGCACCACCTCCTCCGAGAACGCCCCGCCGCGCGCGGAGGTGCCGATGAGAATGGTGGGTTGGGCGTTCCGGACGGTCTCCAGGAGGTTCACGCGATGCGGATCGGCCACGTCCCAGCCGTCGATCTCGGAGCGAGGCCGCGCATAGGGCTTCTGGAACTCCCGCGTCCCGGGGCTGTCCTCGATGATCAACCCGTTGTGGTTGAAGGCGTAGAACTGGCCCGGGTCGCGGCCCGCCGCGCTGAGCGCACCCTGGATCATGTCGGCGATCCCGATGCCCGCGGTCCCGGCCCCGTAGATCACGAACCGGTGCCTGCGCAGCGGGATCCCGGTTCGCCTAACGGCCGCGATCGCGGCGGCCAGGACGACGGCGGCGGTGCCCTGGATGTCGTCGTTGAAGGTGCAGATCTCCTTGGCGTAACGCTGCAGGATGCGGTGGGCGTTGGCGACGCCGAAGTCCTCCCAGTGGATCATCGCGTTGGGGAACAGCTCGGTGACCACCCGCACGAAACGGTCGATGAACTCGTCGTACTGCTCGCCACGGACCCGGGCGTGACGCTCCCCCAGGTAGCGGTCGCTGTGCAGCAGCCCCAGGTTGTCGGTGCCGACGTCCAGGACCACCGGAATGGCGCGCTGCGGATGAATGCCCGCGGCCGCCGTGTACAGCCCCAGCTTCCCGATGGCGATCTGGATACCGCCGATCCCCTGGTCGCCGATGCCGAGGATCCCCTCGGAGTCGGTGACCACCACCAGATCGACGTTCTCGGGCGTCAGCTCGAAGTTGCGCAGCGACTCCTCGATGCGTTCGGGATGATCGATGGACAGGAACACGCCCCGGGTGCCGACATACTCGTGGCTGAACCTCTCGATGGCCTCCCCGATGGTGGGGGTGTAGACGATGGGGAGCATCTCCTCCAGATGCTCGCTGACCAGCCGGTAGTACAGCACCTCGTTGCGGTCCCGCAGCTGCGACAGGTAGATGAACTTCGACAGCGGGGAGGGACAGCGGCTGAACTGGCCGTAGGTGCGCTGCAGCTGCTCCTCGATGCTGGAGACCCGGTTCGTCAGCAACCCCGCCAGGTTGAGCTGTTCCCGCTCGGCGTCGGTGAACGCGGTGCCACGGTTCGACACCGGGTTGGTGAGCACCAGCCGACCGCGGGAGCTGATCTCCAGGATGGTTTTCCGCGAACTGGTGTCCAGTTTGAATCCCGACTGCTGCATGTCGACGCGCCTCTCGCCCTTTGTGGTCTCAATTGTCCAGGAACCCGGGGAAGCGCTGAACGGGGCTGTTCTCGGCGCGGGCGTCCCGAGTGGGAAGGGACGGTCCCAGGCGTCCGGCTTCCCGCGCCGCAACGAGCCGGCCGGGATGTCGGTGCGCCGAATCGCCCGTTCCCGGGAGTCGCGGCCACGACATGATCACTCAGTGTTTCCCGGGCATCAATCTACCGGGACGGGGCCGCCCACGAGACCATGTGGGTGGAAAGGATTGGATCGCGGACACCGACCCGCATGGGCCACCCGGGAGGCAACCTGTCACACTGTGCGGCGGGCAGCCGCCCCATCGTCAACACAACAAGGAGTGAGCAGTGTCCGAGGCCATCCCGGGTTTCGTGGGGTCCATCGATCTCGACGACGGCAGTCGTTCCGTCTTCTTCGAGTGCGACGCACCACCCACCTGGAAGATCGTCGAGGCCCACGGCCACCAACCCAACGGCTACTTCTGGGCGGGCGTGGCGAACTGGCTCATCTCCCGGGGCCTGGCGCCCGAGGTCGGCATGGATCCCGAGAGCAGCATGTTCTCGGCCCAAGGCGCTCCGGCGGAGCTCGACGCCTTCCTGGCCGCCATCTCCCCGTACCTGCTGGAGGACGACAGGATGGCCGCCCTCATTGAGGAGGCCGACGCCGCCGGCCACGACTTCGACGACTGACCACGCCGCCGAGGCGCAGGAAACGCCGTGGTGACCTGCCCCGTTCCGGGGAACCAGCCACCACGGCGCTTCGTTGAATATGCCGACAATCTGGTCGGTGCGGATGCTTCGGTCGCGATGATTTTCTCCCGAATCGGCACCGTGTGACGGGGCTCGCTGGTTAACTGGGCCATGACCATCTCCGTGGGGGAACAGGAGGATGAAATGCAGATCCCCAGTCCCGTCGAGCGTGCCGCGCTGGCGGAGCGTGCCGTTCGGACCCGCAGCATCCGACGTCTCTGGGCGCTTCCCGGGACCCGCCTCGGGGTGGTGTCCCACCCGGCGAGGTTGTCCCATCGGCTGTTCCTGGCGTGGCGATACTGGTGGCAGGCGCACCTGTTCGACTGCATCGTCGACGCCCAGATGCGCCATCCCGAAGCGGAACGGACCTGGTTGGCGAGGAAAATGGCGCGCGCCAGCCTGATCCGCAACGGCTTCAAACGCACGAACAGCTATTACGACGACATGGCCTGGTGGGGGCTCGCCCTCCAGCGCGGCAACGACGTCCTCGAGACCTCGGTCAGCGTCGAACCCATCATCCGGGCCTGCCGCGGTGCGATCCGACCCGAGGGCGTGGTGCCCTGGCGGGTCGGCGACGACTTCCTCAACGCCCCCGCCAACGGGCCGGTCGCCATCATGCTGGCCCGCGCCGGGTACCGCGACGAGGCGGTGCGGATCACCGACTGGATCGCCAAGAACCTGATGCTCGGCAGCGGCCTGGTGGCCGACGGGGTCGTGGCCTCCCAGGAGGGGCCGCGGCTCGACGCCACCGTCTACACCTACTGCCAGGGAGTCGTGCTGGGCGCGGAACTGGAGGTGATGGGGCCGGAATCCCCGCGCCGGATCGCGGACCTGGTCTCCGCCACGTGGCGACACCTCAGCGACTCCGACGGGGTGCTCACCGGTCAGGGCGGGGGCGACGGCGGTCTGTTCGCCGGGATCCTGGCCCGCTACCTGACGCTCGTGGTCAACCGGCTCCAGGGCAACGACGACACCCGCCAGCTCGCCGTCCACATGGTGCGATCCTCCGCGGAGGCGGCGTGGCGCAACGCGGCCAAGGACGCGGACGGGCTGCCGAGCTTCGGGCCCGAGTGGAGCCAACCCGCGCAGACCCCCGAACGGAACCGGTGGACCACGGAACGTGACCTGTCGGTGCAGCTCTCGGGTTGGATGCTCATGGAGGCGGCAGCGGCCCTGTCCGCATGAGTCCTTGCTCTCATGGGTTCTCGTGGCGGTTCATGAAGTCGAGTACCGCCGACCCGGCCCTCTCCGGGTCCTCCAGGGGTAGCGAGTGCGTGGCACCCTCCCAGAGGCCCGCCTCCGCCCCCGGCACCAGCTCCTCGGCGCGGCGCACCGCACCCGGGGGATCGGACAGGACCGCACTTTCTCCCGCCATCGCCGCGTACACCGGGACGCCCAGGGAACCGAGCTGGGCGTCGGTGAACTGCGGTGGGAGGTCGCGGGCGGAGGAATACCCCTTCGTTCCCGCGTCGATCATGCGGGCCAGGGGGTCGTCGTGATCGACGGTCTCGTTGCCACCGATCCGCGCCAGGGCGGCGTCGCGCCACGACTGCGGTAGCAGCGGGATCGACGCGGGGATGGCCAGCAGGTAGACCTCCCATTTCAGGGAGGAGAAGGTCTGCACCGGGTCGAACAGGCTCAGTGAGACCGTCTGTCCGGGATGCCGCAGGGCGAAGTTGGTGGCCAGCCAGCCACCGAAGGAATGCCCGACGACGTGCACGGGCGGGGTCCCGAGCGCGGTGAGGGTCTCGCTGATCCAACCGGCGTTCGCCTCGGGGGTCTCCAGCGGCACCGACTGGTTGCTGAGGCCCGCGTCTCCCAGCGCGTCGACGGCGTAGACGGGGCGTTCGCGGGTCAGGACCGGCAGGAGATCGCGCCACATCGGGATGCCCGCTCCCCACCCCGGCAGCAGCAGGACGGGCGTTTTGATTGATCCTTCCGGCCCCGGGAACAGGGCGACGTGCACAGCGCCCCAGGAGGTCGCGACGTTCCACTCCTGCGCCGCGGGCATGCCCGCCATCACCTCCCGGTAGGCGGCGAGGTAGGTCTCGCGGGCCGAGGCGTTGCGCCACTGCCCGACCCTCGGGCCGCCGCGCGTGGCCAGCAGGAGCACGTTTGCGGCAAGCGAGACGACCAGGGCCAGGATCAGCAACCGACGGCGTTTCCGGCGAGGGGGGCGTGGCGTGGGTTCTGGAGAAACTTCTGCGACCATGGCAATACGTTTGCACTGTTTCCTTGGCAATGCAAGTGCATCGTCAAAACCTCTATGCTTGTCCCGTGCCGAAATTGGTGGATCACGACGTGCGACGCCGGGAGATAGCGCAGGCGGTGTGGGCCGTCATCGCCGAGCGGGGGATCGAGGGCGTGACCCTGCGCTGCGTCGCCGCCGAGGCCGGGGTCTCCGTGGGCCGCATCCAGCACTACCACGCCTCGCGGGAGGAACTCGTCCGCGACAGCTGCCGGGAACTCCTGAAGGCCGCGACCCAGCGGTTCGAGGCCGCCGGCGACGCCACCCCCGTGGAGAGGCTGCGCCGGCTCATCCTGGGGCGGATCCCGACCACCCCCGAGTTCGCCATCGGGACCTCGATCTGGCTGGCCTACGAGGCCAAGAGCGTCGACGACCCCGTGATCGCCGAACTGGTGCAGCGGGGGCACGCGGGGGGTGTGCGGGAGACGGCAGCGCTGCTCGGTGAGTGCGGAGTCACCGACGCCTCCTCCGTCGCCCTGCGCCTCATGGCGACGGCCGAGGGGCTGGCCATCCGGGTGCTGGTCGGGGGGCTGGAGCCCCGGGCGGCCACCGAGCTGCTGGAGGATCTGATCACCGAGGCGCTGCCCGGCTGAGTCGGGCGGAAGGTTTTTCGTTCAAGACGCACGCGCGACCCCGCCGTGTGATTCGATCAGGATGGGAACGCCGTTGTGTACATCAACTGATGCTACGTTTGATGCCGGAGAGGACGACTCATGAGAACCACCGTTACCCTTGAAGACGATCTGGTGGCGCGCGCCCAGGAACTGACAGGCGTCAAGGAACGCTCCGTCCTGCTCCGGGAGGGCCTCAAGACACTCATCCGCGTCGAGAGCGCCCGCCGCCTGGCCGCGCTCGGCGGCACCGAACCGGACGCGCAGGTTTCGTCACGGGCCCGGGACATCGGGGACCTCGCGAAGTGATCCTCGTCGACACCTCCGTCTGGATCGACCACTTC
>ERZ773099.3341-NODE-3341-length-10400-cov-2.591397_pt1 | contig 10400 bp, 7 predicted proteins | sample MGYA00511120_ERZ773099 | MGnify/ENA primary metagenome ERZ773099 (study PRJEB29015, sample SAMEA2738012) | human oral metagenome | biome: human oral; feature: human-associated habitat; material: dental | place: China | collected 2104 ... | reverse complement strand
CTACCTGGAACAATGTTAGGAGCTTTTTCGGCACCTTTCTTGGGAAAATTATATGACACCAAGGGACCCAAATTTTCTCTATATGGTGGGAATCTCCTCTTTTTCTTAGCCGTTTCCGTTTTTGCATTCTTTACAAAAGCCTTAACATTACCGCTCATCATCCTTTTTTATATTTTCTTTACGATTGGGCGCAATCTGGCTTTCAACAACACGATGGCCTTATCTGTTTCACAAATTAGTCGTGAAAAGTCACCAGACGCCACTGCTCTCTTTCAAATGGCTCAAACATTTGCTGGAGCTTTAGGAACAGCGATTGCTGCTATCATGGTCAATCAAGCTCCTGATACTACGACAGGTGTGCATCTTGTCTTTCTTCTTCTATTTGTCCTTGTTATCCTTATTTTTTATCTTTTTTACTCTTTATTTCGAGCTATCAAAAATCAGAAATTTTAATCAATTTATGGTAAAATAAATAAAATATTAGAAAATGGGTGTTCAAAATGTCTTCAAAAGTGATTATTACAATTTTTGGTGCCAGTGGAGATTTGGCAAAAAGAAAACTCTATCCCTCTCTTTTTAGATTGTATAAATCTGGCAATCTGTCTAAAGCATTTGCCGTTATCGGCACAGCTCGCAGACCTTGGAGCAAGGAATATTTTGAATCTGTCGTGGTCGAGTCTATCACAGACCTCGCAGATAGCCCTGAGCAAGCGCAAGAATTTGCTAGCCATTTCTATTATCAAAGTCACGACGTCCAAGATACCGAGCATTATATTGAATTAAGAAAACTACAAAATCGTCTCAATGACCACTATCATGCAGAACACAATAAATTGTTCTTTTTATCCATGGCTCCTCAGTTTTTCGGAACCATTGCTAAACACCTCAAATCCGAGCAAATTGTAGACGGGAAAGGATTTGAACGCTTAATTGTAGAAAAACCGTTTGGCACAGACCTTGCCTCTGCTAGCAGATTGAACGACGATTTGTTGGCAACATTTGACGAAGAGCAGATTTTCCGGATTGACCATTATCTCGGCAAAGAAATGATTCAAAGTATTTTTGCCATTCGCTTTGCCAATCTTCTTTTTGAAAATGTCTGGAATCGTGATTATATTGACAATGTACAGATCACTTTTGCTGAAAAGTTAGGTGTGGAGGAGCGCGGTGGTTATTACGACCATTCAGGTGCGCTGCGCGATATGGTGCAAAATCACACACTTCAACTCCTGTCTTTACTTGCTATGGACAAACCCAAAACTTTTACCAAAGATGATATTCGTGCTGAAAAAATTAAGGTTTTCAAGCACTTACACAAGCCGTCCGATAATGATTTGAAAAAGCTCTTCATTCGTGGTCAATACACTTCTGGCAAAGTGGACGGGAAAAAGTACATTTCCTATCGTAGTGAACCAAATGTTGCCCCAGAATCTACCACAGAAACCTTTGCTTCTGGTGCATTCTTTGTAGATAGTGAGCGTTTCCGTGGTGTTCCATTTTTCTTCCGTACTGGAAAACGTCTCACTGCCAAGGGAACCCATGTCAACATTGTCTTCAAGCAAATGGAATCCATTTTCGGCTCCTCGCTTCAACCAAATGTGCTGACGATTTACATTCAGCCAACTGAAGGATTTTCTCTTAGTATGAATGGCAAAGAAGTGGGCGAGCAATTTAACTTAGCTCCATTGACACTTGATTATCGTACAGATGCAACAGCTTCTGGTGCGTCACCAGAGCCCTATGAAAAGCTCATCTACGATGTGCTAAACAATGACTCAACCAATTTTAGCCACTGGGACGAAGTTCGCTCTAGTTGGGAATTGATTGACCGTATTGAAACCTTGTGGGCAAATAACGAAGTTCCCCTTCATCATTACAAATCAGGTACTATGGGACCCGAAGCCAGCTTTGAGCTCCTTAACCAATTTGAAGCTGATTGGAATTGGCGTCCAGACGAAGCCTATCGCAAAGAAGGACGATTGGGGTAAAGTAAATATATACAAAAGACTTGCAAAATGAATGAATTGCAAGTCTTTTTTCTTATACCAAGCCCTCTAAGAGCCCTTTCATAAAGTTTTCAGAGTTAAATACTCCAATATCGTCAATTTTTTCTCCGAATCCAATCAGTTTAACTGGAATATCCAGCTCTTGACGGATTGCAAGAACGACACCACCACGCGCTGTTCCATCAATTTTCGTCAAGACAATTCCTGTTACTGGCGTAATTTTTGAAAATTCCTTAGCTTGAACAAGGGCATTTTGACCGGTTGAGGCATCTAGTGCCAAGAACGTTTCATGCGGCGCAGCTGGATCTACCCGTTTGATAATCCGTCCAATTTTTTCTAATTCTGCCATTAGATTATCTTTGTTTTGCAAGCGTCCGGCTGTATCAATCATGAGAATATCCACATTTTCAGCCTTTGCACGCTCCATACCGTCATAAACAACGCTAGCTGGGTCACTCTTTTCTGGACCTGTCACAACAGGAACATCTACTCGACGTCCCCATTCCACCAACTGAGCAACAGCTCCTGCCCTAAAAGTATCTGCTGCAACTAACATGACTGTCTTACCAGCCTGCTTATATTTATAAGCCAATTTCCCTATCGAAGTGGTTTTCCCAACTCCGTTTACACCAACAAAAAGCATGACTGTCAAACCGTCTTGTAAATTGATTTTTTCGTTAAATTTGCCATCTTTCTCATAGATGTCTACTAACTTTTCAATGATGACCCGACGAAGGACATCTGGCTTTTTGGCATTTTCAAGGCGAGCTTCTTGGCGTAAGGCTTCTGTCAGATTAGAAGCGACTTGCACTCCCACGTCACTCGTAATCAAGAGTTCTTCTAACTCTTCAAAAAATTCCTCATCTACCGAACGGAAATTGGCAAAGAAAGCATTAAGCCGCGCTCCAAAACCTGTCCGCGTCTTTTTAAGACTACGGTCATACTTTTCCTGAACCGTTTCTTTTTGAATAGATGAACTTGCTTCAATTGGTTCGCTAATAGTCTTCTCTGCCGTAGTTGACTCTGCTGAACTTGACCCTGCGTTCGCTTCGTTCAACTGCCTCATATTTTCTTGTTCTGCCTGCTGTCTTCTAGCTTCTGCTAAACGTACCTGTAAATCTGTGGCAGCTGGATGAGTCGTATGTTGCGAAAGGGCTGCTGTCTCGTCAGGGTGTGGAGTTGCCGTTTCATTCTGTAATGTATGATTTTCTGGAGCTTGCAAATCATTTTCAGCAAACTCTAGACTTGATCCTGTAGTAGCCGTTTCCGGCTCCATTTCTTCTACTTTTTCTTGAATGGTTTCAAGACGTACTTCATCCTCAGCAAGACGTTCTTTCAGCTCTGTTTGGAATGTTTGTTCATCTAGATTCTCAGATTGCGTATTCTCTACAGGAGCTGTTTCTACTTTTTCTAGATTCTTTCCTTGATCATCCTCTGATACTGTTTCTACAGCTTCTTCAGGAATACTTTCAACTGGTTTTTCTTCTTTTTGGCGACCAAAAAGGCGATCAAATAAACCCATTCAATTCCTCCTTTATTTCAGTACATATTTTTCTATAGCCCAAGCAACAGCATCTTCATCATTGGTCATCGGCGTCACCACATTGGCAACTTCTTTGACTGCTGCTACTGCATTTTGCATAGCTACACCAAGTCCTGCCCATTTTATCATAGACAGGTCATTTGCTTCATCTCCGCAAGTCATGACTTGACTTTGTTCAATTCCTAAATGAGCAATCAATTTTTCTAAGCCATTTGCTTTATGGACATTCTTCGGAGACCATTCTAACAGCATATCGCGCGACTTAAAAATTTCATATTTGTCAAATAAATCGGACGAAAGTTGAGCAATACCACGATCAAGCGGATCTGGTGCATAAGCTGTTACACATTTATTATAAGTCTGTTGGCTAGATAAGTCTGCAAATGAAACCGACTCAAATGTTAAAGCAGGATTGCAAGTTTGATAAAGCGATTCATGGTCTGACTGGATTTGGTAGACAGTTCCTTCGCAAATCGCATCTAGTGGCAAGCCTAACTTTTCTGTTTCCTCAAAAATACGAGCCACATCGTCATAAGCAAAGACTGTTTTATCAAGAATTTCACCTGTGTTACGTTGCACCAAACCACCATTAAAAGTAATGGTGTATTCGTCCTCTTGATTGGCTACACCTAGTTCGTTTAAGAAAAGCTCCATTGCCTTTAGAGGGCGACCGGTCGTCAAAACAATCTTGATTCCCTGCTCTTGAGCTGCTTTAAGCGCCGCTAAATTTCGAGCAGAAATTTTTTTCTCAGAAGTTAGTAAAGTCCCATCTAAATCTAAGGCAATCAATGTTATATCTGCCATTATAAGCCCTCCATATAAGTCATGACTGAATGCGCTGCATGGTGTCCGATGACCTCTTTGGCTACTTCCAAAATCTCTGGACGAGCATTTTCAGGGGCAATGGGATAACCAGACACTTGCATCATGTGTAGATCATTCAAATTGTCACCAAATGTCATGACCTGATCCATCTCAAGATTTAATTTCTTCGCCAATTCGACAATGGCAACGCCCTTATCCACATAGTCTAGGACAATATCAATTGACTTATAGCCTGTTGTCATAGCTTTGACACCGGGAACGTGTTGATTAACCCAGGCCTCACCTGCAGCTACTGTTTCTTCAGAAAAATTGGCTGTAAATTTGAAAATTTCATCTGTAATATCCTCCAAGCGAGCTACTTTTTGGATATTTTCATTATAATGCGCACTAAAAGCTAAATAAGCTGGATCAACTGTTTCCAAAACATAACAACCTTTTTTACCTGTTAGAAGCAATTCACTGGTATTGATGAAAGGAGATGTCTTCAATTTCTCAAAAGCTGACAGATAAAAATCTTTAGACATGGTTGCTTCGTAGAGATCTTCTCCGTGAAATTCTACCAGACTGCCATTTTCAGCAATAAAAATTATCTCATCTCGCACATCCTCAAATAGCTTTTCTAATGACAGCAAACCACGCCCACTGGCTACTGCAAAATAGATGCCTTTTTCTTTAAAACGGAGCAACAACTGCTTCAGTCGAACCATATCAAACTGCCCTTTGTCATCTAAAAAGGTGCCGTCCATATCTGTCGCAACTAATTTTATATTCATTTTACATACTTTCTAAATCTTTTAATTTTACGGAGACAATCTTTGACACACCGGACTCTTGCATGGTTACTCCATAGATAGAGTCTGCTGCGGACATCGTTCCTTTACGGTGTGTTACCACGATAAACTGGCTGTCCTTGTCAAAGCGATTGAGATAGTCTCCGAAACGTTTGACATTAGCTTCGTCAAGTGCAGCTTCCACCTCGTCCAAAATGACAAATGGTATCGTCTTGACACGGATAATGGAGAAGAGTAATGCCAAAGCTGACAGAGCTTTTTCTCCTCCGCTCATCAGATTGAGCGACTGAATTTTCTTACCAGGTGGTTGTACTGAAATTTCTACCCCCGCAATCAGCAGGTCACCTTCGGTCAAAATCAAGTCCGCTGAACCACCGCCAAACATCTGTCTGAAAGTCACTTTGAAGCTCTCACGAATAGCTTCAAAGGTTGATTTGAAGCGGTCTTTTACTTCGTCATTCATTTCTTCGATGGTTCCCAAAAGCAAATTTTTCGCAGAGAGTACGTCATCTCTTTGAGTATTGAGGAAATGCAGTCGTTGACTGACTTCTTCAAATTGCTCTACCGCATCAAGATTGACTGGTCCTAAAGCCCGAATAGCCTTTTCTAAGTCCTTGACCTTAATTTCAGAAACCGCAAGATTTTCTAGTGGACGAGCCTGTTTACTAGCTTCATCAAAAGATATTTGATAGTCATCTGTCAAATTCGTCAAAAGGCGTCGAAGGACATCTGCAATCTTATCTTTTTCAGCTTCTGCCTTGGCTTGACTGCGAATCAAATCCTCATTTTTCTGACGGGCTTGTTCCAGATGACTGGTAAGATCTTCTGCTTGCCCTTCCAAATCGTCCAGTTCAAACTGATACCGAATATTGGCTTGGTTCAAAGCTGTCTTTTCCTGTATAGCCTGTGTTAATTGCTCTTCTAAAACAGCAATATCCACTTTTGAAGCTGTCTCTTCCTTTTGCTCCATTAGAAATTGTAAAGTTGAAATCTCTTTGCCCAATTCAGATTTTTCATTGGACAAACGTGTGAGATCCGTCTGAACGTAACGCTGATGCCCCGTCAGCTCGGTACGGACCAATCGAAGCTCAGATAAGTGGGCTGTTAGCTTGTCTAAACGTGCCTGAACAGCATCTTTATCTGACTTAATCTGCTCAATCTCTGCTTCTGTTTCGGTTTTCTCTTGCTCAATTTCTGCAAGGCGATTAACCAATCGTTCCTTTTGCTCCGCCATATCAGGAAGAACTTCACGAGATAGCTCTCTTTCTTGCAGCGCTAAGAGCTCGGATAAGTCTTCAACCTGTTTATGTGTTTGCTCATAAGCCATTTGAGCCTTTTGCTCTGCTAATCGAGCTTCCTCACCACTTGCTTTTATTTCTTCTAACAGACTGTTGGCTTGGCTTAGCTGTGTGTGCAAATCCTCCACTTGCTTTTCTTGCTCGGCTAATGTTACATTCTTCTCAGAAAGTTCCTTTTGCAAAGCATCCAACTCCGGCTTGATGAAAATTGTATTGTTATTTCGATTAGCGCCACCTGCATAAGAACCGCCTGTCCGTAATTCTGTTCCATCCAGCGTGACAATTCGTACTTGATACCGAACTTTGCGAGCAGCTGCTCGCGCATTTTCTACCGTATCAAAAATGGCTGTTGTACCTAGCAAATTTTGGAAAATATGCTCTAAACTCTTATCATAGCGCACCAAAGACGAAGCCAAACCAAGAAAACCATTACTCTTTTCAATGCTTCCTTGATGATGATCTGGTAAATGCCGCGCTTTAATCGTTGTCAGTGGCAGAAAAGTTGCCCGTCCTGTTCGATTGCGTTTCAGAAATTCAATTGCTCGTGTCGCAGCTTGTTCGTCCTCTACGATAATATGTTGGCTACTTGCTCCAAGTGCAATTTCAAGTGCTGTCTGATAATGCGAATCAAAGCTCAATTTTTCACTAACAGCACCGATAATACCGCCCAGGCGCTCTGCTTCTTGAAGAACACTTTTCACCCCAGCATAGAAATGACTGTGATTTTTCAGAATAGCTTCTAAACTACCAACACGCGCCTTTTTATTTTTTACATCATCCATTAAATCAAACATTGCCGTTTGGTTTTGCTGATAATTCGTTTTTACAGCTTGAACTTGCTTTAGCTGTGCTTGATAATCTGTCAGTAACTGCTGAACCGACTGCCGAGCTGTTTCTAAATCTTCCAGTTGACTTTGCTCGTTGATTTGAAGATTCTTTAAATTTTCTTTTAACTTAGCAAATTCTGCTTGTTTGCTTTCAGATAATTGTAACTCGTTGGCTAAGCGACTTTCCAAAGCAGTTAAGTCATTGGACAAGTCCGCTTCTTCTTGCATCAATTGGACAAATTCAGCACGTAACTTTTCAATCATCTGGTCAGGATCATCCGAAAATGCCTCAATTTCAGCTTCTAATTTATGAATCGCTTGTTGATTTTGTTCCAATTTTACAGCAAAATCAGTCAACTGCTCATCTTTTCCTTGCCATTCTGTTTGGACTGCCTCTAATTTTTCTGTCAATCCTTGCAGGCGTTCCTCGTTTTCCTTCCGACTGTTGGCAGCTTGACTAGATTCTAATTTGGAAACTTCGATTTGGCGTTCTAAATCACTGATGAGGCGTGTTAATTCAAGCAAACTCGCTTGGTCATCTGCCATTTGTTTCTGCAAATCATGGCGTTTTTCTTTCAGAAGAACATTTTCTTGCTCTAGCTGGTCACGTTTGCTGTAATAAGCAGACAAAGATTGCTGAATCCCCACAAGCCGTTCTTCAGTATCATTCAGCTGTGTTTTATTTCCCTTTATTTGAGCAATCAATACATCTAAATAAAGAGCACGGCGTTCCTCATCCAATTTCAAAAACTGCTTAGCAGTCGTAGCTTGCTTTTCAAGAGGCTTCACTTGACTATCGAGCTCATAAATAATATCTTCCAGCCGATCTAGATTATCTTGTGTTTGACTGAGCTTGCTTTCAGTCTCCTTGCGCCGCGTCTTGTATTTCAGTACGCCAGCCGCTTCTTCAAAAATGGCACGGCGCTCCTCTGGCTTGCTATTGAAAATTTCTTCCACCTTTCCTTGAGAAATAATGGAAAAACTATCTCGCCCAAGCCCTGTATCCATAAACAAATCATGAATATCTCGCAAACGTACCTTCTTGCCATCTATTTTATACTCGCTATCCCCGCTGCGATAAATATGACGCTCCACACGAATCTCATCTGCAGCTTGCTGGATAAAACGGTCTTTATTATCCAAAACGACAATAACAGAAGCATAATTCAGTGGTTTGCGAGTCTCAGTTCCCGCAAAAATGACATCTGGCATTTTCCCGCCACGGAGACTTTTAACACTGGACTCCCCCAGTGCCCAACGCAGGCTTTCAGTAATGTTACTCTTTCCTGAGCCATTTGGTCCAACGACTGCTGTCACTCCCTGATCAAATATTACCTTGGTCTTATCTGCAAAAGATTTGAAACCTTGAATTTCAATTTCTTTTAAATACATGAATGACTTTCCTTTTCAAATGCATTTTTAGCAGCTTCCTGCTCTGCTAATTTTTTCGAACGTCCTTGCCCTTGTCCAACCGTTCTGCCATCAACAGATACCGCTACAGCAAATTCTTTGGCATGAGCTGGACCAGACTCAGAGATGACTTGATAAACAATCTCGACATCACCATTGACTTGGAGCAGTTCTTGTAGCTTGGTCTTGTAATCAACCACCTGCTCAAAGTCTCCAACTTCTACCTTTGGAATCATGACTTGATACAGGAAATTTTTGACCGCTTCCACTCCTTTATCTAACAACAAAGCTCCTAAAAAGGCTTCAAATAAATCGCCGAGAATGGTGTCACGATTGCGACCACCTGACTTTTCTTCGCCACGACCTAATTTGATAAATTGATCAAACTGACAATCTCGACTAAAACCAGCCAAACTCTCTTCACGTACAATGGTTGAGCGAAGTTTTGACAAGTCCCCTTCTGGTTTTTTCGGATATTTTTTATACAGATATTCTGAAATCAATAATTGCAGAACAGCGTCTCCTAAAAATTCCAAGCGCTCATTGTGTGAAATTTTTAAGAGGCGGTGCTCATTGGCATAGCTAGTGTGTGTAAAAGCTGTCTCCAGCAACTTTTCATCTTGGAAGACAATTCCAAATTGCTTACTCAAAACTTTATGTAAATCTCTCATTTTTTCTCCTTTCAAGAAGAACTTTTTCTTTTAATACTCAAAAAACTTAACAATCACCTCCAGCTGTCTCCCAGACAATTGGAACTAGAAAGCAAGCTGCGGGTGGGGTAAAAACTCTACTTGAGCTTTTGAGGTCGCAGGTGTAATCAACGAAGTCAGTAACAAAGAGTACAGCAAGGTTGACAAATGCTTCGCTTTCCTTCTCTGCCACCTCTCACAGTCATCCGGACTGTGAAATCCGACGAAGTTTGAAGAGATCTTCACAGAGTATAAAAAGAAAACAAATTCTCTATTATTATATCAAAAAAATCCTTGATACTCCAACGATACCAAGAATTTGATAGGAAAAGTTCACCAGAGATGAAATGAATTTTCATTCTTTATCTGGAATGACTTTGAATAAATAATACGTCATAAAAAGGGTTAAGGCAGCTAAAGCAAACTTCACCCAGATAAGAGGTGCAAAGAAGATAGAAATTCCCGTTAGAATATAAATGGAAATAAGAATTTTTCTTTTACGCTCCCGAGCAATAGCACCTGTTTCGCGAAAGTCCGCCACATAGATTTGATACAACTTAGTATGGTATAGCCATTTTTCAAATCGTTTGGAAGAGCGTGAAAAGCATGCAATCGCCAACAGCAAAAAAGGGGGGCGGTAATAGCGGTAAAGCAACTCCCAAAAGGGCTAATCCTACTGAAATAAAACCAATCATTAAGTAAAAAATTCGCATTCTTTCTCCTAAATATTTGTTAAAGGTGTCGCCGTATCTGGCGATGTATCACAAATATGAAAATCATGCTCAACCGCCAAATCAGCCTGTGCTAATTGATTGATCATTGTGATATGAGCCAATTCTTTGGTATTATTTTCTTTGCTAAGATGCCCTAGATAGATTTTCTTAGTGCGATAACCCAACGTACGAATCATGGTTTCTGCCCCGTCATCATTCGACAAATGTCCTTGGTCAGATAAAATCCGCTGCTTCAGGCTCCAAGGATAAGCTCCGCTACGAAGAATTTCAATATCAT
>ERZ773099.3338-NODE-3338-length-10404-cov-10.572133_pt1 | contig 10404 bp, 11 predicted proteins | sample MGYA00511120_ERZ773099 | MGnify/ENA primary metagenome ERZ773099 (study PRJEB29015, sample SAMEA2738012) | human oral metagenome | biome: human oral; feature: human-associated habitat; material: dental | place: China | collected 2104 ... | reverse complement strand
GCTGGTCGTCCAGCGCGTCCATATGCGTCACAAATGGGTTAGCATCAGCACCGCCAGTGGTGTGTTCCAATACCGGCACATTCACCTCAGTAAAGCCGTGCTGGTTTAGATAATCGCGCGTCGCCTGCCAAAACTTGCTACGGCGAACAAACCGCTGACGCACCTCAGGATTGACGTTCATGTCAACGTAGCGACGGCGGAAACGCTCTTCTTTGTTCTCGAGCTTTTCAGGCATCGGCCGCAGTGACTTAGTTAACAACCTTAGCTCATGCACGCCAACCGACTTTTCGCCAGTCTGCGTTGTCGTCATCACTCCGCGCGCCTCAACAAAATCGCCCGTATCCAGAAGCTTCAGCTGCTTCATACCTAACACGCCGCGGCTAGCTTCCAATTCTGCCACATCATCGCGCTGCAAATATAGCTGTACTTCACCAGACTGGTCGCGCAGTTTGATGAACGCCAGCTTACCAAAACTGCGGATTGAAGTAATGCGACCTGCAACCACCACTTCCCGGCCCGCCAATTCATCATACCGTGCCAAAACCTGGCCGCAACCATGCGTCCGCTCCGACTTTGCTGGATATGGATCAACGCCCAATTGGCGTAATGTCTCTAATTTTCGTAATCGTTCGTTTCGATAATCTTGCAGTGTGGCCATAACAGAGATAATTATAGCACATTATCTGTAAATTATTTTAGAGGACTTAAGAGATGGACTTAACAACGTAAGTGATTTCCGCTTTCGGCGTTTTAATCGTCACTTCATCACCAATTTTCTTACCAATTAGCTCTTTACCAATTGGTGATTGATCAGAAATTCTTCCCGCCAACGGATCGGCCTCAACCGGCCCAACCACCGTATAGGACACGGTTCTTTCCGAACATTGCAATTCAACTGTACTGCCCAGACCAACACTTGAGGTGCCGCTTGATTTAATGATTTCAGCATTCTGCAAAATATCCTCAATCTCTAAAATCCGTGTCTCCACCAAGCCCTGCTCTTCACGCGCAGCGTCATATTCTGCATTCTCGCTTAAATCGCCAAAATCTCGCGCTACCGCAATTTTTTCAGCAATTTCACCACGCCTGCCTTTTAACTCTGCTAGCTCGACTTCCAAGTCAGCTTTTCCAGCTTCGGTAATCTGGTAAGTTTTTTTCATAAAAATCTCCTCCTCTATTACATATAGCGGTATTAGTCTTATAAACTACACTAAATATAGTGTTCTATCTAGTCTTAATGAAGTCTATCTGAGTATAACAACCGCCATTTATTATGTCAATATAGCCAAGCTTAACGACTTAAACAAAACTCAAGTAGTTGCTGATAGTTCATCTTTTTCGTCTCGCCAGTTGCTCGCTCAGTTACTTCAAATAGTCCATCACTATCAATTGCCCGATCACCAATCGTAATCCGCCACGGCAGACCCATCAATTCCGCATCAGCAAATTTCACGCCCGGCCGCTCATCACGATCATCAAGCAGCACATCCACACCACTATCAGCCAATTCGCTATAAAGCTTACCCGCTAACTCTTTACCCTTTTCACCAATTGCGACAATATGAACCTTAAACGGTGCAATATTTTCCGGCCAAACCAGCCCTTTATCATCGGCAAATTTCTCAACAATCACCCCCATCACCCGAGTAATGCCGATGCCATAGCTACCCATATATGCATATTGCTCTTTGCCATCAGCATCGGTGAACACCAGCTTCATCTCCTCTGATTTTTGTGTACCAAAATTAAAGATATTGCCAACCTCAGCCGTCTTCACTTTTTCCAACTCACTACGGTCAACACCAAGTTCCGCAACTGCCTCATCCAAGACTTCTTCATTCACCGCAATATTTTTAGCACGATGTAAATAAATATAGTCCTCACCAGCATCACAAATTGTCTGGAATTCGTGACTAAATTTAGTAAAGGCGCCGCCAGAAGCAAACGTTACATAAGTTTCATCACCGATACCAAAACGATCATAACAGCGCTTATACGCCTCAATGACGGTGTTATAGTAATTATCCAAGTCCTCTTTGCTAGCATGCACCGAGTACATATCCTTCATGACAAATTCACGACCACGCATAATTCCGCTCTTGGCACGCAGCTCATTGCGCAATTTATTCTGGAACTGATAAACGCTAATCGGCAAATCTTTGTAGCTTTTTAGATAATTACGCAATAAATCAACAATCGGCTCTTCGTGCGTCCAGCCAAAACCTACATCAGTGCCGTCTTGCAATTTAGACTTGAACCAGACGTCAACAACTTCATCGCTCCAACGACCGGTTTCCTGCCATAACTCTTTACGCTGCAAAGTGCTCATTGTTAGCTCTTGGCTATCAACCTTATCCATTTCCTCACGAACAATCTGCTTAATATTCTCAAGCACCCGCAGACCAAGCGGCAAGAAAGAATAGACACCTGCCATCGTCTTATGCGCATAACCAGCACGGATTAGCAGCTGAGCGTTACGAGCCACCTCACCTGCTGGCGCCTGCTTCAAAGTTCTGGTAAAAAGTTGTGTCATTCGCATATTTTTCCTCCTTTATATAAATGGCAACAAGGCACCTATTTGGTCGACGGCGTTTGTATTGATAAACAGAAAATAAAAAGCTATACCGTTTTTCATCATATGCATCATCATCGGCACCCAAATTGCCCCAGTATACTCCCTGGCGGCACACATAACCAAACTTAAGGTAAATGTATCAACTGCCACTGCCCACTGCAAAGGTGTGTCCGGACCGACCCAAAGATGCGCCAAGCCAAATGTTATGCTCGTCATAAGAACCGACAGCCAAATTGAAAATGAATTGCGTAGTTTGCCGTAAAGATATCCACGATACAACAATTCCTCGACAATCGGGCCCAATACCACCATTACCGTAAATGCCATTAAAAGCTGCCAGTGTGACACAAGCATACTCTGACTAAAGGGTATCTCCTGTCGCTGCTGCACATCAACCGAGAAAACACCACTAGCGATACTCATCGTGACTATCGTCAAGAGAAAATAAGCCACAAAAGCCAAGGGTGAAATAAATATCTCCAGAAACGTTGGCCAGTCATTTACCCCTAAATCCTGAAGAGACGTTCGCCGTTTTTTAATGTATATTGGTACACCAATAACTACAGCCAAGGATATGCCATAAACAAAAACTGAAATCGCAGTATTAAAAATAACTGGGTTTATCGATTTTAGAGGTACACCAAGCCCGACTAGCTGATTAACCAGAAGTGAAATAATTAGTTCCACTATTAAGAACGCCCCATAAACCCAAATTGGCAGCGCCACCAATAGCCACCACTTTCGGCCTTTTAATTTCTTATAGAAGCTTCCCCACATCACTCACAGTCACCAAAATTGTTAATATTAATAAAATCAACATGCCGGTAGCTTGAATATTTTCTTCACGCTCTTTCGTCAGCTCTTTCTTAAACAGACGGAATATCGCCATCGTAAACCAGCGCCCACCATCAAGTGCTGGAATCGGCAATATGTTCATCACCGCCAGCGTCAGTGAAATCAACGCCGCCACAAAAATGACTTGGGCTATTCCAGAATTAACCACCGACGGAAACAGCACGCCCAATATACCAATTGGTCCGGCCACACTATCGCCAACAGACGACAAATCAGCACGGGCTGACTGCTTTGACTGTTCGGAGCCAAAAATCTGCCCGAATAAACCATGAGTGGTTTTTGCCAGCAGTACGCCAACACCTTTTATCGTCTCATAAGACAGCTGTCCGGTCGTCGCTATTCCCATAATAGGCGCCGACCAAGTGCTGTATATTTTTTCTGATTGACTAGGAACAACCCCCAAATATCCACCAGCTTTGGCAGTCTGTTCAGAATTTAACTGCACATCAATTAACGACTCTTTGCCATCACGACTATACTTAATCGGCACTTTTTTGCCAGCGTTCCGCTTAGTTATAATTGGCAATTTTTCCGCCTCATTCAGTGGCTGGTTATTTATGTCAATCAATTGATCGCCCACTTTAATCCCCGCTCTATCAGCTGGCGAGTCAGGAGTAATTTTTACCACCGATACCGGAGAACGGCGCACCTCAGTGTCAAATGGCAACTGGACCTGATTCGACAGCACCTTTGGCAGTCCAATTACCGCCAGAACCGTAAACAAAATAATCGCCGTCAGCCAGTTCATCATAACGCCGGCTAGTAAAATCTTGGTTTTTACCCAAAATGTCGAACCACCATACGTACCTTTGCCCTTCGCTGAATCATACTCGCCTTTTAGACGAACAAACCCACCAAGCGGCAACCAGTTTAGGCTGAAAGTCACGTTTTCACCTAAAAAGCTCCGCTTAATTTTCCACTTCTTTGCGGCTGGCGGAAATCCAATCCCGAACTCCTCAACCTTAACTCCGTTTCGCTTAGCCGCCAGTGCGTGACCCAACTCGTGCAAGACCACCAGCGATATAAGCACAAATAGACCTAAAAGAACCCCCCAAACAATCATTTACCAAACCGCCTATTCCGATTAGCATACTCCTCTAAAATCACCGCCACATCGTCAGTAGTCATGTCTGGCCAATTTTTCTCCACAAACATCAGCTCGCTATAAGCCGAACGCCACAACATAAAGTTACTGAGACGCTGCTCACTAGAAGTCCTAACAATCAAATCACAGGGCGGCACATCTGGCGCGTATATATTTTGCGCTACTAACTCCGGCGTAACATCCTCGGCAGGAACCCCAGATTGAACAATTTTTTTAACCGCATCAGCAATCTCCAAATGTCCACCATAATTTAGACATAAGACCAATTCGCCACTATCTAAATTAGATGTCTTTGCTTCAGCGTCATCAATTGCCTCAACTAGTGCATCCGACAACTCACCCCTAGATCCGATTACCCTCAGGCGTATATTGTTCTCAATAAATGCCGGCAAGTCAGCCTTCAGCATCTTTAATAGCAATTTCATCAAGTGGCCAACCTCATCCTCTGATCGTTTCCAGTTTTCCGTGCTAAAAACATAAGCACTAACATATTTTACGCCACTCTGAAGCGTCTCTAAAGCCACATCTTTCAGTGCATTATAGCCAGCCAAGTGACCTTCGTATGCCGGCAAACCATGCTGTTTGGCCCATCGCCGATTTCCATCCACGATAAAACCAATATGTTGCGGCAACTCTGATTTTCTATTCATTTTTTACCCTCCACTCATCAATTAATTCAACATCTCGAGTATCTTTTTCTCGCTCGCGCCAATTTTTCCATCGTCGTAAAAGTTCCAAATTAACGAACCTAACGTCATCATATACCACTGAATGGCTCAATAAATCGTCATAACCAACAACCTGACCGTCAAACTCCCAACCGTCCCACAGCTCAGCCGAACCATCAGTCTTTACAAAATACGGACGCTGATTACCATCAAGCTTTCTGGTCCAATCGCCATAATCTTTAGAAAGTTTTTTTATCAACTCAGGGCTTGCTGCAAGATCAATATCACTAGCCCGACGAATCCCTAATTGGTCTAAAATACCACTGCCAATAACAATAATCTGCTCAAGAGGCAGCCCCAATTCTTTTACTCTGTCAGCAAAAGTTTTACTCATTAAACGGTCAGGATGTCCTTTTCCTTCGCCTTAAACGCCTCATCAATTTGCGCCTGCATTTTACTCATTAAGCTATCAACTTCCTTCTCGACCAACTTCAAGTCATCTTCGCTTAGCTCTTTTGCGTCCTTCATTCGCTTGGCGTCCTTTAATGCATCCTGACGAATATTTCGCATAGCAATTCGGGCTTCCTCAACCTTCTCGCTCACCTGTTTTACTAGCTGGCGACGGCGCTCTTCGGTTAAAGCTGGGACTGGCACGCGCACCACTCGTCCATCGTCAGACGGATTAAATCCTAGACTCTGGTTGTCGCGAATTGCAGAAGCAATTGCAGTAATATTACCTGGATCAAATGGCGTCACCAGCAGCATCTGGGCTTCTGGCGCAGTAATATTAGCCACTTGATTAAGCGGCATCTTCGTACCATAAGCCTCAACCATAACACCGTCCAACATTCCAGCATGCGCTCGGCCCGTTCGAACTTTCTTCAATTCATCTTGGAAAAAGCCAAATGCGGCATTCATTTTCTCTTCATAAGGGTTTGTGTCAAACATATATTCCTCCAATTTATCTACCGCTATTATACCAAACTTCAGGCGCCTTGTCTGCTAATTTTACCTATTGACCCGTGATATAATAACAGAGTGATTTCTAAGATTAAGCTATATAATTTCCGATCTTACAACCTACATGAAGCAACTTTTAGTGATTCCGGTACAGTTATCGTTGGACCAAACGGCACCGGCAAAACAAATCTACTTGAAGCGGTTTACGTAGCCTTACGCGGTAGCAGTTTTCGTGGCAGTCTTAGTGATTGCATGACACTTAACGCCCCTCAAACAGTTATTCACCTAGAGGGAGACTTTGGCGCAAGGCGAATAAAGTTAAACGCAGCGTCAGGAAAAATTAGCAAAGAATTCATCATTAACGATAATAAATCAAAAGCCTTGACCAGAAAAAATCGTTTGCCTGTAGTCCTGTTTGAGCCAAGTGAGCTACGTTTAATCTCCTCCTCTCCTTCCCGCAGGCGCGATTTTCTAGACGGGCTAATTGCTCGACTTGACCCCAAATATGACACTGACCTGCGAGCCTTCAATCGCACACTATTACAGCGCAACGAGCTCCTAAAATCCCATCAAGAAGATTCGCAAATCTGGCGCGATAACCTGTTTGCGTGGGATATAAAATTTGTTCAATACGCAACCAACATCGCCCAAAAAAGAGCTAAATTTCTCCAAGCTAACGAGCCTCGTATAAAAAATTTATACGAATCTTTGGCGGGAAAAAGCACACAATTATCCATTGAATACGTGGCTTCTGCTCCTCTAGAAAATTACGACCAATCTTTGCTTAACCGCCTAGAGAAAGTTCGCGAATATGAAATTGTCACAGGCTTCACTTCCGTCGGCCCACACCGTGAAGATTTCACAATTTTCCTCCATAATCAGCCCGCCATTAAAGTTGCTTCACGCGGTGAGATGCGAACTATTATGTTGGCGTTCAAATTATTAGAGCTAGAACTCCAAACAGAAATCAGCCAATCGCGACCATTAATTCTACTAGACGACGTTTTCTCGGAGCTAGACGCCACCCGCGAAAAACTCCTCCAGGAAACCATTCAACATCATCAATTCATCGTCACCACGACAGACTCACGCCACCAAAAAGATGGCTGCCTAATTATTTCCACGCAATAAAAATCCGCCCTCTCGCATGAAGGCGGATTTATTTATTCTACTCGACTCCTGCTTACACCGCGGGTCGGTCATTAACTCTTTTATTTGCTAATTCATTCCGCTGCCTTATACGACGCTGTAGCTCCACGGATAGTTCTCTAGTAGCCTGCCACGCCTCATCGTCTCCTGGATTTTCTCTAGACAGCTCCGAAAGACTAAACAGCTCATCTCTAGCAGCAATAACGCTCCTCACAGCTTCTTTAAACTGTTCATTAGTCGTTTCTGGATTGACCTGACTTGCATCAGGCTCTTTATCATAGACCCCCTCCAAAACGTTCCAATCAGTTGTTGCATCAGGAGAAGAATCTGGATTTTGGCTTAATGTTTCACTCATATTATTCCTTTTTGTTTCTTTACGGCTATATACCGCTTTTTTTAATATGTACTAATACTAGCACGTATTTGTAATATTGTCAATATGCTTATGATAAATATTGACAGCATAAAAAATCGGCCGCATTATTACAGCCGATTTCTTTCCAGAGCAATTTTCTAAACTAGGAATTATTCGCTTACGCCCAGCTCGATTCGCTTAAACTGACGAATAACAATGTTTTCGCCCAATTTAGCGATAGCTTCCTTAACATGCTGCTCAACAGTCTTAGAGTCGTCCAGAATGTAAGCCTGACTCATAAGAACTTGCTCAGCAAAATGCTTCTTCAATTGACCTTCAACAATCTTTTCGCGCATTTCTTCAGGCTTACTTGCCAAAGATTCGCTCGCTATAAGCTCAGCTTTAACGCGCTCCATTTCCTCTGCTGGAATGTCAGCTTCAGAAACATACTTTGGACTCATCGCTGCAATTTGCATAGCAACTTCGTGCGCCAATGTCTTAAAGTCGTCAAGTCGAGCCACAAAGTCAGTCTCACAGTTAACTTCGACAATCACACCAATTCGACCAGAATGAACATAGCTCTCAATCAAGCCTTCACGTGCTTCACGGTCGCCTTTTTTCTCAGCCTTGGTCAAGCCTTTTTTGCGCATCTCTTCCAGCGCCTTATCAAAGTCACCGTCAGCCTCAACCAACGCTTTTTTAGCATCAGTCAAACCTACACCTGTCAATTCGCGCAGTTTTTTAATGTCGTCAACAGAAACGCCCATCCTATTTCTCCTCTTTTTTCACTGGTTTTTCTTCAGGTTTCACGCTACCCGCACCTTCGGCAACAGCTTCAGTGAAGTAGTCTAATAGCAATTGAATACCCTTGATGGCGTCATCGTTACCTGGGATAACGTAGTCAATGCCAGTTGGATTGACATTGGTATCAACGATAGCAAATACTGGCACACCCAACGTCTGAGCTTCACGCACTGCATTTGCGTCAGTCAAAGCATCAACCACGACCACCGCGCCTGGCTTGCCCATCAAGTCTTTGATGCCGCCATATTTAACGTTCAAGCTATCGATTTCCTCTTGGAAACGCTGCACTTCCAATTTGTTGTAGCGCTTTTCCAGGTCACCTGACGCCATGCGCTTTTCCAAGTTCTTCAGCTTCTTGATCTGCTGAGTAATCGTTGAGCCGTTGGTCAACATACCGCCAATCCAGCGTTCAACCACATATGGCTGATTGATCTTTTCAGCAGCCTGACGCACAACATCCTTAGCCTGCTTTTTCGTGCCGACAAACAGTACTTTGCGGCCTGACGCTGCGATTTTTGTTAATTCTGGCAAAGCCTTGTCCAGTGCCTCGACCGTCTTGACCAAGTCAATGATGTGACTGTCCTGACGCTTACTGTGAATATATGGCGCCATCTTTGGGTGCCAGCGGCTGGTTTTGTGTCCAAAGTGAACACCTGACTCCAGCAAAGCCTTAATGTCTACCTTTACAGACATTCTCTTCTCCTTTTGCCTCATCCGTTCACGATTATGGAGTGTGAAACGGATTGTGTCATTAAAATTAGTTACTTGGCAATTATACCAAATAGTCAATAAATCTGCAAATATTACCCTTTCTCTAGCAATTGTCTAAATCGCGATAGACCGTCGAAATTTTTACCGTTTCGATACGGTCGCACTATATTTGCCAATGCCGGCAGATTTAGCTCATCAATGCCCTCTCCTTTGAGAATTCCTCTTTTGATAGCACAGTACGCTATGCCATCAACTTCATAGCCAAATGTGTTATCGGTCGAAGAATGTATACCCGTTACCCTGCTCATACCTTCAGCATCAGGACTATTCTTGAGTCTGTAGCAAGCCTCTACGGGATATGTCGCTCCTCCATACTGAGAGTACGCACTTATGCCGCCATCAAGATAATCTCCACTGGCCGCCATAACCAAAACACTTGCCTCATGATCCTCAGGATCATTATCTACTTCAAATCCTGCAATTCGCTCCTTTACCTGATTGCCGCTAACAATCCAATCATCAAGAAATAAAATCTTAGAACTCTTGTCAATCTCACCTCTACCGCCATACACTTTCAGTCTACCTTCACATTCTTCGAATTCATCGTCTGGAAATTTAGATAAGACCAGACTTAAAATATACTGGCTACTTTTCATCTCGTTTTTAGCACGACACTGACTTAGTGAATTTCCTACGTAAATATAGACCGGCTTATTATCAACCTCCAAATGATGCCTCGATCTTTTTGCTAGCGCGTTTGCTGCAAAATTTAGTTCCGGCACACCCAAAAACGTCAATTCATCTATTAATTCTTTAGCGTAATTCTCCATGTAATCAGGTAAATAATGCTTTGTCATCTCTATAAATTGCACAAAATCATTTATCGCTTCGTATTCAGTCGTTTTATATCGACTTTTCATGAACGAAAGGTCGCTCGTTTTCGTGCCCAGATAATTATCCTCTTTTACATAGACCACGAGATTGTCTCGACTAGCGTCTTGAGCCTGCGATAATAACTTTGGCGGCGTCACTGGACTTAACTCACTCAAAGCACCAGGACTAGTCGATAACTCAATCATACCTATATTATGTCATAATTTCGCCAAAATAGCAAAGTTAAGGTTACGGACTTTTGACATTTTCCGATAAATCATGTACAATTGAACAGTTATGAAAAGCAGTATTCACCCACAGAACTATCGCCCTGTCGTATTTAGCGACG
>ERZ773099.3336-NODE-3336-length-10407-cov-3.042214_pt1 | contig 10407 bp, 8 predicted proteins | sample MGYA00511120_ERZ773099 | MGnify/ENA primary metagenome ERZ773099 (study PRJEB29015, sample SAMEA2738012) | human oral metagenome | biome: human oral; feature: human-associated habitat; material: dental | place: China | collected 2104 ... | reverse complement strand
AAAAACATGCGTGACCGCGCTCAGATGTGTGCCTTGAGTTCCTCAAGAAAGCCTTGGGGCACGTCAAAGCCCAGTTCCTGCGCTTTTTGCACAGCCTCGGCGGCACCCGTGTAATTGCCCAAGTCAAAACGGGCCAGGGCAAGGTTGTTCCAGGCAGGGGCAAAGCCCGGCTCGGCCTGCAAAAGCTCGGTGCAGATTTTCTCGCTGACGGCAAAATCGCCCTTCATGTAATAGGCCGTGGCCAGGGCGTTTTTTGCCTGCACAAACTTGGGATCCCACTTGAGGGCCTTGTTCAGGGCTGTGATGGCTTTGTCCGGCTCGCCGCGCTGCAGGTGCACAAAGGCAATATTGCTCCACGGCACGGGAAATTTTGCCCGGCAGTTGGCGGCTTCTTCGTTATAGCGCAGGCAGCCTTCAAGGTCGCCCCGTTCCAGACAGATGCCGCCCAGCTGCACATAGGCTTCGGCCAGATGGGGCGAATTGCGCACCGCGTTCAAAAAAGCCTCCTCGGCGGCCACAAAATCCCTCTTGGTCAGCAGGGCCAGCCCCAGATTGTAGTAGTGGTTGGCGCACTGTTCGTTCTGGGCGATTTCTGCCTTGAGGTCCGCGATATATTCGTCAATATCATCATAACGGGCTTTCATGCGATGTGTCCTTCTTTTTTCAGGAGATCATGATACCAGCGGCAAAAATCGAAAATGCCCAGGTATTTTTCGTCCCTGTTGACCACTCCAAGGGCGCACTCCATTGCGCCCTTGCTGTATGCCTTGCCGTATGGCCCTTTTTTGGCCATGTCACGCAGAAATTCGTTGACCAGCTGCTGCGTGGTGCGCTTGCTCACATCCGTGCGCAAGTCAAGAGGATCATTGGGTTTTTGAAATGGATCCCAGTTGTCATAACCAATGCGGTCCACAAACTTGCGCCGCCGTGGATTCATTTTTTCATAAATTTCGCGCTTGAGAACTTCCTGCTCGTCGGTAAGCGCCTGCGGCGTGCCGTCACGAAAAACAGTGGCGGGAATATTGCCGTACATGCGGACTCCTTGCTGCTGGCCCAAAAAAATCAGGCCTTCTCCTCCCTGGCCGGCCCGATGCCCAGGTACGCCGCATCATAACGGGTAAGCAGGGCCATGGAAAGCGGCACATATACCTCGTGCAGCTCCCTGAAGCGGGTTTTGACCTTTTCGGCCAGTTCCCTGCTCAGGGCCTCCAGGCGCTGCTGCACCTTGTCCAGATGAACCGTGGGATATGCCTTGCCCGCCTCAAAGGCCGAAAAACCGCAAACATGCCCCTGCCCTGCAATGGATGTGGGCACGCCGTACACCCGGCAGGTAATGGGGCGCGCGTCATACATCAGGCAGCGGTCACTTTCGTCCAGCAGGGGACACCGCAGTCTGGCCTGCGCGGCGCGCTCCAGAAGCACATCGGGGTTTTCGCCGTCTTTCTCTGACCGGAAAAGATTGCGCTTGAAGCGTGTGGCACGGCGGTCCGCCTCCGATGCGCGTTCCAGAATGGTGGAGCGTTGCGGGCCGTGCCCGAAAGACGCCTCAAAAGTTTTGTTGAGATACATGGCCTCTATCAGGGAAAGATCAAAAAGGGCATGGCAGCAGTCGCTGCATCCTTCCTTGCAGGCCACATTGAGAGGAAAATCCTGGCGTATCCGGGAAAAAAGAGAGTCAACTTCCGTCCGCAACGCTTCGTAGCGGGCAAAAAGATCAGTCAGGTCGGGAATCATGCTGTGTCCTGTCCGCAAAAGGGCGGTCTCTCGCTGCTCCGGCGCAACGCGGCCCTGCCGTCCGCAGCCTATGAAAGCGCCGTCCGGCACGCGTCCGGACGGCGGCAAAAAGCATCAACGGCCTGGCGCAACGTGCCTCAAGCCGTTATAATGCCTAGTTTTCCTCAACGGTAATGGCGCTGGTTTCGCACACTTCCACACAGGACTCACAGCCCAGGCATTCTTCGGGGCTGACGGGATCGGATTTGCCCTCTTTCATTTCGTAGACTTCCACAGGGCAAACGTCCACACATTCGCCACAGCCCACACACTTTTCCGCTTCAACAGTCACATTGTAGCCCATACTGTCCTCCAGATTGGATTGGTTGTTCCCGGTGCAAAAAGGGTACTTTTTCCGCGCATACGGCGGCATGCGCCGCACGCAACGCCGATACCCACGACTGCCTCTGGATAGCCCCAGCCATGCTACCTGTCAAGTCACGCCGCAAGAAAAGCCTCCAGCGGGATTTTTTCTGCGGGGCAAAAGACGTCGCCTCCCGCAGCCCCTGCTACGGGACGATACGCGCATGGTAGCCGCGCCCGTTGCGCACCACTTGCAGGAGTACCTGACCGGAGGCATGCTCGCGCCGGAAAGCCTGCAAAAAATCACTCACTTCAGGGGTCTCCGTGCCCCCCACACCGGCGATTCTGTCGCCGGGGCGCAGGAAGGCGGCGGGGCCGTCCCCACGCACGCGGGCAATGACCACGCCCTGCGCCCCCTGCCGCACGCCAAAACCCCAAAGCCGCTCCATGAGCGTATGGGCATCGGCGTCACTGAACGGAGAGGGCACCACCTCCACATGCACAAGGCCGCTGTCGCGCAAAAGCGTCAGGCGCAGCGCTGCGCCCCCGGCCTGGTTGCGCAGAATATCCAGATAATCGCGCCGGTCGCGCACGGGCGAGGCATTGATGCTTTCCAGAATATCCCCCGCAAGCACGCCCGCCCTCTCTGCCGGAGTGCCGGGAAAAACGCTGGTCACAAGCACACCCTGCGCTTCTTTCAAACCCAGAGCCACGGCTGTGCGCCCGTCCACACTCTGCACGTCAATCCCCAGCCAGAGAGGGGCCACACGCCCCCGGCTCACAAGGTCCGCCATGACCCGCCGGGCCTTGTTGACGGGGATGGCAAAGCCGATGCCCTCAGCCCGCGCGTCCACGGCCGTATTGATGCCCACGAGCACGCCTTCGAGATTGAGCAGGGCGCCACCGCTGTTGCCGGGATTGATGGCGGCGTCTGTCTGGATCAGGTCGGTGAATGCGCCGTTTTTGTTGCGGATGGTGCGCCCCAGGGCGGAAACAACGCCTGTGGTCACCGTATGGTTGAAGCCAAAGGGGTTGCCGATGGCGATGACGGTTTCGCCGGGCATGAGATCGTCAGAATCTCCCATGCCCACGGAAGGCAGCGCCTTTGCCCCCGCAATTTCCAGCACAGCCAGGTCAAAATCCGAATCTGCGCCCCTGACCGTTGCCGCGAATTCCCTCCCGTCCTGCAGGCGCACCATGATCTCTCCGCCTCCGGCAATCACATGGGCATTGGTCAGCACCAGCCCCTTGCCGCCGTCCACAATGATGCCGGAACCAAGGCTTGTGCGCCGCTGTTTGACGGGCTGGCGGTCCAGTGCGCCAAATCCGGGCAGCCCCGGCCCGAAAAACAGCTCCAGAGGCGAGGAGCGCATGCTCTCCACCTGATAGGTACTGGTAATGTTGACCACCGCGGGGGCCGATGTCTGCACGGCGCGCACCACAGGGGTCATGCGGGGGCTGTCGGCTGCCGGGGCTGTCGCCGCAGAGGAGGCCCCGGCATGCAGGATCAGGGCAAGAAACAGCCAAACTCCCCGCCGCAATGCAGAAAAACAGTTCTTTCGGGAGGAACAGACGCATATTTTCATAAACAAAATCCTTGTGGCAAAATTGTGCGGGCGCGCCGAAAAAATGTGCAGGCCCACAGCGCAAAAAAATGATAGTATGATCCGGGAGCGAAGCAAAGGGGCAACCTGCGGGCCTTGCGGGCGCAGCACGGAAACGGTACAAGAAACCGCGCCTCTTTTTCGGCATATCTTTTGCGGCCAGCAGCGGCCGCCGTCTGCCACGCCAGCACAACAAGGAATTTCCATGCCGCAACCCCTTTCCCCCACCGAACTGGAGCACATTGTTCCCGGCCTTGCCATAGCCCCCCTTGCCCGGGAAGACCTTGACGCAGCCCAGGCCCATCTGGACAATCTGACCAAACCGCGCGGCAGCCTCGGCAGGCTGGAGGTTCTGGCCCGACGCCTGTACGCCATGAGCCGGGGGCAGACCCCGCTTGCGGTCAGCCCCGCCCTCATGCTCACCGTTGCGGGCGATCATGGCGTGGCCGCGCAGGGGGTTTCGCCCGTGCCGCAGGTGGTGACGCGGCAGATGGTGCACAATTTTCTCAACGGCGGCGCAGCGGTCAACGTTCTCTGCCGGGCATCGGGTCTGGATTTTCGGGTGGTGGACGCGGGCTGCGCGGGAGGCCCCTATGAGCCTCATCCCATGCTGCTGGACAGGCGGCTGGGCGAAGGCACGGCAGACATCAGCCAAGGCCCGGCCATGAGCCGCGCCACCTGCCTCCAGGGCTTGCAAACGGGCGTGGAACTGGCACGGGATTTTGCCCGCCAGGGTTACCGCTGCCTCGGCACAGGCGAAATGGGCATCGCCAATTCCACCTCTGCCGCGGCCCTCTACTGCGCCCTGCTGAATGCGGCCCCCGAACGCATGACAGGCCCCGGAGCAGGGGCTGATGCGGCAATGGTGCGGCACAAGATCAGCGTGGTCCGCACGGCGCTGGATATCAACAAATCCCTGACGCGCTCCGGCGATCCTGTGGACATTCTGGCCGCGCTGGGAGGATTTGAAATCACGGTCATGGCCGGGATCATGCTGGGCGCGGCTTCACAGCGGCTGCCTGTTCTGGTGGACGGCTTCATCTGCGGAGCGGCCTATGCCGTTGCCCTGCGCCTCTGCCCGCCTCTGGCTGACTATGCGGTGCTTGCCCACATGTCGGCCGAGCCGGGGCACTCGCCCGCCATGCACAGCCTGACCGCAGGCACGCCCGCCAACGCCCCCCTGCTGCATCTGGACATGCGCCTGGGCGAAGGCACGGGCGGCGCCATGGCCTATCACCTGCTGCGGTGCGCAGCAGCCATATATACGGACATGGCGACATTCGACTCCGCCGGAGTGGCGGGAAAGTCATGCTGAACAGCCCTCCCCTCCTGAGTCTGAAAGGAGTTTCCCGTCAATTTGCCTTGCGGCAGGGCCTTTTGGGCCGACAGCATGTTCTCCTTGCGGCAGACACTGTGAGCCTTGAGCTTGCGCGGGGCGAAAGCCTTGGCCTGGTGGGCGAATCCGGCTGCGGCAAATCCACGCTGGGGCGCATGGCCTGCGGCCTGCTCTCCCCGTCCGCGGGCGAAATTTTTCTGGACGGACGCCCCCTGCCTCCCGCCGGGGCGGGAAGTTGGGCCGCCGGACGCATCCAGATGATCTTTCAGGATCCCTTCTCCTCCCTCAATCCCCGGCTCAAGGCGCGCGCATCTGTGGCCGAGCCCCTTGCCCGCGCCGGGATCCCGGCTGCCCAACGCCGCGCGCGCGCGGAAGCCATGCTGGCCACTGTGGGGCTGGAAGGCCTGGGCAACCGCTACCCGCACGAATTTTCGGGCGGGCAGCGCCAACGCATTGCTGTGGCCAGAGCCATTGTCACTACCCCCGATCTGGTGGTCTGCGACGAACCGGTGTCTGCCCTGGACGCCTCTGTTCAGGCTCAGGTACTCAACCTCCTGCGCGATGTGCAGGAAAAATTCGGCCTGGCCTACCTCTTCATCTCCCACGACCTGGCAGTGGTGAGTTTTCTCTGCTCTCGCATACTGGTCATGTATCTGGGGCAGATTGTGGAAGAAGCCCCCACGCAGCGCCTGTTGGCCGATGCGGCGCATCCCTACAGCCAGGCGCTGCTGGCGGCCAGCCCCACTGCAGGCGACAGCACCCGCCCCCACAACGCCCCGCCACTGGAAGGCGAACTGCCAAGCCCCCTTGCGCCTCCGCCCGGCTGCCGCTTTCATCCGCGCTGCCCCAAGGCGCATGCTGTCTGCCGCACACAGTCCCCGCCCTGGAAGAACATGGCTCCGGACTGGCGCGTGCGCTGCCATCTGCCCTGCAACGCATAACGCATGCTGTGCGCTGCGCAAAGCGTGCAGGCTCCCTGCACAAAAAACGCTTGCCAGACGCAGGGAAGTTCTGTATGTAATGCCTCGCGCCGCGTAGCGCGCAGCAAATGGCAAGGTAGCTCAGTTGGTTAGAGCATACGGTTCATACCCGTAGTGTCGGGGGTTCAAATCCCTCCCTTGCTACCAAGAAAAAATCCGCCAGGATTGATATAGCCCCCGGAAGTCTTGAGAAAAAAAGCTTCCGGGGTTCTTTTTGTCCGGCGAGGAGCGCCAAAAAACCTGCTGCATCCACTATTTGGGATATACAAAACAGGTATACTTTTCGTGAGAAAACGCGCTACCGCTTTTTGCCCAGCCATTCCGCCAGGGTGTTGAGCAGTTCCACATTGTTGATGGGTTTGGTCAGGTGCGCATTCATTCCGGCGTCAAGGCTTTTCTGGCGATCCTCCTGCATGGCGTGCGCCGTCATGGCCACAATGGGCAGGCTGGCAAAGCGCCGCTCCGCGCGCAGCTTGCCCGTGGCCGTCAGGCCATCCATTTCGGGCATCTGGATGTCCATGAGCACCAGATCAAACTCCTGCTCGTGCAGAATGTCCAGAGCTTCCACCCCGTTCTCCGCGATGGTCACATGCATGCCCGCCTGGGTGAGCAGTTCTTCGGCCACCATCTGGTTGATCTCGTTGTCTTCCACCAGCAGTATCCGGCTGCCCTTGTAGCGGGCCACAAGGTCTTCCTCCTCGCGGCGCTCCCTGTCGCGCTCGGCAAGGCCCAGATCCCGGCCAAAAATCCCTGTCAGGCAATTGTAGAGCGATGACTGCGTTATCGGCCTGTACAGGGTGCGCGCTCCGGAAAGATGCCTGCCGCCCGCCGCGCTGACCAGTATCACCGGCAGTTTCAAACGCCCGTGCTCGCAGGCTGCGTCCAGGCGATCCAGATCCCTGAAGTCGTCACCCGTCACCAGCACATCGGGCGGACTGGCCGCGCTGGCCCGCTCCAGCACAGCTTCCACCGTATCCGCCAGTTCCACATGCTTGCAGCCCATGACGGAGAGCATGTCTCTGACGCTTTCCAGATCCGCCCCCTGGGGAAGAGCCGCCAGCACCCGCATGTCGCCAAAGGTTTCCGGGCCGGAACTCTGACGTTCTTCGGCGGGTACGCTGGGAAAGCGGCAGACAAAATGGAAGGACGTTCCTTCGCCCAGGGTACTTTCGCACCAGATGTCGCCGCCCATGAGGCGGGTCAGCTTGCGGCACAGGGCCAATCCCAAGCCGGTACCGCCATAGCGTCTGGTGGTGGAAGTGTCCCCCTGGGTGAAGGGCGTGAACAATCTGTCGATCTGTTCCCTGCTCAGGCCAATGCCCGTGTCCGTAACCGTGAAGTGCAGCACGGCCACGCCGCCATCCTCACCCTGTTGCTCCACAGTGATGGAGATGCCGCCTGTGGACGTGAACTTGATTGCATTGGTGCACAGGTTGGTGAGCACCTGGGCCAGGCGCAGAGAATCCCCGAAATACTGCTTTTGCGCTTCGGGGGCAATTTTGACGGTCAGGCTGATCCCCTTGGCCTCCGCCCGGTGAACCACAAGGTCGTGCACCCCGCGCACCACATCGTCCACATAAAAGGGAATGTCTTCCAGATCCATCCTGCCGGCTTCGACCTTGGAGAAGTCCAGAATATCGTTGACCACCCGCAACAGGGATTTGCCGGCAAAATCTATTTTTTCCATGAATTCCCGCTGACGGGGCTTCAGGTCGGTGCGCAGCAGAATATGGGTCATGCCGATGATGGCGTTCATGGGAGTACGGATTTCGTGACTCATGTTGGCCAGAAACTCGCTCTTGGCCTGGTTGGCCGCACTGGCCTCGCCCGCCAGGCGTTCGGCAATCCCGGCGGCGTTGGCCAATTGGATATTGGCCTGTTCCAAAGCTTCCTTGGCCCGGCGCACATCTTCATGGGCCTGACGCACTTCGGTCACGTCCTGGCTGGAGCCGACGCCGTACAGGCGGCGTCCTTCGCCGTCAAACACGAATTTCCAGGACGACCGCAGCCATTTGCGGGAGCCGTCCTTGCAGCGCACGGGCACTTCCACATTGCGCAGGATGGGATTTTCGGGGCTGGAATGCTCGGACAAACTCTCCGGATTTTCCCACAGGGAACGAATGTCCTTGCCCAGAACCTCCTGGGGAGTGAACCCCAGCATGGGGATGATCTTGTCAGAAATATAGACAAGGCGAAAATCTCCGTCCACAGACCAGATGACTTCTCCTGTGGCTTCCTCCACCATGCGGAAACGCTCTTCGGCCTGTCGCAGGGCCGCGTTGACGCGCTGGTTGCGGATAGCCGTGCCGATGAGCGTGCCTGCGGCACGGAGGATGTTCTCTTCCGGCTCTGTCCAGACATATTCCGAATGGCAGTCGTCAAAACCGATGAAACCCCACAACTCGTCGTGAAACAGGATGGGAGCGGTGATGATGGAAAGGATGCCCTGCGGCGCAAGCTGTTCCTGCTCCAGCGGCGGCATGTTGCGCACAAGACTGTTCACGCACTTTCCGGACAGGAAGGTATCGATCCAGGTGGGGATGGTCTCGGATACGGGGCGATTGGTGCAAATGTCCGAATCCTGCTGCGGCTCCGCGCCCTCGGACCACTCGTACAACTGTGTGGTGTGCAGTTCGGGATTGATTTCGGGATGGGGGCTGGGATGGATGCTCCACACATACACGCGGTCCACGCCGGTGGCGTGGCCGAGCATCTCCAGCACGCTGTTGACCGCATCGTCAAAGCAACGATCGTCCGAAATGAGCATCTGCGCGGCACGACTGGTACCTTGCAAAAGCATGTCCCGGCGTTGCAGGCTGCCCTCCATGGCATGGCGTTCGGTAATATCGTCAAAAACCGCCAGCATGCCCACCAGTGCCCCGTTGCCATCGCACACGGGCTGAAAAAAGGCCGTTACCCACACTTCAACACCGTTGTGGGTAAGGGCCAGCGTTTCCTTTACGGGCGAGAGGCTTTGCTCGCAACAATCCAGCAGCCGCTGGATGTGCGGCAGGGAAAGGGGGTCGAGCACTGCGGCCAGGGGTTGGTTCCGGATGCTCTGCCTGCTTTGGCCCATGTACCGGCAAAAAGCTTCATTGCAGGCCAGAAAGTGGCGTCCGGTGTCAATCAGAAGCACCATTCCGGGGAAAAAGTCAAAAATTTCGCCACTTCCGGCATGGAAAAAAAGTCTTTCCCAGCCGCTCTCGCGCTTGAGCGCCACCAGTAACTGCCCGGTATCGGACGTTCTGTGGAGCAGCCTGCCCCACAATTCTCCACCATCCATACGACAGTTGGAAAGAGGCCGCCATGGGTGCTTTCCCGCAGGCTCTCCCGCTAGAGGCCATCCTTCCGGGTTTGCCACCAGATCACGCAGTCCGCAGGGGAATCCTGGGGCGCTGACCGGAGACCCGCGCTCCGGTAACGGCCTGCACAGCGCGGCGAAAGCCGGATTCCATTCCGCCACACACAGAGTGTCACAATCAATCAGGGCATATGCAAAAGGGGAGATATCCATCAACTCCCGCAAAAGAGGGGAAAGCGCACTGCTCACGCCAGTTCCCGTGATTGCGGGAAGCAATGCCCCGCAATCCCCGAACAGATTCTTCCGCAACACTTTTGCACGGCATCATCTCCATTGCAGCGGGAATATGCGCGCATCTCGCGCATGTGATTTTTGGATTATCAAACACGAAAAGTCACACTTTGTAAAGCGCAAAAACCTCACGCCGCAGACGGTGCGCAGCGATCCTGCCCTTGCGCCCCGCGGGACAAAGACACAACACAGAGGGTCAGTTCTTCAGACTGTGGATGGGGGCCGGGATACGCCCTCCCAGGGCGATAAACTCCGCGGCATTGCCCTGGGGCACCGGCATGACGGCAGCCTTGCCCAGAAGCCCGCCGAAGGAGACTTCTTCTCCCACGCCCTTGCCCGGCACGGGGATCAGACGCACGGCCGTGGTCTTCTGGTTGATCATGCCGATGGCCATTTCGTCTGCAATGATGCCGGAGATGACGGAAGCCGGGGTGTCGCCGGGGATGGCGATCATGTCCAACCCCACGGAGCAGACGCTGGTCATGGCTTCCAGCTTTTCCAGGCTCAGGCGTCCGGTGGTGGCGGCCTCCTCGATGCTGGAATCTTCGGATACGGGGATGAAGGCTCCCGAGAGCCCTCCCACCGACGAAGAGGCGAAAGAACCGCCCTTCTTGACGGCATCGTTGAGCATGGCCAGCACTGCCGTGCTGCCGGGCGCGCCGATGCTGGACAGGCCGAGGCTCTGAAAAATTTCGCCCACCGAATCGCCCACGGCCGGAGTCGGTGCCAGGGAAAGATCGGCCACGCCAAAGGGAATTCCCAAGCGGGCAGCCACTTCGGAACCGATCATTTCGCCTACGCGGGTGACCTTGTAGGCCG
>ERZ773099.3335-NODE-3335-length-10407-cov-11.167117_pt1 | contig 10407 bp, 11 predicted proteins | sample MGYA00511120_ERZ773099 | MGnify/ENA primary metagenome ERZ773099 (study PRJEB29015, sample SAMEA2738012) | human oral metagenome | biome: human oral; feature: human-associated habitat; material: dental | place: China | collected 2104 ... | reverse complement strand
CGAGGATGCGCGGGGTGAGGGATTTGGATTTGTGGGTGTGGTGTCGTTTCATGGGAGTTGCTCCTTTCTGGATGCGTTCTATTTGTAGGGAGGTGTTTCCTTATGGTGATGTCGTTTCATGATGTGACTCCTTTCGTGATGAATCCTATTGTGGGGGTGCTGAGGGGAGAGTGTCGCAGCTCGTTCATGGCATCCTCACCGTTACGCTGACGCGTGACCCCTCCCCCGCACGGCGGGGGATGCTAAGATGGTGGGATTTGCTGTGCCTCCGATATAAAAACCCACTGCACTAATCATACTGTAACATATTTCAGAAAAAAGCATACTGTAGTAAATAACAGGGGTCAAACGTCCTAGTCTTGCGGAAACCCTTGTATTTTCTAGGGGCGCGGGGATTTTGGGGGAGAAAAATTTTTTGGAGAATTTTGTTGGCAATCGCATGGAGAATACGATAGAAGGACGGGAAACGGAGCGCCTTTCGTCCATTCGGGCGCTGATGAGAACGGCGCAGCTTACGGCGGAGAAGGCAATGGATATGCTTGCCATCCCAAAGGCGAAGCAGGGGCATTACAAGGCGCTCTTTTGAGCAAAGATGTTTCCATGGGAGGATGGATATGGCGCTGCTGCGCGTGCAGCTCGTGACGGGGCGGCAGATCGAATCTGTGCATACGAAAAGCCTCCCCCATTGCGATGGGGGAGGCCGGGGACAGCAGGAGAAGTTCAACGCCAACGGCGTGACGATAGGGGCGATTCTTTAGAGTTTCCACGTAAAACCGGCTCTGACGCTCACGCCGCGCTGTTTTCCTGCCCAACCTGTGACACTGATGTCAGCGGTGGCATTCTCGCTCAGAGAGGCTTTCCATCCGAGTTCCAGGCTGCCGGAGAAGCCTTTGAGGGTGGGGGCGGGGGTGTCGTAGGCTCTGCCGCCGACCTCTACGGTGGCATCTGTCTCGCCGCCGAATTCGTACTGTGCGGCGGCGCCCAGGATGAGAGCGCCGCCCTTTTGTGGAACCTTCCAGCGTGCGCCCGCACGCAGACGGTGGCTGTGTGCGGCGTCGAAGCAATAGCGCTCGCCCGTCGAGAGGGTCGCGTCCGTGCCGTTCTGCCGCGTGTAGAAGTAGCGGATGTACAGCTCTCGCTCGCTTCCGCTCTGCTCGGTGATGCGCTGTCCAAGTCCTAGGTGTGCGCCGAAATAGTTTGTATCGGTGTCGTAAGAGGTATGTGTCGGCGTGCGTCCTGTGGGCAGGTCGGCGGCGTAGTCCATGTCGGCGCGTCCAAAGCGGAGGCTGCCCTCATAGAACATGCCGCCCTTCTGCTCCTGCCGCACGAATGCACCGCCGCCGACATAGCGGACACTGCCGTCGCCGTGCGCGTCATTCACATAGCTGTCGTAGTTGCCGCGCCCGTATTCAACCATGGGGCCAAAGAGGAGACGGCCGTTGCTCCCACGCAGCGCACGCGCAAAGCCGACGGCGAGGTTCATGCCCCTCATCTCGACATAGGAGCCGGTTTCATAGCGCATGGAGGCGCCGCTGATGGCGGCAAAGGCGGTAAAATCGTCTGCTCCTGCCGTCTGAATGGAGGCGCTTGCAATTCCTGCACCCGCAAAGAGGTCTGCACCTGCACGGAGGAAGGCGGCCGAGCCTGTCATTGTCTCTACGATGGATTTGCGGTTGTCCTCTATCTGCCCACGGAAATCGGGGGTCGGCGGAGGCGTTGGCGGCGTCGGCGGAGGTGTTGGCGGCGTCGGCGGAGGCGTTGGCGGCGTCGGCGGAGGCGTTGGCGGCGTCGGCGGGGTGGTATCGTCGATGGCAGAGCCGTCCACTTTGACAATCAGCTCTTTCTTATTCCTTGTGATGCCGATTCTCGCGACGGTGGCATCGGAGACGCCCTTAAAGACATTCATTGTGGTTGCGGTGTTGGTGGTAATCTGGGCATTCGTGGTATGGAGGAGACGGAGGCGTTTTGCCGTCTCATCGCCCCGCAGGTGCGCTGTGATCGCCGTGCCGCCAAGGTTGGTATTGCTCGAAGATGCGACGGTGAGTATGGTGTCATTCCTCGTCATGCCGGCGGGCAGCCAGAAGTCGAGCTTTTGGAAGCCTTCGATGGACTTTGCTGTGATGCCCTTGGTTTCCTTGATGACGAGCGCGTTGCCCGCGATGTTCTTTGTCACGCCCTCTGCGTAGTGTCCGTAGAGCTGCGCCGCAGAGAGGTTCGGCGTGCCCGTGATGACGATTTTATTATCCCGCACGGTTGCGACGGAGCCTGCACCGCTCCCCGCACTCGCATCGCCGGCATAGATGACGTCTTGGTAGGTACCGCCGCTGATGTTGATGGTATTCTTCTCTGCCAGCGCCGTCGCCGCTGTGCCGCTGGCAACGGCAGAGCCGCCGAAGACATTTTGATAGGTGCCGCGGATAAGGTTTACTGTATTCTCGCGTGCCGTGGCTGTACCTGCTGCATTTACGGCAGTTGCCTCGGCATAGCCGCCGGAGATCTCCTGCCACGGGGCAGTGGTGGAGAGGGTCACCGTGTTCTTTGATGCGCTCGCCGTGACGGGCGCATTCTTCCCCTTGGCATAGGCAAAGCCGCCGGTCGCATCGTGCACCGTTGTAAACGTACCGCCTTCCATGGTGAGTACGTTCGCGTTCGCCTCCGCCGCAGCACCGGAAAGAGCCGATTGCGCATAGGCATCGCCGCCGTAGAACACACTGAATTTGCCGGAGGCATTTTTCAGGCGGAGCGTGTTCTCGTTGACCGCTGCGGTCGCCTTCTGCCCTGCTATCGTTGTGAATACGCGGGCGGTTCCCGCCCATGCAGATACGCCTTGCATTGTACCGTTTTCGATGTCGATGCGGTTCTTCGCTACGGCTGCGGTCGCTGCGCCCGCATGGCCGTTTAGCTTGGCTTTGGCGCCGCACAGAATGCCTGCCCATGTGCCGCCCGTACCCGTGATGGCGTTCTCCGTGAGCGTCCCATAGAGGTCGCCCGCACGCCACGTATTGAGCTCGACCTTACCGCCCGTGGCATTTCTTTTGATGTTGCCGCCCGTATTTACGACGCGGTTCTTCGCTGCGACCGCCTTGTAGTAGGATGCACCTGCCGCCGAGTTCCTGTCCTGTTCGATATCGCCGCCGCTGACCTCGTCCGTTACCGTGCCCTCTGCCGCAATGGTGACGATATTCTCCGTCGCCTCGTAGACTGCCGCACCGCCAAAGGCATTGCGGACGTCGATCTTTGCACCCCACAGCGTCTTCAGCGTTCCATCGGTGAGGACTGCCTTGTTGTTCTTTGCCTTGAGGGTCACATTGCCCGGTGCAGTCGCAGAGAACGTACGTTCATAGTCGATCCGTGCCCCTGCGAATATCTCGGTGCCGGTTGCTGCCCTCGTCGCGGTGGCAGTATTTTGCTCTGCAAAGATCTGTGCCGCACCGTTTTTCTGCTGAATGGAGGTGTATGCACCGTACGCCTCAGTGACCTGGCCTATGCGCAGTTCTGCCGTGTTGCCTGTAAGATGTACGGTGGGGGTGGCATTTACGCTTGAGCGGATGTCGGCATAGCCGCCGTAGAGGAGGGGGGCTGTCGTAAAAATGCCGCCTGTGATCGTCGCCGTGTTGTTCGTGATAAGAGTATTGGTACTTGCGGCATCAACGTTTGTGTATGCCGCGCCGCCCGCGAAGGTGATCTTGCCGCCGCTCGGCGCGGTGAAACTACCGCCCTCGATGGTGACTTTGCTCTGTGTGACCGTTGTCTTTGCCAGCGCTGCGCTGTGGGCGCTGTCCTCGATGACGGCAAGACCGCCGACGATGCCCCGCTGATACTGAGGTGCGCTGCTGTCGGGATTCATCACGCCCCCCTTGACAGTCGTCCGGGCGCCGGAGATCTGTGCGGTGCCGCCCTGCGTGAGCCATGCGTAGGTGCCCGCGGCAGCGCCGAAGGTGCCGCTCTTGATGAGCGCCGTGCCGCCCGCGTTTGCGCCTGTGAAGTCGATGGTGCCGTCCGTGAGGCTGACCTTTCGCCATGCACCCGCGACGAGTGCGCCGCGGTGGTTACCGCCCGCCGGATAGTAGATCTCGGGTGCTGCGCCGCCGCCCGTTGTGCCGACGGTGATGGTCGCCGCCGTGCCGTCCGTGCTGCCCGCGACGCCGTCATTCGTCACCGTATCCGTCGTGACGGTGGCGGCGACGATGGGATCGGCGTAGGCTGCGGGCGCTGCGCCGAGGGTGAATGCCCCCGCTGCAAGGGCGGCGAGGATTTTAGGCGCAAGGGACGATGGGGCTTCTTTGTGGTGTAAGTGTCGCTTCATGGGCGTGACTCCTTTCAAAAACAGATCCGATAGAATGGGGGAGCCTTTTCAGTATGTGCAGACGCCCCGCACCCGATGGGACAACACTTCTTTATGTTTCATTATAGCATAGTCTATAATGAATGCAATTGTCATGGATGATAGATGATAAAAGTTCTAATTTTGAAAAAAGCGGCTCTTTGCAAAATATTACAGAAAAGATAAGTATGCCGCGCGATACGTCTAAGCAAATCCCGGCGGAGCAAGCGCACGTACGCTTGCAGAGCGGGGGGGGGCGTGGCGTGCGCGAACTTGTCCGTAACAGCAAAAAAAGCATGTATTTTCAATGGAAACCGGGTATAATAGAGATAGCATTTTTTTGAAAAGGAAGGCAAGGCAATGAAACGATGGCGCGTGTTCCTCTTTCTCTGCGCACTCCTCGTCCCGCTGCGCGTTTTTGCCGTGCCTGCGGATCGTCCTTCACTCCTCTTTGTGTGTGCGGCGGCATCTGAGGCGGCGTACAGCGGGGCGCTGCCGGGGCTGCTGCGTGCGCGTCTCGCGGCGGCGGGGTGGCAGATCGAATCGTATGAGACGGCAGGGCACAAGGGGGCGGTGGGGCGGTTCTTTCATATGGTGCGGCGGGATGAGGACGGACAGGAGACGCATCTCATCGCATTTCCGGGGACGGAGCGCGGGAGCGATGTGTGGACGGATCTGCGCCTTGGGCGGGCGGTATTCGGCGGGCGGACGCCCGCAGAGTTCCTCTCGATGCGCGATGCGCCCGTGACGGAGCGCAAAGATACGCCGCTCGTGCATCGCGGCTTCCTCGACTATACACAGGCGGCACTCTTTACGGACGTATTGTCCGCTTATGGGGAGCGCACGGCGGGTGAGGTGCTTGCGGATGAGCTGCGCACGCACCCGTCGGCAAAGCTGTATCTGACGGGGCATAGTCTTGGCGGTGCGGCGGCAATCCTTGCAGCGGCGCGTCTTTTTGATATGGGGGCGGCGCCGGAGCAGCTTATCGTGACGACGTTCGGCACGCCTGCGGTCGGAAACGGGGCGTTTGCGCGTACCTATGCGGGGAAATTTACACTCTATCGTGTGGTGATGCGCGGCGACCCGATGAAGGATCTGCTCGCCGCACCGCTTGGATTTCAGCAGTTCGGGGAGCGGATTCCGTGGCGTCTTGCGCCAAGCACGGCCTCCTTTCCCCATGCGATGATGGCGTATGTGGATGCGGCGATTCGGCAGCTCTATGACGCACACGGCGGGGACAGTGCCTATCTTTTTCTCATGGGGCGGACGAACCGCACACAGGGGCATACTGTCTATGCTGCACCGATTGAAACAGCACTGGATCCTTTGCTCATGGAGGATGCGCCCTATATGAAGGCTGTCCTGCGCGATGCCCTGTATGTGCGCAATGCACGCGTGGTGTTTGCCGCGGACGGCGGCGGGCTGTCGGAGGAGGGACTGCTGCGCGGTCTGAATGCGCATCTTGCGGCGGCACGCGCGGCGGGGGCGGCGCAGCTCATCGCTTATCGGATTGCGGGGGCGCGGGTGCGTGACGCGCGTGTGACGTATCGGCTGACGCTTGAGCGTGCGGTGTATGACATGGAGGGCAATCTTATCGCGGCAGGGGCACGGTCGGCGCGGACGGGGGCACTGACGCCGATTGAGACGGTGCTGTATTTGTTTGCGCAGGATTAGGAAAGGGGTTGTTTATGCTCGCAGAGGATCTTTGGCGATTGTTTGATGTCATCGGGACAATTGCTTTTGCTGTATCGGGTGCGCTCGTGGGGCTTTCACGGCGCATGGACATCTTCGGCATCTCTGTGCTCGCCCTGGCAACGGCGGTGGGCGGTGGGATGGTGCGTGATCTCTTGGTGGGGCTCACACCGCCGATGGCACTGCGCGATACGACGAACTTCCTCCTGGCGGTCGGCGTTTCGCTGCTGACGGCGCTGCTCTATCAGCGGGCAGCGCTCCACCGCATGCATCGCCGAAGGCTCCTTGCCGTGTTCAATGTTTCAGATACGATTGGCCTTGCAGCGTTTACCATCACGGGGGCACTCACGGGGGTGCGGGTTGGCGGTGCGGACAGCTATGTGCTGCCCATCCTGCTCGCAGCGACGACGGCGGTTGGGGGCGGCATGATCCGTGATGTGCTCGCACAGCGCATGCCTGTGGTGCTCTATGCCGAGGTGTATGCGGCGGCGTCGCTCGTGGGTGCGTTCGTTTTCTGTATGCTGCGTTTTTCGCTCGGTGTGGAGATCGACTCGTGGCTTGCGTTTCTGCTTGTACTCATCATCCGCTTTGCTGCGATTCGCTGGAACTGGAGTCTTTATCATCCGCGTCCGCCGCGGGGCGATCATGATGCCGAGGAAAAATAAAGGGCATTGCCGATTGGCAATGCCCTTTATCTATGCAGCAGGTATTTCTTAGTGGTGATGATCGACACCGACCATGACGGATGTCGCCTTGATGACGGCGTAGGCATCCTTACCGACGGCGAGACCGAGTTCATCAATGGCGCTGAGGCTGATCGTCGCGGTAATCACGTCGCCGCCCTTGAGTTCGATGCGGACGATGCCGTTGACGGCACCTTTTTCGATGGCGATGACTTTGCCTTTGAGCTGATTTCTTGCACTGAGTTTCATGTGTTTTCCTCCCTTATTTTATCATACACCATACAGTATAACATAAAATCCCTGCAAAGATCGTCATAAATGTCACTTTTTGCAGGGATTCTTGCAGGGGGACGGGAGCGCCCCTGTCGGCTTGCTGTGCAGGGACGCCTTATTCTTCAGCGAATGAATACGACGTTGGTCGCATCGAGGAAGCCGCTTGCGCCATTTTCAATCAGCACGCGGCGGGCATCCTCGGCGGAGAGGATGGGATTTGCATTTGCGTCAATGCCGACAGCGCGGACAAAGAGCGGATTCGTTCCTGCACGCGTTGCGTCGCGCTCGCTGCGCACATAGGCAGCCATACCGTTTGCAACGACTTTATCACTGTCGAGGTTTTTGTAGCCATAGATGGGGCGGCCGTTGTCACTCTTGATGACGGGGCTCATGACAGGGCGCAGGCCCATGCCGCGGCAGTCTACAATGAGCCCTGTATAGCCGCCGATGGCATGCCCTGCGGGTGCGCTGCCCGCAGAACTCGTGGCGGGGGAGCGGCGTGCGGGGGCGGCCGGCGTTGTATTCCCGCGGTCGTAGGTGCCATAGCCCGTCGTATCATATGTCTGTGCGGGGGTATAGGGTTCGTAGACGCTCTCGGGCGCTGTCCAGCGCTCGCGCGTCTCGTTGGGGCGGAAGATGCCGCTTGCCAGTGAGCCTACGCCAAAAACAGGGACTTCGATGGTCACTGTGTATGCACTGTCGCTGAGTGCCTTTTCATCGACGATGCGTGCACCGCGGACAATGGCGCTTACATGTGTACGTACGGTGTCGCTTGTCACCATCATGTTTTCGACGGTGGTTGAGGCGTCTACTTGTACGCCTTGGATCTGCTCTGCAATCTGGCGGTAGGCGTCGGCAATGGCGGCACGGCGGGCAAGGGCGCGTGCCTGTGCGGCGCTCACGGTACGCGCCGGCGCCATACCGGTGCCCTCAGCACGAATGCGGCCGCCATCCCAGTCCATAGCGGCTTCTGCCGCAGGCACTGCGCCGACTGCGACGGCAAGCATGAGCAGTGCGCAGACGATAGATTTTAGCATATACATAAGATTCCTCCTTGACGGTGCGGTGATTGCACACATTACTTCGCAATAAGAGTATCGCAAGAAAAAATAAAGTGATATGAGAGGAGCATTAGTATTTGGTGAGATTGCAGTGCTTTCATGAGAGACTGCAATGCGTCCCCCGTGCGAAGGCTTGCTCGGGCGGGGCATAGCGCCTTTGCGCGCTGCGTGTTTTGACAAAGAGCCAAGAGGCGGCACACCGCATTTCGTCTGTTTGGCATTTCTATGATGGGGGCAAAGAACCTCGCAACGGAATATTGTTGCAAATAGAATTTATTTCCTCTATAATAGAAAACAAGGGGCACGGGAAAGATGCGCCCTGTGTATGAGGGTTTTATCATTTTAGTTGGGAGGCTGGCAAATGAAGAAGAAAATCTTCGCGGCGGCATTGGGGCTTGCAGTTGGATTTGGCGCGTATGCGGCGCCGGCAGATGCGCATGGCGTGTACTACGCAAATCGCCTGGATCACAAGGCGCTCGTCCTTGGTGAGGGGCCTTTGGACAACGCATATGAGACGGGCTGCGTACAGCGGATTGATGCCTACGATGTGAACTTTGCGCCGACGATGGTGGAGCGTGTCGATCACAGCGATCATGTGTCCATTGTTCCGCCTGAGAATCTCGGTGTGACGGCAACGTTCTTCGACTATGGCTATTTTGCAAAGACGACGGACGGCAAGGTCATTCCAACGCGTGACTACTCGAACATTGAGAACCTCGTATCTGTGACCTATGCACGCAAGTACAATGTGCATTACTGGAATGCGGCTGTGCAGCCGGGCGGGCTTTACAACGTGCCGATCCAGATCGTGCCGGCGGTGAACCCCCTCACCCTGCGCCGCGGGGATGCACTCCGGCTGCGCATCTATAAGGATGGACAGCCCTATGCGAATGCGCCGGTCATCGCCGACGTGCTGGGCAATCTGACGGGCATTGCGAATGCGGACGCCAACGGGTACATCACGGTGAATGTCGCCAACAACGGACTTAATGTCATTGGCGTCGAGGTGGGGCTCCCGACGGATAATGCAAATGTGACGGAGAAGGTCTTTAGCTCGCTTTCGTTTATTCTCGACGCAGAGTAATGTAAGAGAACCCATGTCAGCCCATCCCTGCGGGGGTGGGCTTTTCTATTGTTCGTTGTGCGGATGCAATGAGGAAGACAGATCATTTGCCAACGTGCCGCAGTCCTCTTTTATCCTCACACAATATGATATTTCTTCCATGGGATCTGATGGAGGCGGATGCTCTTTAGAAAGTTGACGATGTCCTTGCGCCCGTAATAGCGCGGCTCCCCCTGCGGCGTCAGGCTCATCAGGATGATGGGCATACCGGGGAAAAAGCGCATGAGTGCGCGGCGGGTCTGCGTGGATTTGATGGTGTACTGGGTTACGGACGGATTGACGTGAATGACGGCAAAGGTTACGCCCTGCTCGATGATGACAGCGCCCTCGATGGTCATGCTGCACCTCCTTTAGAAAACGGATGGACGGTAAACGGCGGCGCACCTTGCCGTATATGCGCCGCAGAAGTTTTGCATCGGGTTTGGTTTATTGTATCAGAGCAGGGCACATAAGACAAGAGCTGCACGCCTCATGCGGATGGGTTTTCGTGGGAAAAAGGGACATTATGCCCGCTGAAAAGGTTTTCTCATTAAAATCAAAATATACTTGAAAAAACACAAAAAAAACTCTATAATAGGACACGAGGACTATGGGGGAGCATGGTATATTTATCTATGGTTCTTCCTATTGGTTCCGACGTAAAAATTGAGAGGAAATCCGCGCTGAATGCATGTTTTGCGAAAGGACTTTCTTTTTTTATGTCGAACGCTTTACTTGATATTCAACGATGGCGGCGTAGGGAGCGCCCGGCTCGACGCTTTTCATGGCGGCGGGGCGGTTCGTCGCGTCTTTACGGTGCCGGAGGAGGAATATGAAGGTCTTTTTATCGGGGTATCTTAGGCAGGTCGGCAGCTCACTGCTCATCGCGGCGCTTCTTTGCGGCACACTTCTCCTTTCGGTAGGACAGGCATCCCTTCTGGGGGCTATGCTTGTTGGGGAAGGGTTGGCAGCCATCTACTTTTGGCTGCTTGCGCGGCGCCTTTTGCGTGCGGCACGCCTTAGCGTTGCTGCGGGGCGGTGGCAGGTGCAGATGGGGCTTTTGCTCATGCTCTTTCTGCTGTTTGCCGCTTTTTGGGCGATGTCCGTGATGAGTGTTTCCCATTTCTATGCGGCAGTGGGCGGATTTCTCCTCATGCATGCGCTCATGATGGGGCGGCTGATTGTCCGTGAGATGCGTTCCGATAAGAGATAATGCTGGGGGATTCCCCCAAGGGAGGTAGAGGTTATGCACGAAATCGGTGTTCGCGAGGC
>ERZ773099.3334-NODE-3334-length-10407-cov-18.233771_pt1 | contig 10407 bp, 9 predicted proteins | sample MGYA00511120_ERZ773099 | MGnify/ENA primary metagenome ERZ773099 (study PRJEB29015, sample SAMEA2738012) | human oral metagenome | biome: human oral; feature: human-associated habitat; material: dental | place: China | collected 2104 ... | reverse complement strand
ATCTTGCCCATCAGACACCTCCCCCTGCAATTTTTGCACGCAAGCGCTGTCCCATGGCAAAGAACTCCGGTGAGGAGCGATGGGCAAGGTCGCCCGCAAACGGGTTGTCAATGATCTCGGCAACGCGCCCCGGCGTCCCCCCCATCACGGCAATCCTCGCTGCAAGCGTCAGTGCCTCCTCCACATAGTGCGTCACGAGCACCGTTGTAACGGCGTACTTCTTCCAAAGTGAGAGAAAGACCTCCTGCATGGACTCACGTGTGATTGTGTCGAGTGCGGAGAACGGTTCATCCATCAGCAGGAGATCGGGCGCGAGCAGAAAGACGCGCGCGAGTCCGACGCGCTGCTGCTGCCCGCCCGAGAGTTCACGCGGATAGCGCGTGAGCAGTTCGGTCAGCCCGAGATCCGAAACAATCTCGTCGAATGTTTTCATCCGCTGTGCGTTCCATTCTCCCTTGATCTGCACACCGAGCAGGATATTCTCACGTACGGTCTTCCATGCAAGCAGGCCATAGTTCTGCGGCAGGAAGCCAATGCGCCGCGTACGCGGATCAATTGGAGTGCCCTCGCTCGTCACCGTCCCCGCCGTCGGACGGATCAGCCCCGCTCCCACCCGCAGCAGCGTCGACTTGCCGCAGCCCGATGCACCGATGAGCGCGAGCACCGTCCCACGCTCCACGCAGAGCGACGTATCGGCAAGCGCATGAACGGCATCCTCCCCCGTTCCATAGTCCACGGACACCCCCGAAAAACACAGCAAACAATCACCTCTCTCCAAAAACTGCTATGACATAGTCTAACACAAATTTCTCATTTCGACAAAAACACCCTTGCCGCATATCATTCGTTTCTATCCCAATCTCATATTTTATGGTATACTTTTTATATTCTATTCGAGAAACGCAGGAGGGACTCATCGTGCGGATTGTAATTGCGGGTGCGGGACGGCTGGGCTACAGCATTGCGGCGCTGCTCTCGGAGGAGGGCATGGATGTCGTCGTCGTGGACGGCGAGGAGAGTCAGCTTGAGGCGGCGAAGACGACGCTCGATGTGCTGACAATCGAGGCAAATATCGCCAGTCCGCTCACGATGAATGATCCCGACATCAAGAGCGCGGACATCCTCATCGCCGTGACGGAGAGCGACGAGGTGAACATCGTCGCCTGTGTGCTTGCGAAAAAACACGGCATCACGCACACAATCGCGCGCATCCGCGATATGAGTGTTACGGTACAGGCAGGACAGTATCTCAAAGAGAATTTTGACATTGATCTCGTGCTCAATCCAGAGCTCATCACGGCAAATGAAATCTCCCGCATCCTCATGACCCCCGCCGCACTCAACGTAGAGGACTTTGCACAGGGCAAGGTGCGCCTGTTCGAGACGCGCATCCGCCGCCGCTCCGCCATCGCCCGTAAGGAACTCAAGTCACTGACACTGCCGCACGGCGTACTCGCAGGACTCATCTTCCGCGATCATCGCATGATTATTCCACATGGCGACGATATGTTCCTCCCGGGGGATAATGCCTACTTCATCGGGCTGCCCGAACGCATTGAGGAGTTCAGCCAAAGCCTCGTACCGAGCGACACGCATAAGCTAAAACGCGCCGCCATCATCGGGGCTGGGCGGACAGGGCGCGCGCTCGCACTTCTGCTGGAACGACAGGACGTGCAGGTGAAGGTGATCGACCGAAATCGTGAACGCTGCGAACTGCTCGCGGAGAAGCTGACCACGGGTCTTGCAATCTGCGGTGACGGTACAGATATCGACCTTCTCACAGAGGAGGGCGTCGCTGAGGCGGATGTCATTGTCTGCCTGACAGAGGACGACAAGCTGAACCTGATGTTGGCGCTCCTTGCACGCCATCTCTCGGATAACAAGATCAAGACGGTCGTACGCGTCGACCGCAATGAATACATTGACCTCATGGAGAAGGTCGGCGTCAATATCGCCCTCTCCGCACGACTTCTCTCCGCAAGCGAGGTGCTTGCCTACGCGCGCGGAGGCGATGTGACGCGTGTGACCCTTCTTGAGGGCGCACGCGCGGAGGCACTGGAGGTGATCGTCAGTCCCGGTGCTCCCATCGTCGGAAAGAAGTTGATGAACGCAAATCTCCCGCGCGAATGCCTCGTATGCGCTTATGTACGCAATGAGGAGGCGGCAATTCCGAACGGCATGACGGAGCTGCAGCCGGGCGACCGCGTGATCCTCTTCGTCCTCAAAAGCTTCGCAAAAAAGGCACTTGCCTATTTTGGAGACGACTGATGCGCTTTGATTTATTCTGGGTACTGATGGGGCGTACCGCTTATGTCTTTGCGCCGCTCTACCTCATCCCATTTGGCTACGGTTTTTTACACGGCGATCCGCTCGCAGGTTCTTTTCTCGCGCTTGGCGTTTTGACCGCCATTCTCGGCATGGTATTCGGCAATATGGGACGCAGTCACATGCGCCAGCTGTCCATCGAGGAGGGCACACTTTTCCTCCTCGCTGTCTGGTTCCTACTCGCCGTACTCAGTATGCTGCCGTTTCATCTGGCGGGGCTGCATCTCTCGCCTGCAGATACGTTCTTCGAGTGCATCTCCGCACTCACGACAACGGGAATGACAACACTCGGGAATACGCTCCCCCCCACCCTCATCCTCTGGCGTGGGATCATGAGTTGGTTCGGCGGACTGCTCTTCATCGTCATTCTCGTGTCGGTGCTGCCCGTCGTCGGCGGCTGCTTCGGTGTGGATTTCAACGTGCGGCAGGAGCGCCTTTTCAGTCCGCTCTGGAATCGCATGACGCATCCCATGCGCGAGATGACTCTACTCTACATTGCCATCACAGGAGTCGCCGTTATCATCTATCTCGCGGTTGGTGATGAAATCTTTCCCGCACTCATTCTCGCCCTCTTTACGATCTCCTCAGGCGCAGGACCGATGACGGGAGGGCTGCCCCCTTTGCCGCCTCTCATGCTCAGTGCCGGACTTGTCAGTCTGCTCTCGGCGCTGCCCCTTCTCACCGTTTGGCAGATGCTGCGGCGCCGATCTGGAACACTGCTTACACAGCATACGGAACTGCGCGCATTCTTTATCCTCTTTGGCACTGCGGGAACACTCCTTGTAATCCCTCCGCTGCTCCACGGCACGCAGCCAATCACAGAAGCATTCTCCTATAGCTATTTTTATGCAATCTCTTTTCTTTCCACCAACGGATTGCTGCTGCAGGAGGAGGTTCCCTTTCATAACGGCTCCACGCTTCTGCTCATCCTGCTTTCCATGATTGGCGGCTGCATGGGTTCGGCGGCGGGTGGTTTTCGTATCTCGCGCGTGCTCGTACTCATCTCTCTCGCATGGACAGAGCTGCTCCGTACGCTGCATCCACGCATGGTACTTTCCGTACGGCAGGGCGGTGGAATCGTCCCTCTGCATTCTGCGGGACGGATTCTCGTGCTTGCATTCTTCTTCGCCGCCGTCTTTTCGATCAGCAGCCTTCTCGTCGCACTCGCGGGACTCACGCCCATCGAGACGATCACACTGACCGTCTCCTGCCTCACGACGACGGGCGGCGTCGCCTCGCTCACGGATCTGAATACGGTCGCCGGACTGCCCGTATGGACAAAGATCGTATGCGCCCTCCTCATGATCCTTGGGCGCATTGAAATCTTCGCCACCTTTCTCTTTGTCGGCATCCTCTTTGAGGATACGGGGCATAAATGGTAGTATGCTATGAATATTTACACCGTCAACTACATTCTCTCGCGCCTCTCGTTCGCAATGGCGGCATCCCTCGTGATCCCACTCGTACTCGCAATCGCCGCCAATGAACCGAGTCGCCAGGCATTTATGTTGTCCGTTCTCGTCAGTGCATTCCTCGGCGTCGGCTTCCGCCGCTACGGGAAGCCCGCCGAAGCGCTGACGGCGCGTGAGGGCATTGCCATCACGGCGTTTGGCTGGTTTACGGGGACGTTTCTCGGCATGCTCCCCTACCTCCTCGGCAACTACCTTGGGTTTCTCGATGCACTCTTTGAAAGCATCTCTGGATTCACGGGCACGGGCGCGACGGTCTTCTCGTCGCTTGGCACGCTCCCCTACAGCATTCTCTTTTGGCGCATGATGACGGCTTGGATCGGGGGACTTGGCATCATTGTCATCTTCATCGCACTCCTCCCCCAGTCCGGCGCGAGTACCATCTATATGTATAACGCCGAGGGCGGGGGGCCAACGATGGATCGCGTCATGCCGCGGCTGCGCGACATGACCATAGCGCTCTTCAAGATCTACCTGATATTTACGGCGTTTACAACGGGCATATTCATGCTCTGTGGGGTAGATTTCAGCATTGCTGTTACACATGCAATGTCCACCATCGGGACGTGCGGCTTCTCGACATACGACGATAGCACAATGCACTTCCACAATCTCCCGTTCGAGCTGTGGACTGCGCTCTTCATGTTCCTTGCGGGCGGCAGCTTCTCCCTCTACTACCGCGCGTGGGTCAAGGGACCATCCGTCATTCTCTGCAACACGGAATTTCGCACCTATCTTTGCATAATCCTCGTTTCCATACTGCTCATCTTCCTGAACCTCATCGTCGAAATGGGCTTGGATTTCGCGTCAGTCGTGCGCTTCGCTGTGTTTCAGGTGACATCGCTGTCGACGACGGGCTTTGTTTCGGCGGATTTTGAAACATGGCCGACGTTTTCAAAGTTACTGCTGCTCATCCTCATGATGATTGGCGGCTGTGCAGGATCAACCGCAAGCGGCATCAAAGTCGCACGCATCATCCTTCTCGTGCGCAATGCGCGCGCCGTCATTCTCCAAAAGCTGAATCCACACCGTGTCGTCGACATCTCGCTGGGTGGTGCCCATGTGGACAGTGCGATGCTGCTGCGCGTTGGGACGTTCTTCTTCCTCTACCTCGCGATCATCTTTGTAACGGCATTCCTCCTTACAATGGACGGACTGCTCCCATTCGATGCGATCGCCGTCGCCGTCACAACCATCGGCAACATCGGTCCTGCCTTCGGCATTGTGAGCGCCACCTCCACCTACGCGCCGCTCTCGGACTTCGTGAAAACAATTCTCTGTGTGACCATGCTCCTCGGCCGCCTTGAAATATTTACGCTGCTCATTCTTCTGCGCCCCTCGTTCTGGCGCAAGACAAAGCGATGGTAAGGACGCATACGAAAAACTCTTTGAGCCGTTCTTGGTTCAAAGAGTTTTTTCGTTGGGTTCGTTGTAAAATGAAGTTGAACAGCTAAACAAGAATAAAAGAAACGCTGAAAAACCATGGATAATAAGATTCACGTTATCCACAGGCATAAAATCTATAGTTTCCCATGCAAAAAGTGGACAATCATGCCCATATCTCTTACTTTCCTTCCCCGAATCTCCCATTTGAACGGAAAATTCAGGAAGAAGGCGCACTTATCCCATCGTCATACAAAACTCCCTCTGCCTTCCCGCCCGCAAACACATAACAAGATTTGCTGACGCAAAGAGCAAATAGAATTAGAGCAGGTTCTTCCTGAGTCCGCGATACCTTGTTTTACCCGCATGGAACATCCTCTTCAGAATCAGAAACAGATGCTCCACTTTGCTGCGAACCGAGGCTTTCGCATGCTCGATCTGCCTTTCTCAATTCGTTCCTTTGTATGCTTTAAAAGAATTTATCAGTGTTTCCCTAATTTTATGAACCCCGCCTGATATTTTACGCACTTACCTTGCTTTTACATGGACTATATCGTATACTTCGTATGCGAAGTAAAATTTTCGTCGATTACACGAATGATTACAATCCAAAGGATTTCACAGTATGAAGAAACTATCTGTAGACCATCTCGGATTCACCGAAATTGACGGTGTAGGAGAGATAAGCTATCGTACCGTACGGTTTCCCGAATACATATCAGAAGTTTGCAATGGTCAACGGATGATAAAACCTTTATTCACGGCATCCATAACACCAAAGGTAGGGACAGATGATTCACTCACTGGGCAGGAACTCTTGACCAGCCTTTGTAACCTCTACTCAAATCTCAACAACAAAAACAACACTGAACCCATAGCAGATATGGTGCTGAACTGGTGTAAATATAATATACACCCATACAATGTGGAAGTTTTATGCGAGTTGCTCGAATGTGAACAACATGCCGTGATAACCTTGTATGATATTATTGAGCGAGACGGAACATTTTATATTGATGATTTTATATGCGACTTATTCAATCTAGGAAGAACCTTTGAAATGTATTATGCTCTTCGACGACTGAAATATAACCATGAAGCTGACCGTACCATACTGTTATACTACGAAGGACGTCTATGCGATGGACTCCCTTTTTTAGAGCGATACCGTGCATCTAGCAAATCCGAGGAGGATTTCTCGCAGAAAGTCTTGGCTGACTACGATATACTTATGGAGAAACTGCTCGATTTGTTCCCAGACTTCCGAATGCGACTACATATCAATAAGAAAAGTCATAAAGTAATGTTTGGAGCAGATATTCAATCCATCTTCGACATAGCGTGGTACACGTTCGCTCGGTTGACTGCCGACGTTGCTCCACCAATGGACGATGACCTAAATTATATGTTTTCCAAAGGTTCAATTCTGACCTGCATGTGTTGTGGAAAATATTTCCTGCGCCGTTCAAGCAGACAACTATACTGTGATAATCCGAACTGCCAAGCTGAGCGTAATAGGAAAAATCGTAGGGCGTGTTATGCGAGGAAAAAAGCTAAATAATCATCCATATAGAGAATAGGAGCAAATATAATATGGCAAATACGGAAACTTATAAGGGTATTTATGCAATGCACAAGTACTGGGGGAAAAAACCATTTAATGAAATATCAAGGTTCATAGGTCAGTACACAAATGTAGGCGACACTGTGTTAGACAGTTTTTGCGGTTCTGGTGTAACTTTAATCGAAGCGTTAAAAATGAATAGAAAATGCATGGGAATCGACATAAACCCAATAGCAATCAAACTATCGAAAGTATCAATGACCCATGTGGATATACCTAAATTGAATGATGTTTTTACTAGTATAAAAAACAAACTAAAACCCCAAATTAATAGCTTGTACGAAGTTAATTGGAATGGTGAAAAAACGCTTGTAACACATACAATTTGGAAAAAAAACAAACCTATTGAAGTGTGGTATACTACAGAAAAATCTAGAAAGATGATAAGAAAAGGGACAGAAAATGATGTAAAGATGTCCACTACACCTTTGATAGAGCCAAAGTGGTATCCAACAACCACTATGTATGAAAATTCTCGATTAAATGTAACTCATGGACAGTCTGTTTCTGACTTGTTTACACCGAGAGCTTTGGTAGGATTATCTTTAATTAGAGAAGAGATTAAAAAAATTTCAGATGATAAAATAAGAGATGTTTTAGAATTAACATTAACAGGCACACTCTCGCAAGCGAGTAATTTAGTATTTGTTATCAGGAGAAGGAAGAAAAACAATGAAGGAAAGCCATCTAAGGCAGAAGTTGGTAGCTGGGTAATAGGATATTGGGTGCCAGAAGAACATTTTGAAATTAACGTGTGGAACTGTTTTGAAAATAGGTATAAGCGAATATTAAAAGGAGAACAAGAGATTACCAGTATGTTCTCCCAAAAACCTGTAGATTATTTTGAGGATAATGTTTCACTATACAATACATCAGCTACATCAATACCCATCGCTGATAATTCGATTGATTATGTATTTATCGATCCCCCTCATGTAAATCGTGTACTATATATGGAACAAAGTCTTATGTGGAACTCTTGGCTCAACTTAGATGGTGAAATACAATGGAATAAAGAGATAATAGTGACTGAAGCAAAAAAACGTAAAAATAAAAACATAGATGACTATAATTATCTTTTAGATTTATCCTTTGCTGAACTCAGAAGGGTGTTGAAGCACGGTAAGCATCTTTCGATGGCGTTTAACTGCCTTGATGATGGTACATGGATTAAGATACTTAATCTCTTTACAAAGCATGGTTTTACCATTACCGACATAACACCGCTCGAGTATTCAGCTACATCAGTAGTACAAGATAACAGAAAAAATGCATTAAAAACCGATTTTGTGTTGACATTTCAAAATACCGAGTTAACAAATATTGCTGAAATTACATTTAAGGACAGCTTTACTGAACTTATTAACATAATATCAGATTTACTGTCACGTCACCCACGTTACGAACTATATAATGTTATGAATGAAATTTTTGGAGAAACACTTCGAGATGGATATATCTATAAGGTATCTGACATTATAAAAGTTTATAACGAGATAACAAAACAACGTAGATCAGTAGATTAGTTTCGCAAATATACTGGTCACATATATGAATATAGGCAGCACTGATACATTCACCACTGCCATCTTGGCGCATCTTTTTCGCATTATTGTCTGTGTGGGCAAATCCTCCACACACACCTTTGTGCTATGCGTTCAGTTTGTCTCCTTGACAGGACAAAAATCTATGCCAATCTGACGGATTCATTTTATCAGCGATTCCTATATGTCATGTTTGTTTAGTTAAAAATCAACCTATTCCGCATATATCGTTGACATTGCCAGAGCCGTATAATCTCCCTCAAGGCTAGAATCTTTATCGTAATGATATTTAACTGTGTGTATGTTTGCCAAGGTGACATTATCTAGCAATAGGTTTATCCTCCTCCCAATTTCTTCAGTTTTCCCTTTCAATTCCCTGCCGTCAGTAAATTTATTCCTGTACGCAAGGAACACAAACAATCTGTTATTATTGCAAAAAAGCCTTTCTCCTTGATACTTGTAATTCCACCACTCTAACGAATGCAATTCACTCTCAGTGGAAGGAACATACTTCTGGTGTGTTTTTTTCAATTCTTCGATAAAGTTTATCGCTTTTAAATCTCCCGCTTCAATAAGTGCTTGTGATAGTGCATTTTTTATATCGCTTTTATCACAATCTCCTATTTTAGGAAGATTTAATGAGCGATTTTTACGCCTATAACCTTTGTAGAAATCCTTTAGAATTTCCACCTCACTATTTCCGCCGCTCAGATTTACATAAAAATCGTCGTGACGTGTATCACTGTTATCCCGTACAATTCCTTTTGATGCTAAGTCAAAATAACTATCCGATATATGAGTAAACTTAATATCAAAAGGAATTATTTTATTCTCCACTCGCAAGAAGAAGTCAATATCGTGAATCTTTCTTAACGTGGGAATAACTTTGGAATGTTTCAGTAGGAAAAGTTCCACAATATCATTAGAGGTCTGATTGTAGTAAGACCATAAACTATATTTGCGAACCCGTGGCAGTATATTATTGTCTAATTCATTATTAAGCTCACCGATGGTTTTTAACGATTTATTGCGAACAAACGTTTTTACGATATCGTCAACTTTGTCATTTCGCACTCCACAATTAACAATAGGAATTAGAGAAAGAACATCTTGTAATCCTACAACTTCTTCCTCTCTTTGAGAAATTAAAGAGCTACGTTTACTTTCTATGTATTCAACAACATCACTAATTTTAGCGGAAGAGTTATATGCTTTCTCTGTAAGCTCCTTGATATTGATATGACCTTCCACACTATATTTTGAATAGCTTCTAATGATATCTTTTAAGTTCGTACTATCCAGAGATCGAATCAAGAGAAATCGTGTAGCGATATCTCCTTCCGCATACTTTGAACAAAATTGGCATACATTTTTTGTTTGCTCGTATTCATTATAAATCTTTGCGAAATCAATCATTTAGATTTGTCCTCCGATGCAAAATTTTTGTAGGTTGATGTATCTTCGGTAATAAGAAGTTTATACGGCTCAATTTTTAGTGCATTGGCTATCTTTTGTATATTGTCTAATGCTATACTTCGCTGAAACCGCTCTAAATCGCTGATATATGTACGATGTAAACCACACATCTCGGCAAATTTCTCTTGGGACACCCCTAAGCCTTTTCTATACTTACGTAGATTCAGCCCAAACACACGCACCAAGTTCAATGATTTACACCTCCTGCTTTTAGCAATATGTACACAATAGCAGAGGGAATACAAAAAGTATACATACAATAAGTGTATTTTAAAATGAAATTCTCCAAGAATCAGTGTTAAACTTTTATTTTTAGTGAGGTAGAATACTATGAAAACCGAATATAATCTGCTACTGGCAAAGGAAATCATGGCTATCCTTGATGGAGACGAGGAATTAGGCTCACACAAAAACACAGATGGCTCTAGTATTCCGTTACGAATGCCATATCTCAGTGGTCCTACATTATGCGAAATTTCCACGAAATTTGGTTTGTCTGTCCAATATTCTTGGGGAGGTGCTAATTTAAGCCGTTGGATGTATCTCAGCGAACTTATGAAACATTGCATAACAAATGGTCAAATAT
>ERZ773099.3332-NODE-3332-length-10410-cov-2.720618_pt1 | contig 10410 bp, 9 predicted proteins | sample MGYA00511120_ERZ773099 | MGnify/ENA primary metagenome ERZ773099 (study PRJEB29015, sample SAMEA2738012) | human oral metagenome | biome: human oral; feature: human-associated habitat; material: dental | place: China | collected 2104 ... | reverse complement strand
GACAGAGCCATTTCCCGGGGAAACGGCTTCAAAACCAGACGGTGTTTCATGATCCCACCCTGCCATCTGCTTTCCTTGAGCACCCATGTGCCGGACGCGGTGCTGACCAATGACGACATTGCGCAACTGGTTGATACCAGCGACGACTGGATCGTCTCCCGCACGGGCATACGCCAGCGCCACACACTGCCGGAAGCAGACAATGCTTCGGATCTCGGCCTTGCGGCAGCCCGTAAGGCTTTGGCCGATGCAGGCACAGAGCCGGAAGAACTGACGCATGTGCTTGCGGCCACCTGCACCCCTGATGCGCTTTCGCCGTCTGTCGCCTGCCTTGTCGCGGGGCGTCTGGGGGCCGGAAATGCCATGGCTTTTGATATCAGCGCGGCCTGCTCCGGCTTCCTGTACGGCCTTTCCCTGTGCCAGGCCCTGCTGGCGCAGTCGCCCACAGCAAAAATACTGTTTGTCTGCACCGAAGCACTCACCCGGCGTCTCAACTGGGCTGACCGCTCCACATGCATTCTCTTCGGCGATGCGGCAACAGCGTGCCTTGTGGCTTCCGCCCCTGACAAAAAAGTGGCGCTGGTGGAAGATGTGCTTTGCATGAGCGACGGCACGCAAAGCGAACTTATCGTTGTGGGCGGGGGCTCGCGCTGCCGCTACAAGAAAGGCGATCCGGTGGACGAAGATTTTTTCGTCGCCATGCGTGGACGCGAAACCTACAAATATGCTGTCCGCAACATGTCGCAGGCCTGCACGGAAATTCTTTCCCGCAACCATCTGACAGCCGCCCAGGTGGATCTGCTGGTTCCTCACCAGGCCAATCTGCGCATCATTGAAGCCGTGGGCAGCCGTCTGGACTTGACCGGAGAAAAAGTTTTCATCAATGTCGACAAGTACGGCAATACATCTTCCGCCTCCATCCCGCTGGCACTTGCGGAGGCCCGCGCCGCGGGGCGCATCGCCGAGGGCGGCAGGGTTCTCATAACAGCCTTTGGAGCCGGGCTTACATGGGGGGCTTCTCTCCTACGGTTCTGATTTTCGGCGCAGAGAACAGCCGCCCCTGCGGCAGACGGACGCCCCCTGCCGAAAAATGCGGAACAAAGGCAGAAGCACACGAGCATACCGTATCAGAAAGGTATTCCTATGAGCGCAACACATTCCGATGCCCCTGACAGCACGCCTGTGGCCCTTGTTACCGGAGGGTCGCGCGGCATTGGCCGTGCCATTGCAAAAACCCTGGCGCGTGACGGTTTTCAGGTTTTTCTCACCTATGTGAGCCGCCCCGAGGAGGCAGAGGCTGCTGTTGAAGAAATCCGCGCCGCAGGTGGCAAGGCAAAGGCCTTTCGCCTGAATATCGGCGACAGTGAAGCCGTGAGCAGCTTTTTTGCCGCAGAAATCAAGGATCGCGTGGATCTTGCCGTTCTTGTCAACAACGCAGGCATCACCAAAGACGGCTTTCTTGTGCGCATGAAGGACGAAGACTTTGATCAGGTTCTTGCAATCAATCTGCGCGGCGCTTTTGTGTGCACTCGTGAGGCGGCAAAGATCATGAGCCGCGCGCGCAAGGGCCGCATTATCAATATTTCCTCTGTGGTCGGTCAGACGGGCAATGCGGGGCAGGCCAACTACGCTTCGGCCAAGGCTGCCCTTTTGGGGCTGACAAAATCCTGCGCCAAAGAACTGGCTGCCCGGCAGATCACCGTCAATGCCGTTGCGCCGGGGTTCATTGAGACAGACATGACTTCCGGACTCAGCGCCGAAGTGCAGGAGAGCTATGCCAACGCCATTCCGCTCAAGCGCATGGGCAGCGCTGCGGATGTGGCCGAAGCCGTGGCTTTTCTCGCATCGGACAGAGCCTCCTACATTACAGGCCAGGTTCTGGGAGTCAACGGAGGAATGCACTGCTGACGAAGGGGCATTGTTTGCCATCGGTTCCGGCATGCGCAAAACCACGCCCTTCCCCTGACGCCGGTGCAAAATGCCTTTTTTGAGGAATACAGCGATCATGCAAGAAGACCATCTACGCATATGGAGGAAACCATGTCTGATGTTGCTGAAAAGGTAAAAAAAATCATTGTGGATCAGCTCGGCGTGAAGGCGGAGGAAGTGACCCCCACGGCCTCCTTTGTTGAGGACCTCGGTGCCGACTCCCTGGATCTGACGGAGCTGATCATGGCGATGGAAGAAGAGTTTGATCTCGAAATCGCCGATGAAGACGCGCAAAAGCTCCTGAAGGTTCAGGATGCCGTCAACTATATCGAAAGCAAACAATAAAAAACACGTTTTCCGGCATACGCCGAACGGGGGAGGCCTTACACCTCCCCCGTCCACAAGGAGCCTGCATGACCCGTCCCCGCGTAGTGATTACCGGCGTTGGCGGCCTTACGCCACTCGCCAACGACATGAAGAGCACATGGAAAAAGCTGCTCGTTGGCGAGTCGGGCATTGCGCCCATCACGTTGTTTGACGCTTCCACCTACGATTCGCGTATTGCCGGTGAAGTAAAAAATTTTACAGCCGAAGACCACATTCCCGTGAAGCAGGCCCGCCGCATGGATCGCTTCACCCAGTTTGCCGTTGTTTCGGCACAAATGCTGCTCGCTGATGCCGGTTTTGCCGTTACCGACGAAAACGCCCGTGACACGGGGGTCATTCTCGGCGTTGGACTCGGCGGTCTGCACACTCTGGAAACATATCACGCCAAGTTGCTGGAGTCTGGTCCCAACAAAATTTCTCCCTTCATGATCCCCATGCTCATATCCAATATGGCGCCGGGGCAGATTTCCATCTTTACCGGGGCAAAAGGCCCCAATGTTGTCACCACCACGGCCTGTGCCTCGGCCATCCATGCCCTTGGCTCCGCCTTTGACGCCCTTTTGCTCGGGCGGGCGAGTGCCGTGATCACCGGTGGCGTGGAAGCCACAGTCACGCCCTTGGGCGTTGCGGGCTTCACGGCCCTCAAAGCTTTGTCCAGCAAGTACAATGACTGTCCCACCAGGGCATCCCGCCCCTTTGACGCACAGCGTGACGGATTTGTCATCGGCGAAGGCGCAGGCATGCTGCTGCTTGAAACCCTGGAGTCCGCACAGGCGCGAGGTGCAAGAATTTATGCGGAAATGGTGGGGTACGGCGCATCGGGAGACGCCTACCACATGACAGCCCCCTGTGAATCGGGGGAAGGCATGGCGCAGGCCATGACCAGCGCGCTGCGGGACGCCGGTCTTGTGCCCCAGAGCATCGGCCATGTCAACGCCCACGCCACGTCCACCATGCTCAACGACAGCACGGAAACAAAAGCCATGAAGCTGGTTTTTGGCGGGCATGCCCAAAAGCTCAAAATTTCCGCCACCAAGTCCATGACCGGACATCTTCTGGGCGCGGCCGGAGGCATAGAGGCTGTCTTTACCGCCCTGGCTCTCCACGACGAAATGCTGCCGGGCACCATCAATCTTGAAAATCCGGATCCCGAATGTGATCTGGACTATCTGGCCGGCGGCTCTGAAAATGTCGCCTGTGAGTACGCCATGTGCAACTCCTTCGGCTTTGGCGGAACCAACGCTTCGGTCATCTTCAAAAAGTGGATTCCATAGCCGTATTTTCGCGTTGTGCGCCGTAATCACCACGCCCGCCCTGTGGCGGGCGCTATCTTTCAAAGGACAGGAAAATGGACGAAGTTTTGCTGCAAGATCCCGAACTGGCGCGGGCGATCTTCCTGGAATCTGAACGACAGATGGACCAGCTTGAGCTGATCGCTTCGGAAAACTTTGTTTCCCCTGCCGTGCGCCAGGCGCAGGGCAGCATCCTGACCCACAAGTATGCCGAAGGCTACCCCGGAAAACGCTATTACGGGGGCTGCCAGTATGTGGATATTGCGGAAAACCTGGCGCAGGAGCGCGCCCAAAAACTCTTTGGCTGCCCGTACGCCAACGTCCAGCCCCACTCCGGTTCCCAAGCCAACATGGCAGCCTATCTGGCCTGCCTGAATCCCGGCGACACGGTCCTGGGCATGAATCTCTCCCACGGCGGCCACCTTACCCACGGCAGCCCCGTCAATTTTTCCGGGCGTCTGTTCCGTGTGGTTTCCTATGGCGTACAGCGCGAAACCGGCCGCATTGATTATGACGAAGTGGCCGAACTTGCCCAAAAACACAAACCGGGGCTCATTGTCGCCGGTGCCAGCGCATACCCGCGCAGCATCGACTTTGCCCGCTTTCGCCGTATCGCCGATGATGTCGGAGCCAAACTGTTTGTGGACATGGCCCACATTGCCGGTCTTGTGGCTGCGGGGCTGCACCAGAATCCCGTGCAGCATGCCCACATCACCACAACAACAACCCACAAGACCCTGCGCGGGCCGCGCGGCGGCATGATCCTGGCTTCCGAAGACATGGGCAAAACCCTGAACAGCCAGATTTTTCCCGGCATTCAGGGCGGCCCCCTGATGCATGTCATCGCCGCCAAGGCCGTGGCCTTCGGAGAGGCGTTGCGGCCTGCCTTCACGGAGTACCAGCAGCGTGTGGTCAAAAATGCCGCAACACTGGCCCAATGCCTTGTGGATGCGGGGTATGATCTGGTTTCCGGAGGAACAGACAACCATCTCATGCTTGTTGACCTGACCAGCAAGAACCTGACGGGAAAAGACGCGGAGCATGCGCTCGATCAGGCGGGCATTACCGTAAACAAGAATACGGTTCCTTTTGAAACCCGCTCCCCCTTTGTGACCTCGGGCATTCGCCTCGGCACAGCCGCTCTGACCACGCGCGGCATGAACGAGGACGACATGCGCTCTGTCGCCGGTTTCCTCGTCGCGGCCCTGGAAAAGGCTGCCGATGCCACGGCCCTTGCGCAGATTCGCAAGGATGTGGTGTCCTTTGCCCGCCGCTTTCCCCTGTTTGCCGGTTGAGCACGGATATTCCCATGCGCATGCCCTGGGCAGAATATTTCATGAACATCACCTACCTTGTGAGCGGGCGCTCCACGTGCACCCGCCGCAAGGTGGGGGCTGTCGCCGTAAAAGACAAACGCATCCTCGCCACCGGCTATAACGGCGCTCCGGCCGGGATTCCCCACTGCCTGGATATTGGCTGCCTGCGCGAGCAAATGGGCATCCCCTCCGGACAGCGGCACGAAATCTGCCGGGGTCTGCACGCGGAACAGAATGTCATCATCCAGGCTGCGGTGCACGGCATCAACATCATGGGAGCGGAGATCTACTGTACAACCCACCCCTGTGTCCTCTGCAGCAAAATGCTCATCAACTGCGGCATCAGCCGCATCGTGTACACGGAGCACTATCCTGACGACCTTGCGGCACAGATGCTGGCCGAAGCCGGAGTGCTTGTGGAAAAACTGCCGTTTTCTCCCCCGGTCATCAGCGCGCAACATGGAGAAATGAGCCATGAATGATATGGATTATGCTCCCTTCATGCGCGAAGCCATTGCCCTGGCAGAACAGGGCAGGTGGAAAGCATGCCCCAACCCCACCGTAGGGGCTGTGCTGGTGCGCGATGGCCGCATTGTGGCCCGGGGCTGGCATCATGCCGCCGGGCAGGATCATGCGGAAGTCGCATGCCTTGCAGATGCAAAGGCTCACGGGGTGAGCCCTGCGGAGTGCACGCTGGTTGTCACACTGGAACCCTGTTGCCATGAGGGCAAGGTTCCTCCGTGCGCCGATGCCGTCCTCCGGGCGGGGATACGCCGTGTGGTCACCGGCATGGCGGATCCCAACCCCCAGGCCTGTGGCGGAGCGGAAAAACTGCGCGCGGCTGGAGTCGAAGTCATTGAAAACGTCTGCTCGCAGGAATGCCATGATCTTGTGGCCGATTTCCTCGTCTGGCAAAAAAACCGCCGCCCTTTTGTCATGCTGAAAATGGCCGCCACCCTTGACGGACGCATTGCCACCCGCACAGGCCATTCACAGTGGATCAGCTCTGCGGCGTCCCGCAAGCATGTGCAGGATTTGCGGCGGAGTATCGCCCCGTGCGGGGGCGTGGTGCTGGTGGGTGGAGGCACCTTTCGCGCGGACAACCCCCATCTGGGCGTGCACGGCCAGACAAACTGCCCCCAGCCCCTTGCCTGTGTGCTGACTTCGCGCCTGCCTCTGCCGGATGCGGATTTTCGTCTTCTGAAAGAACGCCCGGAGCAAACCGTCTTTCTGGTTTCTCCGGCCGCTGCCGCATCCACCACGGCCAAAGCCCTGCGCGACAAGGGCGTGCGTGTTCTGGCGCTGGGTCCAAACCCGCACTGCCCGCAGGGTGGGCCGGATTTTCACGGTCTTCTCCAGATGCTGAAAGAAGAACTGCACTGCCACTACCTGCTGTGCGAAGGGGGAGGCCGCCTGGCCCTCAGCCTGCTTGAGGCCGGTCTGGTGGATGATTTTTTTCTGCATCTGGCCCCTGTGGTTCTGGGTGATGCGGAGGCAGCGCCTCTTTTTTCCGGCCGCTCCCCCCTCACTCTGGATGAGGCGCTTCGCCTGCGCGTGTACGGCTTTTCCACATGCGGGGAAGACCTGCACATACGTTTCCGCCCCACGATTTCCGGAGAAAACACATAAGGAGCGCGGATGTTCACGGGCATCATCCAGGGGCAGGGCGAAATCCTCGCATTTCAGGGGAACAGGACGGAACGTCGCTTCCGCATCCGCCCCCACTGCGCCATGCCCCACATGACGGACGGAGAATCCATCGCTGTCAACGGGGTTTGCCTTTCTGTGGAGGAACACGGCGCAGATTTTTTTGTTGCCTATGCCTCCGCAGAAACATTGTCGCGCACCACACTCGGAGCTTTGTGCGCCGGGGATTTTGTCAATCTTGAACGGGCGCTGGCCCTGGGCGAACGGCTGGGGGGACACATGGTGAGCGGTCATGTGGACTGCCTTGCCACAGTGCGCAGCATACGCCCTGCGGGACAGTCCCTCCGTTGCCGTCTTTCCTTTCCCGCGGAGTATGCTCCGCAGATCATCCCCAAAGGATCTGTGGCGCTTGACGGCATAAGCCTTACAGTCAATGATTGCGGGCCGGACTTTCTTGAGGTCAACATTATCCCGGACACCAGCAAACGCACGACCATGCGCCGCTGGAAATCCGGCACCCTGGTGAATCTGGAAACCGATCTCATCGGAAAATACGTCCACAGCCTGCTGTCTGCCTGGCGGCAGGCTCCCGGCATGCAGCAGACCTTACCCAAAGGGGACAATGCTGGCAGGCTGAGCCGTGAGATGCTCTTGCGCAACGGCTTTTTGTAGAAGGCATATCGCCGCAGCCCGGATTGCGGCCCCTCCGCCCACGTCAGGAACGCGCGGCGGCAAGATATGACGGACCCACCAGAAGGAGAGAAACATGAGCGCACCAACAACCATTGCGGGACGCCTGGATGCCAAAGGGCTCAAAATAGCCGTGGTTGCTGCCAGATTCAACGACTTTATTGTGGATCGCCTGATCAGCGGAGCCCTGGACTATCTGGAACGCCACGGCATGGACCCTGATGCCGGAACGCTGGTTCGCGTTCCCGGAGCCTTTGAGCTGCCTCTGGTTTGCCAGAAGCTTGCGCAGTCGGGAAAGTTTGACGGCATTCTCGCCCTCGGGGCCGTCATTCGTGGCGGAACCCCGCATTTTGACTATGTCTGCGCGGAAGCCAGCAAGGGGCTTGCCCAGGTCATGCTCCAGTCCGGCGTGCCCGTAGGCTTTGGGCTGCTGACGTGCGATACCATCGAGCAGGCTGTGGAACGCGCAGGGACCAAGGCAGGCAACAAGGGAGTCGAAGCGGCGTCCGCCATGCTTGAGACTATCCGCGTCATGGAGCAGTTGTAGTCCATGCGCAGGCAGAAGGCAGCCACCCGCCACGGAGAACGCGAACTGGCCTTCCAGGTGCTGTACAGCCTGTCGTTTTCTCCTGTTACGGAAATCAACGCGTTACGGCGGATCTTTGCGGAATCTCTGAAAAGCATGGCCCAATGGCGTGCGGACACAAAGCAGCCGGCAGGGGCCATGACGTTTGCGTGGGAACTGGTGGAGGGGGTATGGAGCACCTCTCCCCAACTGGATGCAGTGATCACACGCTTTTCTCACAACTGGCGCGTGGACCGCATGGGCCGCGTGGAACTGACGCTGCTGCGCCTGGCTGTTTTTGAACTGGTGTTCCGTGAAGACATTCCACCCAAGGTCGCCATCAACGAAGCGCTGGAACTGAGCCGCCTTTTCGGCGAAGACAAGGCCAAAAGCTTTGTCAACGGCATTCTGGACGCTGTGGCCGGTGCGCTGGAAAACGGCGAAGTATCCCGCTCCACCCACATTTCTCCAACCCGACTCGAGTGACCGCGTCATGACAGAAGAACGCTACAACCCGCACAGCATTGAAACCAGATGGCAGGCGTACTGGCAGGAAAAAAATTCTTTTTCCTGCGAGAACGGCAGACACAAGCCCAAATATTATGTCCTTGAAATGTTTCCGTCCCCTTCGGGAAAAATTCATATGGGGCATGTGCGCAACTATGCCATCGGCGATGTTGTTGCGCGCAGCAAACGCATGCAGGGCTTCAATGTTCTCCATCCCATGGGCTGGGACGCTTTTGGCCTGCCCGCAGAAAATGCCGCCATACAAAACCGCACCCACCCTTCCCTCTGGACGTATGACAATATCCGCGCCATGCGCGACCAACTCAAAAGACTGGGATATTCCTACGACTGGGCGCGTGAAATCGCTACCTGCCGCCCGGAATACTACCGCTGGGAGCAGATGTTCTTTCTGCGCCTGCTGCAAAAAGGCCTTGCCTATCGCAAAAAAGCCCCGCAGAACTGGTGCCCCGCATGCCATACGGTTCTGGCAAACGAGCAGGTTGTTGACGGCCAGTGCTGGCGCTGCGATTCTGCGGTGGAGCAGAAGGACCTCACCCAGTGGTTCCTGAAAATCACGGCCTACGGCGACGAACTTCTGCAAGACCTTGCCGCTCTGGAAAAAGGCTGGCCGGAACGGGTGATCGCCATGCAGCGCAACTGGATAGGAAAATCCTTTGGCGCATCCGTCACCTTTGATCTGGAAAAACCACTGGACGGCGTCAGCAGTATTGATGTTTTCACCACACGGCCCGACACCCTGTTTGGCGTGACTTTTCTGACTCTGGCTCCGGAACATGCCCTTGTTGAGCAACTGATCAAGAACTACGCCAAGGCCGATGAGGTTCGGGCTTTTGTTGACCGCGCCCGCCGCATGGACCGTCTGGACCGCCAGAACGAAACAACAGAAAAAGAGGGCATTTTTACCGGAGCATATGTCCTGCACCCCTTTACCGGAGAAAAAATCCCCCTCTGGCTTGGCAACTTCGTGCTTGCAGATTACGGCACAGGAGCTGTCATGGGCGTGCCTGCCCACGACCAGCGCGATTTTGCCTTTGCGCGCAAATATTCCCTGCCTGTGCGTGTTGTCATCGCTCCCCACGGGGAGGAGCAGTCTTCCGAAAGCATGACAGAAGCCTTCAGCGGCGAAGGCATCATGCTTTCCTCGGGCCAGTTCACCGGCCTGGGCAATGAGGAAGGAAAAAAAGCCGTTGCCCAGGCCCTGGAAAAAGCGGGCAAAGGCAGAGCGACAACCCAATTTCGCCTCAGGGACTGGAATATCTCGCGCCAGCGTTACTGGGGGGCTCCCATTCCCGTGGTGTACTGCGAACAGTGCGGCGTGGTTCCGGAAAAAGAAGAAAACCTGCCCATCGTCCTGCCGCTGGACGTGAAAATCCGGGAAGACGGCCGCTCTCCCCTGCCGGACACGCCGTCCTTTGTGGCCTGCATGTGCCCGCAGTGCGGCAAGCCCGCCCGCCGCGAAACAGATACGCTGGACACCTTTGTGGAATCCTCCTGGTATTTTGCGCGCTATGCCTGCGCACGGATGGAAAACGCCCCCTTTGACGCCGATGCCCTGCGCTATTGGCTGCCGGTGGATCAGTATATCGGCGGCGTGGAGCATGCCATTCTGCATCTTCTGTATTCGCGCTTTTTTACCAAGGCGCTGCGCGATTTGGGATTTTTCCCGTCCGGCCTGTCGGAACCTTTCACCAACCTCCTGACCCAGGGCATGGTGCTCAAGGACGGCAGCAAGATGTCCAAGTCCAAGGGCAATGTTGTTTCCCCTGCGGACATGATCGAAAAGTACGGAGCAGACACGGTTCGGCTGTTCTGCCTTTTTGCCGCTCCGGCCGAAAGGGATTTTGACTGGTCAGACTCCGGCATTGAAGGCGCTTCACGCTTCATCGGCAGAATATGGCGTCTGTTCATGGAAGAAAGGCACCGCCTGAAGCCTCTCAAGGCCTGCCAGGCAACGGCGGATGATGCGCAAACCCCGGAAGCGCGAAATCTGCGGCGCCGGGAACACCGCACAGTCAAAAAGTGCAGCGCCGACATGAATGACCGCTTTCAATTCAAT
>ERZ773099.3331-NODE-3331-length-10414-cov-15.545999_pt1 | contig 10414 bp, 11 predicted proteins | sample MGYA00511120_ERZ773099 | MGnify/ENA primary metagenome ERZ773099 (study PRJEB29015, sample SAMEA2738012) | human oral metagenome | biome: human oral; feature: human-associated habitat; material: dental | place: China | collected 2104 ... | reverse complement strand
AGTTGATGTTCGACTGCTCGGCGTTGCCGACCGTGCCGATGGTGGCGCGGCAGCGGACATCGACCATGCGCATCTCGCCCGAGGGCATGCGCAGGGTGGCGTACTTGCCCTCGCGGGCCACGAGTTGGATGGCCGCACCGGCGGAGCGGCCCAGCTTGGCGCCGCCCCCGGGGCGCAGTTCAACGGCGTGCACCGTGGTGCCGACGGGGATCTGCCGCAGCTCCAGGTTGTTGCCGGGTTTGATGTCGGAACCCGGGCCGGAGACCACGACGGTGCCCTGGGTCAGGCCGTTGGGGGCGATGATGTAGCGCTTCTCGCCGTCGCGGTAGTGCAGCAGCGCGATGCGGGCGGTGCGGTTGGGGTCGTACTCGATGTGGGCGACCTTCGCGGGCACCCCGTCCTTGTCGTAGCGCTTGAAATCGATGATGCGGTAGGCCTGCTTGTGACCACCACCGATGTGGCGCGTGGTGATGCGACCCGAGTTGTTGCGGCCACCGGTCTTCGACTTCGGGGCGAGCAGCGACTTCTCCGGGGTCGAACGGGTCAGTTCGACGAAATCGGAGACGCTGGCGCCGCGGCGACCCGGCGTCGTCGGCTTGTACTTGCGGATACCCATGACGATTCAGTCCTTCTTCACTCGCCCTGGCCGGCGAAAATGTCGATGCGGTCACCCTCGGCGACGGTCACGATGGCGCGTTTGACATCGACCCTCTTGCCGATGCCGAAGCGGGTGCGACGACGCTTGCCCTGACGGTTCTGGGTGTTGACGGCTATGACGCGAACATCAAAGATCTTCTCGATCGCGATCTTGATCTCGGTCTTGTTGGCGTGGGGCGCCACGATGAACGTGTACTTGTTCTCGTCGAGGAGGTTGTAGCTCTTCTCGCTGACGACGGGGCGCCAGATGATGTCGCGGTGGTCGCGGATCTTCAGCTCGCTCACTTCTCCTCCTCCTTCTCCAGCTCTTTCGCGGAATCAGCGGGTTCGGTGGCCTCACTCTCGGATGCGACGGCCTCGGCACCGCGGTTGGTGAAGGCCGCCAGGGCCGCGGATGTGAACACGACCGAGTCGGCCACCAGCACGTCATAGGCGTTGAGCTGGTCGACTGCCAGCACGTGAACGGTCGGGATGTTGCGCAGGCTCAGCCAGGCGACCTCCTCGAACCGGTCGAGGACCACGAGCACCTTCTTCAGCTCACCCAACTGCTCCAGCGTCTCCAAGGCGGTCCGGGTGGAGGGGACCTCACCGGGGACCAGCTCGGAGACCACGAAGACCTGGCCGTCGCGGGCGCGATCGGACAGGGAGCCGCGCAGGGCCGCGGCGATCATCTTCTTGGGGGTGCGCTGGGAGTAGTCGCGAGGCTTGGGGCCGTGAACGGTGCCGCCACCGGTCCAGATCGGGGAACGCCGTGAACCGTGACGGGCACGGCCGGTTCCTTTCTGACGCCACGGCTTGCTGCCGCCGCCGCGAACCTCACCGCGGGTCTTGGTGGAGTGCGTGCCCTGGCGGGCAGCGGCAAGCTGGGCCACCACGACCTGATGGATCAGAGGAATGTTGGTCTGGACGTCGAAGATCTCGCCGGGCAGCTCGGCGGTGCCGGCTTTCTTGCCCTTGGGAGCGTGGACGTCAACGGTGATGGAGCTCATGCCTGCTCACCCTTCTTTGCTGCGCTGCGCACGACGACGAGCGAGCCGTTGTTGCCGGGGACCGCGCCGCGAACCAGCAGCAGGCCTCGTTCGGCGTCGACGGCGTGGATCTTGAGGTTCTGGACGGTCACCTTGGCGTTACCCATGCGACCCGCCATGCGGAGGCCCTTGAACACGCGACCGGGGGTGGAGCAGCCACCGATGGAACCGGGTGCGCGGTGCTTGCGGTGCACACCGTGGGAACCCTTGAGGCCACCGAAGCCGTGGCGCTTCATGACGCCCGCGGTGCCCTTGCCCTTGGTGGTTCCGGTCACGTCGACGAACTCACCGCCGGCGAAGAGCTCGGCGGTCAGCTCCTGGCCGAGGGTGAACTCGGATGCGTTGGCGGTGCGCAGTTCGAGCAGGTGCCTGCGAGGGGTGACACCGGCTTTGTCGAAGTGCCCCTGGGCAGGTTTCGTGACCTTCCTGGACGCGATGGCCCCGAAGCCGAGCTGGACGGCGCTGTACCCGTCCTTCTCGGGGGTGCGGACCTGGGTGACGACGCAGGGCCCGGCCTGGATGACGGTGACGGGGACGATCTTGTTGTTCTCGTCCCAGAGCTGGGTCATGCCGAGCTTGGTGCCCAGGATGCCCTTGACGATTCGTTCGCTGTTGCTCATCTCGGACCTCACGGAAGCTTGATTTCGATGTCGACACCGGCCGGAAGGTCGAGGCGCATCAGCAGATCGACGGTCTTCGGCGTGGGGTCGAGGATGTCGATCAGCCGCTTGTGGGTGCGCATCTCGAAGTGCTCGCGGCTGTCCTTGTACTTGTGGGGCGAACGGATCACACAGAACACGTTCTTCTCAGTAGGCAGCGGCACGGGGCCTGCCACCTTGGCACCGGTGCGAGTCACGGTGTCGACGATCTTGCGCGCCGAGCTGTCGATGACCTCATGGTCATACGCCCGCAACCGGATGCGGATCTTTTGTCCCGCCACAGTTCGTTCCTTCTACTCGTCCCTGATGGAGTTCTCATGAACTTATTTGGGGCCTGGACCCCTCCGCCGCTCCGACCCCCGAGGTCGGGAGTGTCGGGCTCGAAGCCGCAAGGAAAGACCTGCCTCCAGCTTTCCGGAGGTCACATCTTGCGCTTGGGCGACCTGCTCGACCTCGACAAGGAGGGCATTCGTCGCACACGCGACAGACGCCACCCCTTGCGGAGCAACCTGCACATTCTTGCACGCCCTCACCGACGTGCCAAATCGCCGCTGCGTTCAGGGAGTGCTGCGGTTCAGGAAGGCGAGAATGGCGCGCACCCGACGGTTCTCGTCTCCGGGCTCGAAACCGAGTTTGGAGAAGATGTTGGAAACATGTTTCGCCACGGCGGCCCCGGACAGGAAGAGCCGTCCCGCGATCTGGCTGTTGGAGAGCCCCTGGGCCATGAGCTCCAGCACCTCGAGTTCTCGCGGGGTGAGTTCTCCCAGCCCGGAACGGGAGGTCTGCATCATGGCACGCGCGACCTCCGGGTCGATCACCACTCCCCCGCCGACCACCATCCGCAACGCGCCGATGAAGTCCGCGACCTGCGCCACCCGGTCCTTGAGGAGGTACCCGGCCCCGCCCGCACCCGGTGGGGCCGGGAGGGCGAACAGCTCCTGGGCGTGCAGCGGGGAGACGTACTGGCTGAGCACCAGAACCGCCACCCGGGGGTGCTCCTCCTTGATCCGGATAGCGGCCTGAAGGCCGTCGTTGGTCATGGTGGGCGGCATCCGAACGTCGGTGATGACCACGTCGGGCAGCGCGTCCCGCCCGGCCAGTTCGGCGATGGTATTCAGGAGCGCATCAGCGCGATGTTCCTGCCCGACGATCTCGTACCCCTGGCGTTCCAGGAGCCCGACGAGTCCCTCGCGGAGCAGGGCGGAGTCGTCGGCCATCAGCACTGTGGTCATGAGATCACCACCGCGGGTTCGCCTCGGTTCAGCAGGAGAGGAATGGTGACGGCCAGCTGCGTGGGTCCTCCGGGCGGTGAGGAGATCGTGAGTTCGCCACCCACGGCCGCCAGGCGTTCCTTCATGCCCGCCAGCCCGCGTCCGGGAACGATTCTCGCGCCGCCCGGCCCTTGATCGACGACGGAGACCCGGAGGCTCTGGCCGGCGGCCAGCAGCACGGTCACATCCGCGCGGGGCGCGTACTTGGCGGCATTTCCGATGGCCTCACAGGCGAAGAAGTAGCCAACGGCCAGCACCCCCTCGGGGAGTTCGGGCAGCGGTTGCGGCACGACGATGCGCACCCGGTTGGCCGCGGTGGCCGCCACCTCCTCGAGTGCCGCAGGCAGACCCTGCTGCCTGAGCAGCTGTGGATGGATGCCCCGGATCGTCCGGCGAAGCGCCCCCAGGCCCTCCTGAATGGCGGCGCCGGCCTCGGCCAGGAGCTGCGCGGCAACGGGGTCGTTCTCGACCGCTGGGGAAAGCTGCGCCTCCCCCACCTTCATGGCGGCGGCCACGAGGTACTGCTGGGCGCCGTCATGGAGGTCGCGTTCGATGCGGCGGCGTTCCACCTCGTAGGCCTCGACGATGACTCGCCGCGAAGCAGTGAGTTCGGCGATCCGCTGGGCGGCCTCCTGCTCATGGCTGACCTGCCGTCTCCTTCCCCAGCGCATGACAGAGAATCTATCGTGTGCCCCGCGTATCCCACGACCAAGGGTTGAACCGGTAACTGAATGTCCCTTTTCCGACGCCGGTTGAGCCAGCCCATGAACGCCCCTTCTCCGAAGCCGGTTGAGCCAGCACGTGAGCGAAGCGAACGGCTGAGTCGAAACCACCTGCAACCGGTGGCCAGAACCCGACCACGGTCACCATGGTTTCGACACGACCCACTCGCAGAGCTCGCAGGCCGCTTCACAGGGCCTCGAGGGCATGAGGTGTAGGAGAATGGGTAGTGCTGGCACCACCCCGAATGTGGAGTGCACCCTGTGTTGCGCGACCGATCCCGGCGATGGAATTGAGACATGTTCGATGACACCTACTCAGCGGCCCTGCTGGCCACCCACGACATCACCAAGAGCTTCGGCACGGTCAAGGCGCTGGCCGGGATCTCCCTCACCATCGCCTCCGGGGAGTCCGTCGCCATCATGGGGCCCTCCGGTTCCGGCAAATCCACCCTCCTGCACTGCCTGTCGGGTGTGCTGACCCCTGACAACGGACCGGTTCTGTTCGCCGGCGAGGATCTCACCCGGATGTCCGACGCGCAGCGCTCCCATCTACGTTTGCACCAGTTTGGTTTCGTCTTCCAGGACGGCCAGCTGATCCCGGAGCTCCCGGCCCGCGAGAACGTTGCGCTGCCGCTGCTGCTCACCGGCACCCGTCGTCGCGCCGCGCTGGCGAAGGCCGACGAGGTCCTGGCGAAGATCGGTATTCCTGATCTGGCCGGTCGTCGTCCCTCCGACATGTCCGGCGGACAGGCGCAACGGGTCGCGATAGCCCGCGCACTGGTGGCGAACCCCCGGGTGGTGTTCGCCGACGAGCCCAGTGGCGCACTCGACCAGGCAACGGGGCATGAGGTGATGCAGTTGTTGACCGCAACCGTCGCTCGGGTAGGGGCGTCGCTGGTGATGGTCACCCACGACTCGGCGGTCGCCCGTTGGTGCTCGCGCCTGGTGGAGATCCGCGACGGCCTGGTCCACACCGACCGCCGCCTCGACGTAAGGGTCGCGCGATGAGCGCCGCCACCGGTTTGACCGGCCTCACGTTCCAACTCACCCGCGCGCGTTTCGCGGTTCGCCAAGGGGAGGCCCTGCTGTTTTTCGCAGCCGTGTTGGCCAATACCATCTCCGCCGCCTTGGCCTTCACCGTAGCGGGCGGGACGATGATGTTCTACACCCGCTGGGACCAGCCCACCGGGCTGCTGGCGGCTCTGAAGGCGGAAGATCCCTCCTTCGACCTGATCCTGGGTTTCTACGTGGTGCTGGCCTTGATTGCCACGGCTCTGCTGGTACCCGCGATGACCTCCCTGTCGGCATCAGCAGCCGTACTTGGGGCGCAGGGTCGTGAGCAGCGACTGGCAGCTCTTCGGCTGCTCGGACTGAGCTCCGGTGACGTGACCCGCATGTCGTTGATCGACTCGGCCATCCAGGCAAGCATCGGCACTCTCCTCGGCGGTCTGCTCTACCTGGTGACCGCTCCCTTCTGGGGGGCGCTCGAATTCCAGGGGGAACCAACGGCCCTGATCCTGCCCTGGTGGCTGGCACTGACCGTTGCCGCTTCGAACGTCGTCATCGCGCTGGTCGCCACCTGGTGGGGGCTGCGACAGGTCCGGATCTCCCCACTCGGTGTCGCCCGTCGTGGCGCGAAACCCCGGATGACCTGGAAACGGGTTGTGGCTTTCCTCACAATTCTGGTCTTGACCTTCGTCGGAATGCCTCGTCTCCTGTCCGGAGGTGAAGCCATGGCCTATGTGGTGCTGGCTGCGTTCATCAGCAGCGTGATCTTCGGCTACAACCTCTTCGGACCGTGGATGCTCCAGGTCTTCGCCCGTCTCTACCGTCTGATTCCCGGACCCGCAGCGCTGATGGCCGGACGCCGGATCATGGCCGATCCCCGCAGCACCTGGCGCCGCATCGGTGGGCTGGGAATCCTGGCGCTCATAGCGGGCTACCTGGGATCGATGCCCTTCGAGATGAACAGCAACGTCAGGGCTCTCATGCGGACTTTTGCGGACAAAGCCAGGTGGGACCTCGCCAAGGGAGTCGTCATCACCTTGACGGTTGCCCTGCTGCTGACTGCCACCGCCATTCTCATCAGCCAGGCCTCGTCCATATTCGAGAGAGCCGGCCTCACGGTCGCACTGCACCGCCTCGGCACGCCCAGATCCTTCCACACGAAGGCACGGTGGCTGGAGAACCTGGGTCCGCTGGCACTGGTCACCGTGGTCGGATACCTCGTTGGCCTCGGCATTGCCCAGCCCATGCTGGCCATGGCGAAAAAGATCGGACAGCAGGCCTCCACGACCGGAAACGTGGTGGTGGCCGCGGTGCTCGTGGGCGGTTTCGTCCTCGCAGCCATGGCGCTGGCGGCCACCCAGCCCCTGCAGAATCAGGTGCTGCACACCCAGCGACGCCGCAACGACTGAGCACTCACCGGCCTCCCGGCCCGGATCGGCGGTACGCCCCGGGCCGGGAGGTCACGACTGTGCCCCGACGTAGCTGCGCACCGCCACACGCCACGTGCCGATGGCCAGCAGGACGGAACCCGCGAACGAGGCCGCGAGCAACACCAGCTGACCGCTCTCGAAGAAACTGTTCGCGGGGACGGTGATGGCCAGCCCGACCGGTACCACGAAGGTCAGGACGATCTGCAACGGAAGCGCGTGGAGGCCCAGGGGCCAGCGCCCCACGGTCTCAAGGATCTGATTCGCCACGATGAGCACCCCCTTGCCCCTGCGCATCATCATGCCCAGGGCGGCGACCAGGTAACACCAGGCGGCGAGCGTACCGATACCCAGGGCGAGCGCCACGACGTAGTGGGCGAGCCTCAGCAAACCACCACCAGCGTTCAGCCAGGTCATAATCGTGATCCCGACGCCGAGCAGCACGTGGGTCAGAGGGCCGAACGACACCTCCGACAAACCGATCAGGAGCAGCCGCGGTCCGGGGTTCAACAGAACCAGGTCCGCGTTTCCGTCGTGAATGCCCTCGATGAACCGGACCGTGGACGGGTACAACGCCACCTCGATGACCCCGAGGACGATGAAATGCGTACCGAGCAGAAAGACCAGCCCCTGGGCGGACCATCCCACCAGCACCGACGTCCTGGATGCGACGAACCACAAGCCGAGAAGATCCGCGCTCAGGGTGATGACGCTCAGCAGGAGCGACATCCAGAAATCCGCCCGGTAAGCCCAGAGCCTGGCCAGGCTCATCTTCAGCAGCGCCGAGAAGCAGCGGGTGAGGTACCGGATCGGCATCTCAGGCTGCCACCGTCTCGAATCGGGCCACCGCCCTGCGCGACAGCACACCGGCTGCCAGCAACGCCAACACGGCCCACAACGCCTGCTGCCCCAGAACCACCCACCCGGAGACGCCATCATCGAACAGACTCAGGGGAAGCGCCAGCATGCTCGGGAACGGGGTCAGCGACGCGGCCGTGTCGAACCAGTCCGGGAGCAGCGCCAGCGGGGCAAAGCTGCCCGAGGCCAAGCCCTGAACCGCGAAGTACAAACCATTGACGGCGTTCATCCTCGTGGTCCAGAAGGACAGCTGCGCAAGCCCCCACTCGATCAGGAACCGGATCACGATCGCCATCGCCAGGGATGCAACGAAGAACAGGGCACGATCCCATCGAACATCCAGGTAGGCCCTCCCCACGATCCACATCACCGCCCCGCCAGCCAATGCCACGGGCCCGGAGAAGAGCTTCGAACCCAGCGTGAGCGCCACGTCACGACCCACGACAGCGCCCGGACGCAGCAGCTGGAGAACGTAATCGCCGGAGCGGATCCGATCGCCGTAGTCCCACATCAGCCAGGTGTAGGACAGGTTGTTCACGACGAACGCCATGCTGAAGTACGCCGTCAGCCTCGCCCCGCCTGCGCCACCACCGATCCCCTCCACATTCGTCCAGATCGCCAGCATGACGACCGGCTGGAGGAGACTCAACAGAATCCACACGACAGCGGCCCCCGGGTAACGCCACTCCGCCCGGTAGAAGACGAGGGCCTCCTCCCAGACTCCCCTGACCGTCCTCACCCGGCCCCACCCCCGTCATACAGCGCGGCAACCAGGTCGTTCATGTCGGGGCGCCCGATGGTGATCTCCGTGAAGGCCACCCCCGCCCCGGTCAGGGCATCGACCACCTCACGCGAGGACGCGTTCGTGTCGAACCGGAACACCGAGGCGTCGGGCCCCGGAACCTCCCTGTGCTCGAAATCCGCAATCACCCTCCTCGCCTCGCCGACACTCCCCGGGGCGAGGGTGAGACCCACCCGCAGGGGAAGGGGAGCGTGGGAGACCATGTCCTGCAGCGACCCGTCGAAGACGAGCCTTCCTCCGTCGAGGAGCAGGGCCCGGTCACAGACCGCCTCGACGTCCTCCATGTAGTGGCTCGTCAGGATGATCGTCGCCCCCGTATCGCGGTTGTACTCCCGCAGGAAACCGCGAAGCGACCTCTGCGAAGCCGCGTCGAGCCCGATCGTCGGCTCGTCGAGCAACACCAGCTCGGGATGGTGCAACAGCCCCATCGCCAACTCCCCACGCATCCTCTCCCCCAGCGACAGGGTCCTGACGGGACGGTCGATGTAGGGTCCCAGCCCGAGGAGATCCTCGAACCGCGCCAAGGTCTCGTCGAACTCGCCGCGAGAGATGTCGTACAGCACCCGTTGCAGCTCCAAGGAAGCACGTAGGGGCACGTCCAGGTTGGCCCTCTGCTTCTGCCCCATGATCAGGGAGGTACGCATGAGGAACCCGCGGGACCTGCGGGCCGGGGTTTCGCCCAAGCAGGAAATGGTTCCCCCACTCGGCCGCAGAACCCCAGAGAGCATCCGCATCATGGTGGACTTGCCCGCCCCGTTCGGCCCCAGCAGAGCCACCGACTCACCCGCCGAAACCCGGAACGAGACATCGTCCACGGCCCGCCCCCTGCCGGTCTTCGATCCACGGGGCCGCCGGTATGCGCGGCTCACACGTGAAACCTCGATCACCGGCGAACTCTCAACATCATTCCGCATCACACCACCCCGGCTATCCCGGCCCTCGTCCTCGCAGGCCCGACGCTCTCATCCCGTACAGCAAATGCCCCGACGCCCTCTCCTTCCAAGGCACCCGGTTTCCCCGCGGCCCGCCCCGGATGGTATCAATCGCGAGGGACCCTGTCAGTTTCCCCGACCCCCACGGAACCCGATCAGGCCGGTGGTCTCGTTCGCCGCGCGTAGGCTCGCGACAACAAGTACCGACGGACGAAGTCGTCCCAACGTCCACCCGTGCAGAAGATCCTGCAGAAGAACAGGGAAAGCTTTGCCTGGACGGGTTGCATCACGACACCGGCGCTGGTGATCAACGCCGTCGCCGTGGCACAGCGGTGGCTTCGGGACACACGGATGTCCCACCGGAACATCACACAACATCACCGATCCACCTGATGCCCGTCCGGTCCACAACGCGCTTCCCCTTGACTCCGCGTATGGCTCCGACCTAGTGTCTGACCTCATGGAACATCCCCGCATGATGCAGCTCGGCGCGCACTTCACCGCCTCTGCATGCCGGTGTTCCCACCCGGTCCGTCAGTTCTGACGCACCCGGAAATCCGGATCGCCCCGGAGTTTTCGTTTTCACTGCGCACTCGTAGTCCTCTGCGTTTTCCGGCAGTCGTCGCAACCTGACCCGTCACGCCCAATTGATGGTCAACGATCCTCACCCTGAACAAGGAGTACCCATGCCCATTTCCCGTCGCCACATCCTGGGTGGCACATTCGCGTCGTTGGCCCTGGCCTTCACCGCTTGTTCCGGGGCATCGCCCGACCCGGTCGCCTCCTCCGGGACCGGGTCGACCGACAACGGACAGTTCCGAACCCTCGACCAGATCAAGTCCTCCGGCACCGTCAGGATAGGGGTTTTCAGCGACAAGGCCCCCTTCGGGTATATCGATGCCGACGGCAAACCCGCGGGCTATGACGTGGTCTACGCAGAGAGAATCGGCAAGGACCTCGGCGCGAAAGTGGACTACGTTCCCGTCGAGGCCGCTTCCCGGGTCGAGTTCCTGCAGACCGCGAAGGTGGACATCATCCTGGCGAATTTCA
>ERZ773099.3329-NODE-3329-length-10418-cov-3.287948_pt1 | contig 10418 bp, 8 predicted proteins | sample MGYA00511120_ERZ773099 | MGnify/ENA primary metagenome ERZ773099 (study PRJEB29015, sample SAMEA2738012) | human oral metagenome | biome: human oral; feature: human-associated habitat; material: dental | place: China | collected 2104 ... | reverse complement strand
ACGAGAATCTTCAAGGTGTAACCTTTATTGCGGTTAACACTGATAAGCAGGCTCTAACAAAGTGCAAAGCTGAAGTAAAGATTCAGATTGGTGAAAAGTTAACTGGAGGTCGTGGTGCAGGTGCGAATCCTGAGATCGGACAGAAGGCAGCAGAGGAAACTCTAGAGGAGATTTCTGGATATCTGCAAGATGCAGATATGGTATTCGTAACTGCTGGTATGGGTGGTGGAACTGGAACAGGTGCTGCTCCAATCATCGCTAAAGCAGCAATGGACTGTGGTGCTCTTACAGTTGCTGTAGTAACAAAGCCATTCTCTTTCGAAGGTAAAAAACGTTGGAACAGAGCTACAAAGGGTATTCAGTATCTAACTAACTTTGTTGATTCTCTGGTTATCATTCCTAATGATAGACTCATCGATTCTAGCGAGAAGAACACTACAATGCTTGAGGCGTTCTCGATGGCTGACGATGTACTAAGACAGGGTGTTCAGGGTATCTCTGATCTCATCTCTGAGTACGGAATCGTTAACGTTGACTTTGCTGACGTTAAGACAATCATGGAGGGCAGAGGAGTTGCTCACATGGGCGTTGGTCTCGGAACTGGAGACAATAAGATTGAAGATGCAGTTAGAAACGCAATCGAGAGTCCTCTTCTTGAGACATCGATTGACGGTGCTAGATCCATCCTTCTATACGTTTGTGGTGGATACGATATGGGTATGCAGGATATCAGCAAGATTGCTAGCAAAATTCAGGATGAGGCTGATCCAGATGCAAACATCATCTTCGGAGCTACTGTTAATGAGAACATGAACGACAAGGTATCGATTACTCTCATTGCTACAGACTTCACTAGCGGTGGACTTTCTGCTCCAATCAACGAGACTCCTGAGGTTGCATCATCAAGCGTTCGCGGAACTCGCGTTAACGTAGATGGTCTTGAAGGACAGATTGTTGACATGAGCGATTTCATGAAGGAAGAGCACAAGGATAACAGCGGAGCATCTGACTTCGATGTTCCTGACTTCCTTAAGTAGTGGAAGCTTATAACGAATATAGAGGGAAAACTAATGAATCATATAGGTTCATTAGTTCTCCTGACAATGATAAGATACGTCTCATCAATAAACTCAGTAGGAAGAAGTACCGTGATCAGCAAGGGAAATTCGTTATCGAAGGCATAAACCTTGTGAGGGCGGCGCTAAGTAAAGGGCAGCATATAGAGCTTGTTCTTATAGCTGATGATTTTGATTACAGTGAGATAGCAAATACACTCACTGTTGGCGTTGATTATCGTAATATATACCTGATTCCGCGATTTTTATTTGAGAAGATTAGTGATGCGGAAAATGGATCTGGAATTATTGCAGTCGTTAATAAGAGCTCCTATACACTAGATAATTTGGATAGTCTTGAGCTATGCTGCGGAGATAATGTTCTCGTGCTAGACAGGCTACAAGATCCAGGCAATATAGGAACTATGATTAGGACTGCTGTTGCAGCGGGGTATTCTATAGTCGCTACGATTAAAGGCACAGCAGACATCTATTCACCGAAAGTGTTGCGGGCATCTGCAGGGATGATATTTGGAATCTCTGTTGTAGAGCTTGCCGATACTGAGGAGTTAAAGAAACTGGTGTCGAGGCTAGACAAGAAGATTGTTGTGACAGATCCAAGAGAAGGGGATCCTTATTACGAGTGTAATCTTACAAATGATATAGCACTTGTTATAGGAAATGAAGGCAATGGTATAAGTGACGAGATTATGGAATCTTCCGAAGTCCGTGTGACTATACCGATGCAAGGAGAAGTTGAATCACTTAATGCAGCTATTTGTGCTTCGCTATTGATGTACGAAGCTATAAGAGCTTCTGAGTGATAACACGAATACAACGTTTATAGCAGAATGGAGTATATTATGGAAAAATGCAAAGCAGACGTTACAATCTGTGGCAATGACTATGTCCTGTCCGGAGACAAGAGTGAGGATAAGATTAAAGAAATTGCTAAGTACGTTGACGATGAGCTTAGACATACCAGCAAGAAGCTTAATAGCAACCCAAATTACAGAAGTGCAGTTTTGACAGCTATTAACCTAGCTGAAAAGCTGATGGATAATAGTGATTTGCTACTTAGGCTTCAGACTGAGAATCACCAGCTTGATAACGATGTTAAGCACTACATCTCACTTTGGGAAGATGCTAAGCTACAGGTATCTGATTTAAAAGATAAGATGACAACTGCATCTGACATCAATGTTCAGGAGAGTGAGAAGTATAAAGATCTTGAGACAAAGTGTGCAGAGCTTGAGAGTGCATACTTTGATCTTCAAATGGAGAATACTAACCTCAAGAACGAAATTAGAAACCTACAGAAGTTCAGAGGTGAGAATGAATAAGAAGGTTTTAAATCTTCTGGAATACAACAAAATAATAGACTTGCTTTCCGCTCAGGCGGGTTCAGCTCTTGCGCGTGAGCACATTAAGGGCTTTGCACCTATGTCCAATATGCGGATGGTTAAGGAAGCATTAACGGAAACTACGGAAGCAGTTTCCGTTATTCTGTATAAAGGCAGTATTCCGGTCGGAGAAATTGGGGATATCATAAGCTTGCTAGAGATTGTTCGTAAGGGAAGGTCGCTCTCTATGAGAGAGTTACTTGCCGTTAATAGAAGTCTTGCTGGTGCGAGGGAAGTCAAAGACTTCCTTTCTTCTGATGTTCCAGAAATTCCGATGATTGGCGAGATAAACTCATTAATTTCATCAAACGCCAAGCTGGAGAGCGAGATTAATCGCTGTATACTGTCTGAAGACGAGATGGCGGATAATGCTTCGCCTGAACTAAATAAAATCAGGCGAGAGATAAGAAACAAGAACGAAAGCATTCGCCGCAAAATCGATAGCTATACGAGTTCAGGTAATAACAATACTTATTTACAAGATTCCATAGTAACTTTGAGGAATGGAAGATATGTAATTCCTGTAAAGCGTGAGTATAGTAGTAAGGTGCCTGGACTAATACATGATCAGTCCAAGACAGGAGCAACTTTCTTTATAGAGCCACAGGCAATAGTAAGCCTGAATAATGAGTTAAGAGAGCTTGAACTGGCTGAACATAGGGAAATTGAGCGAATACTGCAGATGCTGTCTGACAGAGTTGGAGAACATTATAATGAACTTAAAAATAATCAGGAGCTTCTCGTAAAACTCGATGTTATAAACGCGAAAGGCAGGCTTTCTGTAAGTATGGATGCTGTCGCACCGAAGCTCAATCAAGGTGGATTTCTAGATATACGAGCAGGTAGACACCCTCTTCTAGATAAGGAGAAGGTTGTTCCTATCAATGTATCACTAGGTGGGAATTACGATTCACTTCTTATTACAGGACCGAATACCGGTGGAAAGACAGTAACCCTAAAGACGATAGGGCTGTTTATACTTATGGCAGAGTCGGGGTTACACATCCCATGCTATGAGGAGAGTAGCATACCGCTGTTCAAAGAGGTATATGCGGAAATTGGAGATGAGCAGAGTATAGAGAACAATCTCAGTACATTTTCTTCGCATATGCTAAATACTGCGAATATTATTTCAAATGCAGACCACGATTCCCTGGTGCTGCTCGATGAAGTGGGTTCAGGTACAGATCCTGCGGAAGGTGCCGCTTTAGCTGTTGCAATGCTCGAGGCCTTGAAGGATAAAGGCGCTCACATAGTGGCTACTACGCATTATACGGAGCTCAAGAAGTATGCTCTTTCAACCGATGGTGTTGAAAATGCATCTATGGAGTTTGATATGGAAGCGCTTGCACCGACTTACAAGATAAAGGTTGGTCTTCCGGGCAAGTCGAATGCCTTTGAAATTTCACGAAAGCTCGGTCTTGATTCGAGCATTATAGATAGAGCGATATCGCTTATGAAAGAAAGCGATATCGAATTTGAGGGTGCGGTATCGAGAGTTGAAGCAGATCAAAAAGAGGCGGATTCTGCACTCGAAGAAGCTCGTATCAAAGCTGAGGAAGCAGAGAGAAAGCTCAAGGAAGCAGAAGAAAAACTCGCTAAGGCTAAGGAGAACAAGCATAAGATAATTGAAGCGGCTAAAGAAGAGGCTCGTGATATCATTAGTGATGCGAACAGAACTGTCAAGGAAGTCAGCAAGGAGCTTAAAAAAGCGGCAAAGGAAGGAAGAAATAACTCTTCATCTGTAGTTGCTGATAGTAAGCGCAGACTCAGGGAGAAATCACTAGAGAATGCCATGGCTCCTCGCAGTATCAAGAATACCAATATCCCAAAAGCGGAGGATTTAAAGCGCGGAACAAGGATTAAGCTGCTCAAGCTAGGGCAAAATGGAGAAGTTGAGACCGAGCCTGATGCATCCGGCAATCTGACAGTTAGAATTGGAGCGCTCAAGATGGGTGCAAAGATTAAAGATGTTATGATAATTGAGGATAATAAGCCTGGAACAAAGGAGCGAAAACGAAAGAGCTATGCCAATGTGAATACAGCTAAGGCTAAGACTATATCTCCTTCGATTAATGTCATTGGCAAGAATCTTGATGATGCGGAGCTCGAGGTTAGTAAGTATATAGATGATGCATTTTTATCGGGCATTAATGAAGTTCAGGTTGTACACGGTAGAGGTGAAGGAATACTACGCAGTGGAATCAGAAATATGCTTAAAAGAAATAAAAACATCAAGTCGATAGCAGGTGCTTCGTATGACCAAGGGGGAGATGGTGTGACGGTAGTCACTTTTATAGACAAATAATGAGCTTTAATCCCTTTAATAGGTTACTAAAATGCTGTTTTTGATATATAATTAATTGATTAAAGAGTTGTACTGGAGATGTTATAAATGTTCGTTGTAAGCAGCTGCTTGTTAGGCAATAATTGCAAGTATAATGGCGGTAATAGCTATAGCGAAGATGTCGCTGAGTTTTGCCGAAATCATGCAGTTATTTTAGTATGTCCAGAGACTGCAGGTGGACTTAAATCGCCTAGGCCACCAGCAGAACATAGGAGTTTTGTGCAGGCTGATGGCAGTATTGAAACGCGCGTCATAGATAATACAGGTGACGATTTAACGGAAAACTTCGTATGTGGTGCAAAGCTTTCTCTTGAAGCTGTTTTTAGTAGGTGTGCTGAACTAGGGGAAGAAATTGAAGGTGCTATTCTCAAAGCTAACAGCCCGTCATGCGGAAGTGAACAGATATACGATGGAACATTTACAGGAACCCTGATATCAGGAGATGGTATATTTGCCAAGATGCTCAAGGAGATGGGGATTTCTGTGATGAGTGAGAAAGATTTTAAAGATAAGATATAAAGAGGAGAAGTCCGAGTAATGATCGACTACAAGGTACAGATAGCACAAATTATTGCTAAGCAGGAAATTGGATTAACTGCCGAAGAGATTGTTGAGATGATTGAGGTGCCAGCTGACTCTAAGAATGGTGACTTTGCATTTCCTTGTTTTAGATTAGCTAAGGTGATGAGAAAGGCTCCACAGATGATTGCTGCAGACATCGCGGCAGCAATTGAGGCTGAATCAATATTCGAGAAAGTTGAACAGGTTAATGCTTATGTGAATATGTTCATCTGCAAGGATGTTTTTGTACGTAATGTCGTATCGGAAGTTGCTTCTCGCGGAACTGAGTACGGTAAGTCTGATGTCGGTGAAGGCAAGAAGGTAATCGTAGAGTTTTCTTCCCCTAACATCGCAAAGCCGTTCCATATCGGACACATCAGAAGTACGGTAATCGGGAACTCTATTTATAAGCTGTATGATGCTACTGGTTATGATGTAGTTAGAATAAATCATCTCGGAGACTATGGTACACAGTTTGGAAAGATGATTGTGGCGTATAGGCTATGGGGAAATGAAGAAGAGCTTGAGCAGAATCCGATTAAATCGCTGCTTAAATATTACACAAAGTTCCATGAAGAAGCTGAGAAGGATCCAACCCTCGATGATAAGGCTAGAGAGACATTCGCAAAGCTAGAGAGCGGTGATGCTGAGGAAGTTGAGCTTTGGAAGAGATTTAGAGAGCTCAGCCTTGAGGAGTTCAGCAGAGTTTACAAGATGCTAGACATAGAGTTTGACTCATATGCAGGTGAGAGCTTCTATTCTGATAAGATGCCTGCAGTCCTGCAGGAACTAAAGGATAAGAATCTTATGCATGAATCGAGAGGTGCGCAGATAGTAGATTTAGCAGACTACGACATGCCTCCTGCGGTTATCACAAAGTCAGATGGATCAAGTCTATATGCGACGCGAGATATTGCAGCAGCAATTTATAGAAAGCAGCACTATAATTTTTATAAAAATATTTATGTTGTTGCTACACAACAAAACCTCCACTTTAAGCAGTGGAAGCAGGTGCTCGCTCTGATGGGGTATGTATGGGAGGAAGACTGTATTCACGTTCCTTTCGGTCTAGTTAGCCTTGAAGAAGGAACTATGTCTACTCGTAAGGGTAGAGTCGTGTTCCTTGAGGATGTGCTCAATAAGGCTGTAGATAAAACTAGAGAGATTATCTCTGAGAAGGATACAAACGGTATTGATATTGACGAGATTGCTAAGCAAGTAGGTATCGGTGCGGTTATATTCCAAGAGCTATCTAATAACAGAATTAAGGATTACGTGTTCTCATGGGATAAGATTCTTAACTTCGATGGGGAAACTGGTCCTTACGTTCAGTACACGCATGCTAGAGCATCCAGTGTACTTAGAAATGCATCTCAGGAAGAACTAGCTAAGATTAAGGGATGTGATATCAGTGACTTCAGCTACGTAACATCGGAGAGTGCGTACGAGCTAACAAAACTGATTTACAGAGTGCCAGAGGTTATCAGAGAGGCTACAGTTAAATACGAGCCGTCGATTTTGACAAGGCACCTAATAGATATCGCACAGGGCTTTAACAGGTTCTATCACGATGAACATATTTTAGTGGATAATGAAGAAGAGAAAGTTGCAAAGCTAGCGCTAGTATATGCCTCAAAGGTTACAATTGCTAACTGCTTAGCAATTCTAGGTATAAAAGCGCCAGATAAAATGTAGGGGAGACAACGATGAAGCTATTGCTCAGCACAGTCAAGACAGAATGCTTTGATTCAAAGCTAGCACTCAAGAATATGTATAATGTCGTTGGGAATGCACCGCTAGAGGTGACTCTCAGGGAGTTCGAGTCTTGTGAACCTGATCAGAGGATTTATGAAGAGCTGCTTGATGAAAAGTATAGTATTCTGTATTTTCATGCCGACGAAATTAATGAATCCAAGATAGCACATATATGTGAGATGATTAAGAAAGCGATTCCGAGCTGCATAACAGTAGTTGGTGGCAAGGAAGTTAGTTTCGAAACTCGCGAATTCATGCTTGCACATCCAGAAGTGGATTATGTGTTCCGTGGAGAGGGCGAGAAGGTTCTGTTCGATTTCGTGCGCTCGATTATTACATATAATTTTGACTTTGAGAGCATCGATGGTTTGGCGTATAGAGAGAATGATGAGATTCTGGTAAATAAAATTGGTGAGCCGATTCGATACGAGGACATCCCATTCGCATACGATAAGTTCGAGGTACAGGAAGGCGAAGATGTATTCTACGAATCGTCTAGAGGTGTTCCCGATACTTGTCACTACTCTCAGTACATGCCAGGTGTATTGCTTCGTTCTCTGTCGCTAAATAGAATTTGCAACGAACTTAGGTACTTCCTTGTTAAGAAGGTTGGTAAGGTTGAATTCGTAGAAAAGTGGTTCAACTATGATATTTCCAGAGCTTACAGAATATGGGAGTATCTGATCAACAATGATAATGGAGTAACTTCATTTGTTTTCGATGTAAATGGCGATTTATTAGATGAGGAAACTGTTGAGCTCCTAAGTGAAGCTAGACCAGGATTATTCCATTTCAACATCGATATTGAAAGTACAAATGCAATTTCGCTTGCTGCGTCAGGCCGCAAGGAGAATATTTACCAGCTTATGTACAATGTGTCTAAGCTTCTGCAGAATAGCAAGGTGAATGTAAGAGTAGTTCAGCGCGTAGGCCTTCCAGGAGAAACTGTAGAACTATTTGAAAGAGCATTTAACAAGATCTATAACCTTGGAGCTAATGAGTTCGACATTAAGGTTCTTCGTATCAAGAAGGGCACGATGTTCAGACATAGGGCGGATGAGTTTGGGTATGAGTATAGCAGAGAATATCCAAATGAAGTTATAACCAATGACTATATTTCTGCTGCTAACATTGTCAGAATCAAGCTTGTTGCTGAGACAGTAAAGACCTTCGAGCATGGATTTGAAGATTCTATCGGTAAGATACTTTTTGATGCTGGTTTAAAGCCGTTCGAATTCTTTGATGGACTTACAGCGTTCATTATGGAGAATGACCTTTCGTCCAAACTCGGAAAAGAAGAGAATCTATACAGAGTAATTTATACGTATGCTGCAGAACTGTACGATAGAAATGAAGACACTTTGAAGCTGCAGGTGCTACAAGAGGTGCTTCACAGCGATATGAACAAAAATGTTTCGCAAGATGTGATTAGAAGACTAGAACGTAAAGGTTGGGAAATACATGTCAAAGCAAAAGGCTAAACAAGATCGCATTGCAAAATACCTCCAGGAATTAAATGGAGGTATTTTGTTTGATGAGCTTTCGGACAAATATTTAAAGGAAACAGGACTACTTGAGATGCTTCATGGTGTGCCGGTTCCAATTGCAACTGGTGTAGGTGATGAACTCGCAACTCTGACAATTGCCTTTGGAATGGCTAGAGTTATAGGGGCAGACACTAATTTTGAGTATGTAGATAGCTATGTAGCTTACATAAAGCACCTGTTTGGTGATGATGCAGCCAAAGCACTTATTGCAGAAGGCGCAAAGTATGGACAGAGCGGGAACTACGAGCTCGCGGCTATGTTCTTCAGGGCTGTGCTGCTGTTTGAACCTAAATCACAGGATGCACTTTATCTATATGGTAGAGCTTGTAAGGATGCGTATGAGCTTGAAAACAAAGATGAAACCTACGTTGGAAGCTTTAAGGCTGAATCGCTTGAAATCTTTGAACTTCTTACCATGCTTCACCCTGAGTTTGCTATGGGATACTACTTCTTAGGGTATGGGTATGCGAATATGGGGCTATACATTAAGGCTGACCTTACATGGAAAAAGTTTATTGAACTCACTGCGGCTACGGGAGATTCTGAAACTGAGGAGCTTCGCAGCGAGATTTCCGAGAGGATGGAGGCGCTGGAAGAACCTGTGAAAATCGAAGAGGGTGTAAACTGCGTTCTCAGCGGTGATTACCTAGGTGGGCTCGAGATTCTATCAAGGTACAAAGATGGAAGCTATCGTGACTGGTGGCCTCTCTGGTATTATATGGCAGTTTGTGCAACTTCTCTTGGAGATATAGAGCCAGCTATTGAGTATTATAAGAAGGCACTCGTTTATACACCAAGCAACACAGATATAATGGAAGAACTTGCTTCCGTCTATGTAGCAATCGGTGATCAGGCAAATGCCGCTAAATACCTAAATAAGATTGAGATAGTTAAGAACAATATTGAACAAGAGAATTTCTAAGGAAGAGCAATGGAACATTTTTTTAGATATACTTTAGATGGTGACCCGCATTTAAATATGAAAATTATTTACGCAGGACTTGTGATCACTATAATTATTGCGTATAAATTCAAGAAGAATGAGAAACTGCTAAAAGACCTTATAATTGCCAATGTTTTACTGCAGATTGTTTTATTTATTTGGTATCTTGGGTTCAAAGAGCTTTTTATCAAGGAGGGACTTCCTTTATATCACTGTAGAATCTCGGTCCTAATGACAGCGGTTGGGTATTTTTCAAAGAAACCAAAGATGACAAAGTATTTCGCGTGGCTTGGAATTATCGGAACCATAGTGGCGTTTGGTGTTCCAGATCCTTCTGACTTTATGTGGCCGCATCTGACAAATATTACATTCATTTCTACTCATTACTTTATCACGATGAGCTCGCTGATGATTGTAGCGAAAAACGATGTTAAGCTGGATTTAAAGAGCATTTTTGCATTTACAATTGTAATGAATCTGGTTATTGTGGCTGTGAACACAGTTCTAGGAAGCAATTATAGCTACCTAATGAAGCTGCCGCCAGCACTTCATATTGATGTTAATAAGTATATTATATTCATACTAATGACGCTGCTTCTAGTTGGTGGTGAATTAGGGCTTGAGAAGCTTACACAAAGGATATTAAGTAAGAGAGAAGGCGACCTAAGTGCGTAACTGCTTGGGTCGCTATAAATGCATTATAATTACGTAAAACTGCTTGACAGCATATTATGTGTAGTGTAAAATAAGGGAGTCGCAAATGCGGGATGATGTTCCGAGGTAGCTCAATGGCAGAGCAACCGGCTG
>ERZ773099.3328-NODE-3328-length-10420-cov-6.262422_pt1 | contig 10420 bp, 10 predicted proteins | sample MGYA00511120_ERZ773099 | MGnify/ENA primary metagenome ERZ773099 (study PRJEB29015, sample SAMEA2738012) | human oral metagenome | biome: human oral; feature: human-associated habitat; material: dental | place: China | collected 2104 ... | reverse complement strand
TCACCGAAACGGCACTGCAGAATCTGGACGCACTCCTTCTGAGCAAGGGGCGGCTGATTCGCCACGCCTTTGACATCAGGGAAGCGACCTACACGCTGACCGATGACCGCATCACCTTTGCATGGCTGCACGGCACGGTCACCGACGAGACGGCAAAGGCATACGCCGAGTTCATCAGCAAACTCTGCCAGATGGCACGGACGCAAAAGCGCGTCACGGCAAAGGAGAAGATTGTGGACAACGAAAAGTACGCCTTCCGCTGCTTTCTCCTGCGCCTTGGCATGATCGGAAATGCCTACAAACAGTCGCGCAAGATTCTCCTGCAGAACCTCACGGGCAGCAGCGCATTCAAGAGCGGACATCGGAAGGAGGCTGAGGATCATGCGGTTTCCGAGTAGAGAGCAGATCGCCGCACTTCGAGAGCGGTATCCGGGCGGGACTCGGGTGGAACTCCTCGGAATGGATGATCCCCAAGCCCCGCAGACAGGAACGATGGGCGAGGTCATGGGCGTTGACGATGCGGGGCAGATTCTTGTCCGGTGGGAGACAGGCTCCTCGCTCAGTTTGATCCCCGGCATAGACTCCTTCCGCATCGTGCAGAAAGGCGACAGATCATGAACGAGAAGGTTTTTGCACAGATTATGGACATCCGCGAGAGCGGACGGGTGAACATGTTCGACGTTCCCGGTGTTCAGCGCATGGCGTTCGAGATGGGGTTCTACGAACTCATCTGCTTCATCGAGGAAGACCGTGCGACGTATGTACGATTTATTCTCGCGGGTGAAGAGTAAGTTTCACGATTTTTGCACAGCCTTTCGGGGCTGTGTTTCTCTCGAAAAATAAGTGTGATTTATCCAAAATAAGACTTGCTATATTCTGCGTTTAGATCAAATATGTCAATGACAAAGGGAACAACCTACACAAAGGAGGAACACAAAATGAGAAACGCAGAAGCAAGATGGCCAAAGACCACCACGATGGAGCACCTCGATGAGATGCGGTACGGGACGAGCGGCGCGATCCTTCGCTACGGCGAGCAGATCCTTGTCGTCGGGATGGAATGTTGGGGCTTCCACGCAGCCGTCTACGAGATGGTCGAAACGCCGAAGGAGACGGGATTCGCGGACATCGAATGCCGACTGAACCTCGTCGAAGCCGCCAAGGAGCTTTTCGAGGACGGCGGGCACGCGATGGCTTGGTGCATGAAGCGCATCTAAGCTGCTCCAAGAGGCAAAACAGCCCTTCGGGGCTGCTTCTCGTTTCTGTGTTTTTGAGTCGCTGACGGCGGCTCTTTTTTGATGGGGGTGATTGCTTGCGGAAACTGACGGACTACACGCCAACGAAGTTCATGGCAGAGGAATCGCACTATGACAAAGCGGCTGCGGACTATGCTGTGGGCTTTATCGAGTACTTACTTGCAAAATTGTGGAGAAGAAACCGGGAAGCGGATTTGACAGCGAGATGGAAGAGTGTGCAGAATTCTATGCCCAGTTCGTTATGGGGCTTGTGGCGCAGTTCCACTGTGAAACCGCGCATTGGAGAGAATCCGTTCGGCGGCGAATCCATCACCTATATGGGTCTTGATCTCTCGAAAAAATGGGCGCGGATCGAATCCTACGGTCCAAAGCTCGTGGAAAACATCACGCAGGCGATCAGCCGCGACATTCTCTGTTATGCCATGCAGACGCTGCGAACGATGGATATTGTCGCGCACGTCCATGATGAACTCATCATCGAATGTGACGAGAGAGTCTCTCTTTTTGCTGTGTGTGAGCAGATGGCGCGAACCCTGCCATGGGCAGACGGACTTCTGCTCCGCGCCGACGGTTTTGCGTGCAAATTCTATCAGAAAGAGTAAAAACGTCCCTTTTCACCTCCTGCCAAGGCTACCTTGCAGGAGGTGTTTTCTATGACGAAAGAACAGAAACAGCAAATCCATACACTCCGCAGAGGTGGACTGGGATACAAAAAGATAGCCTCGTCGATGGGCATATCCGTCAATACCGTGAAGTCCTTTTGCCGCAACAACGAACTGACAGGGAGTCCTACATCTGCTGTGTGTCTCTTTTGCGGCAAGCCTCTGGTGCAGATACCAAAGAGAAAGCAGCGGAAGTTCTGTTCGATTCAGTGCCGGGAGACATGGTGGAGCAGAAATCGTGACAAAGGGAATAAGCCTACGGGCGAAACCTGTCGCTGCGCTCATTGCGGCAGGATATTTTCTGCCTATCGGCGTGAGCACAGGAAGTATTGCTCCCATGCCTGTTATGTCGCGGAGCGGTTTCAAGGCGGTGGTGTCCATGCGTAAAGATCAGTACCGCGCGGATATGCTCTACCACATGTCGCTCTCCGTAGCAAAGACCATGCGGGAGAAAGGACTCATCACAGCGGATGAGTATGCTGAAATCGACACCATGCTCCTTGCAAAATATCAGCCGTATCTTGGTCGGCTTATCTCGGAAAATGCTTGATAAATCCGCTTCACAGAGCAATATATAGGATGGAAAGGAGGTTGATAGAGTGCCTGAGGTAAGAAAAATCGAGCCTACGGTTACCGTCCTAAAGCCGAGAAAACGTGTGGCGGCGTATGCCCGTATCTCGATGGAATCGGATCGGCTGAACCACTCGCTTTCCGCGCAGATCAGCTATTTCAGCGAACTTATCCAAAGGAATCCTGAATGGATTTATGTCGGCGTTTATGCAGACAGCGGAATCTCCGGCGGCGACATCCGACGCAGAGCAGAATTTCAGCGTCTCATCGACGACTGCAATGCCGGGCGAATCGACATTGTTCTCTGCAAGAGCATTTCGCGGTTTGCCCGCAGCACGGTTGATCTATTGGAAACCGTGCGCCATCTAAAGACCATCGGTGTAGAAGTGTGGTTCGAGAAGGAGAATATACATACCCTCTCGTCTGACGGTGAACTTTTACTCAGCATTTTGGCAGGCTTTGCGGAAGAGGAAAGCCGCAGCCAGTCCGAGAATGCCAAATGGGCGATCCGGAAGAAATTCGAGCGAGGGAAGCAATGGCATGTCGCAGCTTACGGTTATCGTTGGAACGGAGAAACCTTCGTCGTCTGCGAGGAGGAGGCCGAGGCTGTCCGTGTCATATTCGATAACTTCCTAAAGGATGTCCCACTCGGTCATACTGCCAAATGGCTCAAGGAGAACGGACATGCCTGTTCGATACCGTTCATCCACTATGTTTTGGAGAATCCCGTTTATGTCGGTGATGTCATTCTTCAGCGGTATTTTACGGAGAATCCTCGGACGCACAAAATTTTCAAGAACACAGGGCAGCTTCCGCGCTACCTTGTCACCGATAATCACGAACCGATCATCGAGCGCGAGACGTTCGAGAAGGTACAGGAGAAGATCAAGGCGAACTATGAGTTCAATCCTGCGGCACATCGCATTGTAAAGCCGAGTTGTTTCTCGGCAAAAATCATCTGCGGAAGATGCGGCGCACACTTCGTCAAGGGCGTGACCAAAACCAACAGGCATGACGGCTTGCAGGAGCATTGGTTTTGCTACGGCAAAATTCACAAGCGAATGTGCGATGCAAGGAACATCCGCGGGTATCGTCTGTGGGAGGCGTGCTGCGAGGTTCTGGGGCTGACGGTATTTGACGAGAATGTTTTTGCGCGGACGGTGGAGAAGATTCTCACCACCGATACGGACAGTCTCGTCTTCCATTTTTATGATGGCACGGTGAAAACCGCTCGCATCCATTATTTCAGTCAGGACGAGAAGAAATACACCGACCCACACAGAAAGCCCTTCGGCTACACATGGAGCCAAAACGGTTATGTGATTGTTCCAAAAGAGGCAGAAGCCGTGCAGTTGGTGTATCAATACTATGCCGAAGGATGGAACATCTCCGACATTTCGCGTGAACTCGAATCCAAGGGGTATCAGAGCATTCGGGGCAGATTTTCCCGCCGTGTGGTAACAACAGTTCTCGACAGCGATTTCTACATCGGCAATCGAACCATCAAGGGACAGTTTACGGAAAGCGGTGTGGATGAGGTTATCGAGAATGACCACGCACCGATTGTCAGCAAAGAACTGTTCGATACCGTCCAAAAGCGGCGGGCGGTTGAACTGAAAAAGCAGGAACGGCGCATTGCCACAAGGAGGCGAATAGACAATGAGAAGCGTAACGGTCATCCCCGCCAGCGTCAATAAATTCTCGGCGCAGCCCTTATCTGCCACAGAAAAGCGTAAAGTTGCGGCGTATGCGCGGGTTTCTACGGATGAGGAGGAGCAGCAGAGCAGCTATGCCGCCCAATGCGATTATTACGAGCGGTACATCAAGAGCCGTGCGGATTGGGCGTTCGTCAAGGTATACGCCGATGAAGGAATCAGCGGCTGCAATACCCGGAAGCGCGAGGCGTTCAAGGCGATGGTGCAGGATGCCCTGGACGGCAAAATCCAACTGATTCTCACGAAATCTGTGTCGCGCTTTGCGAGAAACACCGTGGACAGCCTCACAACCATACGAAAGCTGAAAGAGCATGGGGTAGAGGTGTGGTTCGAGAAGGAGAACCTTAAAACATTCGATCCCAAAGTGGAAATGCTATTGACCATTTTGGCGAGCCTCAGTCAGGAGGAATCCCGCTCCATCTCAGAGAATGTGAATTGGGGCATCCGCAAGAAAATGACGGACGGGAAATTCAGCCTCGGCTACAGCCATTTTCTCGGTTATGACAAGGGCATGGATGGTTCGCTTATCATCAACGAGGAAGAGGCAAAGGTGATCCGCAGGATTTACGCGCTTTACATCAAGGGGATGTCCCCTTACGGCATCGCGAAAGTGCTGACCGAGGAAGGAATCAAAACGCCTGGTGGGAAAACACGATGGAGCGACAGCACCGTCAAAAGCATCCTTCGCAATGAGAAATACTGTGGGCGGGCACTTCTCCAAAAGACATTCACCCCGGATTTTCTAACCAAGAAAACTGTCAGGAACACCGGGCAAGTCCCGAGTTACTATGTGGAACACAGTCACGCGCCGATCATTGACCCGGATGTTTACGACATGGTGCAGCGGATGATGGAGGGTCGCAAGCGGGGGAGGGACAGAATCAGCTCTGTCAGCATTTTCTCGAGCAAACTCAGATGCGGCGACTGCGGTTCTTGGTACGGCTCGAAAACGTGGCACTCAACGGATAAGTACAAACGGGTTATTTGGCAATGCAATCACAAGTTTCGTGGCACGAAATGCAGCACGCCGCATTTTACAGAGGACGAAATCAAGGAACTGTTCGTTCGCGCCGTCAATCTGCTGCTTACCGAAAAAGAGGAGATTATCTCTACCTACGAAATGATGCGAGATAAGCTGTTCTCCACCACGGTACTTCTCGAGGAGCGCAGGGCATTGGAAAATGAACTGAATGTCACGGCAAGACTGGTGGAGGACTGCATTAAGGAAAATGCCCGTATTGCCCAAGACCAGACGGCATACGAGGAACGCTACCAAAGCCTTGTCGAGCGGTACGAAAGCGCAAAGAAGCGGTATGATGAGATCGTCGAACAGATAAGCGACCGAACAGTCCGTGGCGAGCAAGTTTCCATTTTTCTGGGAAAACTAAGAGAACAGAATTTAATCGACACGTTCGATGACGACCTCTGGCTCTCGATGGTGGATTTCATCACCGTGCACGATAAGAGCAAAGTGACCGTCACGTTCAAGGACGGGAGCGAGATAAAACTGGACAGATAAACGACGAGCGGGAGCCGGTGAGAAAAGCCGATGCCCGCTTTCTTTTTGTTTTGACACCCTGAAAAATGTCAGAGTACAGGAAAAATGTAAGGGTTCAGAGGAAAAATATCATTGTATCAAAGTAAGCGTGAAGGGGGATGTCTTACCCTCCGATTTGATACAATGCAACGATGGGGTTCAATCCACCAGACCGCTTGGCATATAGGGGTTCGAAATATGGCTGCTCATGGGCTGTCTTTTCTTTTGCCTAAAATTCGATGGCGATGGAGCGGTCGGGTGCATACTCTATTAACGATGAATACCCTATTAACGATTACTTCTGCATATCGTTAATAGGGTATTGGCTATCGCAAAGAGATGAGATGAATAATATATAGGAGGAAGAAATCTACCTAAATTTTAGATTATAATCTTGATGACGGGCGGAAAGGTATGCTAAAATCTTCTTGTCGTAATTAGGTGGACATCTATGGGCAGGAGTGTACATATGAACGCTGGAGTTGATTATAAATTATTCTATGAGATTTTATTGAATCTTAGGGAAGATTTTCACAGTTATGGGCGAATAGATGATTCGAACATGAAACTCGATGAGATTATAAAACTAGTAATGCTCTCATACCACAAGGCTATGCACGGAGAGCGTTTCTCGTTGTTTCTGGTGAGAGATTACGCCAAGAATGTCTTGCATGATGACAATGCCATAGCTGCGGCGTTGCGGGAACTGTTTGATGAAACTATCGAATATACGCTTTTTAAGAATATCGATGGCACTAGTATATTTGGGGCAAATCCCTCACTAAACATACAACCCTCGGAAAACATCTTTGCAGAACGGCTTATTTCTGAGATTGAGAAAATTGATTTTTTACATCTTGTTAAAGAAAAAACTGATAAAAATTTTGATATTTTAAATGAGTGCTTTGGACACTTCGTTCGTGAAAATTTTAGGAACAATAAAGAAGATGCACAGTATATGACCCCTGCGGAGATAACATTGCCAATATTGTCGGTTATATTTAGTGACTTCGAAAGGGAAAATTATTTTTCCAACATGGATTTATCGAGTTTTACGGTGATGGATCCTACTTGTGGGGTCGGAACATTGATTGTTGAGAGCGCGAGAAGATACATTGAATATCTACAAGACCACGGAGCAGATGAAAATTGCATTCATCGGTTTCTTGCTAATTCAGTCGTTGGGCAGGACAAAGTAGATAGAATGGTGCGCTTTTCAAAAATCAACACACTGTTATTAGGGGCTAACAGCCAAAACATCTACATCGGCAACAGCATATCAGAGAATACGGTCATAGACTCGATGGCTGGTAAGGTTGACTTTATTTTCACAAATCCACCATTTGGTGCAGAATATATCTGTTCTGATTTGAATGAGCGTAATTTTTGTTATTTGAATCAACTACCCCGACATGATTCGACACTTTACTCTGAAGCTTTAATGCTTTTAAAGTGCCTACATCTTCTTAAACCTAATGGTAAATTAGCCATAGTGTTGCCGGATGGGGTATTCTCTTCTAAAGGATTGAATGGTGCTATTAGGGAATATTTATTGAAAAACTACACTGTTAATGCAGTATTTGAGATGCCGGTTGTGACATTTGCTCAGGCTGGGACAAGGACTAAGACTTCGATATTATACATATCAAACACGAAGCCTAAACAGAATCAACAAATCGTTATGGGGATTTGTGATGATATTGGTTATGTTGTTAAAGAGAGAAATGGTGTTCCAGTTAAAATTAAGAAAGGCACAAACCAGATGCCTATAATTGCTGAGAAATATAATGAACGACACCCAGTATCAAAGATCATTTCGTCATCTCCATCAGTTACATCCATTCTTAAATCTGAGTTGATAGATGATGTCTTAAATCCGACCTTTTATCGAGCTGATAGATTGGAAATGTTAAATATTTTGGAGAGCAGTAATCTTGATGGTTACGAGATGAGAAGCTTAACTGATTTGGTAAGATTTGAAACTATTGGTAGAAAGAATAAAAATGCGGACGAAAAAACAAAGCATATCAGTGTTTTACACATAAATGCAGATTGTACCATTAACTTTCAACAAGTACAGGAATTTGCACCTATATCAAAAGGGCGATTGTGTAAAGAGGGGGACATCCTTTTTTCAAAAATAAATCCAAGAATACCAAGAATGACTGTTGTTCCCCAATATGATGATGAGCTTGTTTGTTCAAATGAATTTGAGATCATGCGTCCATGTAATGATGTTGGTGCTTATGCTATATGTTTGATATTGAAAACGCCATATGTAGTCAGACAAATTGAGAACTTAACATCTGGCACGTCATCATCACATAGTCGAATAAAAAGAGAGCAGTTAGGAGAAATACAGATTCCCTATCCAACATCGAATGAAAAGAAAAATTTGTTCAAGGAGCTTAACGAAAAAATAAGGATAGCTTTTGAACAGAAGTACAACGCAGATGGGATACTTCAAAAACAGTTACAGTCTCTGAGTGATATTTTGTGATATAACGAATCGAAGAGCGATGCACTCCATTTATTGCAGAAGTGCTACGCTCTTTTGTTTTAGAATTTAGATATCAAAATGTGACCATCTTCAGATTCATCAGCACGAAAAATCAAATTCGCACATGAGGGATCTTCCAATGCAATCTGAACTTTTGAGAAACCATTTGCTCTGCCATTACCGTGTCGAGCAAACGTTTCTTCCGTTCCACTATGCGGGGGGAAAAGCTGAAAATTTACGCTTTGTTCATTGTTTGCCGCAAATTTTGGATATCCCAATTTTTCCATCCACTCAATATAACGTGCTTTCAGAATTTCATGCTTGGTAACATCTACTTTCCAGATTCGAGTTCTAAATCGCTTGTTGGTATTTAAATCCATTGATAGAAGATATACGGCAGGATATTCCAGAAAGCGTTCCATTATTTGTCTGGTAACTGCCGTAAAATTCCAACGAGGTGCTGTAGCTCCTTTTTTATCTAGGGAGTCTAAAAAATTAGCACTTTTTACTTCTGAGCCATCACTTAAGTCATCGCCTTTTCCTCGCATCCCTTGTCCAGCAATTTGAGTTTGAAGAGAAACAAGGTGTTGGGCGATATACCCAGTATCAATTTGAGAAGACTGGGCCGTTATGGTACTCCAGTGATTTAATTTTACTCGTTGCTCTACCACCTGTTCTTCGAGTAATCTTTTGGCAAGAGTCTTGCGTTCCTCGTAATTCAAATGCGTTAGTATATAAGATGAAATCTTCACCTTTTCTTCAACAGTGAAATCGTGTATCGGAACTCTTTTTGTAATGTTCTCCATGATAGAACAAATACTAAGGTTTTCAGATTTTCCTTTTATGTACTTATCGTTAATAATATTAAAATAATAGGATGCTGTATATGTATTTTCCATTGTATTGCTCCTTAACTATAAGTTCGATTTGTTTAAGGAATATTACATAAACCGTTTTGTAATGTATCTGGGTTGTAATATTGTACTGTGTATTTTGTTCCATCCCAAGTTGTACTGAGAAGGAGCGGATAGGATAAAATTCCACAATTGTTGCGAAAAATATCGTTATTAGTATTCACTGGCGGATGGAGTTGGAAATTATTGCTTGTTATTTCCCTAGTAGCAAGCTGAGTGTACCAATTATTAGCAATGCTTCTAAACAAGCTATCATGCTGAGGACGCACGACCCATATTCTGCATCTTTCATAGCCAATATTCGGCTCACGATCCCAGAGGACAAAAAACAAAAATGGCATTTGATCTAAATAGTGCATTGAACCCGACAACTCACTTTGAGTACCTGCTTTAATAACACCGTTAAACCGTACCTTGTCAATTGAACACCATGCATTTGCAGATTTTACATCAGATCCATCAATCAAATCAGACCCTTTTTTTCGACTCAAGCCCTTAATTCCAGTAAGTGTGCTGACAAGAATTTGTGACCATGCTCTTGAGTCTTCGGGAACAGGTTGCTCAGTAAAATCAGCGTATTTTTTGCTTTTAAAGAAATGAATATGATGTTCTTTCAAGATTTCTAATGCACCAGGTAAATTCAAAGAATCCATTATATATCCTCCTTAATTGTCTATTACACTTCTTATTCACTTGAATAAATGAAACTCTGACTTTGTAAATTCAGAATCCAAAGCCCGATAGAGAAATCTCGCCGCGATGGCCGAATATGGTTTCCATTTTTGGCATTTCTGTTCTACTGCTTTTCGGTTTGTGTCACCCGTCTTGTACATCCACCGATAGACTTGCAAAAAAGCACCGTTTTCAAAGGGGAGGATATTTGGGCGATTCAGCACGAAAATCAGATACATCTTTGCCGTCCAGCTTCCAATGCCACGGATTTTTGTGAGCGCAGCTATAACTTCGGCATCGGATTTATGCACTAAACCATCAAGGTTTATATTTCCCTCGATGATGGCATTGGTGAGATGTCGAATATCTTATGACTGATCTTAGTGGAAAGCATTTACTCGACCAAGAACGGATACCCGTTCTTGTACGGAGAGTAAGTGATAGTGCCGACCATCGATATCGCCTTTGCAAGCCGCTTATCTTTTCGACACAGATATTGGACGGAGGGCGTGTTCATATTGAGGGTAATCAAATCCTATATGAGCTTACTCCTTCACGGACTCCATAATATCTTCAATATTGCAGTCGAGCGCC
>ERZ773099.3327-NODE-3327-length-10420-cov-24.171153_pt1 | contig 10420 bp, 8 predicted proteins | sample MGYA00511120_ERZ773099 | MGnify/ENA primary metagenome ERZ773099 (study PRJEB29015, sample SAMEA2738012) | human oral metagenome | biome: human oral; feature: human-associated habitat; material: dental | place: China | collected 2104 ... | reverse complement strand
GTGCTATTTTATCTTGCACAGAAAGATTAAAGGCTTGTAGAGCTTTTTCTAATTTAAGTCCACCTCGGCTGACGTATTTTAATTTATCACCTTTTAACTTGAGCTCTACTCCCTCATCAATTTTTTCACCCGGTTTATCAAAACGTTGGCCACTGATAACAGAAACCACCAAACCAGCCATGACACCTCTCTTAGCCTGCTCCCTAGTTTCAAAAAGCCCCTGTTTATAGGCTAGTACATCCACTCTTTCCTTAACCATTCAGTCTCAAACTTTCTACTATCTTTTGAATTTCTTCGCCAGAAAACTCTGTCTTTTCTTCCAAGGCTTTCAGGATTTCCAAGGCTTCATCAAGGGTTTGATTGAAAAATAACTTGGCACCATCAATGCCCAGCAAAGCTGGGTAAGTTGACTTAGCAGTAGCCAGATCTTTCTGCGGAGTTTTGCCCAATTCTTCAAAGCTTGCTGTCACGTCTAAAATATCATCTCGTACTTGGAAGGCCAAGCCCAAAAGTTCTCCAATTCGACGAAGTTTCTCCTGAACGAATTGCTCAGCCTGAACAATCAAACCAGCTGCGACAAAAGGATAGGTCAGTAGCTTACCAGTCTTATTGGCATGGATAGTTTTTAAATCTTCTAAACTAATTGCTTGGCCTTCGCCTTGCATGTCCAGAACTTGACCTGCGACCATACCAAAGCTCCCTGCTGCCAGAGACAACTCAGAAATTAATTCCACCTTGACCTGACTAGGTAGCTCGGCCCTTGCCAATAGTCCATAGGGGTCCAAAAAGAGAGAATCACCCGCCAAAATAGCCATATCCTCTCCAAACTTCTTATGGCTAGTCAAGCGGCCGCGACGATAGTCGTCATCATCCATAGCCGGCAAATCATCATGGATAAGGCTGCCAGTTTGAATCATCTCAAGAGCCGCCGCGACCTGATAGTGGGCCTCAGCCAGCTCTAGGCCAAAAGCTTGAATCAACTCCAATAGCAATAAGGGACGAATCCGCTTGCCGCCTGCCTGCACAGAGTACAAAATAACTTCTGATAAAGCCGGCGACACTTGCTGAGATTTATAAAAATCTTCAATCGTCAGACCGATTTTTTCCAGTTTCTCGTTTCTTGTCATTCCATTTCCGTTTCTGTGCCGTCTGCCTGCATGACCTTAACTAAGGTCTTTTCTGCCTTGTCCAGACTAGCCTGGAGTTCCTTTGAAAGCTTCATTCCCTTTTGAAATTCCGCAATCGCCTCTTCCAGCGCTACATCACCATTTTCCAGCTTTTGGACAATGACTTCCAAGTCTGCTAAGTTTTCTTCAAATTTCTTTTCTTTGGACATGTTTTACCTCTACTTCCAGCTGCCCATCCCGCATAAGCAGGGTCAGCTCATCTTTTTCTTCAATGACTGCAGTTGACTCGACAACCTTTTGATTCTTTTGGACAATAGCATAGCCACGCGCCACGATTCGACTGGTATCCAACATAAGCAAGGCCTCAGACAATCTCCTGACTTGAGCCACCTTGTTATCATAAATAACTGCCATGTTGCTGCGTAGCAAACGCTCCAGCTGGGTAGTCTGCTCTTGAAGACGCTGAACGCGGCTGAGCGGATTCAATGCTTCCAAACGATGCTGCAAGATTTTGACCCGCTGTTGCTCTTCACTATAATATTCGCGAATTTTTTGCTTCAGTCGAAGGTTGAGCTGGTCTAATTTCTGCAGATGACCATCGTAAAGCCGTTCTGGCTGTCGGAAGATTACCGACTGGGTCAGCTTATTTAACCTCTCTCGATAATAGCTCAGGCGATTGGAAATCGCTCGAGACATGCGGTTTTCCTGCTGCTGCAAATGGCCCAGCAGGTCTAGCTTGGTGACCGGTGTTGCTAGCTCAGCCGCAGCCGTCGGAGTCGCAGCCCTGCGATCTGCTACAAAGTCCGCCAAAGTCGTATCTGTCTCATGGCCGACGCTAGAAATAATAGGAATCCGAGACTCAAAAATAGCCCGAACTGTTTCCTCTTCGTTGAAAGCCCAGAGATCTTCGATAGAACCGCCGCCTCGACCAATAATCAGCACATCCAAATCCGACCGCTCATTGGCCAGTCTGATGTGGTCAGCAACCTGAGCTGCAGCACCATCTCCCTGCACTTTTGTCGGATAAAGGACAATCTCCACTCCCGGAAATCGACGGCTGACCGTCGTGATAATGTCTCGAATGACCGCTCCGCTGGGACTGGTTACAACGCCGATTTTCTTAGGAAATTGGGGTAAGGCTTGCTTGAATTTATCTTGAAAAAGCCCTTCTTCTCCCAGTTTTTTCTTAAGTTGTTCAAACTGGATAGCCAAGGCACCGATACCATCCGGCTCTGCCTTTTCAATGATAATAGAGTAGGAACCGCTTGGCTCATAGAGCTGCACCCGGCCAATCACATTGATTTTCATGCCTTCTTCCAGCTCAAAGCCCAACTTCTGGTAAACACCAGACCAAATCGTGACCTGAATGACGGCCTTTTCATCTTTCAATGAAAAATACTGGTGATTAGGGCGTCGGCGGAAATTGGACACCTGGCCAGTCAAGTAGACCCGCTCCAAATAAGGATCCCGCTCAAACTTCATCTTCAGATACTTGGTCAAGGTCGAAACCGACAAATACTCTGGCATGTCCTTTTCCTTTCTTTTCTAGTTTTTCCGTAACTTTTATTATAACAAAAAACTGCATAAAAAACCGATTACAAAGTCTAAAAATACTCTGAAAAACAAGAAAAAAACTGGGCTTCCACAAAAGAAACCCAGCTGACTTAAAACCCAAGAAAAAGTCTACTGACTCATCTTCTTCATCCACCTTGGAATGGCTCTACCGATTGCCGTTGGCAGGACGACATAAGCTTCATGACTCAGTTCATCAGCGATAAGGGAGTGAAGAAGAGTTGCAGCCGCCACCCGCTCAAAGAGACTGCTTGACTTGAACTGACCAGCAAAAGCAGCAATCATACCGGCCAGCGTATCCCCCATTCCACCAGTTGCCTGATAAGGTCCGCCTACTGTCAGCTCAAAGACCTGCTCTTGCCCACTTTGATAGATGGTCGTCCCATGCTTTTTCTGCACGACAATACTGCCCAGAGGCAGCTGATTGACCGCCGCCTGATTGGCTACTGCTACCTGTTCTGACAAGCTCAAACCCGATAAGCCTTCCCACTCCTTCTGGTGAGGGGTAAAAACTGTTTGGGCTTTTGGAAATGGCAAAGCTGCCTTGCTAAAGAGTGAAATGGCGCCGCCATCCATGATAAGTATCTGCTGTTCTGCCACAGTCTGGACTACCATTTGTAGGATATCTAGACCTAGTTGATTCTCCGCTAGACCCGGACCAATCAAGACTAGATCTGATTTGGCCAGTTGCTCTGTCAATCGGCCTTGCTCCTCTAAGTCAAAGGCCATGGTCTCCGGTAAATGACTGTGCAGAGGGGCGATATTTTCTCTATCTGTAGCAACAGTCACCAGACCTGCTCCGCTATTGACCGCAGCCAAAGCTGCCATGATAATGGCGCCCCCATAAGGATAGGTCCCCCCAATCAGTAAGAGACGGCCGTAGTCACCCTTGTGACTATCCAAGGGACGTTCCCTAATGACTTTTTTTAAAATATTTTCAGCGTTTTTTGACATGATATTCTCCTAGACCAACTTCATCCTGCACTGGTCTCAATATGACCAAACCTATCTTCATTATACACCAAAAGGCACCTAAACAGGTGCCTCGTATCGCAGGAAAGTTATTTTTCTCGGAAATCTGCAAATTTTTGTAAGATTCTTGCTGCGACTGCCTTGGGTAAATTTTCCTGAAAGGCGACCTGCTCATCCGCATAATCGCTCAAGCCTAGGAAATCCCCAACCTGCACGGCGTAGAGAGAATTCTTAAAGAGCTGGATATCATTTTGATCATTACCAAAAGCCACATAATCCGAACCGCAGAGTTCCTTTACAGTTGAAGCTTTATTGGTTTCAGCCGGATTAATATAAAAACATTTCTCATGTTCATGATAGTCTAGACTTAGATTAGGCAAGTTTGCAAAACGAGCTTGTAAATCTTCTAAAAGTTTCTCATGATTCCCCATGTAAATAACAACCTTAATAGGGTGCTGGAGATCAGTCAGTTCCAGCCGTCTTGCCCGCCTGAGAGGATCTACACTGGCAATAAAAGGGATTTTTTCTAAAATCTGGCCGCTGTAATCAAAAGTATTATCAACGAAAAAAGGTAAATTATAGGTCAAACAAGTGTCTAGAATGGCTTGATAACTTGACTGATGCAGCTGACGCTCAAACATCAGCTGTCCCTTCTGATAAGCTACTCCGCCGTTCAGGCCAATCACTATCCGCTGGCTCAGTTCCGGACCTAATAGTCCCAGACAATCCCGATAGGAGCGCGCCGAAGCAAACAAAACTTCATGTCCAAACTGAGGAGCCGTTAGCAGAACTTGCTTAATCTCCTCATCAATCGTCATATAATCAAAGGACAAGGTCCCATCCAAATCAAAAACAAATTTCATGATTCAAGACTCCGTTTAAAGGCTTGGTAGGTCTGCTCCATCAGCATGGTAATGGTCATGGGGCCAACACCTCCAGGTACAGGTGTAATCAGGCTGGCAATTTCAGCCACTTCATCAAACTTAACGTCGCCAATCAGCTTGCCATTTTCATCTCGGTTCATACCGACATCAATGACAACAGCTCCTTCCTTGACAAAGTCCTTGGTCACAAAATGTCCACGACCGATGGCTACCACCAAAATATCTGCCCGCTTAGCAGTCTTGGCTAGATTGTGGGTCCGCGAATGTGTCAGAGTTACCGTCGCATTCTTAGCTAAAAGGAGCTGAGCCATGGGCTTACCGACAATATTACTTCGCCCGATGACGACCGCTCGCTTGCCTTCTAGTTCAACACCATATTCATGGAACATAGCCATAATGCCTGCAGGAGTAGCCGGAATCATAACAGGATGACCGCTCCATAGCTTGCCCATATTAAGCGGATGAAAGCCATCAACATCCTTGTCTGGATCAATGGCTAGAAGCACAGCTTCATCATCAATATGCTCAGGCAAGGGCAACTGGACCAAAATCCCATGCCAATCAGGATTTTGATTATAAGTTTCAATCAAACTCAAGAGCTCTTCCTGGCTAGTCTCTTCTGGCAGACGTTCTACCTTACTCCGAAAGCCAGCAGCCAAAGCTGAACGCTCTTTATTACGCACATAGATTTGACTGGCTGGATTATTTCCCACCACAATCACTACCAAGCCCGGTACCTGACCTGTCTTTTCTTTGAGGCGAGCCGTTTTTTCAGCTAATTTTTTCTGAAGCTTCTCTGCCAAACCTCTACCGTCAATAATCTGCGCCATGTCATTCTCATTTCTTTTTCATTATCTTTTTCATTATACCAAAAAAATCTGTGCCCAGCCTATAACTTTTTCTTATACAAGGTTATAAGACGAGGTTTCATTAACACCTAGCGGTAAAATTTTCAGACCTACTAAATCTTTTTCAAAATAAGATAAAAAGGGTAAAAATAAAAAGCAGCTAAGTGCTTTTTAGTAGAGTAATTCATAAATTTCCATTGCAATCAAATCGATGCTGTCAAAAGTATAGGTCTCACGCGCAGCAACGTCACGCAAGGTGAAGACAGAGCCGTTTTCTTCGTCGTAACTGTAAGCTACTTCTGCTACAACCACTCCTTCACGCTCAAAATTACGTTTCAAATTTCCGCCATCCTTAGCCATAGCTTCTAAGCGGTTAATAATTCTAACTAAATGTGATTCCATTTTGTTTCTCCTATTTACTTAGTTCCCTCTTATTTTACCATAAATAGCGACTGAAATACCACTAAAAGCCCATTTTTTGTAATTTTTCAAGAATTTGTTTTCATTCTGCTCGGTCTAAGGGAGCATTTTGTAGTAAATTCTTGCAAAGTTCGAGAATACTGATATAATGAAACTATAAAACTTTGACTATTTTTGACCTTTAATTATTTCTATAAATAGCTTGCACACTAAAAGAAAAGAGGTATCTGCATGCTTTGCCAAAATTGTAAAATCAATGAATCCACAATTCACCTTTATACCAACGTAAATGGCCATAAACAGCAGGTGGATTTGTGCCAAAACTGCTACCAAATTATGAAAACTGACCCTGAACATTCCTTGTTCGGTGGAATTGCTAATGCCAATAATCACGGAACAGATCCTATCGATGACTTCTTCAACAGCCTCAGCAATTTTCAACAGCCTCAGGAACCAACTACTCCTCCTACCCAATCTGGCGGAGCCTATGGAGGCGGTGGCGGCTACGGTTCCAATCCTAGCAAGGGTGGTCAGCCTCAGCCAAGTCCGCAAAAGCCAAAAGGCCTGCTGGAAGAGTTTGGTATCAATGTGACTGAACTGGCTCGCCGAGGCGAGATTGATCCTGTTATTGGCCGTGATGAAGAAATCGTCCGTGTCATTGAAATCCTCAACCGCCGCACTAAAAACAATCCTGTTCTCATAGGAGAGCCAGGAGTCGGAAAAACAGCCGTGGTGGAAGGCCTGGCCCAGAAAATTGTTGATGGTGATGTGCCTCATAAACTCCAAGGCAAGGAAGTTATCCGCCTAGACGTTGTCAGTTTAGTACAGGGAACTGGTATCCGTGGCCAGTTTGAAGAGCGGATGCAGAAGCTCATTGATGAGATTCGTTCTCGTCAAGATGTCATTCTCTTCATTGATGAAATCCATGAAATTGTCGGAGCAGGCTCAGCTGGCGATGGCAATATGGACGCTGGGAACATCCTCAAACCAGCTCTGGCTCGCGGTGAGCTCCAGATGGTCGGAGCAACCACCCTCAATGAATACCGTATCATTGAGAAGGATGCTGCACTTGAGCGCCGGATGCAGCCAGTTAAGGTAGACGAGCCGACTGTTGAAGAAACCATTACCATCCTCAAAGGGATTCAGAAAAAATACGAAGACTACCATCACGTCAAGTACACAGACGCTGCCATTGAAGCAGCTGCCCTTCTCTCCAACCGCTACATCCAAGACCGCTTCCTGCCAGACAAGGCTATCGATCTCTTGGACGAAGCAGGCTCTAAGATGAATCTGACCCTCAACTTTGTTGATCCCAAGGTCATTGACCAGCGGCTGATTGAGGCCGAAAATCTCAAGGCTCAGGCAACCCGTGACGAAGACTTTGAAAAAGCGGCTTACTTCCGCGACCAGATTGCCAAATACAAGGAACTCCAAAAAACGAGCGTGCTGGATAACGATATTCCAATTATCAGTGAGAAAACGATTGAGCATATCGTGGAGCAAAAGACCAATATCCCAGTCGGCGACCTGAAGGAAAAAGAACAGTCTCAACTGGTCAATCTCGCCAGCGACTTAAAAGCCCACGTCATCGGCCAAGATGATGCCGTGGATAAGATTACCAAAGCCATCCGCCGCAATCGGGTCGGACTGGGAAGTCCTAATCGTCCAATCGGAAGCTTCCTCTTTGTCGGCCCAACTGGTGTCGGTAAGACAGAGCTTTCTAAGCAACTAGCCATTGAGCTCTTTGGCTCGGCTGACAGTATGATTCGTTTTGACATGAGTGAATACATGGAAAAACACAGCGTGGCCAAGCTGGTTGGTGCCCCTCCGGGCTATGTCGGATACGAGGAAGCTGGTCAATTGACTGAGCGCGTCCGCCGCAATCCGTACTCACTCATTCTGCTGGATGAGGTGGAAAAAGCCCATCCTGATGTTATTCACATGTTCCTGCAGGTTCTGGATGATGGCCGCCTTACCGATGGTCAAGGTCGGACTGTCAGCTTCAAGGACACCATTATCATTATGACATCCAATGCCGGAACGGGCAAAGCTGAAGCCAGCGTTGGCTTCGGGGCAGCTCGTGAAGGCCGCACCAATTCCGTCTTGGGTGAATTGGGCAACTTCTTCAGCCCTGAGTTCATGAACCGCTTCGACGGCATCATCGAGTTTAAGCCACTCAGCAAGGACAACCTCATGCAAATCGTCAACCTCATGCTGGACGATGTCAATCAACGTTTGGCAACCAACGACATTCATCTGGATGTCACAGAGAAAGTCAAAGAAAAATTGGTTGACCTGGGCTACGATCCAAAAATGGGGGCTCGCCCACTGCGCCGTACCATTCAGGACCATATCGAAGATGCTATTACTGACTTTTATCTGGAAAATCCAAGCGAAAAAGAGCTCAAAGCTATCATGACCAGCAATGGCAAGATTCTCATCAAGTCAGCCAAAAAATCAGAGTCAGAAAAAACCAAGCTCGATGAAAGTCAAAACTAACTGACTTTGGCTCTGCATTTTGATAAACTTTTAAAAATAAAGCAAGAAGAGAACGGACAAAGCATGCCGTTCTCTTCTTATTTTATTTTTTAGAAGACGCTTCACCAGCAAATATAGAAAATAAGCTAGCCAAGCATCCCTTATCATTCTCATGTGGAGCTCCTTAGCTTCTAGTGTCCTCTAGCGTAATTAACCATGTCGTAGGGCAGGGTATTAGCTCTTTCTTTCAGTGAGTAATTTTCTAAATTATTGACATTTTGGCGCAGGCGTTTGGCATAGCTGCTTGAGATTAATTTATTTTTCTCGTATTCGAAGATGATTTTTCTCTCCAGATAGTAGCCCCACATCATTTCTGAGATGTTGTTAGGCTTGATACGCGTAATAACCCGCTCGATGAAGGCACCGCTGCCGATAATCTCCGTTTCCCTTAGTCGAGATTCCTGCAAGAATGTAATCAGCGAGGGCTTGTAGATTCCTTTTAGATGTTCCAAGCTTTCGATAATGACTTCGGTATTGGACAGGTAAAGCTCTGCTATATCCTCCATGTCCTCGGCAGTCAAGCGCTTAGCTCCCCCTTGCCTCCAAGAGCGCCATCTGGCACCAAGAGTGACGATTTCATGGAGCAACATGCGCAATACACGCAGCGTAGCGAGAAACATATAGGTAAAGCTAGAAGCCAGATTGCGATTGATTCCCTGCTCGATATTTTGCAGATAACGCTGATAGATGTGATAGCTGCGATCGCTGATTTTTCCTTCCTCAAAAGCTTGCTCCAGACCATCATTTTCGATACTCAAAATCAATAACTTCAGAGCTGCTAAGTCTCGCTGAGTGGCCTTATCTTCCTGTTCAAGGATTAGATTTTCGATCCGGCCATGGTAATTGTCAATAGCCGCATAGAGAGGTGCCTTGGCCTTAGCCTGCTTGAGACTCGCTTCCAGTTCACCCACCACTTCATTTAAAATAGCAATGTGCATCAGGTGCTCGGCTTCCTCTTCTCTCTCCTCAGATAGATGCGGAAGAGTGAGCAAGCCTGTCATAAAGCTCAGAAAGGTGACACCCGCCACCAAGAAAAGCAGCAAAGGATAGGCCTGCTCAAGCTGACTCGGAATCAAGAGAATGGTGGCAATGGAGACGGTTCCTTTGACACCTGAAAAGGTCAGCAGCAGCATTTCCTTCAGGTAATTTCCTAAGCTCTTATGTAACCTTCTGATTCGAATGAAGTAAAAAGTGAACAACATGACAAACCGAAGGGCAAAGAGCAGGAAAGTCAAAAGAACAATGCTTACTAGCAGCAAGAGATTATCGTAAATCGGGCTCTTTAAGATTGGCTCTGAAATCATTTCCAGTTCCATTCCTAAAATGATAAAGACCGAGCCGTTGAGCATGAAGTTCACTGTATTCCAGATGGTTTCCGTAACCGAATCCACCTGAGCTTCCAAAAGCGTAATCCGCTTGAAGCGACTGGCCTTAAAGATACCAGCGACGACTACTGCGATAATCCCTGAAACATGGATTTCCTCTGCTAAAAAGAAGGTAACCAAGGGTAGGCTCAGCTCCAGCAAGAGCTCACTGGCAATATCTGACACTTGGGCACTCATCAAGAGCTTATGCAGCCAGCGATTGAGGCCAGCACTGAGCATCCCGATGGCAAAACCACCGATAATTGAAAGAACTAAGGAAATACTAGCTTTGCCTAGAGAAAAACTTCCTGTAGTCCAGGCCAGAAGGGCGACACGAAAAGCAACTAGACCAGACGCATCGTTAAGCAATCCCTCTCCTTTTAGGATATTTTCCACCCGCTTGGGGAAGGAAAAACGCTCTGAGAGAGAAGCAAAGGCAACCAAGTCTGTCGGACCCAGAGCTGCTCCTACGGCAACACAGGCCGCCAAGGGCAAGGCTCCCCAGAGAAGATGAGCCAGATAGCCCAAGCCAACCGTTGAAATAAAGATAACTGGAAAAATCAAATATAAAACGATTCTCCAATGTTTGAGGATACTGGTAATATTGCTTTCCTCAGCTTCCCGAAAGAGCAAGGGCCCAATCACCAAGGCCAAAAACAGCTCTGTATCCAAGTGAAATTTCTCCTGAGGAAGGA